>Ga0070727_10001185_pt1 | contig 28443 bp, 28 predicted proteins | sample tdAd472_FD_66722 | JGI IMG/M metagenome (GOLD analysis project Ga0070727, IMG submission 66722) | Marine sediment microbial communities from the Atlantic coast under amendment with organic carbon and nitrate - tdAd47.2 | ecosystem: Environmental > Aquatic > Marine > Coastal > Sediment | place...
CGGGTTCTGCGGACCCCACAGGAAAACCGCGGTCGCCAGCGCATACAGGATACCGAATACGAGCGCCGGCAGGTTGCGGGTCCCGTTGAAAAAGCGATCGGAGAGGATGCCGGAGAAGAACGTACCGAAGATGCCGGCAATCGCATTCGCCGATACGATGGAGCTTGCCTCGATCGTCGTGTATCCCTTTTCAGCTTCGAGAAAGAATATCCCCCAGCTGTTGATTGCATAGCGCGTGACGTAAAAGCTCGCACTCGACAGGGCCAGTATCCAGACGGCCGGGTTCTTGACGACCGTCCACTGTTTCTGGCCGACACTCAACTGCTCCTGTTCGGGGGTTACCGGGTGGATGACCTTCGGCAGGCCATAGACTTCGGGTGGCTCGTACAGGAAACGCCAGATGAACAGGCTGACCGCGAGACAGACGATACCTGCGACGCGAAAGCCCCACATCCAGCCGAGACTCGTGATGACGAACGCCGTACCAACGAACGTGATCGCCTCGCCGACGTTATGGCTGCTGGCCCACATGCCGTAGAACGTGCCGCGCTCCTTGCCGCTGTACCAGTGCGTGATGCTGACCACGCTGCTCGCGGCGCCGAACGACTGGAACCAGCCATTGATCCCCCACAGTATGAGGAATGCCCAGAACGCCGTCGTCGAGCCTAGTAGCAAGTTGACCATGGCCGACACGAACAGGCCGGTCGCCATGAATTTCCGCACATTGACACGATCGGCAAGGATGCCGTTCGCCAGCTTGCCGAACGCATAAGCGAAAAACAGTGCCGATCCGATGACACCCATTTCCGCCGCATCGAAGATACCGGCGTCGGCCATCGGCTTCTTGGCCACGCTGAAGCTCAACCGGCAAACGTAGTAAAACCCGTAACCGAACGTAATGGACAGAAAAACAGCCCACTTGCGGCGCCGGAGCTCGGCAACGACCTCGGGATCATCGGCGTTGCGCTCCGGCAGCGGCGGGCTCTTTCGAAAGGGGTTCAGCACAGCGACCAATGCTAGCAACCGTGCAGCAAACTACAAATTTGCGGTGAATAGCCGACGGCTTTACTTCAAAGGTAGAATGCGCCGGATGAACCCGACTTTCAGAGCCGCATGGATCGCGCTGGCATTCGCCGCAACACTCGTGTTCGTGTTCATCGATGCACCCGCGACCGGTGCAAGCGGCATTCGCGTCCTGTCCTGGAACATTTCCTCCAATGCTTTTGTGCGGCAACCGGCTGATTTCCAGGCCCTGTTACGCTGGGCGGATGCGGATGTGTTGCTGCTGGACGAAGTTCGACCGGTTGCTGACGTGGAGAAACTGCGAAAGGTCCTCGCTGATGTTCAGTCCGAACGCGGCCCGGGCTGGAATATCGACTATGGCATCAGCGGAGGACGGCAAAGAGGTGTCATCGCGAGCCGTGCACCACTGGAATCGCTACCCGAGTTCTCGACGATCATTCCCTACCCGGACGAGGCAAAGGCCTACATTTTCGAGGCCATGTCGGCGCGGGAACGTGCCAACTCCGACCTGAGCATGGAGCACGGCATCCCCGTGAACGGCGCCGTAATCCTGGCCGGCAAGCGGCGGCTGTTGGTGGTCGTCGCCGACCTGCAGTGCTGTGGCGAGGACCGCGCGAGCTGGCAGGAGTACCGGCGAAGGGCCGAATCGCGGGAGATCCGCCGCTTGATAACCGAGGTCCTCCAGCGGACCGAGGTGGACGCTGTCATTCTCGCCGGTGACTTCAACCTGGTGAACTCACCGTTTCCGCTGGCATTACTCGCAGGCCCGTACCCACACCCGCACCGGGGCCTGATCCCGGCAGAGATCTACCACGCGGACGGCGCTACAGCCTGGACCTGGGATGGCCGGGGCACGCCGTTCCCGTCCGGAACGCTGGACTACCAGCTCTACGGACCGAACTCGCTTCATGTCCGGAAAGGCACCATCCTCGATACCGAGGATCTCGCTGTCGAGGACCTCGAGCGCCACGGTCTGGAGGCGGAAGCATCGCGCCGCCTTTCGAGTCACCGCCCGCTGCTGGTCGAATACGGTTGGAATTAAGCGAAGATACCTTGACTCGGGGTCGGGACAGCCTATACTCGCTTGGGCCTGTAAGTGCGCTTTACACTATGCACTCCATTTCGATGTTCCTTCAGAAGTTTCTTCCGTAGTACCTCGTCCTGATTTTCATAAGTAATTGCTTCACTTCCAGACTGATCGGCCCTCGAAACGGGGCTATTTTTACTTAGCTAAATTAGGAAATTGTTATGTCTACTACTACCGGTACCGTGAAATGGTTCAACGAAGCCAAAGGCTTTGGCTTTATCGAGCAGGAATCCGGACCTGACGTATTCGCTCATTTCAGCGCCATCCAGGGCAGCGGCTTCAAGACGCTTGCGGAAGGCCAGAAGGTCGAGTTCACAATCACGCAGGGCCAGAAAGGCCCGCAGGCAGAGAACATCGTACCTTTGTGATCTGATGAGAGGGCCCCTGAAAAGGGGCCCTTTTTTTATGTCCGCCGTGCCCAGCCACCTGCGGACCTTGCTGTTCCCCCCAACCCAAATCCGGAGCGATTTCCGTGAGCCAGGCAAAATCCGGCGATACCGTCAAAATTCATTACAAAGGCACGCTCGACGACGGGACGCAGTTTGACTCGTCAGAAGACCGCGACCCGCTCGAATTCGAGCTCGGAAGTGGCCAGGTGATTCCGGGTTTCGACACGGCGGTCGAGGGGATGAGCGTTGGCGAAAGCAAGAACGTGCGACTCGAGCCTGAAGAGGCCTACGGCCCACGTCATGATCAACTCGTGCAGGAAGTCGAGCGCAATGTACTGCCGGACGATCTGGACCCCAAAGAAGGTATGGCTCTGCAGAGCCAGAGCCCGGAAGGCCAGGTCATGCAACTCATGGTAACCGCAGTCTCCGAAACCACGATTACGCTTGATGCAAATCACCCGCTCGCGGGTCAGGCGCTCAGCTTCGAGATCGAACTCGTCGACATTGATAGTCCGTCAAGAATAATCGTCTGATCAGAGCACCGGGTCGACCGGTTGAAATCGCTACCCAAAACGGTCGTCGCTAGGTACAAGCCAGAATTGACCGCACCGCCCTTCGTCACACAATAAATACTGCGAAAAAGGCGATCCGCAAAGGAGCCGGTAATGAAGAGCGCTTACTGCAGAGAGGCTCTCACCGCTATTTTGATTATCGGACTACTGGCCGCACCGGCAAGCGTTTACGCGCAGCAGAAAGTTTATAAGTGGGTGGATGAAGAAGGGGTCGTTCACTTCAGTGAAGAGCCGCCTGGCGAATCGCCTGAAGCCGAAGTAGAGACTTTTACAACGGATCCGGCCCCGCCTTATGTGCCCCCCGCACAGACGACCATCAAATCACCATCGGCCTCTGAAACGCACGTCGAAAATCAATCAGCACAGCCGGAGACTCAGACACCCCCGCCAGTGAGGGAAATAGATATTACGGCAATGAGTCTTGCGGACCTGGATCATCGATGCGAGGACGCAAGGGAAAAAAAGATCGCACCATTGAGAGCAGCCGAGATCGCGAAGTGCATCGAAACAGAAACTGGCGATCAGGCATGGTGCGAGACCTTCTGGGCAGATTATGGCGACCCCACACGAACGGTATCCGGCACCTTAACCCCGAGACTGTTTCATGACCTTCCGGAATGTGTTGAAGCCCTGGATGAGCGACATCGTCGCTGAGACAATTACGACGCCATATTGCCCCATACTGCGGAAACTCCGGATTGCGCACCCCGAAAATCAGGCGCATAAGTGCTGGATTGACTGGCCGGGAGCGAAGACATGCCAACCTTCAACGCAGTTTTAGAGAAGCACCACCGGCCGATAATCTTTACGCTGGCATTTGTCGTGGCTTTCTTTGCCACGGCCTGCACATTTCACGACTATATTCCGATCTGCCACTACCTGTTCGGTTGTGACCATGGTCTGCATGTAGCGGTGTAGCGTGATTTCCGAATGGGGGGAAGACGAACCTTTTTGTGGAGTTGCGGCGTCGTCGTGTATTTCGCATGACGGCAATCTACATCGTGGCGGCCTGGGTTGTGGTGCAAGTAGCCAGCGAGATCTTTCCCGCCTTCAACATCCCGGACGGTGCCATACGCTACGTATGGTTGGCCGTGCTGATCGGCTTTCCCGTCTCTGTCTTATTCAGCTGGCGCTACGACCTCACCACGGCCGGCATTCAGCGCACGCCGTCTGCGAACGAGGATGCGACAGCGGATCACTCACTGACGCGGTTCGACTACGGCGTACTTACCACACTCGGTCTGATCGTACTCGTGACGGTATTCGATGTCGGACAGCGATTGGTCGAAGTCCAGACCGAAACCGCGCGGGCGCCGGCCACCCGGGAGATCGATCCCCACTCCATTGCCGTCCTGCCACTGGAAAACCTTTCGCCGAACGCGGATGACGCCTATTTCGCGGCGGGCGTACACGATGCACTCATCGCCAACCTGTCCGGCATCTCGGCGCTGATGGTCACTTCACGCAAGTCCACCATGACAGTTGACTCCGCACTGTCGGTGCCCGAAATCGGCCGGCGACTGGGCGTGGCCAAGCTGCTCGAAGGCTCGGTGCTGATGGACGGCGACCGCGTGCGGATTATTGTGCAGCTGATCGACGCCGCATCGGATCTGCACGTGTGGGCCGATACCTTCGAGCGCGACCTGACCGACATCATTTCCATGCAGAATGAAGTGGCGCGAACGATCGCGAATGTCATCGAGGTCCGCCTGACACCTCGCGAAGCCGCCACCCTGGCCAAAGGCACGTCCGTCCGGCCGGAGACCTACCGCGCCTACCTGAAAGCGATGTACCAGTTCCGCCAGGACAATCCTGAAGCCGACTGGCGCGGCACTCCCGCCCGCATGGATCTACATGAACCTGGGAGACCATGACGCCGCCCTGCACTGGATCGCCGAATCAGAAAAGATACGCGTACCCTGGTATCCGTGGCTGCTCGGGAATTCTAACGGCACCGAACTCATTGCGGACGATCCGCGGTTGCAGGAGCGCGCGGCGATCCTTGGCTTGCCCGATCCCCGCAAAATGGGCTGCAGGTCCTGAAAGGCAGCTAAAGCACCGGCTCGAGCGGCAATATGCTGTTCAGCCAGACGCGGAAACGCTTGCCGCGGGTGACCTCGGAATCCGGGTTGAACCACTCAGTGGTTAGCCAGCTGTTTTGCGACAAGATGTCGCGCTCGATGCTCGCAATGAGTTGATCCGCCAGTTCCTTGCTGTCGACAAGTACTCCGACTTCCGTATTCAAATTCGCCGACCGCGGATCGAGATTGAACGTCCCGATGTACACGGTCTCGCCGTCGATCACCATACTCTTGGCATGCAATGCAAATACCGGGTTGCTCTCCGCGATTGCCGGGTAACGTTCGATTAACTCATCCCTGATCTGCGGATACGGTTTGAACTCGTATAGCTCGACCCCGGCACGCAACAAGTCCTCACGTTGCTCGTGGTATCCACTGAACGCCTGGATGTTGTCGGTGGACGCCAGTGAGTTTGTCGATATCCGGATCCGCACTCCCCTGTCGACGAGATCCGCGAAAAGTTCGATTCCGCCTTCCGGCATGATCAGGTACGGCGACTGGATCAGTATCGATTCCTGCGCGCCCTGTATTGCCTCGACAAGATAAGTCGTCGATTCGCCACCACCGCCGAGCCCGGCATCACCCGGGTTTTTACCCGGAATGTCGCTGATGAACGTAGCGTCCTCCCACGACATCGCCTGCAACAGGTACGGAAAGTACGTCGGTGCGGATGCAATTGCCTCGCGGACCTGGGGCGAAAAGTTGCGGGAATCGTTTGCATACTCGTGCAGTTCGCGCGCCCGGGCCGCCACGTCCGCGTCCGTGATGGCCGCGGCATCGTCAACCAGGATGTCTTCGACGGGAACCGCGAACTCACTGTGCCAGAACTCATTGAAGTTCTCGGTCATTTGCGTGACTGCCGGACCCAGCAGGAGTATGTCCCGGTCCCTGAAGTTGTACTCGTGATCGTAGTCGAAATACTCGTCGGCCATATTGCGGCCACCCGTGATGCCGGCGATGCCGTCGAATATCGCGGTCTTGTCGTGCATGCGCTGATTGATCTCACGAAAACTGGTCGCCGCGTTGATCAGGCGGCGCCAGAGACTGACGCCGACTGACAGGTTCGGATTGTAAACTCGAATCTGTGCATTGGGATGTGCGGACAATAACAAGAGCGTCCGGTCCTGTGCGTCGATCAACAGGTCATCGACCAGCACCCGCACAGCAACGCCACGCTCGGCGGCAGCGAGCAGTTGCTCCGCGGCGAGGATGCCGATGTTGTCGGTACTCCATATAAAGTACTGCACGTCGATCGAGTGTTGCGCGTGTTGCGTCAGCCAGGCCCGGCCAATCAGCGCTTCTTCACCCTTTTCGAGAATGTAGAGACCGGTCTTCGATCGCATCAGGTCCGCACAGTCGGTGCAATTGCTGTCAATCGCCTCGGGAATCGACTGGGCACTTGCCATTGCGTGCGAGAGAAACAGCAGCGCAGCAATCGTGCATAGACTGTGGATTCTTATCAATTAACAACCCGTGAAGAGTCGCCCCGGTCAATTCAGTGTACAGTCATTTGATCCACAGCGTAGTATGGTCAAGCGTCGCAACGGCGCCGCCAAGTCTGAGGTATGGCCTACATTGAAGATATGCCTGCTATCACCGAAGGGTCCGCTTTACCGTCATCGCGGTGGCATATTCAGGAAGTCCCTGCGCTACTCTCCGTTGACTCTGCCGACGCTGGCTGCGTTGATTCCCGACGACATTGAGCACGAACTATCCATTTTCGACGAAGGGATCGAGGACATTCCGGCCGAGATCGATGCCGACATCATCGGTATTACGGTCATTACGGGCACCGCCAGGAGATCCTACGAACTTGCCCGCCAGTATCGAGCGCAGGGCATTACGGTCGTTCTCGGCGGTCCACATGTCACCCTCACGCCTGAGGATGCCGAACCGCATGCCGACGCGATCGTCATTGGCTACGCCGAAGATACCTGGCCCGAACTGTTGCGCGATTTAAAGGCGGACCGGTTACAAGCACGCTATGAGCAATCCCCGGACCTCAGCCTTGCCGGCCGGCCCCGCGCCAGGCGCGATCTGATCAATAGCAACCGGTACGCAAGAACGCACGTATTCGAAGCGACCCGCGGCTGCGTGCATCGCTGCGATTTCTGCGTTGTGCCTTTTGCCTGGGGGCGCAAGCCCTACCAGAAACCCGTCGCGGAGGTAATTGACGAGATACGTTCGACCGGCGCGCGTCGTGCCATTTTTGTCGATCTCAACCTGATCGCCGATCGCAACTACGCCGCAGAACTTTTCGAGGCGCTGATTCCACTGAACCTGAAGTGGGCCGGACTCACCACCAGCCTGCTGGCACGCGATGACGCCTTGCTGGATCTTTGTGCGCGCAGCGGTTGCATCGGTCTGCTCGTCGGCTTCGAGTCGATTACGCATTCCGGATTGAAAGGCCTGCAAAAAGGTTTCAACTCGCCCGAACTGTATGCGGAGTGGATAGAGAAGTTTCATTCTGTCGGTATCGCAGTGAACGGCACGTTCGTGTTTGGTCTCGACGACCATACGCCGGACGTGTTCGACGAAACCGCGCAGTTCGTGATCGATGCGGGTATCGACCTGCCCCGTTTCGCGATACTGACACCGTTTCCGGGCACTGCCCTCTTCAAACGCCTGGAAGCAGAGGACCGGATTAGCAGCCGCAACTGGGAGCTGTACGACGGCCAGCACGTTGTGTTCGAGCCTGCACAGATGAGCGCCGACGCATTGCAGGAAGGCAATATGGCGACGTGGCGGCGCGTCTATAGCTACCGATCCATTGCACAACGAATGCGTGCCACGCCAGTGTCGAAATTGATGTTCCTCGGCGCCAACATGGGCTACCGCTTTTACGCCAATCGCCTGGACCAGTTTTACACCTGCGACTGGCGGCTGATGACGTCACCGTCGGTACTGCGGTCACAAGAGGGTGCTCGCTAGTGGCAAATCGTGATTTCAGACTGACGCTGATACACCCCTGCGTCGGGCGCTGGGCGGGTGACAGAAATTACATTCGCAGCTGGCAGATGGAACCGCTGGCACCGGCCGTGCTCGCCGGGTTGACACCCGGTGACGTCAACATTCGCTTTTACGATGACCGGCTCGAAGATATCCCGGTCGACGAGCCCACGGACCTCGTAGCGATCAGCATCGAAACGTATACCGCCCGCCGCGCCTATCAGATTGCAGCCGACTATCGCAGCAGGGGAGTACCGGTCGTACTGGGCGGCTTTCACGCAACTTTGTGTCCGGAAGAAGCGGCGCTGTACTCCGATGCGGTAGTCATCGGTGAGGCCGAGGGCCAGTGGGAGTCCGTCATTGACGATGCGCGCCACGGTACGTTGAAACGGTTCTACCGGCAGCCGGAACGTCCGGCACTGGATAGCACCCGGCTAAACAGGGAGATTTATCTCGGCAAACGCTATGTACCGATAACGCTGATCGAGGCGGGTCGCGGCTGTCACTTCCGCTGCGAGTTCTGTGCCGTGCAATCCTATTTCAATGCGACACAGGTGCGTCGTCCCATCGACCACATCCTCGACGAGGTCCAGAGCACGCGCAAGCGAAACGGCTTCTACTTCTTTGTCGATGACAACATCACGTCCAATTTCGACGAAGCCAAGGAACTCTACAGGGAATTGGCAAAGTACAAGATTCGCTGGGTCTCACAGGCAAGCATTAACTCGGCTCACGACGAAGAATTCCTGCAACTGATCTCGAACAGCGGTTGCGAAGGCCTGCTGGTGGGCTTCGAGAGCCTGGAGCGTGAAACGCTGCGGCAGATGAAGAAGAAATTCAACACGATGGGCGGCGGCTACGACGTCGCGCTGCGCAACCTCGACCGTTACAACATCAGGCTCTATTCGACGTTCGTGTTCGGGTATGACCGCGACACCGCGGAGACCTTCAGGAATACCCTGGAGTTCGCAAACCGTCACCGCTTCTACATGGCGGCGTTCAACCACTTGACGCCGTTTCCAGGTACACCGCTGTATGCACGATTGCAGGAGCGCGGGCAATTGCTCTACGAGAACTGGTGGATGGATCCGCGCTACTCGTACAACAAGATTCCATTCAAACCGGCATTGCTCGAGCCGGAGGAACTGCAACAACTCTGCATCGATACGCGAGCCGAGTTCTATTCCGTGAAGAACATAGTGCGACGCTTTGGCAATCCAGTGAACAGAGCCAGTTTTTTCATGGCGCGCAACTATCCACTGATCAACTGGATGATTCGGCGGGAAGTGCACCAGCGTGACGATATGCCGCTCGGCGACGAGGGATGGCAAGGCACTCTGCAGTCCCTGCGAGAGTGCGCCTGACGAGTGCGTCGTAATGCCGGTTGATGTGGAATACGAACTCGCCGACGCGCGAACGGAAGGGCATTTTCGGCAGATGCTGCAGGAAAACGCCCTTGCCGGCAGCATCAATGTCCTGCTCACGAGAGAACCGAACGCGTTTCATGCAGCGGGAATTTCAGGTGACGTGTATGAGTTGATGCTTGCGTACCAGCGCGATACCCGGCAACTCCTCGGCGGCGGCGCCCGCTTCGAATTCGATGCCTACGTCAACGGCGAAATCGGGCGCATCGGCTACCTCGGCGAGCTGCGAGTTCAGGGGGGGCTCAAGCAACGCAGAAGACTCCTGTTAAACGCATACCGGGCGATGCGTCGTCAGCACGAAAAAGGGCAAGTGCCCTGCTACATCACGACGATCATTTCTGACAACACGTCGACGCGGCGGCTCCTGGAGGCTGGACTCTCCGACATGCCCACGTACCAGCCCCTCGAAACGCTCGTCACATTGACTATCCCCGTGCGCCAGGCGGTCAGGGGCACTACATCCGGAATCGCGGCCGAGCAGTGTTTGGATGACCAGATTGAATCGCTTGCAACACGGCTCGACAACAGCGGCCGGGCTTTCCAGTTCCACCCCGCCTGGACGGCGGAGAATCTGCGCTCCAATCAGCGGTGCCGGGGCATACGCCCCGAGGATTTCTTCGCCATCCGGGACGACACCGGAATTCGCGGTGCCTGCTGTCTGTGGGACCAACGGGCATTCAAACAGACCGTCGTGACCGGTTACTCGAAGCGCCTGACCAGGGTGCGGCCCTTCTTCAACCTCGTCGCGCCGTTGCTACGACAGCCGCGCCTGCCGTCCCCCGGACACACTATTCAGAGTGCGTTCCTGTCGCACATTTCCGTGGACCAGGGAGACGAGACTGCCTTGCTGGCGTTGGTTCGCGGTGCAGCCCGACAAGCGGCGACGCGTGGTATCGACTACCTCATGCTCGGTGTGGCCGAGCGCAATCCTTTCAGCCGCTTTTTGCAGAAACGCTTCTCGTGCCACCGCTACGAGAGCATGATTTATCTCGTCTACTGGGAGGACGGTCGCGAGTACGCGAGTACAATTGACGAGCGTATTCCACATCCGGAGGTAGCTATCCTGTGAAGGGCGATTTACTCCGCCGAGGCGACCTGAGCGACTCGACGAAGGCGGAGATGTACAGCCTGTTCTGCTCTCAGTTCGAGAATGTGCCGCTGGAGCGATTCATTTCCGATCTCGACGAGAAGAACTGGGTGCTGCTGCTGCGCAACGACAACGGGAAGTTGGCCGCGTTCTCCAGCATGCACGTCTACGAAGCGACGCTTAACGGGCGGAAGATGACCCTGCTCTACTCCGGCGACACGGCGGTTGATAGCGCGACGTGGAACGACTCAGCGCTGAGTTACAACCTGATGGGCGCGTTCAACTGGTTACGACGGCACTATGATTGCGAAACCCTGTACTGGTTTTTGCTGGTGTCGGGCTATCGTACTTATAGATTACTGCCGGTATTCAGCGAAATTTTCTATCCGCGGTTTGACGAGGAGACGCCGGAAAATGTCGCGGCACTCATGCGCTCGATGGCAACCGCTCGCTTCAACAGCAACTATGACCCGGACTCTGGCATTGTGCGTCTCGACGTGCCGTCGATTCTGAAAGAGGGTTACCGCGGCATTCCCGAAAACCGGCTTGGGGACCCGAATATTGCTTTTTTTGCCGAACGCAATCCGGGGCACCTGCAAGGCGACGAACTGGTTTGTTTCTGCGAGCTCGCGGAGAAGACGCTCACCAGGCTCGGCAAACGAATGTGGCGTAAGGGGCAAAAACTGTTCCCCGATGAGGCATGAACACAGGCGCCGCCATCGGCAACCTGAGCTGGCTGGCCAGCAGCCTGCCGGAGCTGCGCCGCTTTCGGCGTGATGCCGGCAACCTCGAGCACACGCAGCAGGTGTTGCTGCGCGACTATTTGTCACGCAACGCGGATACGGCGTTTGGCCGTAAACACGGCTTCGCCGACATTCGTGGCTTCGCTGATTACGCGGAGCGCGTGCCGGTCCGCAACTATGACGAATTCGAGCCCTGGATCACACGGATAGCAACCGGCGAGGAGCGCGTCCTCAGCACAGACCGGGTGCGTTTATTCGAACCGACCAGCGGCTCGTCGGGACCGTCCAAGCTGATTCCCTACACGGGAACATTGCAACAGGAGATTCGGCGCGCCGTTGCCGCGTGGTCAGCCAGTAACTTCCTGGCGCAGCCCGATCTGCTGTTAGGTCGCGCATACTGGTCGTTGACGCCGCAAATGGCACAGTCACAGTCTCCTGAATCGGTAATCCCGATCGGCTTTGACGAGGACAGCGCGTATCTCGGCGGCGCGGCGCAGAAGCTGATCAATCGGACCCTGGCGACTCATCCGGCATTGCGCCACGTCAGCGACATGGATGAATTCTGGCACCTGACGCTGCTGATGCTGCTGCTCTGCAGCGACCTGCGGCTGATTTCGGTGTGGCATCCCTCGTTCCTTGTCCTGCTCATCGAGCGTCTTCGCACGCACTGGGCAGCGTTGCTGCAGGACCTCGAGAGAGGCGCGCAATTGTCCGAACCGTCATTGCGGATTCCCGGCAGTCCCGCGAGATCCGCTGAACTGCGGTCAGGAGGCTGCGACGATCTGCATGGCATCTGGCCAAAACTGCGGTTGATAAGTTGCTGGGCGGACGGACATGCGGCTGCGTCGATTCCGGAGATGCAGGCCCTGTTCCCCGGCGCGGTCATTCAGGCCAAGGGCCTGGTGGCCACGGAAGGCATCGTTACGATCCCGTTTGCAGAGCAACGACCACTGGCCTATCGAAGTCATGTATTCGAGTTTGTCGACGACAGTGACCAGGTGCATCTGCCGTGGCACTTGGAAAAGGGTAAAACCTACTCGGTCGCAATAACGACCGGCGGCGGCCTGTACCGATATCGCCTCGGAGACCGCGTGCAGGTTGACGATTTTCTCGACAACGTGCCCTGCTTCCATTTTGTCGGCAGGGAGGACCGGGTATCCGACTACTTCGGCGAGAAACTCAGCGAAGACTTCGCCGGTAACGTCATCCGCACCGTGTTGTCATCGGTTGATCCGGGTCCGCGGTTCGCGATGCTCGCGCTGGACGAGAGCCTGGACCGGCCAGCATACATTTTATACGTTGAGGCGGACGGCGACCTGCCTGCATCCTTGCCGCAGGAACTGCAACGCGAGCTGTGTGCCAACCCGCACTACGAGCTTTGCGTCCGACTCGGCCAGCTCGGCAGCGCCCGGGTTTCCCGAATTCAGTGCAACGGCTTCGACGCTTATGCCAGCAGGTTGACTGCATCCGGCATGCGACTCGGCGACATCAAGCCGGCGCCACTCAGTCGCCGCAGCGACTGGAATCGTTACTTCAGAGATTGCGACTGACCAAGCTCGCGTTGCTGTTTCCTGTATATCTCGCGTCGCGAGACGAGATTCGCGAGTAGATAGACACCCGCCCTGAAGGGCGAGCGCAGATTGGTCCGACGATCGATCATGCGGCGCAGGATCGAACTCATCGTGTTGAATTTTTGCCGCGCATCGAAGCATCCCGCAGTGAGCTCGTCTGCCGACATGCCGCGCGGCTGCATCGTTGCGTCGCCGTACTTGAAGTCGGGGTCGAGCCACCACCGTTCGTGAAGCAGTCTCCCCTCGCGGCGCATGCGATTAAAGAGCTCGGCGCCGGGCGTCGGCGTGAGCGGATTGAAGTTAGCGAGTATGAACCGGTGCCGGATCGCAAACTCGACAGCAGCGTCGAAATCCTCGACGGAGTCATGATCGCAGCCGAAAACGAACGTGCCGTAGATCATGATCCCTGCGCTTTGAAAGACGGCGATCGCCTCGTCGTACGACTGCCATTTCACGTTCCAGCCTTTCTTGATTTCCTTGAGACTGTCGGGATCCAGGGACTCGAAGCCGACGAGAGCACTGATACAACCGCTTTTTGCCATCAACTGTACGAGGTCCCGGTCTCGCGCAACGTCGATCGACACCTGGCAGGACCACTTGATGTTCAGCGGAATCAGGGCCTCGAACAACTCCCTCGCTTTCGGCACGTCCACAAAGATGTTGTCATCGACAATAAAGATGTGTCGTTTACCGGAGCGTCGAATGTCCTCGACCACGTCCTCGACCGGTCGCTGCCTGAGGTTATTACCGTAGAACGCACGAATTGAGCAGAACGAACAGTTGAATTTGCAGCCACGACTGTACTGTACGAGCCCCATTGGGGCGTATCGCTTTCCGTCGAATATGGACCGGTCGGGAATCACGCCGGCAAGGTTCGGGAAATCGTCGCTTTCATAGATGTGCTGCAGGCCGCCGTTTTGCGCGTCTTCCAGTATTCGGCCCCAGATGCCTTCGGCATCTCCTTTGACGACCGCATCGGCATGCTCGAGCCCTTCGTCGGGTAGAAACGTCGGGTGGTAGCCGCCGATCACGACCGGGATGCCCCGCTCACGATACTGCGCCGCGATCTGGTACGCCCTGCGTGCCGTATACGTCTCGACAGTCATTGCAACGAGGTCAGTCTTTTCCTCGACCGGAATAGGCTCGAGCCGTTCATCGTAGAAAGCCGTTTCTACGTCCGCTGGCGTCAACGCCTTCAGGATGGCGAAGCAAAGTGGCTCCATCGCATCCGATGACCTGTCGTCGTAAAGGTTGGGGCGAATGAACGTGACTCTCATGCAGCAGGCGGCCCGTGTGGCAGAGGGGACCGATACTAGCAGCTCAACCGTCCGGATATTGCCGGACTGAATGTTCTTGCATGGATATAGTAAGGCCCGGCAAACTGCCTCGCATGCCGTCACTGACATTGACGAATTCGGACAGCGCCTGGAAAACTTATTTCTACTGGCTCTTTTGGATAAGCGTCGTCTTTTTCACCGTCTACCCTCTCTGTAACTGGCTGACGGCAAAACGAGAGACCGTTTTTAACCTGTACGTGGCCGCCGAATTGCAGATTCCGTTCGTCCCGGAATTTGTCTGGATATATCTGTCGCTCTACTTGTTGTTCATCATTCCGCCATTCTTCCTCGGCGCATCGCGGATGAACGCCCTCGGCAAACGACTCGTCGGTGCAACGATATTCTGCGGCATCGCTTTCCTGGTAATTCCGGCCGAACTCGGCTTTGAGCGCACAGTGCCAGACGACCCTTTTTACAGTGCGATGTTCGCTCGCCTGTTCGCTGTTGACTTGCCGCATAACATGGCTCCTTCATTGCACGTAACGTTCAGCGCGATGATCCTGTTTGTACTTTTGAATGAGTCTCAGTCTGCGGCGAGGTCAACCGTCTTCTGGATATGGCTTGTGTTAATCTGTGCGTCGACGGTCCTGGTGCACCAACATCATCTACTCGACGTCGTCACGGGTCTTCTCGTAGCCATGGCCTTCTACCCCGTTGCCGACAAAGGGGAACATCATGCTTAATCGCCTTCTCCTCACCGCCGTTCTTCTCATGTGTGCGCCGCTGCTTGCTGCACAGGAGTCCGATGAGGCCGTTCACGAAGAGCTGCGCGCTCTGCTGAGCGGTATAGAAACCGCGGTGAATTCCGAGGAATACGGAGAGCTGGCACAGTACTTTCACGACACGGCGCATATCACGACCATTAACCAGGAAGTGATCTCGTCAAATACCGAAATAGAGCCCTACTTCGAGCGCTGGTTCGGCGAAGGCGGGTATCTCAAGACGCTCAGGATGGAACTCGAGGCAGACGCTCTGACCGAGTTTCATGCCGATATGACATTCGGGGTGGTGCGTGGCTCCGGCGACGAGGACTATGTGTTATCCGACAAGCGGTTCTTTCCGATGAAAACCCGCTGGACCGCGACAGTCGCAAAGGATGCCAGCGGCAAATGGCGCATCCTTACGCTGCACATCGGCACGAACTTCCTGGATAACCCGATACTCTCGATGGCCGAGAACTCAGCCAAGTACTTTGCCGCCGGCGGGGCTGGCGTCGGGCTGATACTCGGTCTGATCTTCGGGTTTTTCTGGGGACGTCGCAAGTAAGCGCGTTTCAAGCTGGCGGCAGAGTTGACGGAGCGCCCATGGCGGGTGCCGGTCGCGTGCCGCCCCAGAGGCGGAAGTAAATACGCCAGAACGTCGGTTGACGTTCTTCCGCTTTGACGAGCCCGGGTAGCTGTGTCCAGGGTGCCTGCGGATCGCGATGGTGCGCCAGGTGATAGTGGTAATTCAGCGCCAGCGCTCGCGAAACCGGCGACACCTTCAGATTCCAGGCGCCGTCGACGACATCGCGCGGGCTCCAGGCGTGATCCACGTATTGCAGTGCTGACCAGTGCAGCGCAAAGGCCCAGTAACAAATCAACCAGCCTTGCCAGGACAGGTCCAGCAGCCACCACAACAGCACCTGGTAGGTCAGTGCCAGCATGCACTCCGACCAGATTCTCAATCCCGAGTACTGGGCGATCTCGCGAATGTAGGGTTCGAAGCCGAGATGCCGTGCCGGTCCCTCGATGAAGCGGCGCGACTTGTACATCCACGGCGCGACCAGGTAGATCAGGTTGCTTACAGGTATGCACAGCCAGTAGAAACCGAGCAGGTTGCCGGCGTACAGCTGGAAGTTACGTAACGCTTTCGACTGGTTCGGAAGATAGTAGTCGTACAGTTCTTCGTCGGTACGGTTGCGCCGGTGGTGCCCGAGGTGCGCAATCTTCTGCAGTGTGAATGACGTCGGAAAAGCGGGCGCAGACAAGGTGCCGAACAGGTCGTTGCGCGCCTTGTTTTCCGAAAAAACACCGTGCACGGACTCGTGCATCAGCGAGAAATGCAAATGGTTGACCAGCGAAAAAGCCCAGGCCGCCAGGAGCATCCAACCCAGGGATTCGTGCGAGGCAGTCCAAAGCAATCCCCAGGTCGCCGGGAACGCGAGCAGGAAGATCGCTATGTTGAGCTTCTCCGGGATCGGGTACCGTGCCGTGCTTGCATCAGTCATGACGTGTCTCGCTCAACGGGCCGGCAGCCCGAATGACCGTGCAACCTGAATGAACGTCGCCGATAACCCCATACCGGGAACGCGATTGCCACGAGTAGCACGGCCGGGAACAGCCACGCAAAGTCGAGCGCATCAAACCGCCCTGCACTCGCGAGCATTTCGGCAAGACCGATGCCGGCGCCATAGACGGCCCCGAACCCGGCAAAAAACCACGGCGCGTAGTCCATAGCGACGGCTTCGGGCCCTTTGTGGTCGGCCCACGGCTGGTTGTATACGTGCAGGTGTTTCGCCTCGAGCGCCTTGACGTCGTAAAGCAGGTTCCAGAATCCGAGTACGGACGCCAGGACGACGCTGAGCTGGACGAGATCCAGGACATCGACTACCGGGGCACGATGCACCAGCCAGGCCAGAGCTGCCGTCGCACTACCGAATACGAAGCCGTGGTGCGGCCGAAACCGGCCCAGGCGAAAGCGCGTGTCGAACTCCCAGACTTTCAGAATATTGGTACCGACGCCCGGCACGACATACGCATAGACGATCGGCAATAGCCACGCCATGAGAACGAGCCAGATTTCACCGTCGTAGTAGCGCCACCACAGCCAGAAGCTCAGCGGCGCGAGTACTGCGGGGGCAACGTACTGGTACCACTCGAATGCTCGTTTGCTCATTTCAGGCCGAATCGCATGCCGTGTTTGCGGTACACCTCGCTGCGGAATATCGTCGTGTACCGCCAGTAGATCAGCATGCGTTGCAACGTGCGCATGTTCGTTTTCAGATCCGCAAATCGGTGCAGCAGTCCCGGAATGCTGTTGTAGCGCTTGCGCGCGGTATGGCAGGCGTCCGTCAATTCATCCGCGGTCATGTTTGCCGGCATGAATGCCGCGTCGTTGAACCGGTACTCCGGGTGCAACCACCAGCAGCCGTCGTACAACAACCTGCCCTCTTTCTTGAGCCTTGCGTAAAAGGGCGTCCCGGGATACGGCATGAGGATATTGAATGCCGAGAACGTGAAGCGGTTTTTCAGTGCGAAATCGAGCGTCGCCATGATCGAGTCGTACGTATCGTTGTCATAGCCAAGCGTGAAGGCTGCCCATGTCTGCATCCCGTTTTCACGCAGCACTTTGATTTCGTGCTCGTAGTTCGAGAACGCCGATATGTTCGGAGACTTCTTGGTCTCTTTCAGGCTGTCGAGCGTGATCGACTCGAAGCCGGTCACGTTACCGAGATTGCCGCTGTCGGCCATGAGCCTCATCAACTCTTCGTCGTGCGTAATATCGAGACTGATCTGGCTGACCCAGCTGATCCGCATGGGAATGAGCGCGCGGCACAATTCCTTGAGCGCTTTCCGGTCGGAGCAAATGTTGTCGTCCACGAAAAAGAACAAGCGCCGGTCCTGTGCTTCGATTTCTTGCAGGACATCGTCGATCCGGCGGATGTAGTGCTTTTGGTCGAAGTACTGGCTGACAGCGCAGAACCGGCACGCAAAACGGCAGCCACGTGAATATTGCAGTAGCGTGACCGGCAAATACCCTTTGCCGCGGAAAAGATCGCGCCTGGGCAGCTCCCCGCCGAGCTGACCGATACCGGGCGGACCGCTGTAGATTTTCTGCAACTTGTGCTGACGCGCGTCTTCGACCACTTGCGCCCATACGAGCTCCGCATCGCCAAGGAATATGCTGTCGGCATGCAACGCAGACTCCTCCGGAAGAAGGGTCGGATGCATGCCGCCCAGGATGACCTTCACGCCGCGCTGCCGATATTCCTCGGCTATTTCATAGGAGCGCCGGGCGGTATAGCTTTCGACCGAGATAGCGACCAGGTCCGTCGGCTCGTCGTACGGAATACTCTCCATGCGGTCGTCGTAGAGCACCACATCAACGTCCGGCGGTGTCATGCCTGCAAGAACCGCGAGCATGAGTGGCTCCATGCGGCCATGATCGACATACAGGCTGTGTTCGCGACGGCCGATATTCGGTTTGATGAAAGTGATTTTCAGGCTGGTTTCCCGCGCTACGTTCTCAGTACCATAGCACTACCTGTTCCTTAAGGAATATTGCTATGTATGACGTGCTACACGACATGTCCAAACGTCAATGAGCATCGGCTTCTTCCCTTGACCCGGAGCGGACATTCAGAAATTGGCTCTCGAAAGATCACCCCTGAACGACCGCTATGCGCTCCAAAGCCGCCATTAGGCTAAACTTGTCCTGGGCCGCTGCTACTGACCCGAAGCGGACATTCTAAGTACATCTCAGAATTGACGGGTATCCCCTACCTGCAACAATCACCAAGTCGATAAAGGCAAACCCGACCAAGGTCGGGGACGCAAATCCACGGTTCCTCGCTTACTCAGGTTTGTCTAACGAGAAAGGGGAAGACAATGGGCAACATCAACATCACACGCGTACTTCTAGGCGGGTTGCTCGCAGGCTTGGTGATTTGCTTTGGTGAGTTCATTTTGGGGTGGGTTATTCTCGGCGGGCAGTGGGCCGAAGTTTTGGCAGAGGCTGGCATGGGAGAGTTTGGCGGTGGACAAGAAGCCTCATTCTTGATTGTTGCCATTCTGTATGGGATCGCGTTGATTTGGATCTATGCTGCCATAAGGCCGCGCTTCGGACCGGGACCGAAGACGGCGGTCGTTGCTGGGCTAACTTTGTGGGTCGTGGCTTGGTTGCTCGTATGCGCTTATGTGATCGTCATCGGTGTGTTTCCGGCGGGCTTATTGATTGCCGCTATCGTTTGGGGACTGTTTGAGCTCCCAATTGCTGCGGTTGCAGGCGCCTGGTTGTATCAAGAAAGTGACGCTGCGTGAAAGTCCGCTACTGGCCGATTGCAGCCCTTCGATTCCCTCAATTCCCAGCAAACTGAATGTCCGCTATCGGTGAGAGCGGACGTTTGCTCTTGGGTCGCCGAAAACCGAGATTCCGAACGTCCGCTTTGCCCCCGATACAAGACATTGGGCTAAACTTGGGCTGAACGGCTAGAAATGACCCGAAGCGGACATAGGCTCGATCGTATCCAAAGACATAGAATGGGCAGGTCAAGTTAGGAGAGTCGTGTGATAAGTATGAGAACCCCATCGCCCGTCGTCGTATTACTCATGATTATTTCGCTCGCAGCCTGCGGCTCTATTCCGGCTGATGGAGGCGGCGGGCAAGCTCCAGGGTTGACTTTAGACAGCCATCTTTTTGGCGAACGTCCGAGTATTATCTCGACAGCTGCTGTCCACGAATTGTCCGAAGATCAACGCTTGGAATTTCGACGTTTCCTGGACAATCCAGACAGACAAGAGGAACTCACGCATCGCCGTGTTTTCGCCTACCTTGAAGCGATTACAAGTAACTTTAGCTATGTCGGCGAAACCTATACGGCGAGTGAGGCCTTAGAAAATTCGGCTGGAAATTGCCTTGCACTCGCAATTCTTACAACAGCGCTCGCCAGACAGGCAGACATCGAGGTTGGTTATCAGTTGACGGATTCATTCCCCGTGTTCGAGTCAACCGGCAGTCTGATCAAGCGCGGTCTACATGTTCGAACCATACTCTACGATCCAACGTGGGTAGCCACAGAAGGGATCTTGGTATTCTCGCGGCCAGGTATTCGGATTGACTATTTCCCGAGTGACTCCGATAGGTTCATTAGCAACACCACGGAATCAGAGTATTTTGCGATGTACTACCGAAATATTGCCGTGAACGCCATCGAGGATAAGGATTTGCCCAAGGCGTATTGGCTTTTGTTGGAGTCTCTTGAATTATCGCCAAACAATCCTGACTCGCTAAATATGCTAGCCATCATCTATGATCGCGCTGGCGACACGCGCAAGAGCGAGGAAATATATAAGTTTGGCATTCAAAATTCGACTCGACAGGTGGCGCTCTTGAGGAATTACGGCATGTTTCTGAGGCGGCAATTGCGGCACGCGGAGGCGGACATAGTAGAAAGGAGGCTAGCCGAGCTCGATGATCCGAATCCTTTCGATTGGATAATCGCAGGACAAGAGGCATATAAAGATGGTGACTTCAGACGTGCGATAAGATTTTTCAAGAAAAGCACTGAACTAGCACCATATTTGCACGAAGGACACTTCGGTCTTGCCAAGACGTATTTCCGCATTGGTAATTTGAAAGTTGCAGAGCAAGAGCTAGTGCAAGCATTGAATTACGCGAATCGAGCCTCCACCCGCGCGCTTTACGAGGCAAAACTCGCCGCGCTCAGCGACAACAGGGCCGGCACCAGGCCCTAGGCGCGCAAGTGCTCCGTGTTTCGCAGCATTCCCCGTTTCTGACAAACATGGTGGTTCATTCAAGTTGGCAAACGGAACAATCTTGGCGGATCGACAGATACTATCGAGCGGCCGCTTCTGGTTGCGATTTCAACCGGTCGATTTGACTAATTTTTCACTGATTTAATGTCCGCTGTTGGTGAAAGCAGACGTTCACAAGCGTGATTCAGGAAGTCGAAATTTTGCCCTTGAAGTCCGGTAGCTGAACGACCGCTATCCGCCCAAAAGCCGCCGTTAAGCTAGAATGAGGTTGAACGGCCAGAAATGACCCTATGTATGGACTCCTCCAACCCAGTTGCCTAGGTTGGAAGGTCAACCAAAACCCTATTGGAGTCCATACATGCGCTATTCAACAACAGTTGGCGTCGACCTGGCAAAAAACGTCATTCAGGTCTCGGTGGTTTCGTGCCGCGGCAAAGAACGTCTCAACCGATCCCTGACACGCCGCAAGTTCGCGGAGTTCCTGGCTAAACAAGAACCGGCACTGGTTGCGTTTGAGGCGTGTGCGACATCGCACTACTGGGCACGAGCAGCACAACGCTACGGCCATGTTGCGGGCATCATTCCGGCGAAGGCAGTAGCGCCGTTCCGGCAAGGCCACAAGACAGATAGCAACGATGCACTGGCAGTTGCCGAAGCGGCCCGCCGACCGAACATCAAAGAAGCACCGATGAAGACGGTAGAGCAACAAGGGTTGCAGGCGATCCAGCGTTCACGAGACCTGTTGGTTCAAGAGAGCACAGCACTGTCTAACCATCTGCGCGGCTTGCTGATGGAGTTCGGTGTCGTGATACCGAAGGGTTTGGCATCGTTGCGGCGTGAGCTGCCAGAGATCCTCGAGGACGGCGACAACGAAGTACCCGATATGTACCGACCAACACTGCACCGTCTCTACGTTCGCTTCCTGGAACTGCGCGAGGATATAGAGATGATGGACAAGCAGGTCAAGGTACTGGTGAAGCAACACCCCGCCTGCAAGCGACTAACTGCACTTGAAGGTGTTGGTCCGATCAGCGCCGTGTTGCTGTATGCATCGCTTGGCACCGGCGAGGCTTTCTCCGGCAGTCGTGAGTTCGCAGCCTATCTTGGCCTGACGCCGAGGCAGTTCAGCAGTGGCGGCAAAACCAACATCGTGGGCTTGAGTAAGAAGATCGGCAACTGCCGGTTACGGTCCGTGCTGATCCAGGGTGCGCGCTCCTACGTGCACAAGCTCAAAGAGCCGAAGACATCCAAAGATCGCTGGTTGATGGAAGTCATCGAGCGTTCCGGTCACGGCAAGGCGGCTGTCGCACTAGCCAACAAGAATGTTAGAACGGCCTGGGCAATGCTGACCCAGGGCACTGACTATCAACGTCGTCCGCAACTGAAGGTGGCTGCGTAACGAGTCCCGCAAACAGAGACCATAATCAGATAAAGATATCTGCTCCGGTAGAACCTGCTTCGCTTTGAGGCCCTAGAGCCCATTGACCCTTAGAGGAATCGGAGCGCGCAAACATAGTGGGCCAGGAGATAGCGTCTCCAACCAAAGGCCGGATATACATACGCGTCTGAATTCTGATCAAAGTAACTGTTTGCTAGACTGGAGGAGTCCATATACAAAGCGGAAGTTCGCTGGAAGCGCACGAAACAGGATATTTGAATGAGCAATATTAGGATCAAGCGTTCGATACGAATGTCGATTACGTGCGTTGCCTACTCAGTGATTGCGGTCTTCATTCTCCGGTACGTTGCAGAACGAACCGGGGTCATTTCGGGCTATGAGGGAACTACAGGCGAAGGAATGATCGCTTACTTTCTTGCGATCATGTTGACTGTCACAGGAGCACTGCTCTTGGTCAGTGGTCTGTATTTCCTTGAAAGGAACTCGAAGCATCCGATCCCGGAGTGGTTGTCCGTGGTATTCGCGCTCATCATGCCGTTTGGAATCTATTTTTTCAGCCCGCAGCTCCCAAAACCTATTTGAAGGAATGGCTACGCCCCCGGACCGAGTCCGCCATCGGCCAATAGCTGACATTGCAATGAGTCAGTTTTCACCCACCGCCGCGAACCGTTCGCAGGTCCCCTCGGCAGGTTGCCAGACGGCTGCGTACGGATTGTCGGTGCAGACGATGGTGAGGAACCTTTCGCGCTCGCGGACCTGCCGGGCCTCCTGCCTTGCGCGGATGGGCGCAAAACCCGGATCGTCATGGAGCACTTGCAGATAGGCTACATTTTGCGGGATAAAAAAACCGTCTTCCGCCCCCTGAGCAATTAGCGCCAAGCCCCTCTCGCGGTCGCCGGCGAGATAGGCGGCAAGGCCCTCTTCATAGTCAACGTTCCAGTACTCATCGCCCCTGGTCATCCCGGCCTCGTGATAGCGGCGCACATTGTCCTCTATCGCTGCCACCAGTTCGTCGACCTCGGCCTCTTCACCGGCGTCGCGGCGGATAGCGATCAATGCTGCTGCGCTATCCATTCGAAACAGGCCGAAGCGCGTAACCCGTCCACCGATCCGTTGCCACATCTCTTCTAGAAGGGGCCGGGCGCGAGCGTAATCACCGGCACTGGCCAGGGCCAGGGCCAGATCGCGGCGGGCCGCGATCGAAATCGGGTCCTCGACAGGGCGGGCCTCCGCGGTCGTGACCGCGTCTCCGGATCTGCCCAACATGCTCATCAGTGCAACGGGCACGGGGTGTTCCGAATTGGCGAGCGCCTCTTTCTCAAGGCCGATGACGGCAAATTCCAGTGTCAGGAGAGTCCAGAAACGCGGTATGTCCGGGTCAATCTGCAAGGCATCCAGAACGCCCAGCACCGAATTGGCCCATTTCCCGCCCAGGGAGTTCTGGTAGCCACGGAGAGCCGCGGCGCCACGCGGGTCGATGGAAGCAAACTTTTCCAGGGCCCGGTCGGTCTCGGCCAGCCGGTTTCTCATGATCAGCCTTAAAATATAGTTCCAGTGGGCCGGGATCGACAGCGGATCGAGCCGCAGCGCTGTCTCAGTCACCGCAAAGGACTCAGCATAGCGCCCGAAACCCGTACTACCAAGCAAGGCTCCCATCCAGGTGTAAACGATGGAATAGTTGGGGTTGATCTGGATAGCCTGGCTGTAGTATGTCAGGGCCTCTTCCAGATCAAACCGGATATCCAAAAGAAAACCGGTGGCGGCGTAGGCTTCGGCAAGGGTCGGATCAAGGGCCATCGCCCGCTCGGCATGGGGTGCTGCTTTCGAAATTGCTTCGGCACCAGTCAGCGTTCCGTATTGAGTGCGTCTCTGCAAGAGGGTCGCAATGGCCAACTCTGCATAGGCAAGCGCATAATCGGGGTCGAGCGCTATCGCTTTTTCGAACTCGCGCACCGCACCCTCAACGGTAGCCGGCCTGCGCTGGACCACCAGGTAGCGGCCCCGCAGGTAAGCCTCATGGGCCTCGGTATTTGCTGCTGCAGTCACCCGGGGCACAGCCTCAATCTGAAGTCCCAGATGTTCCTTAAGGGCTTCAACAACAGCCGCCGAAATCTCCTCTTGCACCGCGAAAATGTCCTCAAGTTCACGGTCATAAGTCTCTGACCAGAGATGTCGGTCTGTCCTGGAATCGATAAGCTGGGCGGAAATGCGAATGCGACTGCCCGACTTGCGCACGCTGCCCTCAAGGATGCTTGCGACACCGAGTTGCTCGGCCATGGTCTGAATATCCGCACTTTTGCCTTTGAAACTAAAAGCGGAAGATCTCGATGTCACGTGCAGATCCGGAATATGGGCGAGAGCATTCAGAATCTCTTCCGAGATACCGTCGGAGAAATACTCTTGCTCCGGATCACCACTCATGTTCTCGAAAGGCAAAACTGCGATGGATGTCTCCGGCGGTCCACCCATCCACCATTTGTCGTAAGCAATCAGAATAACGACGGCACACAACAACAGCGTAATGATGATGTAGCCCAGCCGTCGACCGCTGATGTGAGTTAGCGATGCTTCCGGAGCAATGTTTGTCTCAAGATGGACGCCTTCCGGCAGCTCCACTTGCCCGACCAGGCGATATCCTCGTTTCGGTATGGTTTCGATGTACTTCGGATCGCCACGACTATCTTGCAGTGCGTGACGCAAATCACTGATCGCTCGCGTCAGCAATTCGTCGGCAGCAGCATGTCCACTCCAGACAGTCTCGAGTAGCTGGTCCCGGGTGACCAGTTCATTAGCATGCTCGGCAAGACAAACGAACAGATCCATCACCTTAGGTTCGAGGTGCTGGGCCTTGCCGTCCGGGTCAGTGACGGCCCCTCTTAGGGGTTCGATTTTCCAAGGGCCTAGCCAGAATTCGTGCAGGAGATCAGGGGGCATTTTGCGCGGGCCATCTTGTTCCCGTCTTGCTTACTTATAGCCGATCCGCCTATTTGCCGCCATTGCGGAATACCACAGGTTTTCTCCGGGAAAAATCCGGTTTTCTTTCAGGAAGTTACAGCTGCAGCTGCTCAACAATTGGCATAGCCGTCAAATGGAGCAGCTCAATGAAGAAAACAAACAAGATACTCGGGTTCATAGCCATGGTTTCGGCAATACTGATATTGCCTTCAGCATTGGCCAACAACGGCGTGGAGTTCGTGGAGTGGGAACATATTCTCGGACCGCCAGGGCTTTATGTAGATTGCTTGGATGAGCATGTTATCCGTACCGCGTATTTTACAGCGAGATACCACGAATTCGAAACACCGTCCGGTAAGTTCCACGTAATGGATAACTGGACCGCTACATCGATGTGGACCGGGTTAGTTAGCGGACGCACCTGGTTTGGTCACGGTACATCGCCCCTGCAGTACAATTTCATCGGTCCCGGGGAAGTATTTCAGTGGAACGAAAAATCGGTACTGAAACCTGTCACAGGCGACGGCCCCATTTGGAAGTTCAAGACTTCCTTCAAGGCGACGATCAATGCAAACGGTGAACTGGTAGTATTTTGGGAGCCGCCTGCAGAATTTAGTGATATTACTAGTTGCATCGGCAAACCACGGTAGCGGCTGCGGAAAAGGAAAAACAACTGACCCCACATTGAGTGGGGTAAGTTGTATTGGCCGAACCCATATGGGGACCCTGTTACCTGCTTTGTTGTCTGATCAACGACGTATACGGGATTTCGATTACAAAATCAGAAAGTCCACGTTTCTGAGTACCGGGCACCTAATCGTTACCCAAAAAATTGTAAAAGGCAGGAATTGACCCCGTGGATTGCGAGTGCATTATCGCGTAAAGCCCGTGGTGCGCGATGTCCGCTTGTGGCCGTTAGCTGCCGGTCGATTTGACTAATTCTTCACTGATTTAATGTCCGCTGTTGGTGAAAGCAGACGTTCACAAGCGTGATTCAGGAAGTCGAAATTTTGCCCTTGAAGTCCGGTACCCGAATGGCCGCTGTGCGCCCCAAAGCTGCCATTAGGCTAGTATTGTCGGTAAGGGCCGCTACTTACCCGAAGCCGCCGTTCGCACATTCCCGAATCTTACGTAGGAATCGACATGCATTTTCCGATGCCAGACGGTAATCCGTGTTTCTTCTGCGAGATCGCCAGCGGCAATACGCATCAATGGCAGATCATCGAAGAAAACGAACTGACGATGACTCTGTTGAATGGTCGTCAATTTGAGATAGGCCAATGCGTCGTTATCCCGCGCCGTCACGCGCCAACCTTGCTTGACCTAGAGGTCGCCGAAGAAGCGGCTGTGATGGCGGCAACCAAACGTTTGTCGCGGGCTCTGGTTGATGCCTACTCACCAGATGGCGTACTCATTTATCAGAACAACGGAGTTGGCAGCGGTCAGGAAGTACCGCACTTTCATCTCCACATCGTTCCGCGACAGCCTAATAGCGATTGGGGCTTCGGCCCTCCGCATTTGGAAAGATTGGAAAGAGAAGGCCGCTTGAGACATCAGGATCATCTCGTCGTTACAGACGAAAAAAAGCAATCTGTCTCTGAGATTCGTAAGCACTTGTGAACGGCTGGTTATGGCCGACTGCGGCCTGTCAATTTATGGGTTTTCTGGTGTTCTGAACGACGGCTATTGGGAAAAGTGGACAGTCGAGATTCCTAAGAAAATCGTCAGGAGTCCATCAGGAGTCGGCCGCTGAGATAGACCAAAGTATGCACCATGTAGTCGATAACAGGGGCAATGGAATGAAAGATGCTCATTTACCCCGTGTAGTCGCTCCGGCATTGGGAATCTTAGTCCTGGTAACCGCGATTTCGCTGACTGGGTGCGTTTCAAACTATTCGTACACCAAGGTCCCCCCTAGTGAAGCGGCAAGCGTATTACACGCAGGAGATGCGGTGGAGATAACACGAAAAGACGACAGCGTCGTATATCTTAGAATCAAAGAGATTGACGACACCGAAGTATCTGGGTCCGACCAGACGTCAATGTTTGGCCGAATCAAGAATACAATTCCTTTGGACGACGTCGCCAGTATCAGTCTCTCCAAGAAAGAAGGCTACGACACTGACCAAACCATTGAAGCTTGGTCATATCTCCTAATTCTATGGCCATTTTTTGTCTTTTAGCCGTGGTATCCAGTTCCGAGTGGCGCGCGAGATCCTAGAGTGGCTGCTACTGGCCGTAAACGGCCTGTCAATTTGTTAATTTCTTGGTGACCTGAACGTCCGCTATTGATGAAAGCAGACCTTCCGGAATTGAGCCGAAAAAATAGACTGCCTGGGTCGGGACTGGACATAGATTTTGCTGATGGCTTGATACAATTAGGCCTTCTCTTACCGGGCAGGGACCTGAATGTTTCAAATGCGAATTAAAGACTGGCTAGAGACGATCGGCATGCTCGCGATTGTCGCCTCTTTGGTTTTCGTCGGCCTGCAGATGAAGCAAGATCGGAGTATTGCGACCGTCGATTCATACGATGGTGTTGCCAGTACAGATTTGCAACTCGCGGAACTGATTGGGGATCACAGCGAGCTCTGGCGACGGGGATTGGATGGCGAGGAACTATCGGTCGAGGAGCAAATTCAGTTCCATGTTCTTGCAAAGGCGGTTGAATCTTCTTTCCTGATTTCCTGGCGCCGCGCTCTTGAATTGGATGTTTACAATCCGGACTCTGAGCTAAGGGACTATGCAATGGCCTTGCACAGTCACGTAGGGCTTCGAAAGTACTTTGAAGCCAAGCACAGCAGATATGCGACGACTGACGCGGCATTCAACGAGTCTGCAGACTATGGTGCATTTGGTGGTGCCGTCCGCGAGCGGTTGGAATACCTCGTAACGAATTCTGTGCCTGTTCCGGAAACCAAGGCGTACGTTTTTTGGGATTGAGCGGGGTTAGGGGTGCGAGCAGTTGTCTGAGTGTCTGCTACCGGGAAAAGCAGGTAAGCACCAGTTACCGCACGTCGACTATGATCTTACCCCTGGCGCGCCCTTCTTCGGAGTAGCGAATCGCGTCGGCAATGTCATTCAACGGGAATCGCCGGTCGAGTACCGGCTTCACTTTGCCGGATTCCATCAGGTCGCCGAGCAATATCAGGTCGTCGCTGTCCAGTTCCGCCAGCAGGGTTATGATCTCCTGGTCGACAAACGGTGACACCAGCATTGCCTGGAGTGGGCGCATCATCGGCCCGATCCAGTCGCCTTTCCCTCCCCCGACGAGCACCAACCGACCCTCAGGACTCAACACCTTGCGGTTAGCGCCCAGCGAATGATTACCGACCATGTCGACGATCAGG
>Ga0070727_10001188_pt1 | contig 28383 bp, 24 predicted proteins | sample tdAd472_FD_66722 | JGI IMG/M metagenome (GOLD analysis project Ga0070727, IMG submission 66722) | Marine sediment microbial communities from the Atlantic coast under amendment with organic carbon and nitrate - tdAd47.2 | ecosystem: Environmental > Aquatic > Marine > Coastal > Sediment | place...
GGGGAAAACGCGCGCCGCGTCCGGGGGGAATTCAAGCACCCACTCGGAGGCTTCTTTCGCAGAAACGAACTGCTCCCGAGAAACTTCCGCGGCGAGTCCGCCCTCAAAGAGAAGACGAACGCCTCCCGCGGCCGGTGTCCAGCGTTCCAGCCTCGCGGGCGTTTGTAGGGGACCGAGCGAGCCGTTGCGCACCGCCGCGTGCACAGCGCTTGGACGCACGCAAACCCGGACATCGGTGCCCTTCGTCAGGCCCGCTGTATCGGTTGCGGCGACACGTAGACCGTTCGCGTCTTCGATGCGCACACTGCCGTCGTCGCCGGCTTCGACCACTCGGCCGGAGAACTCGGCGTCCATTCCCAGCAAACGTGCGATATCCAAAGAAGTCGGGTTGCGGTAGATCTCCTCCGGCGCGCCGCGCTGTGCGATCCGCCCGGCAAGGATCACGATCATGTGATCTGCAACCGCGAAGGCGTCCGACAGATCGTGGGTAACCAATAGGATCGGAAGCCGCTCCTTAAGGTTGCGGATTGATTCGAGCAACTCTTCGCGCAGCAGGCGGTCCAGACCTTGACCGGGTTCGTCCATCAGCAGGATGCGCGGGGCCGCGGCGAGAGTGCGGGCGATGGAGCAGCGCTGCCTCTCTCCGCCTGAGACCTCGTGCGGCATTCGCGCCCCCAGGGCGTCGATGTGAAATTGGCGCAGGAGCTCCGTCACCCGACTCCTCGGGGCGCCGCTAAAGGCTAGATTTTCCTCCAGCGTCAAATGCGGGAACAGGGCATCCGACTGAAATAGATAGCCGCACCGCCGGAGGCGCGCCGGTTGATCGACTCCCGCGGCTGAGTCAAAGAACGCCTCGTCTCCAAGGTGCACCGAGCCCGAGTCCGGCTGCGCGAAGCCTGCGATCGAGTCCATGGTGAGCGTCTTTCCGGCTCCGCTTGGGCCAAAGACAGCGGTGACGCCCGCCGCGGCCTCAAACGCGACGTCGAGCGAAAATCCGGCCGACCGGGGCCCTGGAGGAAAGCTCTTCTGGAGATCGACGCGCAGCATGTTCAGGCCGTCCGTCGATTCCCGATCAGTTGGATGCTCCACAGCAGCCCGAGCGCCAGCGCCGACATGACCAGCACCAGGATCTGTGCGAGTTGCTGATCGCCCGATTGCACCGCGTCGTAGATCGCCACAGACATCGTTTGCGTTCGTCCCGGGATGTTGCCCGCGATCATGATGGTGACCCCGAAGTCGCCCAACGCTCGCGCGAACGCGAACAGCGCCGCCGCGATCACCGAGCCCTTCGCCAGCGGCAGCGTGACCCGCCAGAAGACCTTCCACTCGCTTGCGCCTAGGGAGCGAGCCGCATTTTCGAGCGTCGAGTCGACGGACTCGAACGCCGCGCGAGCCGATCGGACCAGCAAGGGGATCGAGTGGAAACAGGCGGCGATGACGGCGGCTTTCCAGGTGAAGACGAGCGGCGAGCCAAAGAGCCCTTCCCAGGCTCCTCCGAGCCGACTCTCACGCCCGAGCAAGACAAGCAAATAGTAGCCGAGCACCGTCGGCGGCAGGGCGATCGGAAGAGTCGCCAGGGACTCCAATAGGTCCCGCCCCGGAAAGCGTCCGCGGGCCAGTACGTACGCCAGCGCCAGCCCCACGACGACTGAAACAGCGGTAGCTAGGATTGCTACCCGCAGACTGAGCCAGAGGGGAAACCAATCGATTGCCGGTTCCACGACCCCCTATTCTCGCAGACGGCACTCGCGGGTAGACGATTCCCGCAGGTAGACGGCGCTTGCAGCTAAAGCTGAGGCACGACCATGTAGGTCAACAGCCCGACGGCGACATGGCGACCGTGTACGTCGGTCACGTCGACGGTCCCCACAATCAGCGTTCGACCGCTCTTGACGATGTGAGATTGCGCTCGCAGGAGACCTTGGTCAGCTGGACGCAGGTAGTTAACCTTCATTTCCACGGTGGTCGTACGCTCGTCGGGGCGGTGGTGCTGGAGTGCTATGCCGACGGCGGCGTCCACGAGCGTGGCCGTGACTCCCCCGTGCGCGACGGCGTCAGTGTTCATGTGCTGTGCGGCAAGATCGATTTCGACGATCACGCCGTCGTCGGTGGTTTCTACCACTCGCAGCCCAATCAGGTCGTGGAAGGCCATTGCCTTCTACGTTAGTTCAGTTCCCGCTACCATCGGAGGCGAGCGTTTCCCGGCGCGGTCGTCCGAGATGCATTCTCTCTCTTCCTCCGACTCCATCGTTCGATCCGCACTTCCGATCGTCGTTGTTCTTGACCGTGTTCGCAGCGTCTACAACGTCGGCTCGTTCTTCCGGACCGGAGACGGCGTTGGACTCGACAAGCTCTACTTGTGCGGGTATACCGGTACGCCCCCGCACAAAGGCATCGCCAAGACGGCTCTGGGGGCGGAGATGGAAGTGCCTTGGGAGCACAGGCAGTCGGCGGTGGAACTCGTCGATGAGTTGGCTTCCCAGGGCTACCAGATTGCGGCGGCCGAGACGGGCGAGGACGCGGTCGACGTTTACGATTGGAACCCGGACTTCCCCACGTGCGTCGTCTTTGGGAACGAGGTGGAGGGCGTGGCGCCGGAGATATTGGAGCGAGCGGATGTCTGCGTGCAGCTGCCGATGGCGGGCGTCAAGGACTCCTTGAACGTTGCAGTGGCCGGCGGGGCGCTCTTGTATGAGTTGGTGCGCAAGCTGCGCCGCGGTGAGCCATGAGGATCGCTCTGGACGCTACGCCGCTGGTCGAACCGCACGGCGGGATCCCTCGCTACGTGTGCGAACTGACCGCCGCACTGGCCGCGGCCCATCCGGGCGACGAGTTGCATCTGCTGTCGGATCAGCCTGGGTTGCACGTGGAGGATCGGCTGAAGGCTCTTCCCAACGTGATCATCGAGTCGACTCCGCGACGTTTTTTCGGCAAATACTGGAGCGCTGGGCTGCCTTGGGAATTGAGGCGCCGCAAGGTGGATCTCTTTCACGGGACCGACTTTGCTGTTCCCTATCTGCCCGTTGTGCCTTCCGTGATGACCGTGCACGACCTGTCGCCTTGGAAGCCGGCGCCGATCTGTCCGCCCGGATCGGACCGGGTCCGCACGCGCTCTCCGCGACTGATTCCACTGGCTCGGCGGATCATCACGCCGAGCGAGGCTGTCCGCCGCGAAGTCATCGAGGAGTTCCCCGTCCGTCCCGAACACGTCTGCGCGACTCCACTCGCGCCGTCGAGCGCGCTGCAGCCGGTTTCCCAAGAAGTAGTTGCCGAACGGCTCCAAGCGCTTGGAGTGCGGCAGCCCTACCTGGTCGCCTTGGGCGCCGGCGGCCCTCGCAAGAATCTGTCGTTGGCCATAGAGACCTGGAGCCGGGTTCGCGAAGCCGTTCCCGAACTCGGATTGGTCCTGGCGGGCGGTGCTCGCGTTCAAGTTGAAAAGCCCGGCATGCGGCATATCACCCCGGTTGCCGACGCCGACTTGAGGCCGTTGCTCGCCGGAGCCGAGGCCCTGCTGTACCCCAGCCTCTATGAGGGCTTCGGCCTCCCCGTGGTAGAGGCGATGCAGATCGGCGCGGCGGTCGTGCTTTCCAGGGATCCGGCGTTGACGGAGACAGCCGCCGGAGCCGCCGTCCACTGTGCGGCGGATTCGCCGGACTGCTGGACCGAAGCCGTGCTGAGCGTCTTGCGCGATCCCGCCCACGCCGCGGACCTGCGACGGAAGGGCCGGGAGCGAGCGGCACAGTTGAGCTGGGCTGAAACCGCGCGGAGAACACGGCAGGTCTATGAGGACGCTCTTGCCTAGTCCAGCGAATTCCAACGAGCCACGCGCTCTGGTGGTTTCGCCCGAGGCCCCCTATCCTCTTCACGGCGGCGGCGCGATCCGCACCTCTTGCCTCTTGCACTACTTGGCCCAGCGGATGCCCGTAGACCTGGTGGTCTTTGCGGTGGAGGGGCATCGCGATCCCGCGACGGATCTGCCTTCGGGCCTTGTAGACAGCGTGCAGACGGTTTGGCTGCCGGTGCATTCGGATTCCTTGCCGTCCAAGCTGCGGCGCAACGGCGTGCGACTGTTGCGCGGACGATTGCCTCTGGCGGATCGTTTTGGCGAGCCTCAGAGTCTCCGCGCGGTCGAGCGGGCGGTGGCGGGCCGCAGCTACTCACTGGCGGTGATCGAACACTTCTGGTGCGCGCAGTATTTACCTTTGGTGCGCAGCGTTGCGGGTCAGGTCGTGTTGAATCTACACAACGTTGAGTCGGAGCTCCACGACACCTGCTCGCGATCGGAACCTTGGCCCCAAAATTGGGCGCACGGCCGATTCGCGACTCATGCCAGAGCGCTCGAAGCTCGGCTGTTGCCGGACTTTGACGTTGTGTTGGCCGCTTCGGAACTGGATGCGGAGCGCGTGCGTCGAATTGCTCCCGGCGCGAGGGCCGCCGTCATGCCCAACGCAGCCCCGCTGCGCGAGGCTCCCGAGCCGCTGGAGGAGAACGTCGTCGCGTTTTCAGGAAATCTCGAGTACCACCCCAACTTGACCGCCGCGCGATATTTCGCCAAGCAGGTCTGGCCGGGGCTGTCGAGAGAGTTCAGAGATCTCAAGTGGCGGCTGATCGGTCGAAATCACGAGCGGTTGCAGCGTGAACTCGGCGGCGATCCACGCATCGAATTTACCGGGCCGGTCGAGGATGCCGTGAGAGAATTGGCTCGATCGCGTTTCGCCGTCGTTCCTGTGCAGTCAGGAAGCGGAACTCGCGTTAAGATTATGGAAGCGTGGTCGGCAAAACGGGCGGTGATTTCTACGCCGCTTGGCGCCGAAGGTCTCCCCATCCTGGATCAATCGAACATATTGCTGGCTGATTCGGCTGAACGGTGGCTCGTTCAGGCCCGTCAATTGCTACTAGATGAGGATATGCGTCGGCGAATCGGGTCGGCTGGTAGGGAGACCTTTGAAGATCGTCTAAGTTGGCCTGCTGCCTGGCACGCTCTGGGGACCGCACTCGGAACCGTGTCGTTGCCGTCCTCGGACGCTTGAGCAAATTCATACCGGAGTCATATTTTTTTGTCCAGACTAACCATCGCGGTCGACGCTCACGCCATCGGGCGCCGTCAGACGGGAAACGAGGTGTACGTCCGGAGTCTCATCCGACGTTATCCGCAAATTCGCCCGGACGCGGACTTCGTGGCGTATACCTGTTGTGACGAAGCGGATGAATGGATGCCGGAGGGCGTGCGTCACCGCAAGGTCGCTCGCAATCCCTTCGCACGACTCGGCTACGATCTGGCCTCCAAGGTGAGCGATGATCGGCCCGACCTACTGCACGTCCAGTACACGGCGCCGGTCTACTCGTCGGTGCCGATCGTGGCCACCGTCCACGACGTCAGCTACATTGACCGTCCGGACTATCTCCCGCGCTCCCGAGCCCTGCAACTGAAGCTAACTGTCCAGCGGACGGTGAAGCGCGCGGCGAAGATTATTACCGTCAGCGAGTTCTCTCGCCAGCGCATTGCGGAGACCTACGGGTTGGACCCGGACCAGATTGCTGTGACGCTTCTGGCGGCCCAGAAGGCCTTTCAGCCGATGAACCATGAGGCCGCCACGAAGAAGGCGCGGAACGTTCTTGGCATCGACCGTCCGTTCCTGCTCAACGTAGGCGATCTGCACCCGCGCAAGAACCAGATCGGGTTGATTCGCGCGTTCAGCGAGCTGATCCGCGAACGTCCTGAACTCCCGCATGTGTTGGTCATGGCGGGACAGCACACCTGGTTCGCTCCGCGAGTCTTGGAGGCGGTGCGGAATTCAGGGGTCGCGGATCGGATCGTGTTGACCCGTTTTGTGGACGACGAGACGCTGCGGCTGCTGTACAACGGATGCGATCTGTTCGTCTTCCCGTCCTTCTACGAGGGGTTCGGCCTGCCGGTGATTGAGGCGATGGCCTGCGGTCGCCCGGTTGTCTGTTCCAGCGCCACGGCGCTGCCGGAGGTGACCAACGGCGCCGCTGTCTTGTTTGAGCCGCACTCCACCGCCCAGCAGATGCGCGCCATGAGGGACGTTCTGCTGGACCGGGAGCTTTCTGAACGGATGCAGCGCAAGAGTCTCCACCGATCGCAGACGTTCGACTGGAACGAGACGGCGCGGCGGACGCTCGACGTGTATTCTGAGGTGGCGGAGATCCGGACTCGAGTTCGCCGCAGGGAGCTCGTCGCCCGTTGAAGATTCGATTCCTGACTAGTGCTCTTGTCTTGGTCGCGCTGGCTCCGACGGTTCCAGCCGAACCCGGCGAGACGATCGCGGCCGCGCCGTTCCAAAGCGGGGAGCGCCTGCGCTATGACGTTGTTTGGCCGAGCGGGCTTACGCTGGGCGAGGCCACCTTCACCGCGAATGCAGAGACCGGCGGGTGGGCGTTCGGGGCTGAGATTCGCGCCAGTCTGCCGAACTTTGAGATTCGCGAAAACCACCAAGCGCGCGCGGACGCCGGGCTGTGCTCCAAAGAGCTGCAGAAAGACGCTCGACGTGGGAACAAGACGGTTCAAGAGACCGTGATCTTTGACCAGAATCGCGGCACGGCGGAGCGCTCGACGGAGGGCGGCGGCGCAAGCCGTCTCGAGATTCCGCCCTGTGCGCGGGACGGACTGACCTACTTCTACTTCTTGCGGCAAGATCTGGCCCGGGGCCGCATCCCTCCGCCCGACGATCTGAACTTCGGCAGCCAGTATGCTGTTACGGTCACCTACGCCGAGTCTCGCGAGGTGGAGGCGTCCGGAAAGCTGCACGCATCGGATCGGATTCTGGTGGACCTGATGGGGGCTGGATCGTCGCACAGCTTTGAGATCTTCTTCAGTAAGGACGAGACGCGCAAGCCGCTCCTGATCAAGGTTCCGTTCGAGATGGGCACATTCTCGCTGCGTTTGGTCGAATGAAGCTGGCTGTCTTTACTCCCCTCAACCCCGCGCGGTCAGGGATCTCCGACTATTCCGAAACGCTGCTGCCTGAGTTGGCCAAGCACGCGCGCGTCGAGGCATTCGTCGACGGCTCCTACGAGCCGGAGGGCTTCGGCCTCGAAGTCGATATTCCGGTGCGCGACCACCGCGAGTTTGATCCGGCCGCGTTTGACCAGACGCTCTACCAGTTCGGCAACAATCCCTATCACGTCTATATCTACGACCAGGCGCAACGTCATCCCGGCGTGGCGTTAATGCATGAATTCAACATGCATCATTTGTTCGCCGACGCCACCATCAAGCGCGCCGATTGGGATGGATACATCAACGGCGTGTCCTATGAGGGTAGTGAGGCGGACCTAGAGTACGCCCAGCGCGTCCGCGCCCTGGAGGTCGGGCCCGACTACGAAGGGTTGCCGATGAACAAGCGGATCTTGGAGGCCTCCAAAGCTGCGATCGTCCACAGCCGCTTCATGGCCGGGAAACTACGCGAGAACGCCCCCGAACTGCCGATCGTTCAGATTCCGCACGGCGCCTGGATCCCCGAGGTCAACCGCCACGAATTCCGAGACAAGTTGGGGCTCGATGAATCGAACACCCTCATCGGCGTCTTCGGCTTCTTGAAGCCCTACAAACGCATTCGCGAATCCCTGCGAGCGATGCGCCGGCTCGTGCGCGTCGAGCCGCGCGCCCGCATGATCTTGGTCGGCGAGGAGCACTCCGATTTCCCGGTAACGCGCATCATCGACGACATGGGGCTGGCGTCCCATGTGCGCGTACTTGGCTATACCCCGATCGAAGACTTCGTCCAATACATGGGCGCTTGCGACATCTGCCTCAACTTGCGCTATCCCACGGTCGGAGAGACGTCGGGTACTCTGCTTCGGGCGCTCGGTCTCGGACGGGCCGCGATTGTCAGCGACGTCGGGTCGTTCTCGGACTTTCCGGACGAAGTTTGTTTAAAGGTTCCGGTCGGGGGCGGGGAAGTAGACCTCCTGTTTGAGTATCTGAACCTGCTGGTCACCAAGCCCGACGTACGTCGCAGCTTCGGCGCGGCCGCCCGGCAGTGGGTCGCCGAGCAGTGCGACTGGGCCTCGATCGGCAAGCGCTTCGTTCAGGCCCTGGAGGACCCGGCAGCGGCTGCTGCGAAGGACTCGGTATCCCACTCTCCCTCCCGGAGCGGGGGCGGCGAGGGCGCACAAGCGAACCTGTCCGCCACAGATCCGAGCGCGGAGGAGCGACGCCCCGAGGAGCCGATTACGGATCACAGCGCGCCCGCCGAGTCCCCGGCCGATTCAGCCGCCGATTCGCCGGAACCGAGCGCCGCCGACGCCTTGGCCGCCGACATCCGGGCCTGGTGCCACGATCGTCCCGACGACGCCGGTTATGTGGAAACTCATCTGACCCGGCTGGTGAAAACGCTGGAGATGACGCCGCCCGGAGACCGCGAGGATAGCGTCTTGGAGATGGGCGCTTACATGCACGTCACGCCCGCGCTCTCGACCAACCTCGGGTACGGCGAGGTTCGGGGCTGCTATCTCGGCCCCGTGGGCGAAGTAGACCGTCGGTGCGTGACCAACGCGTCAGGCGACGTGTTCGAGTGCGAAGTCGATCTGTTCAACGCAGAGACCGACGCCTACCCCTATCCCGACGCGCGATTCACCACGGTCCTCTGCTGTGAGCTGCTCGAGCACCTCTACGAAGATCCGATGCATCTCATGTCCGAGGTGAATCGCATCCTCAAGCCCGGCGGGCGCCTTCTCCTTTCGACGCCGAACACCTGCAGCTTGCGGGCGGTGCAGGCGGCCCTGCTCGGGTACCATCCCGGGCTGTTCCACCATTACGTCATTCCGAACGAGAAGGGCGAGCGCGACCCGCGGCACGCGCGTGAGTACGCTCCTCGCGATGTGCAGGAGCTGTTCCAAGCGTCTGGGTTTGAAGTGGAGCGCATGGAGACGGGGGCCTATCTGGACCGACCCTCGATGGAGTACGACTGGATTCGGCGACTGCTCGACAAATACGAGCTGCCGCAGAATCTTCGCGAGGACTCCGTGTTCGCGCTAGGGAGAAAAGTGGGGCCGGTACAGGTTCGTTACCCTGCCGGACTCTACGTGGACGGACACTGACAATCCTTCGCCTTGTGCGATCCTCAAACGAACGCCGGTAGTCGATGCGCGCCAGCTATTCCAACATCGAAGCTCGCTTGGAGGACGACCGCGTGCGGCTCTCGGCCGTGGTCCGCAACGACGGCTCGGAGTCCTGGTCGCCTGACACCGGCGACGCGATCAGCTACCAGATCTTCGACGCCGACTCCGAACTGCTGCTCGTCGACGGCGCCCGTACGGCGATCGCCGAGGACGTCCCACCGGCGGAGGACGCCGAACTGGGGCTCAGCGTCGAATTGCCGAAAGAGGACGGTCGCTATCGTCTGTTTGTCTCGCCGGTTCGCGAGGACGAGGCGTGGTTTTTCGAGCAGGGGTCTCCCTTCGTACTGGTCGACGTGGAGGTCCAAGCCGGTAGGGCCGCACTGACGACCCAGCGTGTCGCGACGCTCAAAGCCTTGGGCCGCCGACGGGCGATTCGGTCCATCGGACGAGCCTTCAGCTACCCGCTTCGCACGATTACCAGCCGCTGGTCGCTGATCCGCTCGATGGTGATGCGAGATATTCGCGGACGCTACGCCGGGTCTTTCGGCGGCGCCTTCTGGACGATTCTTCACCCGCTGCTGATGATGATCGCCTACTGGTTCGTCTTTGGGCTGGTGCTGCGCGCCCGCTTCGGCGACGACGACCGTCCCAGCAACTTCGTGCTCTATTTTTTGGCCGGCATGTTGCCTTGGCTCGCTTTTTCAGAGGCCGTCGGCCGCGCTCCGTCCGTCGTGATGGAACATGCCAGCTTCGTCAAGAAACTGGTCTTTCCGCTGGAGATTCTCCCGCTCAATTTAGTGATCGCCGGTCTGTTCAGCGAGTTCTTTGGGCTTCTGATCTTCATCGGAGGCTTGCTGATTACCGGGCGCGACGTCACCACGACCGCCTTGTGGTTGCCGTTGATTCTCGTCCCTCAGATCCTGTTTACGACCGGTATGTGCTGGTTCCTAGCGGGGCTGGGCGTAATCTTCAGGGATTTGGGCCAACTGATGGGCTTCATTCTGACGGTCTGGATGTTTACGACCCCGATCTTCTACCCCGAAGCTTCGCTGCCGCAGGACTACTTGTGGGTCTTTGACAAGAATCCGATCTTTGTTCTGGTCGACGCATACCGCGCCGTCCTCCTCGAAGACTCGGCTCCCCCGTGGACTCCGCTGGCTTGGCTGACAGCCGGGAGCGCCGTCGTCTTTGTCGCCGGTCACGCCTGGTTCTATAAGCTGAAGAAGTCGTTCGCCGACATCCTCTAACAAGGACTCCATCCGCTTTGCTCACGGCGCGCAATCTCTCCAAGCTCTACCGGATGTACCGTCGTCCGGCCGACCGGCTGCGCGAGTCCTTGCCGTTTTCCGGTCAGCGGCACGAGGAATTTTGGGCGTTGCGCAACGTGGATCTGGAGATCGCCGACGGAGAAACGTTCGGCATCGTCGGGCCCAACGGCGGCGGCAAATCGACGCTGCTCCAAATCCTCGCCGGCATCCTGGAACCCACCACGGGCCGCGTCGTGCGCAAAGGCCGGACCGCCGCCTTGCTCGAACTCGGCGCAGGGTTCAATCCCGAATTCTCCGGGCGCGAGAATGTCTACATCAACGGCGAGATCCTCGGCCTGCCTCGCGCCGAGATCGACCAGAAGATGGAATCGATCGAGAGCTTCGCCGGTATCGGAGCCTTCATCGAACGACCGGTCAAGACCTACTCCAGCGGCATGTACGTGCGGCTTGCGTTCTCCACTGCAATTCATGTGGACCCGGAGATCCTCATCGTCGACGAGGCCCTGGCCGTGGGCGACGCGGTGTTCGCCAACCGGTGTGTTTCAAAATTTGAGGAACTCAAGCAATCGGGCGTGACCATCGTCTTCGTTTCTCACGACATGGGACTCGTCAAGCAGATCTGCGACCGGGCGATCTTCCTGGAGGGCGGCGTCGTCCAGGCGGCCGGAGAACCGAAGGACGTGATCAACCGCTATGTGGGCACGGTACTGGCCGCGCAGAAGGAGTCCGCGGCGTCGACGTCAGAGCCTGAGGACGCTCCGGATCTTGAAGCGAGTCACCGGCACGGGGACGGACTGAGCAAGATCATCGACCTCGAGCTCCTCGGTCACGACGGCGAGCCCACGCGTACCGTCGAGAGCGGCGAACGGGTGAGTATCCGGGTGCGAGTCGCGTTTGAAGAGGAACAGCCGAGCCCGATGATCGGCATCCTGCTGCGCACGCGGAATGGTCTCGAAGTCTTCGGTACCAATACGAGCATTGAAGAAGCCGATCTGCCCGCTGTCGCCGCCGGGGAGGAGTTGGAGGTGGAGTTCGACGTCGCCTGCGCCCTGACGCCGCAGGAGTACACGCTGACGGTCGCCACGCAGCATCCGTCCGGCCACAGCCAGGACTGGCTGGACGATGCCGTTAGTTTTCAGGTCCTCTCCGCGAAGCGGCGAGCGGGCGTGGCGGACTTGGATGTTGAAGTGCGGACGCGGTCGAAGGAGAAGGCGGAGTCCTAGGGACTCAGGCCGAGAAGGGAGTCGCTCGGGTTGAGTTTTGCATCGGTGTATCATGATGTAGTGATGCGTACTACCGTTACCATTGACGACGATGTTTATCAGTCCGCGCAGCATCTAGCGCGCGTGACCAGGCGCAGGCTCGGAGTCGTGCTGTCGGAGTTGGCTCGGAGGGGGCTCAAAGCTAGCGACGCGGGCCCTTCTGTTCGAGAAGGAAAGCGGTTCCCCTGCTTCGACGTCCCTGACGACGCCCCTGTGATTCCGGCCTCGCTCATTGAAGAGGTGCTCGATGAAGAGAGCATCTTCTGAGCTTCTGCTCCTCGATACGAGTGTGCTGCTGGCGCTCGCCTGGCCTAATCATCAGTTTCATAGTCAGGCTGGGGCTCGGCTCTCCGGAGAAGGGATTCGTTGGGCGACATGCTCAATCACCCAACTCGGATTCATACGGTTGTCGTCGAATACTAAGATTACTGCAACCTCTTGTTCTTCTTCTGTCGCTGCGGCTATGTTGCAACGGCTGACAGCGGACTCAGCCCACGTGTTCCTGGAATCCTGCCCGATTCCGGCGTCCCCCGAATGTAGGGAAGCTTTCGCCGGACTGAATGGTTACAAGCAGGTCACAGATTCCTACCTGCGGAAGATCGCCGTGGATGCAGGTGCGGTGTTCCTCACGTTCGACGCCCGGTTTGTGCGGTCGCTGAGTGACACGAACGGCGTGGAACTCATCATCGAGTAAGCTGAACACGCAAAAAGGCCGACCCTTGCGGGTCGGCCTTCGTGCTTTCAAGACGCGGTTGAGGCGAAGTTAGAATCCGCCGCCGCCGTGCGGATCGGCAGGCATCGGAGCTTCCTTCTCAGGAATCTCGTGCACGCTGGCCTCGGTCGTGAGCATCAAGCTCGAGATGGAAGCAGCGTTTTGCAGAGCCGTGCGAGTGACCTTGACCGGGTCAATGACGCCGGCGGCAACCAGGTCGCCGTACTCTCCCGATGCGGCGTTGTAGCCGAACGAGTCGTCCTTGCCCTCGCGGACCTTTTCGACCACGATCGCGCCTTCCTGCCCGGCGTTCGTCGAGATCCAACGGAGCGGAGCCTCGATCGCCTTGCGGATGACGTTGACGCCGATGGCCTCGTCGCCTTCCGCCTTGACTCCGTCGAGTGCGCTTGAAGCCCGGATCAGAGCGGTGCCGCCGCCAGGGACGATGCCCTCTTCGACGGCTGCGCGGGTCGCGTGCATGGCGTCCTCCACGCGGGCCTTCTTCTCCTTCATCTCGGTCTCGGTCGCGGCGCCGACTTTGATGACCGCCACGCCGCCGACCAGCTTCGCCAGACGCTCCTGGAGTTTCTCGCGGTCGTAATCGGAGGTGGTGTCCTCAATCTGCGAGCGGAGCTGCTTGACGCGGCCCGCGATCGCATCCTTCGTGCCCGCGCCTTCGACGATGGTGGTGTTGTCTTTGTCGATGACGATGCGCGAAGCCGAGCCCAAGTCTTCGAGCTGTACGCCCTCCAACTTGATGCCGATGTCTTCCATGATCGCCTTGCCGCCGGTGAGGATCGCGATGTCCTCCAGCATGGCCTTGCGGCGATCGCCGAAGCCCGGAGCCTTGACGGCCGAGACGTTCAAAGTGCCGCGCAACTTGTTGACGACCAACGTCGCCAGCGCTTCGCCTTCGATGTCCTCGGCGATGATCAGCAGCGGGCGCCCCGCGCGCGAAGTCGCCTCCAGAATCGGAAGCAGGTCCTTCATGTTTGAGATCTTCTTCTCGTGGATGAGGATGACCGCGTTTTCGAGGACGCACTCCATCGAGTCTTGGTCGGTGACGAAGTACGGCGAAAGGTAGCCGCGATCGAACTGCATGCCCTCGACCACGTCGAGTTCGGTGTCGATCGTCTTTCCTTCCTCGACGGTGATGACGCCGTCTTTGCCGACTTTCTCCATCGCCTGCGCGATGATGGCGCCGATAGCGTTGTCGTTGTTGGCGGAGATAGCGGCCACCTGTGCAACGGCGTCGCCTTCAACCGGCTTTGCAATCGAATGCAGCTTCTCAGTGACGGCCTCGACCGCGGCCTCGATGCCGCGCTTGATGGACATCGGGTTCGCGCCCGCCGCAACCGACTTCAAGCCGTCGCGGAAGATCGCCTGCGCCAGGATCGTCGCCGTGGTCGTGCCGTCGCCGGCGACGTCGGACGTCTTGGAGGCGACTTCGCGGACCATCTGCGCGCCGAGGTTCTCAAGCTTGTCTTCGAGCTCGATCTCCTTGGCGACGGTCACGCCGTCTTTCGTCACGTTCGGTCCGCCGAATTTCTTCTCGAGGACGACGTTGCGGCCCTTCGGTCCGAGCGTGACTTTGACCGTATTCGCCAATTGGTTCACGCCGCTGAGGATCGCCTGTCTGCAATCCTCTCCATATGTAATTTGCTTACCTGCCATGGGTCGTTGCTCCCTTTCTAGCCTTGTTGCGGATGCTTACTGGATCACTGCCAGGATTTCGTCCTCGCGAATAATCACGAGTTCCTGGTCGTCGATCTTGACTTCGTTGCCGGCGTACTTGCCGATCAGGACCTTGTCGCCCGCCTTCACGTCGGGAGGCGTCACTTCGCCCTTGTCGTTGCGCTTGCCGGGGCCTACGGCGACGACTTCGGCTTCCTGCGGCTTTTCCTTTGCCGAGTCGGGAATAATGATGCCGCCGGCGGATTTTTGCTCGCCTGCGTCGTCGCTGCGCTTGATGATAATGCGGTCGTGTAGCGGTCTGAGGTTCACGTGGACGGTCCTCCTCTTGAGAACAAAACGGTGCTAAAGAAGTTGTCGGCTCCGAGGATTCGAAGCCTCGATGGCTTGGGGGATTCGCGCCTTGAACGCGAACCGGTTGCCAACTGGACAGAATAGCGGGGAGGTTGGAGAGTGTCAACTTTTTGGCTCTTGGCGGCGTCAGCTGCCGGCTTGCCCGTCCGAGGCCGCCGCTCATCCATCGGCCCTTGGGCGTGCGCTAGGGTAAACACAATGTCCTTGAGACTTTCGCTTGTACTCTTGGCGGCCTCCATTGCCCTGGCCCAACGGCCGCCGAGCGTACCCCCTGTGGACGCTCCGGAACTGGCCCAGTGGGGCGGCTACGAGATCGGCGTCCGAACGATTCAGCTGGTCCACGAAGACCAGCCCGACGTGCTGGCTTTCGACAAAGAGACCGGAGAGACGCCGAGTTACGATCGGCCCTTGCCGGTGGAAGTCTGGTACCCGGCGCGGACTGTCGACGGCGACCCTCCGCGCGTGGAGTATGAAACTCCGTTGCCGCGCGGCAATGCGAGTTACAAGACGCCGGGACGGGCGGAGCGAGACGCCGACCCGCTGGTCGCGACCAAGCCGTTCCCGCTCGTGCTGATCTCGCACGGCTATCCGGGCACTCGCATCTTGCTCAGCTATTTGGGTGAAAACCTGGCCTCCAAGGGCTACATTGTGGCCGCCGTTGACCACACGGATTCCGTCTTCGGAGCCGCCAAGGGATTCCAGAGCACGCTGCTGAATCGCACCAAAGATCAACTCTTCGTCGTCTCCCAGATGGCCAAGTCCGGCTTGCCCGTCGACGCGGGTCGCGTTGGAGTCATCGGCTATTCGATGGGCGGCTACGGAGCGATCACCACGGGCGGGGCAGGGTACTCCGCAACCGGAACGGCTGCGCGCATGGTGCCCGGCGGCTTGATGCAGCCGCTGACGGCGGGCGATCCGGCTTACGCCGCCGTCGACCGTTCCGCGATTAAGGCCGTCGTCGCGATCGCCCCCTGGGGAATGCAGGCGCCGCACCGCAACTGGGACGATGCCGGCCTGCCCGGTCTGCGTGTCCCCTCGCTCTTCATCGTCGGCGATCATGACGATATTTCGGGTTACGAAGACGGCGTGAAGAAGCTCTTTGAAGGGAGCGTAAACTCCGAGCGGTGGATGCTGGTCTTCCAGAACGCTCGCCACAACGTCGGCGGTAATCCGACGCCTGCCGAGGCGTTGTCCGACTTCCCCACGCTCGAGAGCTTTGACGAGCCGGTCTGGCGCAAGGAACGCATCACGGCGATCAACCAGCACTTCGTCACGGCGTTCCTGGATCTGCACGTGAAAGGCGATGAGACGCGACGCGCTTACCTGGGACCGCCCACGGTGCACTCGAACGACGGACTCTGGCCGCTGCCTCCGGGTCAGTCGGCCGGAGACTCCTACAGTGACGGCGAGGCCTACTGGAAGGGGTTCCGGCGCCGCTGGGCGTTGGGCCTGGAACTGCACCACGAGAAGGCTGCCGAGTAGGACGACGCCTTGATTGAGACCGAACCAGTCGAGCCGCGACCGGACCAAGAGCCGAACCTCGGACCTCTGGCCCGCCTAGCCCTGTACATTCCCTGCTGGATCTTCGTTTCGTTCGCGGTCGTCGGGGTAATTTTCCTCCTGGCGGCGTTCGTGATAGGCGCCTTCGGCGGCGACATCGGCGACATCGGCGAAGAGGCGCTGGCGGCGGTCACGACGGACCACGTCGGCCCTTTCATCGTCGTTACCGACGCGTTCCACGTGGCGTTGACGCTCGGCTTTCTATGGCTCATTGACCGCAAGAAGCTAAAGAATATTGGCCTGGATTGGAGTCCAGTACGCGCGCATCAGTTGGTCGTGGGGCTCCTGGTTGGTGCGTCGTTCGTGGCCGTGATGCTCGGCTCCTATTGGCTCGTAGGCTGGATGCGCTTTGAGTCCGTGCAGACGAACTGGCTGGGCTGGGTACTGTCGACTCTACTGGTCTACCCCATGATCGGGTTTGCCGAGGAGCTGGTCTTTCGCGGCTACGTGATGACCAACCTGGAGGAGTGGCGAGGTCGGGCAGTCGCGATCGGCGGGAGCTCGATTCTCTTTTGGATGGTCCACCTGGGCGGCGGCAACGTGCATGAGCCCCTAGGCGTGGCGACGATGATTGCGACCGCCGTCGTATTCGCACTCGCGCGATACGGTTCCGGCGGATTGTGGCTGCCCATCGGGCTGCACGTCACTTACGATTGGGCCGCAATTAGTCTGACCGCGCCCGAGGATCTGCCCCTGCCCGCGCTCTTCAAGGGCGAGGTCCTGGTAGAGGGCTGGCTAGTCGGGGCGCCGGGATACGCGGGACTTGTTGACCTGCTTTGGGTGCTGGCGTTGCTGGCCGTGGTTTGGTTGTTTCTGCTTCGACGCCGTCGATATCATGATACTGAATTGTGATACTATTAGTTCGTGTCCAGCAAGCATCGCCGCACCTTAGCTGCGATTTTTGAGCGTCCGACGCGGTCCGATATCAGGTGGGCTGACTGTGAGGCGCTTGTGCTCGCTCTGGGGGGAGAGATCAGCGAGGGGCGTGGATCTCGCGTGCGGGCAGCGCTCGGGGGTGCACGAGCCGTCTTCCATCGGCCTCATCCATCCCCGAATGCCTACCGAAGTGCTGTACTCTCGCTTCGCCGATTTCTTGAGTCAGCGGGCGTCGATCAGGAGGTTCCCTAAAGAAATGGAGTACCAAGGCTACCTTGCCGACGTGAAGTATGACGATGAGGCGCAGGCTTTCCACGGAGAGGTCCTGAACATTCGCGACGTAGTCACTTTTGTCGGGCGATCTGTGGACGAACTACAGAAGGCCTTTCATGAATCCGTCGACGACTATTTGGAGTATTGCCGTGAACGCGGCGAAGAGCCCGAAAAGCCGTTCTCAGGCAAATTTGTGGTGCGCGCCCCGCCCGAATTGCACCGAGCGGCGTCCACGGCTGCAGCCCGGGACGGGAAGAGCTTGAATGCGTGGGTGGTGGAGCAGCTGAGCGGCTCGGTCTAGGAACGAGCCGCTCCCTTCGAATCAGTACTTCGCGATCGACGAATCCACGTCGTCCGACCAACGCAAGATGCCGCCGGCGAGGTTCGTAACCCGCGAAAATCCCATCTCAAGCAGTTGCTTCTGCGCCTTGCCCGAGCGCATGCCGCTCTTGCAATGCACAACGATGTCGGCCGTTGAATTGAGTTCGCCCACGCGCTGCGCCAACTGCCCCAACGGGATCAGCGTCGTGCCGTCGATTTTGGCGATGTCGTATTCATGCGGTTCGCGCACGTCCAGAACGAAGACGTCTTCGCCTGCATCGAGCTTGGCTTTCAGGTCGAGCGGCGCGATCTCCGGCAGCTTGCCCGCCTCGGCCGCATCGGCGGCCTCTTGCTGAGGGATGCCGCAGAACTGCTGGTAGTCGATCAGTTCCGTCACCGTCGGGTTGTCGCCGCAAACCGGGCACTCCGGGTTTCGGCGCAACTTGAGCTCGCGGAACTTCATGTTCAAGGCGTCATAGAGCATCAGGCGGCCGCTCAGCGTCTCGCCCTTGCCCAAAATTAGCTTGACCGTCTCCGTCGCCTGGATCGATCCGATCACCGCCGGCAAAATGCCCAGCACTCCGCCCTCGGCGCAGGAAGGCACCAAGCCCGGCGGAGGCGGCTCCGGATACAGGCAGCGATAGCAAGGCCCGTCTTCGTGGTGGAAGACCGTTGCTTGCCCCTCGAATCTGAAAATCGATCCGTAAGCGTTCGGCTTGCCCAAAATCACGCAGGCGTCGTTGACCAGGTAACGCGTCGGGAAATTGTCCGTCCCGTCGACCACCACGTCGTAGTCCTTCAGGATCTCTAGAGCGTTGGCGCTGGTCAGCGCCGTCTCGTACTTCTCGATCGTCAGATACGGATTGATGTCCATCATCCGATCCGCCGCTGAGTCGATCTTGGGACGGCCGACGTCGTTCGTACCGTGGATGACTTGGCGCTGCAAGTTCGTCACGTCAACCGTGTCGAAGTCGACGATGCCGATCTTTCCGATCCCCGCCGCGGCGAGATAGAGGCCGAGCGGCGCACCGAGGCCGCCGGTGCCGATCATGGCCACCTTGGCGCCCTTCAGCCGGCGCTGCCCCTCCATGCCCACTTCCGGCAGGATCAGGTGACGGCTAAAACGGAGGATCTCTTCGTTGGAGAGTTCCGGAAGCGTATTGGCGGGCGCGGTCATCTCAAGAGGCTCCCGCCCGCGATTGACGGGACGATCGAGATCGTATCGTCGGGCTTCACCGCCGTCTTTTCGCGGTCCAAGTAGCGAATGTCTTCGTCGGCGACGTAGACGTTCACAAAACTCCGCATGCGGCCTTCGTCGTTGAAGAGCTGCTTCTTCAGGTCCGGGTGTTTTTCGACCAACTGGCTCAGGGCGTCGCCTGCGTTCGCGGCGTCGACTTCGACTGAATCAGCTCCGCCTGCATACTGGCGCAGGGGCGTGGGGATAAGAATTTTCGCCATTCCGATTACTTTACCTCGCTCTCGGAGTGTGATGCCCGCAGCGCAGCCGGGGTCGCAACAAAGTTACTCAGCGGTCTTGCGCCCGCGCCCAAAAACCTTCCGCATCGCCCAGAGCATGACCGAGATGAGGGCCACCCCAAATAGAGCCAGCAGGTCCAGGTACGCGCCGAAGGCGATATCGAGATCCGGCATCGCCCCCCGCATGATCAACCCAGTCCTCCCGTGCGCCGCTACTCCCTTCAGCGCGAAACCCGCGCAGATGGTGGTTGCAAACAGCAACTGGGAGCCGGCCAAGCGGCGAGACAGCACGTAGGCGAGCGCCGCCGCCGCGACGTTCCGCCCGAAGAACGCGTTGGTGTACTCTTCCCGGATAATCGCGCTGAGCGAGGCGGCGAGCCCAAAGATCTGAAACAGCGAGAGATAGACGATCACAAACAACAAGATCGCCAACGCCGTGCCCGGCCAGGGGTTCTCCTCCCACACGACGGAGGCCGCCAGCAACGCGGCAAACAACAGGCCCAAGACGGCCGTCACGGGCATTCGTGCCGAGCGTTCCCGTGCTCGAATATCTTTGGCGTCGGGGCCAAGCTCCTGCGCGATACGGTGCTGCTCGGCGATCCGAGCCTGATGTTCTTCGGGATCGTCTGAGAACGACGAAAAACTCCAACCCCAGTTGTTCGCCGGAATCGGAAGTCCAAGCAGAAGTGCAATCGTTGGGGCGACGCCTCGCATAGGCATGTGAATTCGATCCTGATTACCACCACTGGGTGTTTCCAGTGCGACGGGCGCCCAGGCCACCTCATCCTCCGAGCCGCCGTGCCCTCCACGTCCCCGCCGATCGATATGCCCATGGTCCGAGACCGCCAGCAACGCTGTGTCTCCATCGCGCATCACCTCGGTGATCCTGCCGAGGCACTCGTCGGCCGTTCGAACGACGCGATGGTACTCTTCCGATTCGCCCCCAAAATCATGGCCCGCCGCATCGGCCGCCGTGACCCCCGCCACGACCAATCCACTCGTTTGCTTTTGTAAAAAATCCACCATCGGCGCGCACGTCTCGCGCTGCCAATCCATCAGCTCCTGGGCGTCCGTGACGACGTGCAGTTCCTTCTCAAATTCCCAACTCTCGTCGATCCACTGCCCGAACGCATACTTCCAAAACCGGCTCCCAGCCACTGCAGTCGGGACCCCGCTCTTGCGCGCGACGGAGAACAACGAATCGACCGGCGGAGGCGAGAACTTCCCGTTGTTGGTGACGCCGTGGACCTCAGGCGGCGCTCCGGTGACCATCGTCGCGCGCGCCGGGTTCGAGAGCGACGGCATCGGCGTTCGGAGCACGCCCTTGACGCCACTCCCCTCCAGCGCCCGCCAGTTAGGCGCGTGCTCCAGAGCGTCCGCGCGCAAACCGTCGAAGACGATCAGTACCAGGCGCCGTACTCTCGCCTTGCCGCCGGGGAGGTCGGCTTCAATCGCGTAGGGAGTCTGGTAGCCGGTCACCGATTTCCATGCTCGGTCGGCGGTCCAGGCCGCCGCCATCCCGAGTGCGAGCAGGAGCAGGGCCAGTGCGTATTCCGGTGGTCGGCGCAACACCGCCGATTGTAGCCCTACGCTGCCCTAAAGAAGCCGGCCAGCCAGGTGACCAACGACGGGCCCGCCGGTTCTGACGGCGCGAATAGGAACGCCACGGCGATTGCCGCTGCGGGCAAGAGTGCGGCAAATGCGATTTTTCGTACGAGCTTCACGGAATTCTATGAGACTTTCTAAATAGACGTACGGTGCGGCCGAACGTTTAGTTGCCGAAAAACTTTTTCGCGCAGCGGGGGTTTCGGGGAAGAGAGAGTGCGGGTTCGATCGACGTTTCACCGATTGGCGCTGCTTGCGCTCGCCTGCGCCGCTTCGTTGCAGGCCCAGCCCGTCGAACCCAACCCCTATGTCGGCAGTCGTACTTGCCAGGCGTGCCACCCGGACGTCTGGCAGACCTTCCATCGCAACCCGCATTTCCGCTCCATCGCTATGGAAAACCGGCCGGAGGCCCGTACCGGCTGCGAGGGGTGTCACGGCCCCGGCGGGCTGCACGTCTCGAACTCTGGAGACAAGTCCAAGATCACCGTATTCCCCGAACTCAAGCCGGCCGCCGTTCTCGAGAACTGTCTGACCTGCCACTCCGGCGATTTCGGAAAGACCGAGATCCGTCGCTCCTCGCACTCCACCGGCGAGGTCAGCTGCATCTCCTGCCACTCGATCCACGGTTCGCAGGAGCAGCGACCGCTGCTCGCCAAGACCGAGCGCGAGACCTGCTACGCCTGCCATCTGGAGATCCGCGCCAAGTTCGAGTTGCCCTTCCGCCACCGAGTGAACGAGGGCGCGATTCTTTGCTCGGATTGCCACAACCCGCACGGCTCTCCCACTTCCACATGGAAGAGCGCGCAATCGCCGCGCATGGTACGCCCGGCCTTCGGAAACGACATCGCGTGTACAAAGTGCCACACCGACAAGCGCGGCCCGTTCATCCACGAGCATCCGCCCACGCGCATTGAAGGGTGCCCCACTTGCCATCAGCCGCACGGCTCGACCAATCCAAGGCTGCTCTCCCGTCCAGCCGCCTTCACTCTTTGTCTGGAGTGTCACAACGGCGTCATCGGTTTCGGGCCCAACGTGGAGCGCGGCGTCCCGGCCCCCACCCCCGGCTTCCACAACATCGCGGAGCCGCGTTTCCAGAACTGCGTCGCTTGTCACGCGCGCATCCACGGTTCCAACGCCGACGCGCTCTTCAGGAGGTAGCTCAGTGGACAGTCGACTACTCTGCCTCTTCTTCATTGCCGTCGCCCTCCAGGCCCAGAGCGTCGTCTCGCAGACGCCTGATCGCCCCGATTCGCCTCAATCGGCGGGCGGCTACACGATCTCGAATTCGTTTGAAACCGGCTACCGCTTCGCCGACGTCTCCGGCAACCGAGATGCCTATCGTGCGGCGATCAACTACGGCTCCGGCATGCGCTTGTTCGAGGGGAGCCTGCGCATGCACTCAGAAGACGGGAAGGGCAAATACTTTGACGAGTTTTCGTTCCACACGATGGGAGCGGCGACGGATCCCTATCAATTCCACAACGTCCACGCGGAGAAGAACGGCCTCTACCGCTACGATTCCCGGATTCGCCTCGTCCGCTACGACAATCAGCTTCCCGCCTTATGGCAAGGCGAGCGCGGCATGGAGACGGAACGCCTCTTCCAAAACCACGACCTCACGCTCTTCCCCGGATCTCGGTTTGAGATCCTGCTCGGCTACGATCGCAACGAGCAGACCGGCCCCGGGTTCTCCTCCGAGGGGATTCCCAGCTCCGACGGAGCCCTCCGCTCGGACAACTTCTTGCGTTTGACCACCGATCTGCGGCGAGTCAACAACAACTATCGGATCGGTACGAACTTCCGCGCGCTCGGTCTCGCCGTGACCGCCATTCAATCGTTCGACAACTACAAGGAAGATTCGACATTCGGCAACGGACTCGGTCTGCCGTCCAACGTGACGAACGTCCAGCCGGTCGATTCCATCGTTCGCGCCGAGCCCTACCACGGCAATACGCCCGTCACCATGGTTGCGCTGCGTACCGAGAAAGAGCGTTGGATCGGCGTCTCGGGACGCTTCGTCTACTCCAACGGGAATCGCAACTGGGCCTTGAGTGAAACCGTCGACGCCTTCAATCCGCAGTCCTCCGCCCAAACGCTGCGACAGACGATGCTCCTCGGCGACGCTTCACGTGAGCAAGGCTCCGGCGATTTTACGGTGAGCCTGACTCCGTCGGAGAAGATCACGCTCACCAACACCACCGCAGTCTCCTCAACCCGCATCCATGGCGGCGCGAGTTTTCTTGAGGTGAGCCGGTTTACCAATCAGTTCCTGGATTTCGAGGAATTGGGCATTCGCTTCATCACCAACGCTACGGAGCTGAACGTCCGCCCGGTCGAGCAGTTCGGCGTTTACGGAGCGTATCGCTTCTCCACCCGCCGCGTGCGCAGCTCTTCCGGACGCGAGTTTCCGGGCTTCGCCTTCCGGTCGCCCGAACTCGCGGTCGACAACGACGTCCATGCCGGAGCTGCCGGATTGCGCTGGCTTCCCGCGCCGGGCATGCGGGCCTCGTTCGACGTCGAAGTCGGGCGTGCCGATCGGCCGCTGACCCCGATCTCCGACCGCCGCTTCCACAACGAGACGGCACGTCTACAGTGGCGAGGCAAGGGCGCGAGCGTCTCAGCCCACTTCAAGAATCGGATCAACAACAACCCGACCCAGCTGGTCAACTACGCTTCGGCGGCGCGGTCGGGCGGCGTTCAAGTCTCCTGGGCCCGTCCGGACGCCAAGGTCACAATCGACGCCGGCTACGGCTACTTGCACATGGACTCCTCGGCCGGCATTTTCGACCTCTTCGAGCCGGATCGCGAGTCGCCGACGGCGCGTACCGTCTACACCAGCAATCTGCACACCGTGAACTTCGGGGCGCGTATCCAACCGCACGCTCGCATGACGCTGTATCTCGGCTACGCGCTCTCAAAGGACGTCGGCGACGGCCGAGACGGGTCCTCTTTCGCGGAAGGATTCGAGGCGGGATACCAAGCGTTCTCCTTCGATGGCCGGAACTTCTTGGTCAGCTTTCCTCTGACCTATCAGACGCCGCAAGGACGGCTCTCCGTTCAGCTCAACGAACAACTCGCGTGGAACTTCGGGTGGCAGTTCTATAGCTACGCCGAGCAGTTCACCGGCGTGCAAAATTACAGCGCCCACGTCGGTTATTCCAGCCTCCGCTGGTCGTTCTAAACGACTCTCTAGTTGGGAATCTGCTTGGAGATGGCTTTGAGCAGAGCGCTCGGGTCAAAGGGCTTGGTGATGTAGTTCGACGCGCCGACCATCTTGCCCCGAACCTTGTCGAAGAAGCCGTCTTTGCCGGACAGCATGATCACCGGGATGTGCTTGGTGGCGTCGTTTCCGGTCACGACCTTGCAAACCTGATACCCGTCCATGCGCGGCATCGTGATGTCCAGCAGCATGACCGAGGGCATCTCCTCGTCGAGTCGGGCGAGCGCCTGTAGTCCGTCGGCGGCCACCGCAACGCGATAGCTCTCTTTTTCGAGCACGCTCGAAATCATGCGCTGGATCGTTTTCGAGTCGTCGACGGCCAGGATCAGCTTGCGCTTCTCCAGTTCGACGACCGCAGCTCGTGAAACTTGGTCGCTCGGGTCGAGTCGCGTGGCCTCTCTCAGATGTGCGAGCGTGTCGTTCGACTGCCGCAGATTCATGTAGACCAAGCCCAGACGCTTGTGTCCGTCCGCCGTGGGCATGGCTTCCAGCTCTTCCTCGAGCCGCTTGACGGCCGAGCGAAGCGCTGCGCGGTCCGCGCCGTCATGCCGCGGAGCCTCGCCGACGAGCGCCAGCTCAGTCAGCGAGCCGCAACCCGGGCAGAGCCGATGCGACTCCGTCCACATTTGTTCGCAGACCGGGCACGCCAGCGCCGCGGGGGCGACCAGCGAGGGAGTCTTCTCGACTTCGTCGGAGGCCTCCCCGACTGCGCCGACCTCGGTTGCTTCCGCCGGCGCGGTTTCTGCTTCCGTTTCGGTCTCCGGCTCGGCGTGCCGGTTGGACTCGACGGCCTCCTCGCCGGCGACGGCCGCGGATTCCGACGTCGTTTCCGCTCGCACGGCGTCGAGGTAAGCGAACTCGTCCTTCGCCTCGGTTGCCGAAGTCGCTTCGCTCTTCGGTTGAATCGGGGCGGGAAGTCCCTCGGCTTGGGGCTGAGCGTCCGCTTCGGGCGCGGGCTTCTCATCGGATACGACCTGCTGGCCCGCCATCAACTCGGCAAGGATGTCCTTGGTCTCGCCGTCGCTAGCGCTGCCGGAAGCCTCGTTCGCGGGGTTTTCTGGAGCGGAACTCTCCGGTGCCGGTTCGGACTCGGTTGTTTGCTCTCGTTCCTCAATGAGGTCGAGGATCTCGTTGTTGTCGCCGGCGGCTTCGGTTTTTGCCTCAGGCGTTGCGTCGCCCGTTTGCGGGGATTCCGCCGGAACCAGTGCCTGCTCACCGCCTGGGCTCGCTGCCTCGGTCCGCTCTTCCGGTTGGACGAGCGTGGGACGGGCCGAGGACTCCTCTTCGGGAACCTCGATGCCGGCCTTGCGCAGCGCCTCGCTACGCGCCGATTGCAGCTTGTCCATCCACTGCCGAGCCTTGACGTTGCTCGGGTCCAGCTCCAGGACTCGCTCCAAACTCGAGACCGCCTCCTTATAACTCGCCGCCACCGAGGCTCGCCAGAGCCAAACCAGCGGGTTCTCGGGGTTGAGTTCCGCTGCGGTGTTTAGCAGTTCGCGGGCGCGCTCCTTGTCCCCAAGGCGATACGCTGCAACGGCTTGCTTCAGCAAGGCAACGTCTTGCGCAGGTTCTGTGACCGAAGTCTGTTTCTGATCCGACAGCAACATCGTTCTCCACGCCTATCCGGTCGCCGACTGGGCGGCCTCCAGCGTCGCCACGATTGTCTGCCCCATCGGTTCTACGGCGATACCGGGTATACCCGGGAGCTTTCTAGTCGAGTTGGCCTAGGGGAGGGTTGGTTTTTACGCAGCAACCCTTACCGGAAACCTCCTACAGAGGCTGATATACGGCGTGGGATTCCTCTAGAGTCCTTCTAAGGTGTCCCGCTGCTCTAGGGGGTTCTCCTAGGAGTCGCACTCCCCGGGTTTCCGCCAAGAACGCAACCTGCGCACTCTCCCGCACGTCCACCCGCAAGAAGGTTCTCGCTCCAGCGGCCTTCATGAAGACTAGAATGGTACAAAGATCGTCCATGAGTGCTCCCGAGACCCCGACCGCCGCGCCCCCGTCCGCTTCCGACGAGGCCGCTGAAGATTTTGAGTTTGCTTCTAGAGCTCAAAAGCGCAGTTGGAAGGCCGTCCTTAAGCAGCCGCTCACGATTGCCGCCTTCTTTCTGACGATCGGAGTCATCGGGCTGATTCTCTACTTGGAGGGCGGATCGATCTACGTGGAGCGCCCGGAGCCGGAAGTCAGCTATGAGCTGCTCGTTAATGAGGGCCTGACCGAGGGCGTCCCCATCGCCATTAACGTCAATCACGTCACGGTTTTCCGGATTAGCGACTCGATGGCTGGAGGCGGCGGAGCGAACCGTGCTAAAGAGGTCCAAGCCAATCTGGAGGCGGTGATCGCCGACCTCGAAGAGCAGCCTGGTCGAACCATCACCATTGACCTGGAGACCTCCGAACTTCCCATCATCACCCAGACCATGCCGGACGGTTCCGAGAGCCGCGTTCTGGTTGAAGTGACCCCCGACGATCTCGTGCTCGCCGGAACCGAGGACGCCAAATGGCTGGCGCGCATCTGGGCGGAACGCATCACGGACGCCCTCAAGGTTTTCATGTTTGCCGAGCCGCCGGCGTTTACCGAGGGAACCGAGTTTGGCGCCGCGCTCTCGCTCATGTATGACCAGGCCGGCTCGGAAGGGCCCGTCTCCCAGGGCTCGCTCGACGACGCTTATGAAGGATTGTCCGAGCCCCTGCGGCTGGCTCTGGCGGAGTTCCCTATTCAGGAACCTGACCCCGCTGAAGACGAAGCCGCGGGCAATCCTTAGCCGCCCGCCGGCCCCTTCGTCCAGCGCGGAGCCCGCCTCGACGACTGGTACACTACGCCCTCATGCCGGAAAGCCGCGACGCAGGATCTGTCGGCGCCGTTGGTCCTTTGACCGACGACTGGCGACCCGCGGTCCGTCGTCTTTCAGACAATGCGGCCGTACTGCGTGGAAGCCGGTTCTTTCTCGACCAGCGTCAATGGATCGACGAGAGACATCTCGAAATTTGCCGTGTACCGGCGCCCACCTTTCGGGAGACCCAGCGAGCCGAGTTCCTCAAGGACTTGTTTGAGGACGTAGGGCTTGAGTCGCGGATCGACGATGCCGGGAACCTCGTGGCGCCCATCGTCTACGACGACCGCCTACCCTTCGTCGCCGTGAGCGCCCACCTCGATACCACCCTAGCGCCGCGTCGCCCTGAAGACGTTTATTTCGATTCCGACGGCTCGCTGCGAGGTCCCGGAGTTACCGACAACGGCGCCGGGCTGGTCGCGCTCGTCGCCCTGGCGCGGGTCCTCGCCTCTGGTCCCTTGGTGGATGCGCCCAAGCGGAACATCTTGCTCGTGGCCAACGTGGCGGAGGAGGGCGAGGGAAACCTGCACGGTATGAAGTACCTGTGCGGCGCCTCCCCCTACGCCGATCGTATCGCCGAGTTCCTCGTCGTGGACGGCGCCTCGACTGCACATCTCACCGTGGAGGCGCTCGGCAGCCGTCGGTTTGAGATCGCGCTCGAGGGCCGCGGCGGACACAGTTGGAACGATTTCGGTTGCGCCAATCCCGTCCACGCCCTCTCGCGCGCCGTCGCATTGCTGGCCGACATCGAACTTCCACGTTCTCCGCGCGCGACGCTGACGGTCGCCGTCATTGAGGGCGGCTCGGGCGTCAACTCCATCGCCTCGTCGGCCAGGGCCAAGGTAGACATCCGCTCCCGTAGCGCTGCCGGGATCGATCAGGTCGTGCAGGCCATGGAGGACGCGGTTCGGCTAGCCGTCGAGCGAGAGAATCGACGCTCCACCGACCGCCTGCGCAGCTACAGAATTCGGGAGATCGGACATCGCCCCGCCGGTCCGAGGTTGCCCCAAAATTCGCTTGCCGACGCGCTGCAAGCCGTCGATGCCCACCTCGGAATTCGGTCGCGCCTCGATTGCGCGTCCACCGACGCGAACGTGCCTCTCGCGGCCCGCCGACCGGCGGTCGCCGTCGGCTCGGGCGGCCGGGGCGGCGACGCTCACGCTCCGACCGAGTGGTATCACCCAGAAGGCCGTCACTTGGGGCTGCAACGGATCCTCCTGACCCTAGCGGCTCTTCAGGATGCGTCGCCGTAACCTGCGGCGGGCCCGTAACCCTTCCGGCGTCGTCGCCGAACACATTGACAAGGATGCCTGTTGCCGTCGCTCAAGCCGTTCCGCCCGCGGAGGGGCTACGATACGCAAGCGCCCCCGCGTTTGTCTCCTCGCCCATGAAGGCCGCTCTCATCATTCCGGCCCTGAACGAGGAGGCCGCCATTGGACAGACCCTCTCGGCCGTCCCAGCAGGCGTGTATGAGGAGATCTTGGTCGTCGATAACGGATCCGTCGATGCCACAGCCGGCATCGCCGCCGATCATGGGGCCACAGTGGTCAGCGAGCCCGCTCGCGGCTACGGCTCGGCTTGCTTGGCTGGGATCGCGGCCGCCTCCGACGATATTGAGACCTTCGTTTTCATGGATTCCGACGGCAGCGACCGGCCGGACGAAGCCGCTCTGCTCCTTGATCCGATTCGCCGAGGCGAAGCCGATCTCGTCATCGGGTCACGCGAACTAGGCCAAGCCGAACCCGGCGCCCTTTCCCCGCACCAGCGCTTCGGCAACCGTTTGGCCGTCCAACTGGTTCGTCTCTTCTTCGGTCACCGCTACACCGATCTCGGTCCCTTCCGGG
>Ga0070727_10001192_pt1 | contig 28282 bp, 24 predicted proteins | sample tdAd472_FD_66722 | JGI IMG/M metagenome (GOLD analysis project Ga0070727, IMG submission 66722) | Marine sediment microbial communities from the Atlantic coast under amendment with organic carbon and nitrate - tdAd47.2 | ecosystem: Environmental > Aquatic > Marine > Coastal > Sediment | place...
CCGATATCGTTTACAACGGTTTTTACGATATCGGCGTGGCCGTTAGCTCGCCGCGCGGGCTAGTGGTACCGATCATCCGCGATGCCGATTTGATGTCGTTCGCGGATATCGAAAAAAAGATCCGCGAACTCGGTGGCCTGGCACAAAACAACAAGCTGGGCGTTGACGACTTAACCGGCGGCACCTTCACCATCACCAATGGCGGAATTTTCGGCTCCATGCTCTCCACACCGATCCTTAATCCGCCGCAGAGCGCGATTCTGGGAATGCACAACATTGTGGAACGTCCGGTAGTGGTGGGCGGTGAAATCGTCATTCGACCCATTATGTATCTGGCTCTTTCTTATGATCACCGAATCGTCGATGGCCGCGAGGCAGTCTCCTTTCTGGTATCGATTAAGGAAGCCCTGGAAGACCCGGCCAAAATGTTGCTCCAGTTATAAAAGAGCCATAACGCGTTATAAACAGGAAAATTTGCTATGGACCGTTATCAAACCCTGATCATCGGCGCCGGGCCCGGCGGCTATGTGGCAGCGATTCGAGCCGCCCAGCTAGGTCAAACAGTGGCCTGCGTTGATCGCTGGATCGGCGCCGACGGCGAACCTACCCTTGGTGGCACCTGCCTGAACGTTGGCTGCATTCCGTCTAAAGCCCTGCTTGATTCCTCTGAACAGGTTCACCGAGCCGAGCACCAGTTTAAAGCCCACGGCATCAGCGTCGGCTCCGTCGACATTGACCTGGCAACCATGGTCGGCCGCAAAAACAAGATCGTTAAACAATTTACTGGCGGCATCGCCGGACTCTTCAAAAAGAACAAGATCACCCACATCAAGGGCTCGGCACGCCTGATCGGCGACGGTCAGGTCACCATCACCGCCCATGACGGCGGCGAAACCACCGTCAGCGCCGATAACATCATCATCGCCACTGGCTCCAGTCCGGTAGATATTCCGGTGGCCAAAGTGGATGACAACTTGATTGTCGATAACAGCGGCGCCCTGAATTTCGAGGCAATTCCCCAGCGGCTCGGCATCATCGGCGCTGGCGTCATTGGTCTGGAACTCGGCAGTGTCTGGAACCGCCTGGGATCCGAGGTAACCGTGCTCGAGGCACTGCCCGATTTTCTCGCCGTCGCCGATCACCAGATTGCCAAAGAAGCCGCCAAAGCGATGAAGAGCCAGGGACTGGATATCCGCCTCGGCGCAAAAGTCACCGCCACCGAGGTGGCCGGCGACCGGGTAACTGTCACTTATGAAAGTAATGACGACGAACAACAACTGGAGTTTGACAAGCTGATTGTCGCCGTGGGTCGCCGTCCCAACACCGAAGGACTCGGCGTTGAAGAGGTCGGACTAACACTGAGCGACCGGGGCTTTATTGAAGTAGACAGCGAGTTCCGCACCTCGCTACCGGGGGTCTTTGCCGTCGGTGACGTGGTGGCCGGGCCCATGCTCGCCCACCGCGCCTCGGAAGATGGCGTCGCCGTTGCCGAAATCATTGATGGCCAGAGCGCCCACGTTGATTATGGGCTAATGCCGTGGGTGATCTACACCTGGCCAGAAATCGCCTGGGTCGGCAAAACCGAACAAATGCTCAAGGAAGAGGGTGTAGAATATCGCGCCGGATCATTTCCTTTTGCCGCAAGTGGCCGCGCACGATCCATGGAGGAGGTCCAGGGATTCGTCAAGGTAATCAGCGATGCCCAAAGCGATCGAATATTAGGGGTTCACATGATTGGCCCTTATGTTTCGGAGATGATCAGCGAGGCGGTTGTAGCAATGGAGTTCGCCGCCAGCGCAGAGGATTTAGCGCGCACTATTCACGCCCATCCGACCCTGTCCGAAGCATTGCACGAGGCTGCTTTGGCAGTGGACAAACGGGCACTACATATTTAGCGGAACACAAACCACCATAAAAGGCTTATAAATCATGAATTTGCATGAATATCAGGCAAAGCAGTTGTTTGCCGATTACGGCATTGCCGTGCCCCAGGGCAGCGTTGCCAATAACCCAAAAGCGGCCGGTGAAGCGGCCAGTATCGTTGGCGGTGATCGCTGGGTAGTCAAAGCCCAGGTTCACGCCGGCGGTCGCGGCAAGGCCGGCGGGGTCAAACTGGTGGATAGCAAGGCTGAGGTTGAAGAGACCGCCAAAGCGATGCTCGGCACTCAGCTGGTTACTTTCCAGACCGATGAAAAAGGTCAGCCGGTGAACTCGGTACTGGTCGAAGAAGTCAGCGACATTGCCAGAGAACTCTATCTGGGTGCGGTGGTCGACCGCAGCGCCCAGCGAGTCATCTTCATGGCCTCCACCGAAGGTGGTATGGATATCGAAGAGGTTGCTGAACACACCCCGGAGAAAATTCTCCAGGTCATCGTCGACCCGATCGTCGGCCTGCAGCCCTACCAGGGTCGCTATCTCGCCTTTGGCCTCGGGCTGGATAAAGATCAAATGAAACAGTTCGGCAAATTGATTGCCGGCATGGCCAAAATGTTTGTCGAATGCGATCTGGCACTGCTGGAAGTTAATCCGCTGGTCGTCACCGGGGCCGGCAATCTGGTCTGCCTCGATGGCAAGGTCGGCATTGACGACAACGCCATTTACCGTCAGCCCAAACTGGCCTCCATGCGCGACGCCAGTCAGGAAGACGCCATGGAAAATGCCGCAGCGGAACACGACCTTAACTACGTCTCCCTGAGCGGTAATATCGGCTGCATGGTTAACGGCGCAGGCCTGGCCATGGCCACGATGGACATCATCAAGCTCCACGGCGGTGACCCGGCCAATTTTCTCGACGTGGGTGGAGGCGCGACCAAGGAGCGGGTCTCTGAAGCATTCAAACTGATTCTCTCGGACGAGAATGTGGAAGCCGTACTGGTGAATATTTTCGGCGGGATTGTCCGATGCGACCTGATTGCCGACGGCGTTATCGCGGCGGTTCAGGAAGTTGGCGTTAACGTGCCGGTGGTGGTCCGTCTGGCCGGTAACAATGCCGACCTTGGCGTACAGAAACTCGACCAGAGTGGTCTGAATATTATTGCTGCGGAAGAGCTCACGGATGCCGCAGAGAAAGTTGTCAAAGCGGTAGGAGATGCCCGATGAGCGTCCTGATAAACAAAAACACCAAGGTTCTGTGCCAGGGCTTTACCGGCCAGCAGGGTACTCTGCATTCCGAACAGGCCATTGAATACGGCACCCAGATGGTGGGTGGCGTTACCCCCGGCAAAGGCGGCGGCGAACACCTCGGTCTACCGATCTTTAATACGGTTCGGGAAGCAGTCGACACCACCGGCGCCGATGCAACGGTAATCTACGTGCCGGCACCCTTCTGTAAAGATTCAATTCTTGAAGCAGCCGATGCGGGTATTCCGTTAATCGTCTGCATCACCGAGCACATTCCGGTGATGGATATGCTGGAAGTAAAGGCCTACCTCGACCAGACCGACTCGCGTCTAATCGGCCCTAACTGCCCCGGCATCATTACCCCCGGTGAATGCAAAATTGGCATCATGCCCGGCTATATCCATCAGCCCGGCAAGGTGGGCATAGTCTCCCGCTCCGGCACCCTGACCTATGAAGCGGTCAATCAGACCACTGCCATTGGCGCGGGTCAGTCCACCTGCATTGGTATTGGCGGCGACCCGATCGCTGGCACCAATTTTATTGATGCCCTGGAACTTTTCCAGAACGATCCGCAGACCGAAGCCATTGTCATGGTTGGCGAAATTGGCGGCACCGCCGAAGAAGAGGCGTGTGAATATATCGCCAGCAACGTCACCAAACCGGTGGTTGGCTTTATTGCTGGCTCTACCGCTCCCAAAGGCAAACGCATGGGCCACGCTGGCGCCATCATCGCCGGCGGCAAGGGCACGGCGGAAGAGAAATTTGCGGCCATGGAAAAAGCCGGAGTTAACGTTTCCCGGTCGCCCGCGGGCCTTGGAAGTGCCGTTGCAGAATCGATGGGGCTGTAATCGGCTAACCCCGTCTTTTAAAAACAGAAAAGCCCGGCATCGCCGGGCTTTTCTGTTTTAGGGGCTCAGGAATTAGTCAGCAATCGGCCGGCACCACCAGTTTTTCCAGCCGGGTACGGATCTTCTCGGGAATCGGCACTGCTTTAAAAACCTTCTCGTCAACCATGCTGGAAATAAAGCGGATAACAAACAGGGGCTGATCACCCAGCGCCCCACGGGCCCGGTAATGGATACTCGAGCGACCCAGTTTTTCAATTGAAAACCAGATAGAAATCTCGTCTCCGCTGCGCGCTGGTGACGAAAAATTCATATCCACATGAACCAGCGGTGCCGTCACCCCTAACTCCGACTGCAATGAAAGCCAGCGAACCTGGACGTGATCGGACCAGAAATGCTCCATCGCCTGGAATGACATATCCAGAAACTGGGGCGTATAGACAATCCCTGCGGGATCACAATCGCCCCAGTAAATCCGTCGCTTGACCTCATATTCCATATGCTTCTGTTCCTTTTATTTATTTCGTTTCGAGGGCCGGTTCCGGATCGGTGTCCGGCCCTAATCCGTGTTCGATCAAACTGTCGTAGACATCAACCATCAACACCCGATGACCGGCCCGATTGGGGTGCAGTAAATCGGACAAAAACAGCCCCGGTTTATCGTGGATTGACTCGAACAGAAATGGCATCAGCGCAACTGCATACTGCGCCGCCAGTCGTGGATACATCTGCTCAAAGGATTGGCTATAGCGGGGACCAAAATTAAGCGGAATCTGCATGCCCACCAGTAACACATGACTATCGGCGGCGAGTCCTAGCTCGATAATTTTAGCCAGATTCCGCTCGGCCTGGTCCAATGACAATCCCCGCAACCCATCATTGGCCCCTAGCTCGACAATCAACCAGCGCGGGTGATACTTTGACAGCAGTGCAGGCAACCGGGCTAAACCACCTGCGGTAGTATCACCGCTAATGCCGGCATTAATTACTTTGAAATTAAACCCCTGGTCATGCAGGTGCTTTTGCAGCAGTTGTGGCCAGGCCGCCTCGGCGGGTAATTGATAACCAGCGCTGAGGCTATCACCCAGGACTACAATCACCGGGTCGTCAGCGGTTGCTGCCCCCCCCAGCAGCAGCCCTAATAACAAACAGACTATTTTTTTCATGATTTCAGCTAAACAACTCAGTAAATCTATCGATCTGCAGGGGGCGCACTTTACCATCCTCCAGCCCACCGATCTCGAGGTTGCCACCGGCAGTAGTTGCGCGGTAGTCGGCCCGTCAGGCAGTGGTAAATCGACCCTGTTGGCACTACTCGCGGGCCTCGATAAAGCCACCAGCGGCACTGTCACCCTGGGGAATGTGGATATCACCGCCCTTAATGAGGAAGCCCTGGCTCGCTTTCGTCGCGACCACATCGGGTTTATTTTTCAAAATTTCCAGCTGATGCCCACCCTTAACGCGGTCGAGAATGTCGCTTTGCCGCTGCAACTTCAGGGCCGCAATGACGCCCACCAAATCGCCAGACAATGGTTGGCAAAAACCGGCCTCGATCACCGTGAGCAGCATTTACCGGCACAGCTGTCCGGCGGTGAGCAACAGCGCGTAGCAGTAGCCCGAGCATTTGCCAGCGAACCGGCCCTACTATTTGCCGATGAACCGACCGGTAGCCTCGACGGTCCTAACGGTGAACAGATACTGGAACTCATGTTCGACCTGAATAGAGACCAGAACACCACCATCCTGCTGGTCACCCATGACCAGCGGGTGGCCGACCGTTGCGACCGTCAGGTCGCGCTGGTTGATGGCCGGTTGCAATAACCCGGTGGCTTTACTGTCAAACCGAATGTCATCACTACTGGTGTTCAACCTCGCCCGACGAGAACTCAGTTACAGTCGGCGTACTTTCACCGCTCTGTTTTTGGCCATCGCGATCGGGGTCACCGCGTTGACGGCCATCACCAGTTTTGCCGAACGCATTGAGCTGGCAATGGCCGCTCGCAGTGGCGAGCTACTCGGTGGTGACCTGCGTATCAGCAGTCGGCGAGACCTGCAACCGTTTGTCGATGCTCTACCGACCACCCTGAAACCCGATGCCACGGTGCTGGAAATGCCGAGCATGGCCTCCACCGATAACCAGTTAAAACTGGTTGAGGTCAAGGTCGTGGGCGGAAGTTACCCGCTACGGGGAGAACTACGCATCCGTGATCAGGGTGTTAAAAAGCAACCACCCGGCGGCAGCGTATGGGTAGAACCCTCCCTGCTGACGCAACTGAATATAGAGGTGGGCGACACCATTGAACTTGGATTCAGCCAGCTCAAGGTTGGCGGAGTCATTGACCACGAACCGGATCGAGTTGCCGGCGCTTTCAGTATCGGCCCACGGGTGATCCTTTCCAGGACAGATCTGGCCGACAGCCGACTGTTGCAACCGGGCAGCCGGTTTCGAACACGCCTGTTATACAGTCGCTCCCCGGCAGAAATCAGTTCGCTACAACGTCAGTTAGAAAAAATTCTGCCGCCAGGCGCTCAAGTTGAAAACGCCCGCGAAGGGCTGGAAACCACCCGCGAAATGACCCGCCAGGCTTCCCGTTACCTGCGGCTGACCGCCTTTGCCGGATTGTTACTGGCCATGGTCTCAGTATTTCTGTCGGTTAGTGGATTACTTGAGCAGCGCGTCACTGCGGTTGCCACCCTGAAAGCGATTGGCGCCCCGGCAACGCTGGTTTTACAGAGCTACCTTTTACTACTGGTCGCCACCGCCCTGGCCGCCGGAATCGTCGGTGTGACGACCGGTATCACCCTACAAAACCTGCTACCCGAGTTGCTTGGCAATCTACTGCCCGGCGATCTGCCACCACCCAGTAACCGGGCAATCTGGCAAGGGTTAGTAGTTGCCTGCGCGATGACGCTGCTGGCCGCCCTGCCACCACTCTGGCGACTGGTAAAAACTCCACCAGTGCGGGTATTGCGCAGCGCCACCCCCCCTGCTGGCAGTGGGCTCGGTCGGTTGAGTCAGGGGCTGGCCGGCGTGGCCACGGCAAGTCTCCTGCTGATCTGGCTAGCCGGCGACATCAGGCTCGGTATTCAGGTTGCCACCGGACTGTTTCTGCTCCTGCTGCTGTTCGCGTTGGCGGGACAGGCGTTGCTAACCCTGCTGCTCAAATCCGCCGGCATGGGTGGCCTGGTGTGGCGCCAGGCAGTCACTGGGCTGGTGCGGCGGCGTACCCACACCCTGTTTGCCGTGGCCGCACTGGCAACGGGCATACTGGCCCTGCTCGCCCCGAGTCTGATTCAGCAGGACCTTCTGCGTCAGTGGCTGGTAAAAGTGCCGCAGAACAGCCCGAACCATTTCCTGATCGGTATTCAGCGCGACCAGGTTGCTTCGGTTAACCAGTTGCTAGCCGACCTAGGAGCCAGCCAGTTTTCGCCTCAGCCAATGATCCGTGCCCGCCTGGTGAGCATCAACGACACCCCCGCCGCCAAACTGAATTTAACCGAACGCCGCGCACGCCGTATGGCCGAGCGCGAAAACAACCTGAGCTGGCGGCAGTCGCCAGAACCCCATAACCCGATTCTGCAGGGTCAATGGTGGCAACCCGACCCCCCTGAGCAGGAAATTTCGCTGGAAGAGGAGTGGGCGGAGCTACTCGGAGCCGAGCTGGGTAGCCGCATTACTTTTGACGTCAGCGGAGAACCGGTGACCGGCACCGTTACCAGTATTCGCCGGGTGGACTGGGAACGCCTGACTACTAATTTTTTTGTCATCTTCTCACCTGGCGCGCTAGACAGGGCACCGAGCAGCTACGTCACCGCGTTTCGAGTCAGCGAGGCAGATGCCGACCCGTTACGCCAGCAGTTAATCGCCCAGTTCCCAAACCTGACCGTTATCGACATGCGGCAGATGCTCTCGGCCATGCAGTCAATCATTGAACGACTGGCGTCTGCCGTGCAATTTATGGGGGCACTGACGCTACTGGCCGGGGCCGCCGTATTACTGGCAGTGGTGGTGGCGGAGCGTGGCCGAGTGAGCCAGGAAGCCGCTCTGTTGCGGGCGCTTGGCGGCTCAAACCGCCAGATCAGTGCGATTTTCACCCTCCGTTTTGGGTTGTTAGGCACCGTGGCCGCCCTGTTAGGAATAGTGGCTGCCGTCTCGACGGGCGCCATACTGGCTGCAAGACTATTGCAGATCGGCTACCAGCCGGGTCTTCTGTTGCTGGGAGCCACACTGATAATCAGTAGTTCACTGGTGACACTGGTCGGTCGGGCAGGCTGCCGTCGAGCATTGACGGCGTCACCCTTAACGCTATTTAGAGAGACCAATTAGTCTGGCCGCGCGGCTGGAAACCACGGGATCCAATTAATGATAGCGCCGATGACCATCGCCACCCCTGACCAGCCGTTCACCGCCCTGACCTGGGAACCGAACCCTGCGCAACCGTCGACACGCAGTGCGGACCAGGCACCACTGCTGCTATTGGTGCATGGCTTTCCCGACACGCCACACAGTTTTCGTTATCAACTGAAGTTCTTTGGCGACCTGGGGTATCGGGTTGTGGCACCCTGGTTGAGGGGCTATGCCCCCAGTGCGCCGGCCGCTGACGGGAACTATTCGGTCACAACACTCGGCAACGACCTGCTACGGATAATGGATGCCCTTGGCTATGAACAGGCTGATGTTATTGGCCATGACTGGGGAGCCGGGGCAGCTTATGCGGCGGCCACGATAGCGCCTGAACGCATCGACCATCTCATTACCTGCGCCCTGCCTTATGGTCCAGGGCTGATGCAGTCCATGGTCACTAATGGCGATCAACAGCGCCGCTCCTGGTATCTGTTCTTTTTTCAGACCCCGTTAGCCGAACAGGCGATGGTGGCAAACGATTTTGCGCTGGTAAAGAGGCTCTGGCGGGAGTGGGCGGCCCCTGACTGGAGCCCTGACGAAACCGTCATAACCGCTGTTTTAGAATGCTTTAGCAGCACCGGCAGCGTCGAGGCCGCGCTGCAGTACTATCGCCAGGTGTTTTCGGTATCACCGCCGGGTCACTACCGTCCGATCGCCGTACCCACCTTGACGATTCATGGCGAGCAGGATGGCTGTATCGGAGTCGAATTAGCCGCGCCGGACCCGGCAATATTCACCGGTCACAGTGACTACTATCGAGTTGCCGGAGCCGGCCATTTTGTCCACCTGGAAAAGCCTGGTGAATTCAACCACCGAGTCGCCGAATTTATTGCGGCTTGAATCGAGGACGCCTCTAAACCAATGAAACAGAAAAAATTAGTTTGGGATTTACCGGTCAGATTGTTCCACTGGATTCTGGTCGCGCTATTCATCGCTGCCTGGGTCACCGCCGAACAGGGTCCCGCCTGGATGGATCGTCATATGCAGGTGGGGTACGCCATCATGACCCTGGTGCTGTTTCGGATTTTCTGGGGATTGTATGGCAGCGACCAGGCCCGCTTTAAGGCCTTTCTGCGCGGACCTGCAAAAGTGATTGACTACATCAGAAAAACCCTTCGCGGCGAAGCGGAGCAGAGCATCGGCCACAATCCCCTGGGCGGCTGGAGCGTGGTAGTGATGCTATTGCTACTGGCGTTGCAGGCAGGTACTGGCCTGTTCGCAAATGACGATATTTACAACGAAGGGCCCCTCGCTGCGCTGGTCAGTAACGCCACCAGCGGGCTGCTTACCAAAATTCACAAACTCAACTTCAACCTGTTACTGGCTGTTACGGGCATCCATATAGTGGCGGTACTGGCTTACCTGCTGGTTAAAAAGGAGAACCTGATCAAACCGATGATTAGCGGCTTCAAGGAACTGGAGACTGACCAGGCCAGCCAGCGATCACGCCCCTGGTGGTTAACACTAACACTCTCATTGGTCACCCTGCTCGGATGCGCAATCGCTGTGGGCTGGCTGGTTTCCTGATCCGTAAAAATTGCTCCGCAACTCGTCCGGTTATGGGCCTTACACTCGATCAGGCTGGTTACTCGGTCCGATAATCGTCGTGGCAGGACTTACAGGAATTTCCCACGGCACCAAACTGTGGTCGAATCGCGTCCAGATCGCCCCCCTTTGAGATCGTTGCCAGCCTGGCACTCTCCTCGATCAAGGTTTCCATTTTTGCCTTGAAGTCATCCGCATTGTCCCAGACATCCTGCTTGGCAGTGGTATCACCAACACGACTATCCGGGATAAACCCTTCCAGTGGCAGGTGCGCCAGAAAGGCTACCCGCTCGGCGTGTGTAGTGAACAAGGCAGCATCGTAAGGCATCTTGTTTTTCACCATAGCTGCCATCGGCCCAAAGCTCCACGCCATCGCATTGAAGACACCCTGGCGATACTCAAGCGCATTTTCAGCCTGATCCCGTTCGGCCATCGCCGGAGTCGAGAGGAGTGCTGCCAGTGCCATACCAGCCAATACTGTGGGGGTTCTCATTATTGATTTCTCCTTAAATTTTCCATTATCAGAATTTTGTTTTAACCGTTCTCAGTCTGCCCGGCAAGCCTACCAGATGATGATCCAGCTCGGTAAACCCTGTTAACTCGAATCCGGACGACCAGCCACGCATTCTTCCGCGTGCAACACCCTCAATTAGCGTTAGTAAACATCGCCATAACCTCTCCATTACCGATAATGATCGCTTTGCCCTTGAATATATTGATTCACTGCCTGCCTTTTTCAGGGTTAGTCAGCGTTTCCCCGAGTTGCCTGAGTTCCAGAATTATTTTATTAATGCTAACTTCATTGCAAATTGCTGCCATTAGAGCCAGGGGATTTCCTCGTACCGGTGAATAGTCAACCAAACAGACAGGTCCATGATCAGGCCAGACTGGAATTCCTGATGGTCGAACCCGGTAGCGGCCAGATTTTGCGGAGCAATCTCGCGGCCCGTGAGAACTTAGGCTTTAAGGCTGACGAGCTTCACCGGAAACGGCTTTCCGACATTGACTGCCAACACTCATCAACGGAAATTTTACAGCGCCTCTCTACCGTGGAATCTGGCGAGTCCGGCCGCTGCGACTTTTATAGCCGTCACCGCCGAGCAGATAACAGCGAGTATCCGGTGCAGGTGTTCATCTATCCATCGACCTGGCAGGGCAACCGAGCGCTCGTCGTACTGGTGCTGGACACCTCCGGCCAAACCGATGTCTGGCAAAAACCAGCGATTACCGAGTTAATCGGTGAATCCTCAACCTACGGACTCAAGGGCGGCTGGCAACTCCTTCTCCCGGGGGAAAATTTCTACTGGACCGAGGAAGTCTTTACCATTCACGGCATCCACCCGAACCCGGATTCCACCGTTACACTCAATATAGCGCTGCAATTTTATTTGCCGGAAAGTCAGCAACGCCTGCAGAAACGCTTAACTGAAGCCACTTCGGATCCCGCTAGCTGGCACGAAGAGCTCACCCTCTCCACCGCAGGACTCACTAAAAAAAGACTCCGAATATCCAGCCATCCGCAATTTAAAGACGGCAACCTGGTTGGCTTTTTCGGCAGCGTCGAAGACCTGACCGAACCCGCGCCAACCGAGGACCTCACGGGTAGTCCCCTTGCTTACGAACAGGTTGTTAACGCCGCTCCTTACGGAATTTTCCAGCTCGACGCAAAAAATCGACTGCTAAGCGTTAATGCAAGCGGCGCACTCATGCTTGAGCAGCCCAGTAGCGAGCTGACCGGCAAAGATTTCCTCTCCCTGATAAACGGCGCTGAGCAGCCACTGGTAGAACAAGCGCTTAATCAAGCGCTGGCGGGCCAGGGCTCGCGATTCGAACTATCAACCCCTAACCGACGGATATTCAACGTATCGGCCTATCCGTTGCGCCATGAAACTCAAGATCCGCCGCGGCTCATCCTGATTTGTCAGGACATCACCCAGGAACGGGAAATTGCCACCGCCATCGCCAATAGCGAGAAAAAATATCGAACGATGATCGATAGTTCGCCGGACAGCGTGATTTTGCATACCCCGGATGGTGCCATTATCGACGTCAATCCAGCAGCCTGTGAATTACTCGGATTTTCCCGAACCGAATTACTCGACCGAAACTTTGCCGATCTCGATAATGACTGGTTTGAGCAACATTTCGGCACTGCCCGTCGCCCGCTCGGCGATGGGCTTCATTTTTTTGGCGAATCAACCCTGCTGCGCGCTGACCAAACCAGGGTTCCCTGTGAGTATCACAGCACCGTAACCAGCAGCGATAACCAGCCTACCGTATTGCATTTCATTCGTGATATATCCGCTCGTCTCGAACGGGAACAGCAACAGCGAGAAATGGTGGCACGGGCTCAGCAGTCTCAGAAACTTGAAAGTCTCGGCGTTCTTGCCGGTGGCATCGCCCACGACTTTAACAACCTGCTCACCAGCATGCTTGGCAATGCCAATCTGGCTAGAACCGCCGCAGCTCACCATCATCCGGCGGTCCAGTTTCTCGAAAACATTGAAGCGGCTGCCATCCGCGCCGGGGAACTTTGCACCCAGATGCTCACCTATGCAGGTCAGGGGCGGTTTGCCATTGAGGAAACCGACCTGAACGGCTTAATAATCGACATGACTCGCCTGCTAGAACTGGCAGTCAATAATCGTGCTGTCCTCAAATACCAGCTGACGGATGACCTGCCGGCCGCGGCAATCGATTCCTCACAGATCCGCCAGGCACTGATGAGCATGGTTATTAATGCCTCGGAAGCGCTCGGCGATACCAGTGGCATGGTCACCATTAACACCGGGCTGTTACGCGCGGACCGTCATTATCTCAATGAAACTTACCTGACCGAGAACCTGTCGCCCGGTGACTACCTGTTCATTGAGGTCAGTGATAACGGTGGGGGCATGAGCAGTGAAATTAAATCGCGGATATTTGATCCCTTCTTTTCAACCAAATTCACCGGTCGAGGCCTGGGGCTGGCCGCTGTACTTGGTATTGTCCGCAGTCACGATGGTGCCCTCAAGGTGTATAGCGAAGAGGGTCGCGGCACGACTTTCAAAATGTTATTGCCGATTGCAACTGCCGAAAACCAGGTCGCGGAGACTAACCGGCCGCCCAAAAAGCCATCACTCGAAGGGGCTGTACTGATTGCCGACGACGAGCCAAGTGTCGCCACGGTAACCGCGCAGATGGTTGAGGCTTTGGGTATGCACGCCACCATCGCCCATAACGGTCTGGAATGCGTGGAAATTTTTAAAAGCGCTCCCCAGGACTTTGACCTCGTGTTGCTGGATCTTTCCATGCCCGAGCTCGACGGTGCCGAAACTTTTCATCAGCTTAAAATCCTCCACCCAACGGTCAAAGTAGTCCTGACCAGCGGCTTTAATGAAGAGGACGCCGCACAGCGTTTTAACGGCAAGGGACTGACAGGCTTCCTGCAAAAGCCGTATCACCTGACCGAGCTCAGGGAAAAAATTGAAGCGGTGCTCGGTGATAAAGGCCAGGGAGTTACAGAAAAGTGAATGGCCAGCGTTATCTGGTCAGATAGCTCGACAATATCTCGGCAACACTGGTCGCAGCGCGCAGATTCTGCAGCGTCACACGCGTTGGCCGTATCATCGGTAGATTGCCATCGTCATGTTCCCGCAGGGCGTGACTCATGGTCAGCCACTGATAGTCGACTATCTCACCATCATCGATGGTCACCTGCCGACAGTGATTGGCATCGGCAATAAAAAACCAGGTTGCAAACCGGCGCGGTTGAACAGCCGGCGTCACAAAGTGGTCAATCAACAACAGTTCCTCTGCGTCAATCTTGACCCCCGCCTCCTCAAAAGCCTCGCGACTGGCGGCCCGTCGGGCCGCGGGCTGTATGTCTAGCCGGGACTCAGGGCCATAATCTTCTGGATCAATACGCCCGCCCGGAAACACCCAGGCACCCGGGGCAAATTTCAAATTTGAATTACGTAACAACAACAAAGCTTCCGGCCCCGCTGCTGAATCACGCAGCAGCACCGCGGTGGCGGAAGGAATCGGCACAGCCGAAGTTTGTTTTACCATTTGTCCAAAGTCGTCTAGAAAACAAAGTTTTGATCGGCGCTGTTATTATTTATCATTAGGTTTGTGCGCCAACATGCTGATTTTTATTTATTTATGAAATGGTTAAGTTAAGATGCTGCCCTAACAAGTTGTCAAGCGGTTAGATGGACAGGACACCCGCTACTTTACACACTGCGATAGTAGGCAATTTCTATGATTAAACAAGCTGCTCAATCTCTTTCCGGGAGCAAACTTGCGCTCCTCTTATTCTGTTTCTGCGCCCTGACGTTATCCGCCTGTGGCGGCGGTGGCGGTGGCGGTGGCGGCGCACCCGGAGGCGTAACCGTTACACCTGGTGGCGGTGGCGGTGGCGGTGGCGGTGGCGGTGGCGGCGGTGGCGGTGGCGGTGGCGCCAGCCTCTGCGATATATCAACTGGCGGCTGTACCGTAAACTGGAACGCCGTCGTCGATGCTCGGGTAACCCACTATCGTGTTTATATTGGAACGGGTACTGGCAATCCGGTAACTGTGGTAAATGCCCAGTTCGTGAGCATACCCGATATTGCAGTTCCCACGACCTCATTTAACTTCAGCGTACAATCGCTGGCCGCGCAGGCTCCTGCTGCTGGGTTTGTCGCCAACGCCACGGTATCGATTGCGGTTAGCGCGGTCGGCGCCAACGGTATCGAGTCACCCCTCTCATCGCCAACCGTGCAGACATTAATTTAGGGTGTTACCGGGTCGCTAACAGGGCCCGATAAGACTCAGCCTGCAGTCGATACCTGCCTCTCTCACCTGCTGAACCGGTAGGTGTAATCGGTGATTCATTGACCCGGTTAAAGGCGTCTGTTCGTTGTTAGAATTAGCGTCGGTGGGACTAAAAACTCCCGGAAATCGAGTCTTACAGGAATAATCCATTGTTCAGTTACGTCGACGCCAATATTAAACAATGGCTAGATCAACACGGCCTGCTGGTAACGGTTAACCGGCAGGGAGAAACTGTCGGCACCGATGACCGGTCTGCGCTGGTTTCAATCCTCGGACCGGTACCGCTGCCGCGGATCATTAGCGGCCAGCAGGTGACGCTGGAATGGTATCCCTTTGTCCGCCGTACCGAACTGGGCGATGTACTGGACGCTGCAAACCTGGTAAGAGAAGGTCAACCAAACGCCCTGCAGGAGCTGCTACACAGCAGCATGTCGGTTAATTCGGTGTTTGCGCTGCCGGGATTCAGGTCCGCCGAAACCCCATTAGTGCGAATTCACTCCTGCTGCCTCACCGGCGATATATTTGGGTCCCAGCGCTGCGATTGCGGACCGCAACTTCAGGGGGCATTTGAGCAAATGGTGGCGGATGGGGCTGGCGCTGTGATCTACATGAGCGGCCACGAAGGCCGTGGCATTGGGCTCTGGGCCAAGGCGATCACCTATCTGCTGCAGGATCAGGGCCAGGACACCTACCAGGCCAATAAATCCCTCAATCTACCGGAAGATTCTCGCGACTTTACCGATGCCGCCGTCGTGCTGCGCTACCTGCTGGCCGGAGAGCCAGTTCGCCTGCTCTCCAACAACCCGGATAAGCGACGCCACCTGGAACAGGGCGGTCAGACGGTGAGCGAAATCGTGCCGCTGGTGGTCGGCGTCAACGAATACAATATTCGCTATTTAAGGGCAAAAAAAGACAAAGGTCATCAGCTACCGGAGTCACTGTAGTAAAACCCTTCCGCTCAATGTGAGGTTTGCTATCTGCTGGATGTCCCGGCTGACATCGCATTCGAGGAAATTACTGGGGCTTGCAGTAGAGGTGATAAAGCGTTGCCACCAGTACGGCAATTTTTTCATCGGCCAGAAAGTAATGAATGCTCTGCGCTTCGCGCTGAGTCTTCACCAGCCCATCGCGGCGCAGTATGGCCAGATGCTGAGACAGGGCCGACTGACTCAGCGGCAATGATCGATTAAGCTCACTAACCGACAACCGCTCTTTCTCCATCAGCGAACAGAGAATCATCAACCGATTAGGGTTCGCAATTGCCTTAAGCAGCTGCGTCACCATTTTTGCCTGACGCTTCAGGCCGTTGATTTCAGCTAAATCCACGAGGTTTTAAGTCCCTTTAATGCGCTGCATACCTGATTATTACATTGACCAGATGATAATCCATTCCAGCTAATAAATTTCGATCACCTGTCTAACTTCAACACTAATTAAGTGCTCGCTGAATTTTTTGCCGGTATCCCCGAACCCGACCATCAGCTTCCCCCCACCAGTTCAGGATAGCAACGCAGCACCTTCTGGCACCTTCATCGTCATATCGGGGATCCCGCACCAGAGTCTTGATAAAACCCTCCAAAGCCGTTTCAACCTGCTCCGCTCGCAACGCCGAGATCGCCTGCAGATAAGCCTCCCGCACCGGAGAATCGGCAAAACTAGCGCCATCACGTTGCAATAAATTACCAATAAAACGCACCTCTTCGACCCGCTCAAACAGATCATCGCCAAGCCGTGCATCAGCGACCTGCTCCACTGCAGCGGCCGGATCGCTAAACATCCGCCGATGGGCCAGATAGATACGCGCTTTTAACAGTGCCGGATCCGCCGCAACCAGGGCTTCGAGCTGGGAAGTGACCGTGGCAAACTCGCCGGCAGCTAACAACCCCTCAATGACCAGTAATTGACGAGCCGCTGGCGTCGGTAAATTAGTGGTTAACCACGCCTGCACTTCCGACTCAGGCAGCGCGCCGGTGAATTCGGCAATCTTTTCACCCGCCGCAAATAGCATGACGCTGGGAATACTGCGCACCTGAAACCGGCCAGCGATATCCTGATGCGCATCGACATCGATCTTCACCAGTTGCCAGTTGTCCACCGCTTCGGTCGCCATTTTTTCCAGCACCGGACCGAGCGACTTACACGGCCCACACCATTCCGCCCAGAAATCAACCAGCACCGGCAGGGTGTGACTGCGCTCAATGACGTCACGGTCAAAATCAAATTCCGATCCACTCATTGCTTAAAGACTCCCGAGCATGGCCGGACTAAACGGCAGCAGTTGTCGCCACTGTCCGGCACCCACTCGGGCCGCCCAGTCGGGGTTTGCGATCATTGCGCGGCCCACGGCTACCAGATCGCAGGTACCCCGCTCAATGGCCTGCTCACTCTCGACCGGATCAGTCAGTTCAGGCAGCTCCCCGGCAAAAGACTCAGCAGTGCTATTGGAATAGGTAATGCCCCCGGAGCCAATCGCTGGCAATCCACCTAACCGTTTTAACGCGGCGACCAGTGACTCCCCATCGGCGAACGCCGGTGCGTTGAGCCGGTAACCGGACGAGTGCAGCAGGTCGGCGCCAGCGGCTTTTAATAACTCCAGACAGATCTGTAGCTCAGTCTGATCGGCCCAGGTACTCCATTCATAGTTATTAACCGCATGCTGAGACAAACGAATACTCAGGGGCAATTCATCAATTTCTGCTTTTACCGCGCGAATCACTCGCACCGCAAACTCGCTGCGGCCAGCCATATCGCCGCCAAATTCATCACTCCGCTGATTACTCTCAGCATTTAAAAATGTATGAATCAGGTAACCATTGGCACCGTGTAATTCGACCGCATCAAAGCCTGCCGTTTTGGCCCGTTTCGCCGCCGCCGCAAATTCGCCACAGGTTCTGGCAATCTGTTCGACGCTCATCGCCTGAGGTTGCTCATAAGGAATTTCACTCGCCAGCGTCTCGCCGTCGCCAAAATCTCGAAACAGTCCTTCAGCAGTGATCGCACTGGGTGCCAACGGCCGCCCACCCTGCATGGCGCGACTATGGCCCAGCCGACCGGTGTGCCAGAGCTGGATCGCAATTTTTCCACCAGCTCGATGGACGGCATCGGTCACTCGCTGCCAGCCAGCCTGTTGGGCATCCGTACAGATCGCCGGGATACCGCTATAACCGTGAGCATCGGCCATATTAATTACCGTGCCTTCGGTAATAATCAGTCCACAACCGCCCGCCGCACGAGCGGCGTAATAATCGGCCACCGCCTGAGCAGGCACGCCGCTATCACCACAAAATGACCGGGTCATCGGCGCCATCACCACCCGATTTGGCAGTTCCAGTCCGGCAACGCTGATCGGTGAGAACAACCTGTTGAGCGAAACATCCTTCATGCCTATAACCTTATTAATCAACCTTATTGATCGATATCTCTAACCGCACCGCGATCCGCCGAGGTGGCAAACCGTGCATAGGCACGCAGCGCCAGTGACACCTCCCGCGATCGGTTTAACGGGCTCCAGGGCTGGTCACGGGCATCCATCGCCGCTCTGCGCCGCTCCAGCTCGGCATCGTCCACGACTAACCGAATTGCCCTGGCGGGGATATCCAGCTCAATGAGATCACCATCCTCAACCAGAGCAATCAGACCGCCACTGGCCGCCTCCGGGGAGACATGGCCGATGGAAAGCCCGGAACTACCACCGGAAAAACGGCCATCCGTAACCAGCGCACACTCTTTACCCAACCCCATGGATTTTAGATAGGCCGTGGGATAGAGCATCTCCTGCATACCCGGTCCCCCTTTGGGCCCTTCGTAGCGCACCACCACCACCTCTCCGGGCTTAACTTCCCCGGCCAGAATGGCTTCCACCGCCTCATCCTGACCCTCAAACACGTGTGCCGGGCCAGAAAATTGCAGAATACTCTCGTCGACACCCGCCGTTTTGACGATACAGCCATCGACTGCCAGATTACCGGCGAGTACCGCCAGACCGCCGTCCTGACTATAAGCATGGTCACGGTCACGAATACACCCACGTTCACGGTCCAGGTCGAGGTCCCAGTGCCGGTTCTGGCTAAACGCGGTCTGAGTCGGCACCCCGCCGGGGGCCGCTCTGTATCGGGTAACCGTTTCTGCGTCGTCACTAACTGCCACATCCCAGCGCCGCAGCGCATCGGCCAGGGAGTCACTGTGCACCGTACTCACGCTGTTATCGATTAACCCGGCGCGATCAAGTTCGCCAAGAATTCCAAACACCCCACCGGCGCGATGCACATCTTCCATGTGATAAAACTGGGTGGCCGGTGCCACCTTGCACAGATTTGGTACCTGCCGGGACAACCGGTCGATGTTGTCCATATTAAAGTCGACTTCCCCTTCCTGGGCCGCCGCGAGTAGATGCAATACCGTATTGGTACTGCCCCCCATGGCAATATCCAGCGACATGGCATTTTCAAATGCTGCCCGAGTAGCAATATTGCGCGGTAACAGTCGTTCGTTATCACCCTCGTAGTAGTCACGAGCCAGGCCAACAATCCGCTGACCAGCCTCTTCGAAAAGGGATTTGCGACCGGCATGGGTGGCCAGCAAACTACCGTTGCCGGGCAGACTCAACCCCAATGCTTCAGTCAGGCAGTTCATCGAATTTGCAGTGAACATGCCGCTACAGGAACCGCAGGTGGGGCAGGCCGAGCGCTCTACCGCCAGGCTCTGCTCGTCGCTCACGGTTGGGTCGGCGGAAACGATCATCGCGTCGATCAAATCCACCGCCGTCTCTTCGCCCTTAAATACGACCTTACCGGCCTCCATCGGGCCACCCGAGACGAAGATGGTCGGAATATTCAGCCGCATCGCCGCCATCAACATACCGGGCGTGATTTTGTCGCAGTTAGAGATACAGACCAGCGCATCGGCACAGTGGGCATTGACCATGTACTCCACCGAATCGGCGATCAACTCGCGCGACGGTAAGCTATAAAGCATGCCACCGTGGCCCATGGCGATACCGTCGTCCACTGCGATGGTGTTGAATTCCCGGCCGACTCCCCCCGCCGCCGCGACCTGCTCAGCCACCAGCTGACCCATGTCCTTAAGGTGAACATGCCCCGGCACAAACTGGGTGAAGGAGTTGGCAATGGCAATGATGGGTTTTTCGAAATCATCTTCGGTCATGCCAGTGGCGCGCCAGAGCGCCCGGGCACCGGCCATATTGCGGCCCTGGGTAGAGGTACGAGAACGGTAAACAGGCATGCGACTACTCCGCTGCTTCAATGCGCTACAAAAAATTCAGAGCTGCGTAGTTTAGTCGATCCTGCCCAGATTCCGTCAGGTCGCAATTCCCTGTCACCGTCGAGGATGTAACCGGATATTCAGTCGGTAACGAAATCCCTGGCGACCGAGCGCTCTCTGCGCGAAATAAACAGGCATTCCTGTTGCCAACTCCGCGCCTTTGTCGCTGTAGGCCTGGCTCAGTTCAGAGCCCTCCGAACCGGGTCAATATCGAATGGCACTAAGTAAAGGGGGGTTGAGCATCGGTTACAGAGCGCCAGGTCACCGCCAACCTGGTCGTTTAAAGGCGGAGTTACTAGGTCGAAGAGCCGTTCGTCCTGAGCCTGTCGATGGACGTCCTTCGACAGGCTCAGGACGAACGGCATACTAGGGATTACGAAAAAACCATCCCAGAGGTGCTTAACTTAGTGCCATTCAGGTCAGTACCGGCTAGAGATTCCAGGCTGCCAGCTCGCTGAGTGCGGTGGACTCCGCCAGATAGGTAACGTTATTTTCCCTGGTCAGTATCTGTATCTTCTCCAGCAACCGAGGCAACGACCATGAATCGAGTTCTTTGCCGGAAATAGCGGCGTATCTGGAGACATAACCCCACATGTGAGACAGGGCATTTGGTAGCAGTCGGGGATTGGGCGGGGTCTTCATCAATAAAAGTATTTCCGCCGCAAGCTCGTGCAGTTCCTTTTGACCGCTGCTGGAGGCGAGCCGTTGGCCAATGCCGTTATAAGCACCCAGATCACGGGACATGACCGAATATTTATGCTGGGCCCAGTACTGCTGCGCATTGACTGGCAAGGGTATTCTCCCCGGCTCACGGGATTGATATTTTTCCTTAAGGATATTGAGCTGACGGCCCGGTGGGTCAATCTCGTTGTCTGGCCATATCCCCCGATTTGACCTGAGCCTGACCGGCGACTTATCCACGTAACCTCTTAGATTCATCTCGGCCACCAGCAGTTTGTGGCGTTGGCTAAGGGCCCATCCGTGACCGACCCATCGCAAAGTTTCGGGGTGTCTGGCGTAGCCCTTTTTATTATTCCTGACAATCGACAAAATGCCGTGTAATTCGCGATGTTCCCCCAGCAGACTGGATCGATTGAGATACCCCGGGTGAATATCCCAGATTCTCATCGGCTATCGGCTTGAAAGGTCCGGGTCCGGGTCACTTATCAACTCAGCTTGCACAAACAGACCCACTGGCACGTCGGTGACGGTTTCGAGGGCCACAATTGCCTGCTGATATTTAATATCCGTGCGCTCGAGCGAGTCTTCGGTTCGAAAATCACGCTCGCCCATGTAGGGCAGCAGCGATACCAGCGTGCCGGTACCCACGGTTTCTTTGGTCGTCCCGTCGCGGATGGCGAATTTGTCATTGACCGCCAGGCGGTCTCTCCAGAAAGCTTCGACAAACAGCCGAACCTGTTTCTGGTTTTCGCCAATCACAATCCTGGAATAATCGTTGGGGGTAATCAACTCGCCCACGCGAACGTCCATTTTATAGACCACACCCTCAACAGGTGACCTCAAGGTCAACTGAGCTAAGCGAGATTTTTCCAGTTCAAGTGCTGCAAACGCCGTATCCACTACCTCTTTCTGCAGTTTGACGCTTAATTCACTCTGATTGACCTCAAATTCGGAAATAGATTTACCCGCGTACATTTCCCGTTTTCTGCGCAAATCATCCTTAAGAAGCGCCAATCTTGCGATTTCCACCTGGTGGTTGGCTTTGGCGACCTGCAGGGAGTTCTGCTCCACGTCGTCATCTAACTGGACGAGGACATCGTTGGTGGCTATCTCATCGCCTTCAGTGACTTTTACCGCCGTCACCCGTTTTGATTGCAGTGGGCCCACGTATATTTCGCGGCCCATCGGTTCCACCAGTCCATAGACTCTGACCGGGGCGCTTTCGACCGACGGTGCCTGACCGGGTGGCGCGACCGTCGATGCCTGTTGAAGCGATAACCGGATGTAATTCAGACCAAACAGTGCCACCAGAACAACGATGAGAATAAAAATGAGTTTAGTGGCTCGCATGGACGATTTCCTTTTCTTCCTGGTTTGATTCGCGTGTATCGGAAGTAATGATTCCGCTCTCCAGCTGAATTAATCGATCAGCAAAGGGAAATACCCGTGCATCGTGGGAAACCACAATAACCACCCGGTTCTCTTCGATCGCGATTCGTTTTAGTGTCTCCATGACCACCTGCCCACTTTCAGCATCCAGGGCCGAGGTCGGTTCATCGCATAACAGGATGGGCGGATCCTTGATCAACGCCCGGGCAATGGATGCCCGCTGCTTCATTCCGCCGGATAACAGTCGAGGCTGCATCTGGGCAGTGCCCTCAAGCCCCAGTGTTTTCAGCAGCGCACTGGCTTTCTCGAAGCTGTCCGCGGGTGGTTTTTCGCCCTGAATGGCGAAAGAGAGCATGACGTTGTCAAGAATCGTCAGCCCTTCCACCAGCATGGCTTGCTGAAAAACGAATCCATAACGCTTTAACCGGATGGTCGCCGCCTCAACGTCTGACAGCGCCGTCACCTCCAGGTCATCGATAAACATCTGGCCTTCAGAAGGGGTTAACACCAGACCGATGATGGACAGCAAAGTGGTTTTTCCACTACCGGAGGGCCCGGAAAGCACCGTCAGCTCACCGGCGCGGCACTCCAGGCTGGTGGGAAACAGTACCCGCCTTTTCTCCCGACCATCCGAGAAATCTTTGGCGATATTTTTGAGTAAAAGCATGGTTACGAAGGCACCTGGTTGTTAGTGAAAAACTGACGCAGGCTCTGCTTTCACCGCGACTCTTAAAGCAATGAGTGAACCCATCAGGCTTATTAAAATGGTGCCGATAGCCAGCAACGCCGGAACCTCATCGGGCAGAAAACTGGGAATGGATGAACCGTTGGTGGCATTCAACAGGACCGACAGCAGTACGAAACCGATAAAAACGCCAATACCGGCAATAATCATCGCCTCACTGATGACCACCAGTGCAATGTCCAGCTTCCTTGCTCCAATGGCCCGCATCACCGCAAAATCCTTTACCCGTCCCAGCACGCTGGTGTACATGGTGAGTGAGATGATCACCACGCCGATCAACACCGCGATGACCGTCGAGAACCCAAAGCTGCCGCCAATGCCGGTTGTGGTGAAGTAATAAGTTCGGGTGAGTTTCGAAAGCCCGGCAGCACTGTGCACCGACCGTTCTGGCAAAATCGCTCTTAGTCGCTCCAGAGCTGCCTGTTTATCGGCGGACTCATTAAAGCGAACCAGGATCGCGCTGTAGCGCCCGGGGGGTGTCCGGGCAATATCACTCACCTTATCGAGCGAGGCGAACACCAGGGTCCCCTGAAATCCTCGAGCCCCGTTGGTAATGGCGCCAATTCGAACCTGCTGACCACCGATCTCAGTGATGTCACCTACCCTGGGATTGCCGAGCTTCTCCAGATCCAGCCGATCAACGGTGACCGATTCCCGGTCCAGCATGGCGTCCTGGTCTGCCGCAAAGAACTCCCAGGCGCCTCCGGCCAATCGCGGCCGTTTGGTACCGACGACGCGCACCGATTCATAGGAACCGTCTTTGGTGCGAAACAGGCCGTTGCTGATCAGCATCGGTTCCGCCCATTCAACGTCGTCGAGACCCATTACGCGATCTGCATATCGCCCTGAAATGAGACCGCTGGCATCAGAATTACGCACGTTCTCGCTGGTGATCCAGGCGTCAGCGCCGCTATGGTCAACCAGCACTGACATGTAATTCAGGAGCCCAAACAGTATGGAGAGCTGCTGACCCACCAGAAAAACAATGGCGATCACACCGAGCAGCGCTCCGGTGGTCGAGGAACGGTCATGGAGCACCATTCTTAACGCAACGTAGCTACGCATTGTCTGGGCTGCCTTTTAGCGCTGAGAGATGTGCCTCGTCAAAGCTCGCCACCACCGTAGCACCGGATCCTTCAAACAGTGATTTGCCTGCGAGAGCACCATTTCCTCCAATGAAAATCTGGCTACCCGGGCAGGTTTCGTTTAACTGTGAAACCAGTTCCATCGACTCCGTCAACCTCGACAATAGATGGAATGACAGGAAAACAGCGTCCGGTTTCAATTTCTTAACCGCCAGCAGTATTTGACTGGCAGGCAGGCTGCTGCCCAGCGACGTTACCTGCCACCCTTTTAACTTCAGGAAGGCAGTTAACGCCATGGGTACCAGTTGATGCTTTTCATTCGGCACACAACTGACTAACCCCTGTCGATTGACCGGCTCCGCCCGAGGCAGGTCGCTGGAGAAACCGGCTAGTAACCGTATGATCGTTTCCGAGGCAAGGTGCTCTTCAAATATCTGAATCTCGTTGCTCTCCCAACGCCTGCCTATTTCAACCAGCGCCGGGAGAATAAAACGGGTGATCAGGTCCGGGGGATTGATTCCGGCCTTAACGTGTCCGGTTAACAGCGCCAGCGATTGCGCTCGGTCACCCACAACTAGTCGGTCAACAAGATCGACAATGTCGTTGTCCGGCGTTGCGCTACCTCTTTGACCGGCCTGGTCAAAGATAAAACTTTCATTGTTGAGCAGCTCACGCAGCGGAGCCGATAGCAGATTACACTCCTGTGGACGAATGGTTCCCTGAATCGCAATCATCCAGCTCTCAACCAGTAGTTTGAATGCAACATGGGCAGACCCGCGGGAAGATAAGGCAGACGCGTACCAGGCGGCTTCCTGGGCTAGCACATCGGTCAGGTCATACCGATAAACCACCCTGAGCAGTTCACCGAACTCCCTGAACTGCTCGATTAAATCCGCCTCCAGCGGCTTTAGCTCGCCACTCGGGTGATACTGCATTTCTATTGCCATCCTTCGCAAAACGAGGGCAAGTAGTTGGTTGTAATTGCTTTCAAACAGCGCAGATGCGTCCCGAAGATCAGCCATTGTTAGATCCCGTGAATCGAAGTAAACCGGCTTGCTTGTTCGATGACATCAAAACTCCCTCCGCCAGTTAGCATGGGAAAGGCCACGCATTGCCAGCTCGCAGGCTACTGTCGGCCCGCATCTATCCAGACCGCCAAACCGGAGGTTTGACTGTCCAGTTTTTGATGTTGATAAAGTTTGCCCTGTGAAAGCAAACACCCCTCTCCTCTGCTGTTTATACCCCAGATGAAGCCAGACCATTGCGCCAGCGAGTGACCACGGCGGGCGTACCGGGAGTTTCTGGATTAAATCGACCATCTTTACAGGAATCCGACGAAAGGTTGGTAAGGGTGTGCGGTTAAGCGAACTGCTTGAGAACCTTTACGCGAGTTAGCCGCATTTAGATCACGCGCAGCCATTCGTCGGTGCCACTTTCTGGTGGCATCTACTTAAGGATGGATAGCGGCCAGGCGCCAATAAACGGGGGGCGCTGCGGTCTGTCGGACGAAACCGCAGCGGGTCGTCAGTCACGGTGGCGGCCATTCCCGCCAACTAGCCAGTGACCGATCAATAAATCGCCGAACCCGGTTAGCGCTCTAGTGCAACCACCGAAGTCACTAACACTCTAGCCGCTATCACAATCGGTCTGGCAGCGCCCCGTCAACTTAACGGCGGGACAGCGCCAGCAGGATAAAACCGGCGATCACCATGGGCAGGCTCAATACCATACCCATAGTTAACCAGTCGGCGGTCAGACCGCCCCAGTGCAGATAGCCCAGGTGTCGATCCGGTTCGCGCACCAGTTCCACGATGGTTCTGAAGGCTCCGTACAAAATCAGAAACCAGGCAGACACCGCCATCCGCGGCCTGGGTTTGGCCGAGTAAAACCATAGAATTAGAAACAACACCAGGCCCTCAAACACTGCCTCGTAGAGCATCGAGGGATGTCGCGGCAGGGGTCCTGCACCGGGAAACACCATGCCCCAGGGTTTATCGGTCACGGCGCCCCACAGCTCACCATTAATAAAATTGCCAATGCGCCCGGCACCGAGACCAATGGGAACCAGCGGAGCGATAAAATCGGTGATCTCAAACCAGCGTTTATTAAAACGACGAGCAAATAACCAGCAGGCAACAAACACCCCTAGCATGCCACCGTGAAAGGACATACCGCCTTGCCATATCTGTAGGATCGCCAGCGGGTGATTAAGGTAATAGCCAGTTTGATAAAACAGGGCGTAGCCAATCCGGCCCCCCAGAATCACCCCCAGGGCGGCATAAAAAATCAGATCCGCCACCTGCTGGGACGTAAAGCTGTTGTCAGGGCTTGCGGCGCGGCGGGTGCCAAGCCAGGCCGCACCCAGAAAACCCACCAGATAGGTGAAGCCATACCAGCGCAGCGCCAGTGGTCCTAATTGAAAAATGACCGGATCAATATCGGGGTAAACCAGCATTTCGATTTCCAGTGACTGTCAGCCGCCGCCCTGGGCGGCGTAAAATGTCGCGCCATTCTCGCATAACCCTTGTGCACTCCCGGTTAACTCCCTCTCATTAAAGACCTGACGAATGAATCAACTTAGCCAGCAAACCAGCCCCTATCTTCTCCAGCATGCCGACAACCCGGTCGAGTGGTATCCCTGGGGGGAACAGGCCCTGCAACTGGCAAAACAGACCAATAAACCGATTCTGCTCTCCATCGGTTATTCCGCCTGCCACTGGTGCCATGTCATGGCCCACGAATCCTTTGAAAACCCATCCATCGCCGCGCTGATGAACGAGTTTTTCGTCTGCATAAAAGTTGACCGTGAAGAGCGGCCCGATATCGACCGCATCTACCAGACCGCCCACCTTTTTCTGACCCAGAACAGCGGTGGCTGGCCGCTGACCATGTTCCTGACGCCGGATCAGCAACCCTTTTTTGGCGGCACCTATTTCCCGCCGCAACCGCGTCAGGGCCAGCCCGGATTTGCTGACCTGCTGCAACGGGTGGATGAGTATTACCGCACCCAGCAGGAACAGATCCAGCAGCAAAACCAGGCGCTTCACCAGGCCATGCTGCAGAGCGAGGCGAGTAACGCCATCCCCGAAGATGAGATAACGGCGGAACCCCTGCACCGCGCAGGCGCACTGCTGAAGGAAAATTTCGATGCTCACAACGGCGGCTTTGGCGGCGTCCCCAAATTCCCCCACACCCCCAGTCTTGAACTCTGCCTGCGGCTATCCCAGCAGGACGAAAAGTTTTTACAGATCGCTATTTTCAGCCTCGACAGCATGATCGATGGCGGGCTTTACGACCAGATCGGCGGTGGCTTTTTCCGCTACAGCGTTGATGACCGCTGGCAAATCCCCCATTTCGAGAAAATGCTTTACGACAACGCCCTGCTGTTAACCCTGCTTTGCCAGGCTTCGGCCAGCAGTGGTAGTGGCCGCTATCACCGGGTGATGGCAGAAACCGGGCGCTGGGTAATTCGGGAGATGCAATCGCCGGACGGCGGCTATTACGCCAGTCTCGATGCCGACTCACCGTTGGGAGAGCAGCGGAGTGATCAGCCGGACGACCCGGTAGAAGGCGGCTTTTACACCTGGGATTTGCAGGAAATCGAAACCCTGCTAACGGCGGAAGAACAACAGGTGATAACCCGGCGCTTTGGTCTGGATCAACCCGCCAATTTTGTCGGTCGCTGGCATTTTACCGTTCAACAAACGCCGGAACAGATTGCCACTGACCTAAAAATATCCAGCCAGCGGGCCATCGTGCTGATCAGCGGAGCCACCCAGAAACTCCACACCGCCAGGGCGCAGCGCCAATCACCGGGACGAGACGAAAAAGTACTCACTGCCTGGAACGGCCTGATGATCCGTGGCATGGCCCTGGCCGGCCGGGAAACTGGCGATCAGACGTTCATCAACTCGGCTGAACAGGCGCTGAATTATCTCCGTAATCACCACTGGCAGGAGGATCGATTGCTGGCCGCCAGTCGAGATGGTCAGGCCCATCTGAACGGCTATCTGGATGACTATGTCATGCTGATGGACGGTGTTCTTGCCCTGCTCCAGTGTCGCTGGCGAGGGGAGGATTTTGAGTTTCTACAGCAACTGGCGGAACGGGTGTTAGGCCATTTTCAGGCCACGGACGACAACGGCCAGAGCACAGGGCTCCACTTTACCGCGGACGACCACGAAAGCCTGATTCTGCGCAGCCGACCCTTTGCCGATGACAGTCTGCCTGCTGGTAACGGCGTCGCCGCACGGGTGTTTGGTCTGCTTCATCACCTGACTGGCGACAGCCGCTACGGCGATCTACAGCGGCACATTATCTGCGGCGGCTGGCAACAGCTCACCGAAATGCCCATGGCCCACTGCAGCCTGGTGGCAGCCGTGCAGGACTA
>Ga0070727_10001196_pt1 | contig 28168 bp, 24 predicted proteins | sample tdAd472_FD_66722 | JGI IMG/M metagenome (GOLD analysis project Ga0070727, IMG submission 66722) | Marine sediment microbial communities from the Atlantic coast under amendment with organic carbon and nitrate - tdAd47.2 | ecosystem: Environmental > Aquatic > Marine > Coastal > Sediment | place...
TCCTGTTCATGCTGCTGCGCCTGTGGGATCTGGTTACAGATCCGGTCATGGGCATTCTGGTGGACAGGTATCGCAGCCCCTTGGGGCGTGTGCGGCACTGGATCCTGGTCAGCGTGCCCATTCTGGGCCTTGCGACCTTCTTTATCTATTTGCCGCCGAGGGAAGGGGTAACGCCCGGATATTTCATCGTCTGGATGCTGCTATTCTATGTGGGGTTCACCTTGCTGCAGACATCGCGCTCGGCATGGGTGCCTGCCATTGCGCGGGATTATGATGATCGCTCACGCCTTTTTCTGTGGGCAGAAATCATCAGTGTGCTGGCCATGCTGGGCCTGCTGGCGGTTCCGGCAATTCTGGCTGCTATGGGGCTGCACGTGGACCGGTTTGCGCAAGTGGGCACAATGGGATGTCTGCTGCTGATTTTCCTGCCGATCTCGGCCTTTGTGTCCACAGTCTTTGTGCCCGACCCACCCATGAAAGGCGAGGCGAACGGGGTCGCCCGGTTTGACCCTAAATCCATGCTGGCCGCGCTGCGCAACAAGCTGCTTGGCCGCGTTCTTCTGGTCGAAGTGCTAGCCGGTACGGCGATTGCGGTGACAGCGGCGAATTATCTGTTCGTGGCCGAGCACGTTTTCAAAATGACCGACGCCGGTGCCAGCATGGTCCTGATGCTGTTCTTTGTGTTTGCGGTAATGGCCATGCCGCTCTGGCTCAAACTGGCAGCAAAGACGGAGAAGCATGTTGCCTTCTGTGCTGCTGCGATGACGGCAGCTGTAAGCTATGTCTATTACTATATCGCCGGTCAGGCCGGCACGGGCATGTTGTGGCTACTGCCTGGCGCAGTCCTGAATGGGGCGGCTTTCAGTGCGCCACTCGTGCTGACACGTTCCATGATCGCGGACATTGTGGAAGAGCAGACCGCACGCACGGGGGAGAACCGCTCGGGCATTTATTACTCCATGCTGACGAGCGCTTATAAACTCGGGGCCAGCCTGGCGCTGGGGGTAGGGTACTTTATTCTAGGGCAGGTGGCCGGGTTTCATCCGGGCAAGGAAAATACGCCCGAAGCCATTCACGGCCTCCTGCTGGTTTTCTGCCTTTTGCCAGGTATCCTGTATGTATTGGCCGCCATTGCGGCCTCGTCCTACACGCTGACCCGTGACGTTCAGAAATCGGTTGCGACGTCCATTGACCCGCGCGGCCCGGAATTGATGGACTAAAAGCCGCCGCCTTCGGCCAGCCATTCCTTTTCTTCCTCGGTCGACTCGCGGCCAAGGGCCTTGTTGCGATGCGGGAAGCGGCCGAATTGCTCGATCACCTTCTTGTGGGCTTCGGCATAGTCCAGTGTGCTCTTGGCAAATTCCTTGAAGGGCTCACGCGCCTCTTCTGCGAGCTTTGTGAAAAGGGCGACAGAGCGCTCCTGATCCGCCATCTTTTCTGAGTGCTCTAACGGCAGATAGAAGAACACGCGCTCAGTCTCCGACAGACCCTGATCCTGCCCATAGGCCAAGCCGTCCAGGCAATAGCGCAGCGCCAGCGAGTCCTGATCGAAGGCGCGTTCGTTGCCGCGGAAGATATTGCGGCTGAATTGGTCCAGCACAATAATCGTCGCCAGACGCTGGCGCGGCCCCTGTTCGGCCCAGTCATCGGCAAAGGGCAGATGGCTCATCTCTTCAAGCAGGGGCAGGAAGCGCGTCCGGATCTCTTCGTCGGTTTCGTCGGATTTGCCGAACCAGAGTTTGTGTTTCTCTTCGATAGCGTCAGCTGACTCACGGGTCTCGCCGATCCAGTAAGTCAGCACATCGTTCGGCATGGGAAAATCGGTCATTCGGCTGGTCTCCGGGCTACGATCATGTAGTTCACTTTCGTATCTCTGGAGATCTTCCAGCTATCCGACAGTGGACTGTAGGACACGCCAATTGAGGGCTCGACGTCCATGCCGGCGGCCTTGAGGCCAGCAGTGGCTTCATCAGGTGTCACAAATTTTGACCAGTCATGCGTGCCACGCGGCAACCAGCCGAGGACATATTCTGCCCCGATAACTGCCGTTGCGAGGGCTTTGGCCGTGCGGTTGAGGGTGGCAACGATCATCAGCCCGCCGGGCTTCACCAGGCTGGCCGTGTCCTTCAGGAAAGCATGCGGATCTGCGACATGTTCGACCACTTCCAGATTGAGAACGATGTCGAATTGCGCCTCGCCGCCATCGATCAGTCCTTCGGCTGTGCCGACGCGATAGTCGATGTCGAGGCCTTGCTCCCGGGCGTGCGTCATCGCGGTCTTGATGTTTTTCTCCGACGCATCGACGCCCGTGACTGCCGCGCCAAGCCGCGTCATCGGCTCGCAGACCAGGCCGCCGCCGCAGCCAATATCCAGAAGCCGCAGGCCTTTTAGCGGTTCCTTCAGGCCAGTGGCGAGCCCGAAATGCTGCTCTGCCGTTTCACGGATAAAGCGCAGGCGCACAGGGTTGAACTTGTGGAGCGGGCGGAATTTTCCGCGCGGGTTCCACCAGTCTGCCGCCATGGCGGAGAACTTCGCAACCTCGTCCGGATCGATGCTCGGCGTGGAGGGAGCGCCAGTTGAACCTTCAATCGTAACTGTCATGCGTCAACAATCCTGTTTGATCCGGGCGAAAACACACCCTATGAGGGCCCATATAAGAGGATATCCCTTTAAGACGACAGGATATGGGGCGAAATGGCGCGCACGGTTCTGAAATTTGGTGGCACATCAGTGGCAGACCTCGACCGGATTGCCAATGTGGCGGATATTGTCGCCGCACGGGCAGCTCAGGGCGAGCATATGGCAGTTGTGGTTTCGGCCATGGCTGGAGAGACCAACAAGCTGGTGGGCTTTGCTGAAGGTGCTGCGGGCGACAAGCTGCCGCGCGAACAGTTTGATGACGAATATGACGTTGTCGTTGCTTCTGGCGAGCAGGTGACAGCAGGTCTTCTGGCTCTGGCCCTGCGCCGGCGCGGCCTGAAGGCGCGCAGCTGGCTTGGCTGGCAGCTGAAGCTGAAGACAAACAAGAGCCACGGCCGGGCGCGGATCATGGGCTTTGATGATTCCTGCCTGCCGGACTCGATCGATGCAGGCGAGATTGCCGTGATCGCCGGCTTCCAGGGCGTCACGGATGATGAGCGCGTTGCAACGCTCGGTCGCGGCGGGTCTGATACCAGCGCAGTTGCCGTGGCAGCGGCACTGGAAGCTACGGTTTGCGACATCTACACCGATGTGGACGGCGTCTATACGACTGACCCGCGCATCGTTCAGAAGGCGCAACGAATCGAAAAGATCTCATTTGAAGAGATGTTGGAAATGGCGTCTCTTGGGGCCAAGGTTCTGCAGACCCGGTCTGTGGAAATGGCGATGAATCACAATGTTCCCGTGCGGGTGCTGTCGAGCTTTCTGAAGCCCGGCGAGCCCAATCCGGGAACCCTTGTCTGTTCAGAGGAAGAAATCGTGGAAAAACAGGTTGTCAGCGGAGTTGCCTATTCCCGTGATGAAGCAAAGGTCACGCTCTATGGGGTGCCGGACAAACCGGGCATCTCGGCGATGATCTTCTCGGCGCTTGCACGGGCAGGCGTGAATGTGGACATGATCGTGCAGGCGCAGGCGCGCGGCCCGGACCGGGCAAACATGGTGTTCACCTGCACAGACCGTGACAGCCCCATCGCCAAGGAAACCCTTGAAAGCCTGAGCGGTGAAATCGGTTATGACCGCCTCGAAGTTGTGCGCGATGTGTCAAAAATCTCGATCATCGGCGTCGGAATGAAAAGTCATACCGGTGTTGCCGAGACAATGTTCAAAGCATTGTACGAGAAAGGCATCAATATTGACGTGATCGCAACTTCAGAGATCAAGATTTCGGTTCTGATTGCGGCCCCCTATACTGAATTGGCGGTACGTGCGCTTCATACGGCCTTCGGTCTTGACGCTGCCTGAGGCGGGCTGCGACAAACAGCCTGACAATGGCTTATAACCTACCCGCGACGCGCCTGCTCATGAACCGACTTCGCCAGGTGATGGCGGAGGAAGGTGAAACACGCTCGCGTCTGGACAAGGTGGTGCGCCTCATCGCATCAACCATGGTGGCGGATGTGTGCTCCATCTATCTGCGATTGCAGGATGGGGAGCTATTGCTGATCGCCACTGAAGGTCTGAAAGCCGACGCTGTTGCGGCAACCCGACTGAAGGCAAATGAAGGCCTGGTTGGTCTGGTTGCCCGGCGGGCCGAACCGATGGCCATACAGGACGCGCCGCGTCACTCCTCATTCTCCTACCGTCCGGAAACGGGGGAAGACCCGTTCCACGCTTTTCTGGGCGTGCCGATCCTTCGCGGTGGGCGCGTTATCGGCGTCCTCACCGTGCAGAACCGCACAGAGCGCGCCTATGATGATGAGGAAGTCGACAATCTTCAGACCATTGCCATGGTGCTGGCAGAGATTGTCGACCGGATTGACCCCGACGCGTTGAACAATGGCGGCGACGAAAAGCGCGAGCGCAATACGGCCAGCCTGAAGGGCCGCGTCTTCTGTGAGGGCCTCGGCTATGGCCGCGCCGTGCTGCACGACCCTGTGGTTCCGGCGGCCAAGTTCTTTGCGGCAGATCAGGTGACTGAGAGCCACCGCCTGAAAGAGGGGATGGAGGAACTGAAAGCCTCTATCGACCGGATGATGGCGCTGGATGGCGCCGCACTGGGGGAAGACCCGCGCGATGTGATGGAGACCTACCGGCTGCTGGCGCATGACCCGTCCTGGGCCGAGAAGCTGCAGGAAGGCGTGAAGTCCGGCCTGTCCGCCGAGGCCTCTGTTGACCGTGCCCGCCGTGAGCACAGGGCTCGCCTGCAAAGCGCGCGCGATCCCTATCTGCGCGAGCGCCTTCATGATCTGGAAGACCTCGACAACCGTCTGCTGCGCATCCTGGGCGGGGATGAAGGCAAGCCTGAAATCAGTGAGGAACGCAGCGTACTGGTTGCGCGACGTCTCGGCCCGGCAGAGCTGCTGGAATATTCCAATACCGGCCTGCGCGCGATCCTGATGGAAGAGGCGGCGGCCTCCTCCCATGCCGCAATTGTGGCGCGCGCGCTGGGCATCCCGACACTGGGCGGTATTGAAGGCCTGACCACACGGATCGATCAGGGGGACTGGGTGATTGTCGATGCCGAAGGCGGCACGCTGCACATCCGCCCGGATGATACACTTTACGACGCCTACAAGGACCGTGTTTCTCTCCGGTCAGAGCGTCAGGCGGCTTATGCGGCGCTGAAGGATATGCCCGCCCGCACAACGGATGGTGTGGACATCTCCCTGATGCTCAATGCCGGGCTCGATCTCGATATGGAGATGATGCACCAGGTCGGCGCGGACGGCGTCGGTCTGTTCCGCACCGAATTCCAGTTTCTTGTGTCTGAAACCCTGCCGCGCGTGAATGATCAGATCGATCTCTACAAGCGCGTGCTGGACAAGGCCGATGGCAAGCCGGTCATCTTCCGCACGGTGGATCTTGGCGGCGACAAGGTCTTGCCCGCGCTAAACCTGCAGCGTGAGGAAAACCCGGCGCTCGGCTGGCGTTCCATCCGGTTTGCGCTGGATCACAAAGGCCTGTTCCGTCGCCAACTGCGGGCTCTGGTCCGGGCGGCAGGCACCCGTCCGCTGACCGTCATGTTCCCGATGGTGACATTGCCGTCGGAGTTTGAAGAAGCGCGCGAATTGCTGTTCCGGGAAGTCGACTGGTCCGAGAAGCGCACAGGCCAGCGCCCCAGCAAGGTGGAAGTCGGCGTGATGCTTGAAACGCCCGCTCTGGCCTACAGCCTGCCGGAACTGTCCGGATCAGCAGAATTCCTGTCTGTCGGCACGAATGATCTGATGCAGTTCTTCTTTGCGGCGGACCGGATGACGCCTTCGGTTTCTGACCGGTATGACATGGTCTGCCCCAGCGCGCTGAGATTCCTGCGCGAGGTCTCGAAATCCTGCCGGGCAAACAATATCCGCATGTCGGCCTGCGGTGAGGCGACGGGGACGCCGCTGTCTGCCCTCTGCTTCGTGGCGCTCGGCTTTACGACGCTTTCCATGTCGGCCGCATCTATCGGGCCGGTCAAACAGATGATCCGCTCCGTTAACCTTGAAAAGTTCCAGACAGACTTTTTGGCTGCGCTGGACGCCCCTGAGCCGGACTTCCGTAACCAAGTGTTAGCTTTGGCAGCTGATCATGGGGTAGAACTGACAGATGGTTAATTTCGCGGGCCCATATTAATACCACATTCGTGGACCAGAATTTGCGCGTCTGAGAGGTCAAGACCTTCAGGGGACAGGTGAGCTGGAAGAATATGGTACAAGACGACTTTACGCCGGAACATGATCGCGATGCTTCCCAGAATGAGGGGGATTCTGTGTCTTCTGTAGATGCTGTTGCAGAGCCCGTGGCTGAAGACACGCGCACTCCGCGTGAGCGTGCGATGGAAATCTTCAGAACCCGTTCGTATGAAGGCGAGAGCCTCCGAATGGGACAGGTACTGCGCCGTGTTCGTGAGACGCTGGGCCTGACGATCGAGGGCATCTCCGCAGATACGCGCCTGCGCAAGGATTATCTGATGTGGATCGAGCGCATGGAGGTCGGTGACCTGCCTGGCGGCGGCTATCTCAGTGCCATCCTCAATACGTACGCCCGGTACCTGAACCTTCCCGAGAAGGAAGTTATCCGTGTCTACACGCAGGAATGCGGCGGTGTGGAAGATGTGAGACATGACGCGCCTGTGCCGAAAATCGGTGGGATCGCGCCGGACCGTCCGAAATGGCCGCTGGCCGTGGCAGCCGCTGCCGTCCTGGCTTTACTCGGCGCTGGCGCAGTCGGCCTTTCCCAATTTATGCGTCAGGAGCCTGAACTGGCCCCGGCGCCAGCTGTGGTCGCGATCAATGGCGGACGCGAAAGCCTGTTTGCCGGGACGGAAACCACGCAGCGTCCCGTACCCAAAAACATGCCGCTTGAACTCTACGCTGTCCGTCAGGGCTGGCTGGAAGTGCGTGGCGCGGACGGCACGATTTTCCGCAGCCGTACCATGGCGGCGGGGGAGAGCTATTTCCCGCGCCTCAATGCAGGCTGGACCGTTTCGGCCCGTGATGGCGGTGCGTTTGAATGGCGTGTCGGCGACATTACGGTCGGTCCACTCGGACCGGAGGGCGCAGAGGTCTTTTCCGTCAGCGTGGATGAGCAATTGCCCCGCGCGGCAGAGGCGGCAACACCGGCCATGGCTGCGAATGGTGGCAACAAGGCGTCCCGCTAGGCTTGCCTTGCTGGGCCAGACCCGCCATGTGAGGCACATAGTTCACCGGACAGGGAATCCGCGCGATGTCGCATAATCCAATCCGTCCCTGGCGTTCGATCGAGCGCCGCAAATCCCGTCAGATCCGTGTCGGCAATGTGCTTGTCGGGGGAGATGCCCCGATTGCCGTGCAGACGATGACCAACACGCCGACCGAGGATGCTGCTGCCACCATCGCGCAAATCCAGCGCGCGGCAGAGGCTGGCGCAGACATTGTGCGTGTCTCCTGCCCGACGGAAGACGCGACGGCCGCCATGCCGCAGATCTGTCGCGATAGCCCGGTGCCGATCGTTGCGGACATCCATTTCCACTATAAACGCGCGCTCGAAGCGGCAGACGCTGGTGCGGCCTGTCTGCGCATCAACCCTGGTAATATCGGTTCAGAGGCGCGCGTGAAGGAAGTTGTCGCGGCGGCCCGCGCGAATGGCTGTTCCATCCGGATTGGCGTCAATGGCGGCAGCCTGGAGCGTCACCTTCTGGAGAAATATGGCGAGCCATGCCCGGACGCGATGGTGGAAAGCGCGCTGGACCATGCGCGCATCCTCGATGATCTCGGCTTTCACGAGTACAAGATCTCGGTGAAGGCCTCAGACATGTTCCTCACGGTTGCGGCCTATCAGCAACTGGCAGACGTGACCGACGCGCCACTACACCTTGGCATCACAGAGGCAGGTGGCTTGCGGACCGGCACGGTGAAGTCGTCCATTGGCATGGGCGCGCTGCTCTGGGCCGGGATTGGCGACACGATCCGCGTTTCCCTCTCCGCCGATCCGGTAGAAGAGGTGAAAGTGGGCTTCGAAATGCTGAAATCGCTGGGCCTTCGCACGCGCGGTGTGAACATCGTTGCTTGCCCCAGCTGCGCGCGTCAGGGCTTTGACGTGATCAAGACGGTCGAGATTCTGGAACAGCGTCTTGCGCATATTTCTGAGCCGATTTCACTCTCCATCATCGGCTGTGTCGTGAACGGCCCCGGTGAAGCGGCGCTGACCGATCTTGGGTTCACTGGCGGCGGCAAGGAAAGCGGCAAGATGTTCGTTTCCGGCCGCGCGGATCACAATGTCTCCAATGCGGAGATGGTGGATCATATTGTGGAGCTGGTCGAAAAGCGGGCTGAAGCCCTGCGCCGGGAGCGTGAAGCGGCTGAAGTTGCGGCCGAATAGAAGATATTTTCCTGAAGTCTCAATCAGTTGGCTCCCGTTCATCTTGTCTGGGTTACATTTCGGCAATGTAATGTCAGGCTGGATGAATAGAGGGACGCATGCGCAGGACACTTATTGCAGGAATGATCGCGGTCGGGGCCGGCCTTGGTCTGACAGGCTGTACGGCTGCTGATCTGGATGCCTTTTCGGCAGCCATGGCAGAGGCGTCCTACGACACAACCTACAACACTGCCTACGCGCCGTATGGCACGGCCTATTCGCCCTATGGGTACAGGCCGTCTCCCTACAATGTGAATGGTACCTGGACGGGCTACAATGAGTGCGTCTCGACGGGCAGCTTCTATCAGTGCGACACGAATGGTGATGGCTATGCCGACATGTTTGGCGACACAAGCAATGGCACGATGACCTCTTCCAGCCTTAAGATAAACGGTCGGGGAGAGGCCTATACCTGGGGCAGTGACTGCGCCTGCTGGGAACGCAACCGCGCCTATGATGGCCCCCGCACGGATGATGATCATCACCATCATCATGGGCACTACAGGGATTGATCTTGGCCGCCAAGCAGCCTTAATCCGGGGATGTCTCCCGATTTCCTTCTGATCTTTGCAGACCGCGCAGGTGTATTCGTGTTCGCCATTTCCGGCGGTATCGTGGCCGTGCGCAAGCAGATGGACCTCTTCGGCGTGATCGTGATGGCCTTCCTGCCAGCCATTGGCGGCGGCACGCTGCGTGACCTGATCCTGTCGCAACCTGTCTTCTGGCTGGAAGATACACAGACGCTTGGCCTTGCCGTAGGAGGCGGGCTTGCGGCTTTTTTCTTTCATCGCTGGCTGGAGAATTTCCGTCCTCTGCGCTGGGCGGATGCCTTCGGGATGGCGCTGTTTGCGGTCACCGGCGCAGCCAAGGCGACAGCGCTCGGTTTCGGACTGCCGGTGGTGCTGATCATGGGCACGATGACGGCCAGCGCCGGCGGCCTGTTGCGGGATGTCGTGGCCAATGAAGAGCCGCTGCTGCTGAAGAAGGATATCTACGCAACAGCGGCGCTTCTGGGCTCTGCCGTCTATTTCCTGATCGGCCTGTGGCTCGGCGACGAGGCGCTGGCCTTTGCGCTTGGGCTTGCCGCTGCCTTTGTCATCAGGGCTATGGCGATCATCTTCCACCTGTCCCTGCCGCGATCACCTTTCTAGAGACAGCTGATCTGGAAAACGGCTTCAGACCAAAGACGGGCCTGAGGAAGCCGACGCGCCGGATGACGAGTTCGTGCAACAGGGCGCAGCCAATGAACGTGCCTCCGATGACGAGTATGGCTTCCATGCCAACCGGCAGGCCCTGACGCGTCAGCCAGAAGCCGAGCATTACAGTCAATGTCTGGTGCAGAATGTACCATGGGAAGATGGCCTCGGTCATATAGGTCAGCGCGCGGCTAGGGCGGTTCAGATAGCGCCGACCGAGGCCCAGCAGCGTCGCAATCATGATCCAGGCATAGAAGATGCGCGCAAAGCGGGCGGGCCAGATGATCCATTCCTGCTCTGCCGTGATCTGGTCCCAGCCATTCCAGATAAAAGTGAGCGTTGCGCCGAGCACGAGAACCAGACCAATACCCCAGGGCAGGGCGCGTTGAATGGCGCTCCAGAAGGCATGGTCCTTGGCCAGCAGAAAGCCGAGCATCAGAATGGTCAGGCTGTGTGCGTGGTTTGACCAGTCCCAGACAAGATCATGCGTGGTCGGGAAGTGCATATCCAGCGTCAGGCGATAGAGCAGGAAGGGGGCAGTCGGCAGGGTCAGCACGACGAGAGGGCCCCACTTTCCGCCAAACAGAAACTGGGTCACCTTCGCGCCACGTCCGGCCATGAAACGAGAGATCGGGCCGGCAAACGGCGCCAGTATCAGCGTGTAGACGAGCAGGTAGACGACATACCAGAGATGGTTCCAGGTCGGCGTCGTGATGGAAAAGTCAGACCCGAAATCCAGATAATGCGGCCAGAAGGCAAGGAAACCGCCCTGAAACTCTCCACTCTCCACCAATTGCAGCCAGCTTTGCGGCGCAACCACGACAGCCATGCCGAACAGGATGGGAAGGCCCAGGCGTACGCTGCGTTCACGGGCGAGTTTGGAGCTACCGAGCTTATCTGCAGCAAACCGCAGCGCGACGCCGGAAATAAAGAAGAGCAGGGCCAGCCGCCACGGGTTCAGCAGGCGCATGGCCCATTCCGCTTCCGGCCCGGAATACACGCTTTTCACATGCCAGTCCCACGTTACGTAGAACATGCCGGAATGGTAGAGGATCAACAGTCCGAAGGCGATGATGCGTAGCCAGTCAAGATCATAGCGGCGCGGGAAAGCTGGGGCGGCGGTGGGCATGGGAACTCCTTTGTCTCATGGCATCTGGAATGCGCTGCCGCGCGGTATCCTGCATCCGGCAAGGGGTATTCGGTGGGTGTGCGGGATGAATGACGCGCCCGGGGGACAAACGGCGGCATCATGGGACGAAATTCTGCAATCGATCTTCCGGCCAGGGCGCAGAGTGTGGCAGAGAGTCGAGATGGAGATAACGCGCCCACATCCTGAACTGGAGGCTGACCGCCGGGCGGACCGAAAGACATGGCTGTATTTCACCATCTTTGTTTTTGCGGCCTTCTTGGTGAACGCCCTGTCAGCCCAGGATGAAATCATACGCCAGGGGGGCTCTCATCCGGCCTTGCCATGGCTCTCGGAGGCGACGTCTCATTTGGTTATTCTGGCGCTTGTGCCACTCATCACCCAGATGTTGAGCCGCTATCCGCTGTTTGCAGGGCAGTGGCGTGCAAACCTGATCCGGCACGCCGTTGCGGTCGTGGTTTTCTCGATTGTGCACATCCTTTTGATGGTGGGGCTGAGGAAGCTGTTCACGCCCATCCTGTTCGGATTTCCATATGAGTTCGGCCTCTCTGATCCATCTGTCTGGCTCTACGAGTTTCGCAAGGATGCGCTTTCCTACGCCACTATCGCAGCCATTTTCGGGCTCAGCCGTATGGTGGAACAGAAATCCCTCGAAGCGGAGGCGGCGCGGGCAGAAGCGCAGGACCGCCACCGGCTGACGCTGAAATCAGGCGGGCGCACCTATTTCGTGGATGCAGACAATGTGATCTGGGCCAAGGCCGCCTCGAATTATGTTGAAGTCGTCACGCCCGCTAAAACCTATCTTGCGCGTATGACGCTAACGGAACTCGGCAGGCTGCTGGAAGCGGCTGGTGGACGACATGCGCGGGTGCACCGCTCTCACATCGTCAATCTGGACAAGGTTCAGGAGATTGTCCCGACGGGGGAGGGCGATGTCGTGTTGCGTCTTGAAACTGGGGAAGAGGTTTCCGGCTCCCGCCGCTACCGCGAGGCTTTTGAGGCCACATTTGCGTGAGGGGGCTGGGCGCGGAGGGAAACGGCGCTAGTGTGAACAGGCAGCCATTGGAGACGCGCCGCTCATGAGTGTTCTCAGATTGATTGCGTGGTGCCTTGTCCGGCTGCCCCTGCTGATTCTCATTTTTGTTCTGGCGCTTGTCATGTCCAGCTGCACCATGCTGGGCCTGAACTATGCGAGTCTTGAGGTGGATAACAAACCCGCAGCGTCGCCGGCCATTGATGTGCCCGTTTTGCTGAACTCCTCTCAGCAGCGTGCGGCGCTGATGCAGAAGTTTGAAGACATTCTCTACGGACCATGGCCGGAGGGCATGCCCGTCAGATGGGGGACGGCTCGGACTGTTTTAGCAGATATTCTGGATGGCAAAGGCGTTCTGAAGGAGATCCCCGTGACAGTCGGCGAGGGGGCTGGTGCGAGAACATTTTTCCTGGTCGTGGCCCTGCCAAAGGGGGAGGGGCCATTCCCGGTTGTCATCAGCGAGACCTTCTCCAGCAATTGCTCCGTCTTTCCCGAATACCCCGTCACGTCTCCGGATGGGAGCGCGTGTGATGGAAGCGACATGGATGGTATTGTCGGTTCACTCGTCACCAAGATGTTCGGCGAGTATATCGCCCTCGCGCCGCTGGACCAGTTCATGGAGGCAGGCATTGCCTATGCGAGTTTCTATGGATCGGATCTTGTGCCGGACAGCCGCGAGCGGGGGCCAACCGTCATGGCCCGTCTGGGCGGGCCGACAGAGCCCACGGGTACACTTATGGCGTGGGCTTATGGCTTTTCCGCCGCGATTGACGCGCTTGAGGCTGAAGCACCGATCGATCCTGACGGCATCGCGGTCATCGGGCATTCTCGCTATGGCAAATCTGCGCTGATCGCAGGCGTGTGGGACTGGCGAGTTGATGCCGTGATCGCGCATCAGTCCGGTTTTGCTGGGGCCTCCTTGTCACGATCTCACACAGGGGAGGGACTTCAGCGTATGGCGAAGACCTATCCACACTGGCTGGCGCCCGAGGTGCAGCCCTGGCTGGATTATCTGGATGAATTGCCGGTGGACCAGCATGAATTGCTGGCGCTTCTGGCGCCCACACCGGTTCTGCTGGGCAATGGGCGCCGGGATGTCTGGTCAGACCCAAACTCCTCTTTCCGGGCCGCCATGGCTGCCTCTGCTGTCTACGAGGCCATGGATCTGCCGGGCCTGCCGGAAGGTGGTATGCAGCAGGATTTCAGACCTTCTGCCGGGATTGCCTGGTGGTTGCGCCCCGGCGGGCACAGCATCGTGTCGGAGGATGTCGATACATTTGTCGCCTTTCTTCAGGCACATTTGTCGGACCCATCGCGTAGGGTCAGTGCTGTTCAAAACCGGGAAAAGCGCGTAGATTCAGCGCAATAATAAATGGAGGGAGGGCAAAATGCCTGCAAATGTTGATTTTCTCTATCCTGTCCTGGCGCTGATCGTCTGGACGTTGATCCTGTGGTTGTGGATGAACGCAACGCGTATTCCCGCCATGCAAAAGGCCCAGATCAATCCGGATGATGCGCGCCACCCCGGCACTTATGCGGACCGCTTGCCAGCAAATGTCCGCTCCGTGGCCGACAATTACAATCACCTGCACGAACAGCCGACCATCTTCTACGCGCTCATGTTCTTCACGGCGATGACGGGTGGCGGCGACAATTTCGCTGCCCTGCTAGCCTGGATTTATGTTGGCCTGCGCGTTGTGCACTCCTTCGTGCAAATCCTGTCGCCAAAGGTGATACAGCGCTTCCTGGTCTATTTGCTCGCCTCGCTGACCCTCTTTGTTATGGCGGGCAGGGAAGTTGTCCGCATTCTGCTCTGATTGGCAAAACGCAGACGGGGGGACTTATCAGGCGGTCAAAACCGCTCTAAAGGGCGCGTATGGCCACACTTTCCCTTTCCCGTCTGCAGCAGGTGATCGATCGGTATGAAGAAGTCGAGGCGCGTATGGGCGCCACGACCGAAACCGACGAAATCATCGCGCTGTCCAAAGAGCACGCTGAGCTTAAGCCCGTTGTCGAAAAGGCGCGGGAAGTCATCAATGCCCGCAAGGGCTTGGAGGAAGCGCAAGCGCTGATCTCCTCCGGTGACAAGGAAATGGCCGAACTGGCCGAGATGGAAATCGAGGATATCAAGGACCGCCTGCCGGACCTTGAATCCGAGATGCAGGTTCTCCTTCTGCCGAAGGATGTCGACGATGCTGCCGACATTGTTCTGGAGCTGCGCGCTGGGACAGGTGGCGATGAAGCCGCGCTGTTCGCCGGAGACCTGTTCCGCATGTACACCCGCTACGCCCAGATCATGGGCTGGAAGGTAGAAATCGTCGACGCGTCCGAAGGCGATGCGGGCGGCTACAAGGAAGTGGTGGCGAACGTGTCGGGTGACGGCGTGTTCGGTCACATGAAATGGGAAAGCGGCGTGCACCGTGTGCAGCGTGTTCCGGCAACGGAGACGCAGGGCCGTATCCACACATCGGCTGCGACGGTTGCCGTTCTGCCTGCGCCTGAGAATATCGAAATCGACATCAAGCCGGAAGACATCCGTATCGATACAATGCGCTCGTCCGGGGCTGGCGGTCAGCACGTCAACACAACTGACTCTGCCGTGCGGATTATCCACCTGCCGACAAACATCATGGTGACGAGTTCTGAAAAGTCGCAGCACGTGAACCGTGAGAAGGCGATGGAGCAGCTGAAGATCCGTCTCTACGAGAAGCAACGCGCCGAAGCCGATGCAGAGCGCGCCGAAGCCCGCGCTAGCCAGATCGGCACAGGCGACCGCAGCCAGAAAGTGCGCACCTACAACTATCCGGAAAACCGCGTGACGGATCACCGGATTGGCCTGACGCTGTACTCCCTCGACAAGATCATCACGGGTGACAAGCTGAATGACGTCATCGAAGGGCTGATCACGGAAGATCGCGCCCGCAAGCTGGCCGCGATGGAGGCGAGCTGAGCTGTCGGACCTGACCTATGATGCTTTGCTGGCAGAGGGCGCCGCGCAGCTGCAGGCAGCGGGTATAGATACGGCCCGGCTGGAAGCGCGCTGGCTGCTGGGACATGTGGCGGGTCTTCAGACCTCTGATATTATTGTGCTGGGCCGTGACATCGTGCCGACGCAGGACTGCGAAGCTTTCCGCGCCGTTATTGCCCGGCGTGTGGCGCATGTGCCGATCCAGCATATTCTCGGCACAACGGAATTCTATGGCCTTGAGTTTTTGTGCGATGCCCGCGCGCTGATCCCGCGGCCGGACAGTGAATGTGTTGTGGAAGAGGCGCTAAAGCGCATTCCGGCAGATCGCCCTGTTCTGGTGGCAGACCTTGGCACCGGTAGCGGCTGCCTGCTAGCCGCGCTGCTTGCCAACCGTCCGCACGCGCAGGGCAGGGGCGTTGAGGCGAACCTTGCTGCCGCCAGCCTCGCCCGGGAGAATTTGGCCAAGCTCGGCCTGTCAGACCGCGCGGACATATTCGAAGGCAGTTGGGCCAATTGGCAGGGCTGGGGCGAAGCAGACCTGATAATCTCCAATCCGCCCTATATTGCCAGTGCCGAAATCGACAGCCTGATGCCGGAAGTGCACGCGCATGATCCCATGGACGCGCTCGATGGCGGGCCGGACGGACTGGTTGCTTACCGCCAGATCATCAGCCTGGCTGCCGCCCATATGAAGTGCGGCGCGTGGTTGGTTTTCGAGATTGGCCATGATCAGCGCGAGGCTGTTTCAACCCTGCTTCAGGAGGCAGGGTTTGCCGCCATAGACAGCTCAAAAGACCTTGGCGGGAATGATCGTGCCGTTTGGGCACAATTACCCAAACTGTAATACTTACATTTCTTCTTGGCGGATCGGCCAAGTCACGCTAGAACGCACAAGTGAGGCGGCGACAGCAACTGTTTTCCAGCGTGTCCCGCTCACGAGACTCGCGCAAATATAGGGCTGGGGCCACCTAATCCATCGAGACCAGTTGCGCTGGGAACTGCCTGCAAGGAAACAGCAGGCGCATGAAACGGGAAGATCTTCATGAAACGCTCACGCGGGCGCAATCGTCGCTCAGGCGGCAATAACCAGAATAACCACAACAATCCGAACCGGCATTATGAAAGTGTCGGCCCGGACGTGAAAATCCGTGGGTCCGCCCAGCAGGTTCTGGACAAATATCTGCAGTATGCTCGTGACGCCCAGACCAGTGGCGACCGCATTCTGTCAGAAGCCTACTTCCAGTTTGCTGAACATTATCAGCGTATTGTTGCCAAGCAGCAGGAAGCGAAAGAACGCTCCCAGCAGCAACGTGGTCAGAATCGTGACAATCGCCGTGATGACCGCGACAATAACAACAATGACGCGGACGACGATAACAACGACTCCAATTCCAAAGAGGAAGCAGAAGTCGAATCCCGCAACAAGACGCGTGAAGAGAAGGCGGACAAGGCTTCAGACGATGATTCCTCCGAAGAGACTTCCAACGCAAAGTCGGATGCGGACGAGTCTGGCAATGACGAGGATGAATCAAAATCCAAGCCGAAGGCCAAGACGACTCGCGGTCGCCGCAAGCCTTATGCGAAACGTGACAAGGCGGATGATGACACCTCCGGTGATGATTCGGAAAATGAGGGCGTCATGAAGACGGTCTCGCGCCGCCGCAAGAAGCCTGTGGAAGAGACGTCCACCGAAGAAGCATCGGCCGAAACCACCGAATAGGTTTTCCCGAAATCCCTGTTTCAAGAGGCCCGGCAGCCGGTTGGCGCGCCGGGCTTTTTCATGGCTGATTTTAGGTCCTCAAACCAGTTGCAAGCCGGGTATGGCCTACCCACATGAGTAATGAACCGGATACCAGCTGCCGCTGAGCGGGGCCAATGTCCACACGACCAAATGATCTGCCTATAATAGGGGATGATACATGAATATTGAACAATACACTGAGCGTGCCCGCGCGATTATCCAGGGCGCGCAGACCTCTGCCCTAGCCAATGGGCACCAGGTCCTGACCCCCAGCCACATCCTGAAAGCCATGCTGGAAGATCGTGACCAGCTTGCCGCGAATCTCATTCGCGCGAGCGGCGGTCGCCCGGAACTGGTGGCGCAGGGCGTCGACACGGCCATCGGAAAACTGCCCAAGGTGCAAGGTGCCAATAGCGGCCTGCGTCTGGAGCAGGCAGGTGCGCAGCTGTTCCAGAATGCTGAAGCGGAAGCAAAAAAAGCGGGCGACAGCTTTGTCACCGTGGAGCGCCTTCTGCTGGCGCTCGCAGGCCTGAAGAATGATCCGGCTGCGGAGGTGCTGTCTTCTGCCGGTGTCACGGCAAAGGCGCTGGAAGGCGCAATTGCACAACTCCGCCAAGGCCGCACAGCAGACAGCGAGAATGCCGAAGAAGGCTATGAAGCCCTCAAGAAATATGCCCGCGACCTGACCAAGGATGCGCGTGACGGCAAGCTTGACCCCGTGATCGGCCGGGACGAGGAAATCCGCCGGACCATTCAGGTGCTCTCGCGCCGTTCAAAGAACAATCCTGTGCTGATCGGTGAGCCTGGTGTCGGTAAAACCGCCATCGCGGAGGGCCTCGCCCTACGCATCGTCAATGGCGATGTGCCGGAAAGCCTGAAGAACAAGCGCCTGCTGGCGCTCGACATGGGCGCGCTTATTGCGGGCGCGAAGTTCCGTGGTGAATTCGAAGAGCGCCTGAAAGCCGTGCTGAATGAAGTGCAGCAGGCCGAAGGCGGTGTTGTGCTGTTCATTGACGAGATGCATACGCTGGTTGGCGCAGGCAAAAGCGATGGCGCGATGGATGCGTCGAACCTTCTGAAGCCCGCTCTGGCGCGGGGGGAACTGCACTGTGTCGGTGCCACCACGCTGGATGAGTATCGCAAATATGTCGAAGGCGACGCCGCACTCGCCCGCCGTTTTATGGCCGTCTATGTGGACGAGCCGACAGTCGAAGATACGATCTCTATCCTCCGTGGCCTGAAAGGCCGGTATGAGGCACACCATGGTGTGCGGGTCTCGGATGCGGCGATTGTCTCGGCGGCAACGCTCTCCAATCGCTACATCACGGACCGTTTCCTGCCCGACAAGGCCATTGACCTTATGGACGAGGCGGCCTCCCGCCTGCGCATGCAGGTGGATTCCAAGCCTGAGGAGTTGGACGAGATCGACCGGCGCCTGTTGCAGCTGAAGATTGAGGCTGAAGCGCTCAAGAAGGAGAAAGATGATGCGTCCAGGGAGCGTCTGAAGACGCTTGAGGGCGAGATTGCCGATCTGCAAACAAAATCCGATGAGTTGACGACAACTTGGTCGGCCGAGAAGAACAAGCTGAAAGGTGCCGCCTCTGCCAAGGAGCAGCTGGACAAAGCCTATGCCGAAATGGCGGAGGCCCAGCGCCAGGGCGATCTGGCCAAGGCATCCGAGCTGAAATTCTCGACCATTCCGCAGCTTGAAAAGCAGATTGCGGAAGTTGAAGGCAGCGAGGATGACCAAGGCACGGGCGAAGGCGGGCTTGTCTCCGAAGTCGTCCGTCCAGAGCATATTGCGGCCGTCGTGTCCAAATGGACCGGCATTCCGGTTGACAAGATGATGGAAGGCGAACGCGAGAAGCTGCTGAAGATGGAAGATGAGCTGCGCAAACGGGTCGTCGGCCAGGATGATGCACTGGAGGCCGTCTCCAATGCGGTGCGCCGGGCCCGTGCCGGCTTGCAGGACCCGAACCGTCCGATTGGTTCTTTCCTCTTCGTCGGCCCGACCGGCGTCGGTAAGACAGAGCTGACCAAGGCGCTGGCCGAATTCATGTTCGATGATGATACGGCGATCCTTCGCCTCGACATGTCGGAATTCTCGGAGAAACACTCCGTTGCTCGTCTGATCGGCGCGCCTCCGGGATATGTTGGCTATGATGAAGGCGGTGTGCTGACGGAATCTGTCCGCCGCAGGCCCTATCAGGTCATCCTGTTCGACGAGGTCGAGAAGGCTCACCCGGACCTGTTCAACACATTGCTGCAGGTTCTGGATGATGGTCGCCTGACGGATGGTCAGGGCCGCACGGTCGACTTCAAGAACACGATCATCATCATGACCTCGAACCTCGGCGCAGATGCCTTGGCGAGCGGTGAGGAGGGCGATGTGTCAGAGGCTGCGAAAGGCTCTGTCATGGCCGCCATTCGCAGCCATTTCCGGCCGGAATTCATCAACCGGATCGACGAGATCGTCTTCTTCAAGCGGCTCGGCCGCGGCGAGATCGATCATATTGTCGATATCCAGATGGAGCGTCTGGAAGGCCTGTTGAAGGATCGCAAGATGACGCTGGCGCTCAGCGCAGATGCCCGCAACTGGCTGGCCGCGCGGGGCTATGACCCGGTCTATGGGGCCCGTCCGCTGAAGCGTGTGATCCAGAAAGAGCTGCAGGACCCTCTGGCCCGCCTGATTCTGGAAGGCCGCATTCATGATGGCGAGACCGTCAATATCGGTGTGGAAGGCGACCAGCTTGCCATCAACGGTATTCCGAATGACATCGCCAAGGGCGCAGCGGCCCTGAACTAAGCGGTATTTGAACCCCAATAACGAAAGGCCCCGGCAGATATGCCGGGGCTTTTTTCATGGATTGGTCGGAATGGTCAGCGTCGTCAGCCGCGCCGTCGTGACCGGTTCGGTTGCTCCGCGCAGCGTGTCGATTGTGGTAATCTGCTCGCGCAGCTTTTCCATTTCCTCGGGGTTTGTTGCCAGAGACCGGCCCGAAGGCAATTTCAGCGAGACCGGGTTCACATAGCGCCCATTCTCCCGAATTTCGAAATGCAGGTGCGGCCCGGTGGCTGTGCCGCTATTGCCGACATAGCCGATCAGGTCGCCGCGCTTCACGCGCATGCCGGGGCTCAGCTGCGTGTTGAAGCCAGACATATGGGCATAGACCGTTTCAAATCCGCGCTTATGGTCGATGTGGATCTGGCGGCCATAGCCGTCGCTCCAGCCCATCTGGCTGATCACGCCATCGCCCGCGGCATAGATGGGCGTGCCGATGGGCGCGCGGAAATCCACCCCGCTATGCAGCAGCAGCAGGCCGCTGACCGGATGCATCCGGCGGCCAAAGCCGGAACTGATCTGCGCATAGCCGAGCGGATAGCGGGTCAGCAGTGGCTTCTGCGTGCTGCCCTGGCGACTGTAGAATTCGGCGCGGCCTGTGTCGGAAGGTTCGAAGCGGTACCAGCTGCCATTGCTTTGCTTGCCATTATAGGCCGCAAACAGCAGGTCTCCGGTTTCCAGCACATTGCCGCGCTCATCCTCTGCCACCTGATAGACAATGTCGAAGCGCTCGCCCTTCCGGCCTCCTTTGGCCAGTTGGGTATCATCCGGGAAGAGGGCGGCGACATCGTCGGCCAGGTCATCGCTGCCGCCTTGGGCGATCAGCGCGTCAGCCAGGCTCGTTTCGATGGTTCCTGCAATGCGGCGCGTGCCTGTGAAGACCCGGGCGGTCAGTGTGCTCGTCATGAAGCTGCCATCCGGCTTGCGCGTGGCGAGCAGGGTGGTGCGCGAGTCAACGCGCAGCGAGACTGAGACGAGCTCTCCCAGCCCCTCATTGGCTGCTTCGTCGAAATAGGCGGTCAGCACCGTGCCTGCGGCGAGCTTGTTGCGATCCAGCAGGCCCGTCTCGCGTAGCGCGTCCATGGCGCTGTCTGCGTCCTGGCTGGAGGCACCGAGCACTTCCAGAACGTCTGAGGCCTTGGCGTGGCTGGTGACCGTCCCGACGCGTTCTGCTGTGGAGATGGTCGGCATGTCCTGGCTGAAATCGGAATAGGTCAGCCAGTCCGGCGCAGCAGGGCTCGCGGCGTCTGATGTCGGCCGCACGAGCGTGAACAGGACGAGCATGGCGAGCACGATCAGGCCGCCGGCAATCAGCTCAGCCTTGCGGCTGGGGCGGAAGCGCCGGTCGACGCGAGCGGGGGTCTTGGTGCCGTTGCTGATCATCCAGATACTCCTGTCCATGCCGGGCAGAACCCGGCGGTGGTTTGTCAGGAGAAATCACGCAAGAAACAAGCCAGACTCGCCTGCTGAGCGAGGTCTGATCTGCAGATTCAACACTCTGTGTTTACGGGGTTGGCGGAGCCTGGAGGGGATTGGAGGCAACCAGCCGTGCGCCCTGATTGGAGCGGATGCCATCGATCTCGGCTTTGCGCGCGATGAATTCCTCCAGCATCTCCGGGCTTTCGGCCAGTTTCCGGCCGGTGGGCAGCTTCAGTTTCATGGCGTTGACCGGCTTGTTGTCGATATAGACTTCATAGTGAAGGTGCGGGCCGGTGGAAGCACCTGTGGAGCCGACATAACCGATAATGTCACCCTGACGGACCCGCTTGCCAGCCTTAACGCCGGGGCCGTAGCGGGACATGTGGGCATAGGCCGTCTTGTAGCCATTGGCGTGCTTGATGCGGACATAATTGCCATAGCCGCCATAGCGGCTGGCGCGCTCGACCACGCCATTGCCCGCTGCATAGATGGGCGTACCGGTCGGGGCGGCAAAGTCTGTGCCCTTGTGCAGGCGGGTATAGCCGGAAATCGGATGGCGGCGATTGCCGAAGGAGGATGACAGGCGCGCGCCATTGATCGGCGTCTTCATCAGGAATTTGGTCGCGCTTTCGCCATTCTGGTCAAAATAATCTGCCACGCCATCATCGCTGGGCGCGAAGCGATAGAAGCTGCGGGTCAGGGCGTCGCCATCCAGGCTGGCATAGACCACATCGCCGGTTTTGACCGGGTGGCCACGCTCATCCACGAAGGTCTCATAGACCAGTTCGAAGGAGTCGCCGCGATGGATCTCGCGCTGGAAGTCCACGTCATAGGCAAAGGCGCTGGCGAAATCGACGACCTGTTGGTCTCCGGCCCCTTGGGCGCGGGCCGCGTCATAAATGGAGGTTTCGATATCCGCAGCGACCCGGGAATAGCTGGGCGTCAGGCGGGCTTTCAACTCGGATGCGGTCCAGCCGCCGGACATGTTACGGGTGATGAACAGGTTGCGGTCTGAATCCGCCTTTACGTTCAGGGCCGTCAGCTGGCCGTCCATGATGAAGGTTTCCGCCTGAACACCTGGCCGCAGGCGCCGCGGGTCCAGCAATTCCTTTTCATAGATTGTGTGCAGGGCACCGGCGGCATCTGCAGGGGATGCGCCCAGCTCTGTCACCAGTTCAGTCAGGGTTTCACGACTTTTCAATACGCCGCTATGGCGGACTGGCGCGACCTGGGAGGGCGCGAACTCGACCGCTGAGAAAAGGGTGGTGGCCAAGGGCGGCGGCGGCGGGGAGGCATGAGCGGAAGACATGCCGCCATCTTCGCCAGATGTAATCGAAATGAGGCCAAGTGCAGCAGACATGGAACCAAGCAGGCCCAGAACGATTAGGCTTTTGATACCGTGTGACAAATTCCGTCCCTGCGAAAGGGTGTGTGTATGCGTGTTGTCTGCGCCGTGATTCACGAAGCGAACTCCCTCATTCTCGGTGCCCCCCGGCACCCTGATCCATCCGGATCGTGTTTTCCATTTCAGCTTTGTATGCCTTTTGCCTGTTAAGAAAAGACAACGCGCTTATTTTGGCCTTCTTGCTTTCCTAGAAATTCTAGTAGGCAAGCCAAGCAAGAAGCAAGCCGGTACACTCAGTGGATACGATAGATTACAAAGATTTAGAGAAACAAGCTGAAGTCCCGCCAGAGCGTTCGTTCCGGTGGGGACGCTGGTTATTGCTCGGCCCGGTGATTCTTCTTCTGATTGTCGCGGCCGTATTCTGGCTTGTTCGCAAGTCGGTGGCGGAGCAGGCGCTGGCCTCTTGGTGTGAAGGTCAGCAGCTTGTCTGCGAAGGCCATTTCGACCAGCTGGGGGCAGGGGGCGGCGTTCTATCGGATCTTGTCGTAAAGTCGGGTGAGAATGTCCCGTTCCAGGCCGATGAAGTAACCGCGCGTCTCAGCTGGGATTGGTTCACCCCGTCTCTGACGCAGATTGAAGTGGATGCGCCCATCCTGCGCGGCACCTTGGACGATCAGGGCATACGCTTTCATGGCCTGGAGCGCATAGGCAGCGGCAACACCTCGGAAGGCGGCGCGGCGGATCTACCGGCCGTGCGCATAAGTGACGGGCGTCTGTTGCTGCAGACCAGCGCAGGGGAAATCGGTGCCTCTATCAATGTGAATGGCGTGTTCCCGAAGTCCGGCACCGTGAATGTCACGCTTGACCCTGTGTCGCTGGATGGGCCGCGCGGAAAGATCGTGTGGAGTGAGGGCGCCGTTGATATCGTCGCTGATAATGGCCGCCTCGAAGGTGAGGCCTTCCTGGATCTCGCCGTTGCAGACATTCGCGGAGCTGCGATCCAGGATGCCAAACTCTCCGTTCTTCTTTCTTCGCCGATTGACGGACAGGGCGAGACGCGCATCGTCTGGGATGCAGCCTTGGCGAAAGGCCGCTGGACCGATTACAGCCTTGAAGCGACCCAAACCTCCGGAGAGGCGCACCTGTCGCGTATTCCGGATGCCAGCAGCGACGCCATTCTCGCGGCGCTGGAGGCTGTATCAGCTGAGTTGAAGAGCGGGGCTTTCCACCTTCAGGACTATTCCGGCGCCAGCATGAAGGGCGAGGCTGACCTGAAGCTGAGAGAGGGGATGTTTTCGGGCCCTTACGCGTTTTCGGTGACAGACGCCAAAGCGCCACAAGGCATCGCCAAAACCATCGCCGTCACGGGAGACATCCAGCGCGACAAAGAGGCCCGCTTCGAGACAAAAGCCAATTTCGTGCTGACCGGTGCTACGGCGTCTGACAGTTTTTCAGATAGTGTCAGCAGCTATTTGTCTTTTCCGGGGCTGCTTTCTGATCATGGGGCCAGCCTGAAACAGGGCGTTAAGCAGGCGCTGCAGGAATTTGATGTGGCATTTCCGGCCCGTGTCACTCGCACGCTGAATGAATTGCATGTCGTGGTCACGGAAGCGGCTTCGCTGTCTGCGCCTTCCGGTCTGCGAATTAATGGCGAGGCGACTGGCAGCGCGCCCTGGCTCAGCTGGGATGACATGCAGACCGCCGTAAACGGCCATGTCACCCTTTCGGGCGGTGGCTTTCCCAAATTCGATGCAATCCTGAACTTCTCGGCGGATTCGTCCGGCATCAACCGGTTGGGTGCGGAAGCGCTGACCCTGGCGCCATGGCATGCGGGCGGCCGGACAATCTCTGCCAAGCTGGATGTTCTCGAATATCAGCACTCGGAGACGCAGGCGGACATTATTGACCTGCGGGGACAGGTCGGCTTTGCAGGCGATGCCGCCGGTGTGACATTTGAAACCTCCAGCCTGCAGGGAGATTTGCGCGCGGAAAAACAGCCGGACGGCTGGCGGCTCAGCGCTGTGGGCGGAACATGTGCTGCATGGCGCAGTCAGGGCCTCTCCTTCGGAGCGATCCGCCTGACGCCCTTCGCCACAAATGTCTGCCCCGTGAAAGGCGTGTTTGCCACGCCGGGCAAGGATGGCCTGTCCGGCGCAGCGCGTCTGGGCGCTCTGAAACTGCCCCTTGAGCTGTCTTCCGGCGGCGGAGAGATCGTCTTTTCCAGTGCCCGGATGGACTGGGAAAGCGCTGGCGGCATCAGCCTCTCGGCCACAGCCGACCATGTGTCCATGCCGCTGACGATTGGCAGCAACACGCTGGGAATAGAAGGGGACAAGCTGCGCATGGGAATTGCCGCCCGCAAGGGGGCGTCGCCCACCTTGTCCGCGCGTCTTGGTGTGACGGATTTCAGTGGCTCCCTCATCCCGGCAAAGGTGACGGCAGGCAGTTTCAGCTTTGATGGCGTGTCTGCAACCGGTGGCATTCGCGGCAATCTTGAAGCCAGCGGTGTCAACATACAGGACTACCGCGACGACCCGCTCTATCAGCCGCTCACGGCAGACTTTACGGCAACGCTGGATGACGGCCTGCTCGACATGTCTGGCCCATTGCGCCTGAAAGCTGGCGGGCTGACCATCGCGGACAGCATGGCCAGGATAAACATTGTCTCCCTCAGCGGCATGGCGGCGGTCACGTCACGGCCGCTGACCTTTGAGCCCGGCGGCCTTCAACCCTGGCGCCTGTCAGACCGTCTGCGCGGGGTCTTCACCGACGCGCGGGGGACACTGAATGCTTCGGCCCGGCTGGACATCGACAGCGGCAAGATCACCGGAACAGGCAACGTCGCCATTGATGATTTCGGCTTTCAGACAACCCGTCTTGGCCGTGTGCAGAGCGTCAATGGCGAGGTGGCCTTCAGTGACCTGCTGGACCTGACGACTGCGCCCGGACAGACCATCACGATTGGCGTAATGAACCCGGGTATTCCGCTTGAGAATGGCCAGATCGACTTCCAGCTCATCTCCGGCAAGACCCTGTCCGTGGAATCCGCAGCTTTCCCATTTGCTGGCGGGACGCTTGCGCTTGATCCGTTTAAATGGGTGCTCGGCGGGGAGGACCAGCATCTGGAAGTCACCGCAGACAAGATTGAGTTGGCGCGCTTGGTCGAAACCTTGAAGCTGCCGGATACAAAAGCGACAGGCACTGTCTCCGGCCGCTTTCCGATTGATGTGCAGGGCACGCAGATTCTGATCCGGGATGCGCGTCTGAGGGCCGACGCCAATGGAGGCCGGCTGGCCTATCAGGGCGAGGCTGGGGACTCTGCCGCCGGGGCGGACCCGAATGCCCGTATGGCGTTCGAGGCGCTGAAGGATTTCGACTTTACCGTTCTGGAGGTTGGTCTCGACGGCAACGCGCTGGATCGCATCACCATCTCCCTGCTTCTGGAGGGCGTCAGCCGAAAGGGCATCACCTATGGCAAGAACGGCCAAGTGCTGATGAACCAGCCCTTCCAGTTCGACATCAGTATCAATTCCGCACTCAGTGAACTGTTCAAGTCCACACAATATTACACAAGTCAGAAACAACTGACTGACATTGTGGTCAAACAGGTGCAGGAAGACCGCAATGGCGAACCTGAATAGCGGGCAACGCGCTCATTCATTGACGTTAAGGTGGGGTGTGTCATGTTCACGCCGAATATCGAGGAGCGAATCCGAATGACCTTACCAAAAGTCCTGCTGATCGGCGCCGGCCTGACAGCCATGGCTGCATGCACACCGACGGTACGCCTTGAGCCATCCGACAAGCCGATTAAGATAGACCTCAACGTCAACATCACCCAGGAAGTTCGCGTTATCCTCGACAAGGAAGTCGAAGACCTGATCGCGGATAACCCGGACCTGTTCTAGTTTAGCGAAGTCAGGAGACACAACATGAAATCCCTTCGCACGATTTTTGCCTCTCTCATTCTGGCCCTTGGGCTCGCCAGCATGGCGCCGGCTGCCTGGGCTGGTGACCCTGTCATCGATGCGGCCATTGAGTCCGGTCAGGTGGGGGAGCGTATCGACGGCCGCCTTGGCATTGTCGGCTCGGCTGATCCTTCCGTGGTCCGCAAGGTGCAGGAGATCAACAACAAGCGCGCGGCCAAATATGCCGAGATTGCTGCAGAGACCGGCACATCCGTCGCCCAGGTGGCCCGCGTGACCGGTGAAAAGCAGATCGCGGCCCTCAAGCCCGGCCAGTATTACATGGACGCCAGCGGCAGCTGGAAGCAGAAATAGGTTGCCTGTTGCGGGACAGAGGCTAGCTAAAGGCCATGTCCCGCAAACTTGTTCTCTGGATCACCGCTAGTTTCGTCATACTCGGGCTGATGCTCTGGGTGCTGTCGCTGTTTTGGCAGAACATGCGGGATGGCATTTCCGGGCATGGTTGGGCCGCATACATTATCGGCGGTGTGCTCACCTTGGCGCTGTCGATTGGCCTGTTCCTGCTGACATTCCACAGCGCGCGTCATGGCTATGATGATATTGACCGGCCTGAAGACCATGGTGAGCAAGACATTTAGTCGTGTATTTGTAGCGTATTGTTCACGGTGCTTCGATTGACAGTCGGCGCGGCTCACCCAATCCTGCTGTCGAATTAATACAAGAATGGGGCTTGTCCATTTCCATGATCGATCCTGCACGCCTGTCTGCATATATTGCGTCGCGCATCTGCCATGATCTCGTCTCGCCGGTCTCTTCGGTGACCAATGCGCTCGACCTGCTGAATGATCCCGGCGATATGGAGATGAAGGCTCAGGCGCAGGCCTTGCTGGAGGACGGTGCCGAAAAGGCGGGGGCCCGCATTCAGTTTCTCCGCTACGCCTTCGGGTCCATTGGCCTGAATTCCGGCGCGGCGGACATTCATGAAGCGCGCAAGATCACAGAGAATTTCGTCAAGAGCCACCGGCCCAGCATCGAATTCGATATCCAAACAGACCATCTGAGCTTCTCTCATGTGCGCATGATGATGAATATGGTTCTTATGGCTGTGGATAGCCTGCCGCGCGGCGGCGTGATCAGCGTGCGTATCCGTAATGAGGCGGGCGGCATGACTATCACGCTGACCTGCAAGGGCATGCGCGCCAAGCTTCGTCCTGATGCTCTTAAGGCGCTCACCAATGAGGAGCCGGAAGACGGATGGCGCCCAGAGAACATCCAGCCGCTGTTCGCCAGGATGATCTGCGATGGCCTGGGCGGTGAACTGACGGCCAGCCAGGGTGATGAGACGGTCATTTTCATGGCCACAGGCATTCGCGCCGAAGGGTAAGCAGGCGCAGCAAATTTACACTTTGGCAATAAATTCTTAACCGGCCTCAGCGAGCTTGCACGGTGGGACTATTGCGTACAGGGCACGCCATGAAGACTTGTCTGATTGTTGATGACTCCCGCGTTGTGCGGAAGGTGGCCGCGCGCATCGTGCGGGATCTGCGCTTTGAGGTGATGGAAGCCGGTGACGGCGCCGAAGCCATGCGCATGTGCCGCGAGAAAATGCCGGACGCTGTGCTGCTGGACTGGAACATGCCCGTCATGAACGGGTTGGACTTCCTGCGCTCTCTGCGCAGGGAAGAGGGGGGCGCGCGGCCCCTCGTCGTGTTCTGCTCCATCGAGAATGATGCAGAGCATATCAATGAGGCGCTGAGGTGCGGCGCTGACGAATTCATCATGAAGCCTTTTGACGCCGACATTCTGGAAAGCAAATTCGCAGAAGTCGGGCTCGTCTGAAGTCTTTCTTAATAAAACGCCCTCAATGGTAAACATCTGGGGCAGAATGTCCGGTCGGAGTGGTTGATGCAGGAAGAGGTCTTCAACGAATTGGCAGATCTGGCGCTGAAAAGCTCCGGTCAGGCAATTCCGAAATCCAAATCCTATCTGATTGAGGCCCGCCTTGCGCCCATTGCGCGGCGTGAAGGCTTTGGT
>Ga0070727_10001203_pt1 | contig 28072 bp, 24 predicted proteins | sample tdAd472_FD_66722 | JGI IMG/M metagenome (GOLD analysis project Ga0070727, IMG submission 66722) | Marine sediment microbial communities from the Atlantic coast under amendment with organic carbon and nitrate - tdAd47.2 | ecosystem: Environmental > Aquatic > Marine > Coastal > Sediment | place...
CAAGGCACCGGCGCGGCCGAAAATACCGCAGAAACACCTGATAACCCGGTCGTGGCCGTGGTCGACGGTTTCGAGATACGCCAGTCGGATGTTGCGGTCGCGTTTGAACGGCTGCCCGAACAGTTCCGCCAGGCGCCGGTCGGCCAGATATTTACCCAGCTTGTGCAGCAACTGGTGGATGGCCAGCTGATCGTGAAAGCCGGCCGCGCGGACGATCTCGAGAATGATCCCGAAGTGCAGGCCCGGATTGCCGAATTCGCGCGGGTCGCCATCCAGCAGACCTATATGAACCGCCTGATCTCCGACGGCCTCAAGGAAGAGGACCTGCGCGCCACCTATGATGCGACCATCGCCAACACCGAGGGGCCGCTTGAAGTCCACGCGCAGCACATCCTGCTCGAGAGCGAAGAAGACGGCTACGACATCATCAAGGCACTCGACGGCGGCGCCGATTTCGGCGAGCTTGCACGCGAGCGCTCCCAGGGCCCCAGCGCCGCGCGCGGCGGCGATCTGGGGTACTTCACCCGCAGCGCCATGGTGCAGCCTTTCGCCAGTGCGGCCTTCGCAATCGAGCCGGGTTCCGTCGGCCCAGACCCGGTCCAGACGGACTTCGGTTGGCATGTGATCAAGGTCCTCGACAAGCGCCGCCAGCCGGCGCCGAGTTTCGAGGAATCCTTGCCCACACTCGAACAGCAGTTGACGCGCGAGTTGATCGCCACGCATATGGCGGAGTTGCGGGCGGACGCCGAGATTCAGATCTTCAATCTCGACGGCTCGCCGGTCGAGGGCACCCCACCACAGTGACGCCGCGCGTCCCGGTGATGTCCCCCGGCTGAGGATCACCCGGGGGTATTTGCCATGGCCAAATCTGGCGCCAAGTCTGTGAAATCCAAATCCAAAGCGGCACCCAAGGCGCCGGTCATGGCGCGTTCGCCGCTGGCCCCGGCGCGCTTTCCCGACCTGGCAAATGTCCGCGGCGTGCGGCTGGCGGGGCTTTCGGTCGGCCTGAAAAAGCACCGGGGCGTCAAGGATCTGATGGTCGCGGCGTTCGCGCCGGGAACCACCGCGGCGGGTGTCCTCACACGGTCCAAATGCCCGTCCGCACCCGTCGAATGGTGCCGGGCCATCCTGCCGCGCGGCAAGGCGCGGGTGCTGGTGGTCAATTCCGGCAACGCCAATGCGTTCACCGGCCTTGCGGGCGATCTGCAGGTCGCGCAGACCGCCGGGCAGGCCGCCCATCTGTTCGGCTGCCGCGCCCAGGACGTCTATGTCGCCTCGACCGGCGTCATCGGCGAGCCGCGTGCGCCCGATTATGTTGCGAGCAAGCTCCCCGAGATGAAGCGGGCGCTGGGTGCCAGCAACTGGCCCGACGCCGCCGCGGCGATCATGACCACCGACACATTTGCCAAAGGCGCCAGCCGCAAGGTCCGGATCGGCAAGACGCTGGTGACCATCTCAGGCTTCGCCAAGGGCTCGGGCATGATCGCGCCCGACATGGCGACGATGCTCGGGTTTGTGTTCACCGATGCGAAGATCCCCGCCCCGGTGCTGCAGCGCCTGGTGCGCTGGGCATCGGACGAATCCTTCAACGCGATCACCGTGGACAGCGACACGTCGACCTCCGACACGGTCCTCATGTTCGCGACCGGTCAGGCCAAGGGCCAGCCTCGCATCAAGGATGTGGGCGACAAGCATCTCGCCGATTTCAGGGCCGCCCTGCGTGAGGTGTTCGTCGATCTCGCCCAGCAGGTCGTGCGCGACGGCGAAGGCGCGCAGAAATTCGTCACCATCAATGTCAGCGGCGCGGAATCGAAACGCGCGGCGCGCGCCGTCGGCCTCGCGGTGGCGAACTCACCGCTGGTCAAGACGGCCATCGCCGGCGAGGACGCCAACTGGGGCCGGATCGTCATGGCGGTTGGCAAGGCCGGCGAGAAGGCCGACCGCGACCGGCTGTCGATCGCCGTCGGCGGCGTGCCCATCACCCGGCTTGGCCAGCTTGTGCCCGGCTATGACGAGACACCCGTGGCGGCCCATATGACCGGCCGGGAGATCGATATCGACATCGATCTGGGAATCGGCCGCGGCCGCGGGACCGTGTGGACCTGCGACCTGACCCACGGCTACATCTCGATCAACGCCGACTACCGGAGCTAGGCGCCTTGTCGGGCATGCCATTGCTGCTGGTCAGTGCCGTGGCGCTGATCGATGTGGACGACCGGGTGCTGCTGGCGCAACGGCCCGCGGGCAAGTCCATGGCCGGTCTGTGGGAGTTTCCCGGCGGCAAGGTGCAGGACGGCGAGACGCCGGAGGCCGCGCTGATCCGAGAGCTCGACGAGGAGCTCGGCATCGACACCTATGAGAGCTGCCTGGCGCCGATTGGATTCGCCAGTCACGCCTATGACGAGTTCCACTTGCTGATGCCGCTGTTCGTGTGCCGGGTCTGGCAGGGCACGCCCCGGCCCCGCGAGGGCCAGGAACTGGCCTGGGTGCGCCCCAACGCGCTGCGCGAGTACCCGATGCCCCCGGCCGACGTGCCCCTGGTGGCCCAGCTGCAGGACCTGCTTTAGGCGCTACTGCGGCGGTTGCTCGCTGCGCAGGGTCGTGTTGGTGCGCAGGCGGCGGTAGATCACCGACAGAAGCATGATCAACACGGTGAACCCGACGAAATTGATCACGATCGGGGTCACCAGGTCGGAAATGCCGTCGGCCGTTATTGATCGTTTGATCAATAATCCCACGCCTGTCTCGAGTAGCCAGAAGGGCAGGAGCCCGCCGAGCGCGAAGATGATTGTCATGCGCCAGAGGTTGCCCTTGGCCTGGTTCGAGGCCTCCGTGAGGCTGACCGCATGATCGTCGACAGCCGCGGCGGGCAGGGCCGGGAGCACCATGCAGGTGAGCAGCGCGATCGGGACGGCGAACAGGATCAGGACGATGACGGTCAGGGTGACCTGCCCGGCGGCCGATTCGAGGATACCCGCTGTGCCCGCAACGGTGCCGATGGCCGGGACGAAGGTCGCCGTCACGATGAGGCCGAGGCCCATGATCGCGATGACCACCACACCCTGCCCGATATAGCGCCAGTGCCGGGCCCGCCAGGCCAGCCAGGCCAGCGGACCGGTTCGTTCGGTGGCGCCCAGGACCAGCCGGTGGAGCTCGACGGCATAGAGGAGCAGCGCCGCCGCCATGATCAGGTAGGCGAGGATGAACGGGGCGTTGAGCAGCGTGTAGGCGATGCCCGGATAATCGCTGCCGATCCCGAGATTCCAGCCCGCCAGCCAGCCGCTCGCGACGGCGATGGACAGGACGAGCCAGATCGCCAGGGGCAGGATGGCCAGCTGGAACCATGCGGTAAACCGGCCGATCAGGAACCGGTAGGCCTCGGCGATAGTCGCGCGGACGGGCAGCTTGTAGGTCACGTCGCCACTCCCGTCAGACGGTGAAGTTCGTGGTCGGCGGCGGGGCAAGCTGGCGGAACGCCTCGGCCAGCGCGGTCACCTGGGATGCGATGGCGACGAACATGATCGCCTGCTGCACCAGCAGGACGACAAACAGGAAGGACAGGGACGGGCCGGTGAGCGAGTCCGCCAGCCCGGCGAGGAGCTGGGCAATGATCACCAGCGCGAACAGCGCCGGCAGCAGCGAGAACAGGTAGATGCCGAGCATGTACCAGCTTTTGCCGCGGGTGACGGTCCCGGCGTCGCGAAATCCGAAGGTCCGGTCGACGGCGACGGCCGGCAGGACCAGCAGCAACCGCGAGGTGATCAGGAGTGTGCCGACAACGATCGCCGCGCGCCCGAACAGCCCGAGGACCGGGTTGACCGAGGTCAGGAGGTTGATCGGCACGGTGATCAGGAATCCAAGCAGCAGCACCAGCCCGACGAGCATGAAAAACCGCGAGATGAACCGCCACTGGCGCGGGCCCCAGCGCATGGCCGTGCCGATGGTCGTGCCCTCGGGTCCGATCAGGTAGCGCCGGAACCAGGCAACCGCGAACATCACATAGGCGACAAAGGACGCCACGCCGTTGGCAACAGTCGCCGCCCCCTCGACGGACAACATGTTGCCGAGATTGATGACGATCTGCGGATCGCCGGGTGCTGCGGGTGCGGGGGGCGGCGGTGGCTCGAAATGAAGCTGCCAGTCACCCGTCGCCCACAGGCCGGCGATCTGGACGAAGGAGACCAGCAGCACCGGAAGGAACGCATAGGCGAACAGGTCCCGGCGTTCATTCCAAAGGAACCGGTAGGCGGTGCCGAGGGTGGCAAACAATGTAAGCGGCATCAGCCCTGGTCCTTGTTCGGGTGCGGGTTGGCGGCATCCCCGCTCGGTTGTTCGAATGTCTGGAGTGCGTCCGCCAGCCGCGCGTCCGCGCTTCCGGGACGCAACGGCTTGGGCTGGCTCGCATCGGGGGCCCAGCCGGTCAGAAAGAAGAGTTCAAAGGTGGCGGGGATCCGATCATCGGGCCCGGCGAAACGCTCGGCATAGATTTCCGCCGTCCGGAACAGCGTATCGCGCCGGGTCGGCGTGCGGCGGCGGTCGAGGCGGATGTTTGTCTCCCCCATGCCGCGCAGGTCGCGCATCAGTTTCAGCGGATGCTCGTAGGTCACGCGAATGGGGTCGAGGTCGGCAACCGGCAGCGCAAATCCGGCGCGCTGCAAAAGGGCGGCCGCGTCCGCCAGCTCCGCGAACGGCGCGACCCGGGGGCTGGCGCCGCCCTCGAGCTCGGCCTCGGCTGCAAGCCAGGCCGTGCGCAGTTCATGCAGGGTCTCCCCGCCAAGGAGCGCCCCGAGAAACAGTCCGTCGGGCTTCAGCGCATTCTGTATTTGCGCCAGCGCGCCGGGCACGTCGTTCACCGCGTGGAGGGTGCCCGCGCTGACCACCAGATCGAAGCTGTGTGCGGCAAAGGGCAACGCCTCTTCGTCCGCCACGACGGTGGGGTTCCCATGGGTTTGTCGGCCATCAAGGGCCAGGTCGAAGGAGATCTCGCTGTGGATCAGCTGGCCGATCTTGCCCGGGGCGAGACGTTGTGCGGCATCGGCAAAGAGCCCGGTGCGGCCGCCCCAGTCGAGGGCGAAGTCGAAGTTGCGGCGCACGTCGGCGGTGCGTTCGGCGAGGCGCTCGGCGATTTCGCGGAACAGGAAGTCATGGGCGGCGAAATCCGGTGCGACCCGCGATCGGCGCTGGCGCAGGAGTGTCCGATCGAAGATGTCCACGGGTCCGGTCATGAATTCTATATGGCATGGCCCCGGCTCCGGGCAAAGCGCGGGTGGTGCGATTGCGCGCAAGCGTGAACATGAAAGCGAGCATTCTTGGCGAAAGGGCGGCAATTGACTCCGGTCCTGCATTTCCGGCCTGATTGACCGTCATGCCGGAGCATCTGGACCATCTCGATGATCACGGGGATCATCTTCGGCACCGCGCGGTGGCCGTTCTCAACCCGGCACTGCAGGCTGCACGCGTCGCGCTCGATGTGCTTCTGCCGCCGCAATGCCTGGCTTGCGATGTGCTGGTCTCTGAGACCGGGACCCTGTGCCATGCCTGCTGGGACGGCGCCGTGTTCGTGTCCGCCCCGCTCTGCGCGGCCTGCGGCACGCCGTTCGAGTTCGATCATGGGCCGGACGCATTGTGTGGCGCTTGCGTGCGCGACCGGCCGCGGATCGACCGGGCGCGTGCGGTGTTTGTCTACAACGATGTCAGCCGCAATCTGGCGATCGGATTGAAGTATCGCGATCGCACCCATGCGGCGCCGGCTCTGGGGGCCTGGCTGGCGCGGGCAGGCCGCGAACTCCTCGGGGACGCAGACCTGATTGCCCCGGTGCCCCTGCATCGCACGCGCCTGTGGCGTCGGCGTTTCAACCAGTCCGGACTATTGGCCCAGGCGGTGGCGAAGAACATGGCGCGTGGGCGAACCGAGAGCGTTGCATGCGAGCCGGGGCTGCATCTCGATCTTCTGACGCGCAACCGTGCCACGCCGAGCCAGGGTGGGCTCAACGCCGCCGCGCGAAGGCGCAATGTTCGCGGTGCTTTTTCCGTCCGTCCCCGCCATCGACCCGCGGTCGCCGACGCCCGGATATTGCTGATCGACGATGTGTTCACAACCGGCGCGACACTCGGGGCCTGCGCGGCAGTTCTTCTCGATTCCGGTGCCGCCGCCGTGGATGCGCTGGTGCTTGCGCGGGTCGAGCGTCCCGGATAGCCGCCACATGCGATGACATCGTTGTGAACCCCAGTTGCTTGCCGCCACTGGTCAAGCGGGCTCAGGTTCCCTAGATAATGGGCGTAAAGCTGAACAGGAACGGACACTATGGCGAAGATCGAAATCTACACGGGTATGATGTGTGGCTATTGCTCCGCGGCAAAACGCCTGCTCAAGAAAAAGGGTGTCGATTTTGAGGAAACCGATGTCAGCTTCTCCAGCGGCAAGCGCAACGAGATGATGGCGCGCGCGAACGGCCGTCACTCGGTGCCGCAAATCTTCATCGACGACGCGCATATCGGCGGTTGCGACGACCTCTATGCGCTCGAATCCGCCGGCAAGCTCGACGCCATGCTCGGGATTTCCTGACCCGATTCTGCGGTCAGTCCTCTCCCGAACCCCTTACTGCACAGATACGCTGGATGACGGACGGGCGCGGTTCGCTAACCTCGCCCTGTTCGAATGCGCGCACTTCGAGTTTCCCCGCGACCGCGTCCTCGAGCTCATTGGGTGCCAGCAGGAAGTCGGGGTTCGACGGCTTTCCGAACCGCTCGTTTCCCGACGCAAACGTCTCGTAGAGAAACATGCCACCCGGCGCGACGGCGTCGATCAACGCCGGCAGAAGCGGGCGCCAAAGATAGTTGGTCACCACCACCGATCCATATGCCGCCGCCGCGGGGCGCCAGGGGTCGGCGTCCCGCTCGAGGTCGGTCTCGATGATCGTCAGGCGGGGATTCGCCGCGATCGCGCCCAGCCGCGACGTGTCCCGGTCCACCGCCGTGACGTCGTGACCCAGGCCCAGGAACAGCTTCGTGTGCCGCCCCGAACCGCATGCGACATCGAGCACGGGGCCCGCAGCCTGTGCGGAAAATCGGGCAATCCAGGTGGACGGTGGGCTGTCGGAGGTCATTGCGGGGCTCGATAGAGGCTTGTATTTTCTCTGAAATAGCACCAATTCTTTGGCGTTTCGCGTAATTTGGGTCGGCCTCCGCCGATATGCTGCATCAGGAACGGTTCGGGATGATTAGCTTCAATCTGATCTGCCAAAACGACCACGAGTTCGAGGGTTGGTTCCGGAACTCGGCTGACTTTGAGCGTCAGGCAAAGAAGCAGCTGGTCGCATGCCCGGAATGCGGCGACGCGCAGATCGAGAAATCGTTGATGGCGCCGGTTGTGGGCGCGAAGGACACGGTCCGGGCCAGTCGCACCGAGAAGGCTGAGCAGGCCCGAAAGGTGCGCAAGATGCTCGGTGAGGTGCGCGACTATGTCGAAAAGAATTTCGACGATGTCGGCGATGATTTCACGGACGAAGCGCGGAAGATCTACTATGGCGAATCCGACGAGCGCCCGATTTACGGCAACGCGACGGATGAGGATGCCCAAGAGCTGGCCGAAGAAGGTGTTCCCGTCGGCAAGCTGCCCTGGGTGAAGCGCGCCGACAATTAGATCGTGCTTGGATGAGTGCGCCGCCCTAAGCGTGCCGGCAACCCACCCCCATATAGTTCACATCCATGTCGGAGCGGTTGCGTGACCAACTGCCCGTGAGCGGGTTGAACACCACGCCCGTCAGTTCGAGCATCTCGATTCCGCCCGCTTCCAGTCCGCTGACCAACTCCGACGGTTTGACGAATTTCCGCCAGTTGTGGGTGCCGCGCGGCAGCCAGCGCATGACGTATTCGGCGCCGACGATCGCCAGGGCAAACGCCTTGGGTGTCCGGTTCAGGGTCGCCGCGAAGGTGAGCCCGCCGGGTGCGACCAGCCGGGCGCAGTCGCCGAGAAATGCCGCGGGATCGGCCACATGCTCGACGACCTCCATGCTCAGTACGATATCGAAGCTCTCGCCGGCGGCGAGCAGCGCTTCGGCGGTTTCGGCCCGATAGTCGATGTCCAGGCCGGACGCCGCCGCGTGGAGCGACGCGATCTCGATATTCTGGGCGACGGCGTCGATGCCGGTCACCTTCGCCCCCAGCCGTGCCATCGGCTCACACAGGAGCCCGCCGCCGCAGCCCACATCGACGAGGCTGAGCCCCTCGAGCGGGCGGGTCGAATGCCTGTCGCGGCCGAAATGTTCGCACACCCGGTCGCGGATGTATTCCAGACGCACCGGGTTGAACCGGTGCAGCGGCTTGAACTTGCCCGCCGGGTCCCACCATTCGTCGGCCATGCGCCGGAATTTCTCCAATTCCGCCGGATCGCGGGAATCGGGTGCGATGGTCTGCTTGGTCATCTGAGCGTTGCTTCCGTCATGTTCTCGTTTTCAATCCGGCTCGCGGCGCTTGCAAGCCGGGTTTGGGCTGAGTATGGATACGCCGCCTTTGCATCACAAGCTGGCGCCGCAGGCGCCGAACGCGGCGACGCCGCATGTTCTGCGCGCCTATATGTGTGCTCGTGACAGGCGTAATGGAAGAGACCATGGCACGTATTGTTGCAAAATTCGGCGGGACATCCGTCGCTGATCTGGATCGAATCCGCGCCGTTGCGGAGCGGGTGAAGCGTGAGCATGACGCGGGGCACCAGGTAGCCGTCGTGGTTTCGGCCATGGCCGGGGTCACGAATGACCTGGTCGAGCTGACCCGCGAGGCCCATGCCCTGCACGATGCGCGCGAGTATGACGTCGTGGTGTCGACCGGTGAACAGGTCACCGCGGGCCTCCTCGCCATCTGCCTGCAGGAGCAGGGTGTTCCGGCGCGATCCTGGCTCGGCTGGCAGATCCCGATCCGCACTTCGGATGCGCATGCGCGCGCGCGTATCGAGGGGATCGAGATCGAGGAAATGGAGCGCCGCTTCTCCGACGGGCAGGTCTGCGTGCTCGCCGGATTCCAGGGCATTGGCCCGGACAACCGGATCACCACGCTGGGGCGCGGCGGGTCGGACACGACGGCGGTGGCGCTGGCGGCGGCGCTCAAGGCGGACCGCTGTGACATCTATACCGACGTGGACGGGGTCTATACTTCCGACCCGCGGATCGTGACGCGTGCCCGCAAGCTGAGTAAAATCACCTATGAGGAGATGCTCGAAATGGCATCCCTCGGTGCAAAGGTCCTGCAGACCCGCTCGGTTGAGCTGGCGATGAACCACAGGGTTCCGGTTCAAGTTCTCTCATCATTCGACGAAGCCGTCGGCAGCGAGCGACCGGGAACCCTGGTCGTGGACGAGGAAGATATCGTGGAGCATGAAATTGTAAGCGGCGTTACCTACAGCCGCGATGAAGCCAAGATTACCCTGGTCCAGGTCTCTGACCGGCCGGGGGTGGCGGCCGCCATTTTCGGGCCGCTTGCCGACGCGAACGTCAATGTGGACATGATCGTGCAGAACGTCTCGGAAGACGGCGCGAGCACCGACATGACGTTCACGGTGACCCGCGGGGATCTCGACCGCGCCATCGAAATACTCAACGCCCGCAAGGATGAGCTTGGTTTCACAACGCTGGTGCCGGATGCCAACGTGGTAAAGGTATCGGTCGTCGGCGTCGGGATGCGCAGCCATGCCGGTGTCGCCCAACGGATGTTCTCGGCGCTCGCCGAACGCGGGATTAACATTCAGGTTATCTCCACATCGGAGATCAAAATCAGCGTCCTGATCGCCGAGGAGTTCACGGAACTCGCTCTGCGCGCGCTGCACACCGCCTACGGGCTCGACGCCGCATAGAGATCGACATGTTTTCCAGCTTCGTCCAATCCGAGCACGGTCGAAGCCGCGCCTCGGCGACGGCGGGGCAGGCGGTGCGGCTATGAAGCCGCCGGTTACGCCCGGCGGAAAACCCGCGAATGCATCGACAGTTTCCGGAGGTTGGGCGGGTTCGCGCCGCCTGTTGCGCCAGTTGCGCGACATCATGGCCGGGCCCGACGCGGTCCAGGCGCGGCTCGACCAGATCGCCACCCTGATCGCCCGCGAACTCGTCGCCGAAGTGTGCTCGATCTATGTGCGCCGTGCCGGCGAAGTGCTCGAGTTGTTTGCCACCGAGGGCCTGCGTCCCGACGCCGTGCGCAACACCCGCCTGATGGTCGGTGAAGGCCTGGTGGGTTTCGTCGCGGCGCAGGCGATGCCCGTCGCACTTGCCGATGCCCAGTCCCATCCGCTGTTTGCCTACCGGCCGGAAACCGGCGAGGAGCTCTATTCCTCGCTGATGGGCGTGCCGGTGCTGCGGGGCGGACGCGTGCTTGGTGTCCTGGTCGTCCAGAACAGAACCCAGCGCACCTACACCGAAGAAGAGGTGGAAACGCTTGAGACCACGGCGATGGTTCTTGCGGAACTGATCACCGGCAACGACATCCTGGACCTCGATGAGGCGCGTTACGACGCCGTCGCCGATGCCTTGCCCCAGCGTATCGAGGGTCTGGCGCTGAGCCCGGGCCTGACGATCGGGACCGCCGTGGTGCAACACCCGCGGATCACCATCGAGCGGATGCTCAGCGATGATCCCGTGGTCGAGGAGCAGCGCGTCCGCGACGCGCTCGCCGGCATGCATGGACAACTGGATGCGGCGCTGGATCGGCCGGAGTTTTCCGGGACGGGTGAGCATCGTGATGTACTGGAAACCTTTCGCATGTTCGCCGAGGACCGGGGATGGCTGCGGCGGATCGATGAAGCGATCCGGTCGGGCCTTTCGGCCGAGGCGGCCGTGCAGCGCGTTCAGGACGAAACGCGGGTTCGTATGGGGCAGGTCAAGGACAGCTTCCTGCGCGAGCGCTTACTCGATTTCGAAGAGTTGACTGACCGGTTGCTGCGTCAGCTCGTCGATGGCGGCCTGGATGTGGGCTTTCAACTGCCGACGGACGCGGTGCTGGTCGCACGCACGCTGGGGCCTGCCGAGCTGCTGAACTATGAGCCGGAAAACCTGAAGGCGGTGATCCTGGAGGAGGGCTCGGCCAACGCCCATGCCACGATCGTCGCACGCGCCCTGGGGGTGCCGCTTGTCGGGCGCCTCGAGGGTTTGCTCTCGCGAATTGAAACGGGCGATGCGGTTCTCGTCGATGGCGAGAACGGGGTGGCCTATCTGCGGCCGGGTGAAGAGGTGCGGGCGAATTTCGAGATGGCGGTGGTCGCCCGAAGCGCACGCCTGCAATCTTATCGCGGGCTCCGCGACCTGGCGGCGGAGACCCGCGATGGGGTGCCTGTGTCGCTGTTGCTGAATGCCGGGCTGCTGGCCGACATGAACCATCTGGAGGAGACCGGTGCCGAGGGGGTGGGGCTCTATCGCACGGAAATTCCGTTCATGATGCGCGCGACCTATCCGGACGTCGCGGCGCAGACCGAGTTCTATGCCCGGGTGCTGGATGAGGCGAAGGGCCGGCCCGTCACCTTTCGGACACTCGATATCGGGGGTGACAAGGCATTGCCTTATTTGCACAACGCCACCGAGGAAAACCCCGCGATGGGCTGGCGGGCGACCCGCATTGCACTCGACCGGCCGGCGATGCTGCGGCACCAGTTGCGCGCCTTGATCGTCGCGAGCGCCGGTCGCGACCTCGACGTTATGTTTCCGATGATTGCGCAGGTCTCGGAGTTTGAGGCCGCCAGGCGGCTACTTGATATCGAGCTTGCGCGCGCGACGCAACGGGGCGAGCCGCTGCCCGCAACAATCCGATGCGGGGTCATGCTCGAAGTGCCCGCGCTTGCGATGCAATTCGAAAACCTGCTGCCGCGCATCGATTTTCTGTCCGTGGGCAGCAACGATCTTGTGCAATTTCTGTTTGCCTCGGATCGTGGAAATCCGAGGATGGAAGGCCGGTACGACACCCTTTCGCCGGCGGTGTTGAACTTTCTCAAGCAGATTGCTCGGCACTGCGACACACACGCGGTTGATCTGACGGTGTGCGGGGAAATGGCGGGTGATCCTGTCGCGGCGATGGCGCTGATCGGGATCGGCTACCGGCGGCTTTCCATGTCACCGGCAAACATTGGGCCGGTGAAGGCCATGATTCGTTCGATGACCGTGGACGGATTGGTGGACTACCTTGAGGGCCTGTTGCACGGACCATACCCAAGTATTCGTTCGCATCTGCGCGGCTTCGCACGAGATCACGGAGTTGAAGTCTAAATCATTGCGGCTGGGACTCGCATTTGATACTAAGTCGAAGTGCAGACGTGAATTGCGTTTGATTATGGTGACTTAGGTTGCAGTTCGCGATTTATAGACTTGAACCTGGCATCTGACAGGAACTGGTTTTTGCGGCTGGCGGAATACACCGAACGTCGATGGCTGGGGACTCGATGGTACGTTTGAACCCACGATCGTTTCGCGTCCTGAATCAGGATGGCGCGTCGAACATGATGCACCCGGTCGAGGGCGCGGATCATGTCGGGGCGTTCCTGCGTGAGGCCCGCGAATCAACCGGTCGAACGGTCGTTGATGTCGCGCAGAATCTGCGTATTCGCCGGGTCTACCTTGAAGCCATCGAAGACGGCCGGTACGACGAATTGCCGGGCGCAACCTATGCCGTCGGGTTCGTACGCTCTTACGCGGCCTACCTGCGGCTCGATGCGCCCACGCTGGTGGCCCGCTTCAAGGAAGAGGCGAGCGGTATTCAGTCACCGCAGGAACTCGAATTTCCCACACCGGTGCCAGAGGGGCGTTTCCCCGGCGGCTTGCTGGTCACGGTTTGTCTGCTCCTCGGTGCGGCGGCATTCGGCGGCTGGTACTGGTACCAGAACCAGAACAGTATTGAGGTCACGCGGGTGCCTGCACCACCCGGTGATGCTGAGGTCACAGCCGAAGCAAGTGCGCCGCCGGATGCGACGGCCACGGCGAAGGCGACCGCTGCAACGACGGCGCCTGCGGCCCTATCCGCACCCGCAACGGGAACGGTCGCGCCGGAACCCGCCGCTGCGGATAATGCTGCACCCGTGACCACGGCGGCGGCCCCGACAATCTCGGGGCCCGATGATTCCGGACCGGTCACGAATGAGCCCGAGGTTCCGCTGGTCCCGCCGTCCTATCTGCAGCCGCAGGTGGATCCGCTTGCATCGATGGCTGATGTGCCGTCTCGCGACGAAACATCTGCGGATGCGCCGACGGTGGCCGCTGACACGCCGCGTGAAACTGCGGCGGTTGCCGAAACACCGGCTCCCGACGTGATGCGCGAACCGACCGCCGGGGAGCAGACGCCCGTCGAGACGACACCCGTCGAGACGACACCCGTCGAGACGACACCGGTCGAGACGGTAGCGGCCGAGACGGTAGCGGCCGAGACGGCGGCGACCGATACTTCTGCGGGCGCTGCCCCTGCGGATGAACCCGCAACGGTCACGGCGCCGGTCACGGACGTAGCGACCGTCAGTCCGGCTCCCGCACCGGCCGAATTCTCCTCCGAGCCAGCCATTATTGCGCTCCCTGAAACCGTCGAAACGGATGCGCCATCGAGCGCGGCCGCGTCGGACAGGGAGGGGCGCACCTTCGGTGCGAGAAACGCGGCCGCCCGGATCATCCTGCGGGCGCAGGAAAACACCTGGGTCCAGGTCCGCGACGAGGAAGAGAATGTCGTGCTGACCCAGATGCTGCAGGCGGGTGACCGGTATCTCGTGCCCAACCGCGACGGGTTGCGGTTGATGACGGGCAATGCGGGTGGTCTCGACATAGTCGTCGATGGTGACTCTGTTCCGGCGATCGGTGAACGCGGTGAAAGCCGGCGTGATGTCCGCCTGGACCCCAATCTCCTCAAGACCGGGACCGCGGTCGTCCGATAGCTTCCGCGGCGCTTGCGCGCGGTTGATATTTGACCCGACGGCGCGCATGTTACGGCAGATTTCCACGGTCATTTTGTAGTGTCGAATCCGAAGGTTGATACGAGTATGAGCGTTCGCCCCTATCGCGACATCGAACGGCGAAAAAGCCGTCAAATCATGGTCGGCGACGTCCCTGTGGGCGGCGATGCGCCGATTACTGTGCAGTCGATGACGAACACCCGGACCACGGATGTGGCGGGCACGATCGATCAGATTCGCGCCCTCGAAGTGGCCGGCGCGGATATCGTGCGGGTGTCGTGTCCCGATGAGGAAAGCACAGCAGCGCTGCGCCAGATCATCCCCGAAGTCACGGTCCCGATTGTCGCGGACATCCATTTTCACTATCGCCGGGCCATCGAGGCGGCCGAAGCGGGCGCCGCCTGCCTGCGATTGAATCCGGGCAATATCGGCTCGCGTGAGCGCGTGCAGGAAGTTGTCCGGGCGGCGCGCGACAACAATTGCTCCATGCGCATCGGGGTCAATGGCGGCAGTCTTGAGAAGGAATTGCTCGAAAAGTATGGCGAGCCCTGTCCCGAGGCGCTGATCGAAAGCGCGTTGAATTCCGTCCGCATGCTCGAAGACGAGGATTTCCGCGAGTTCAAGATTTCGGTGAAGGCGTCGGATGTCTTCCTCGCCGTCGCGGCCTATATGGGGCTCGCCGAGGCCTGCGACTATCCGCTGCATATCGGCATCACCGAGGCGGGTGGATTGCGGTCGGGCACGGTCAAATCCTCGGTCGGGCTCGGCATGCTGCTCTGGTCGGGGATCGGCGACACGCTGCGTGTGTCCCTGTCGGCCGACCCGGTTGAAGAGGTCAAGGTCGGGTTCGATCTGCTCAAGTCCCTGGGGCTCCGCCACCGGGGCGTGAACGTAATCTCCTGCCCGTCCTGCGCGCGCCAGCAATATGACGTGATCGAGACGGTGCGGGTTCTGGAAGAACGTCTGTCGCACATCACCACCCCGATGACGGTGTCGGTGATCGGGTGCGTGGTGAACGGCCCCGGCGAGGCGACGATGACGGATATCGGTTTTACCGGCGGCGGCCGCGGCACCCACCAGGTGTATATCGGCGGCCAGCCTCATCACCGCCTGCAGGACGAGGATATCGTCGATCATCTGGTCGGCCTCGTGGAGGCCAAGGCCGCCGAGATCGATGCCGCCGCTTCGGATGAGGCCGACAGCCTGTCGTCCGCGGCCGAATAGCCCGTTACGCATCGAGAATAATCATGGCCAAACTCCAGCCAGTGCGCGGCACCCATGACCTGCTTGGTGATGAGGCGCGCGCGCATCTCGCCATCGTCGAGGCCGCGCGCGAGATCGCGGGCCGATATGGCTACGGCCCGATGTCGACGCCGATCTTCGAGTTCACCGATGTATTTCAGCGCACGCTCGGCGACACGTCCGACATCGTCACCAAGGAGATGTACACCTTCGAGGACAAGGGCGGCGACAGCCTGACTCTGCGCCCCGAAGGCACGGCGGGGATCGCCCGGGCGGTCATCTCGGGGGGGCTGCGTGACAAGTTGCCGTTGAAATGCTTCTACACCGGCCCGATGTTCCGCCATGAGCGCCCGCAGAAGGGCCGCTTGCGGCAGTTCCATCAGATCGGCGTTGAGTTGATCGGGGTGGCCGAGCCGGCCGGGGACGTCGAGGCGATCGCACTGGGCGCCGATATTCTGGACGCGCTCGGCATTCTGTCGGAGACGACCCTTGAGCTGAACACGCTGGGGGACGGCGAGAGCCGGGCGGCGTATCGCGACGCCCTGGTCGCCTACTTCACCGCCCACACCGACAAGCTTTCGGACGACAGCCGCGAACGCCTCGCGCGCAACCCGTTGCGTATTCTCGATTCCAAGGATGCCGATGATCGCGCCGTGATCGCCGATGCGCCGGTGTTCGACGACTATCTGAGCGACGATGCGCGGACCTTCTTCGACGCCGTCCGGTCGGGGCTCGAGACCGTCGGGATCGCCTACACGCTCAACCCGCGGCTGGTGCGCGGATTGGACTATTACAGCCACACCGCGTTTGAATTCACGACCGAGGCCCTCGGCGCACAGGGGACCGTGCTCGCGGGCGGGCGCTACGACGGCCTGATCGAGACCATGGGCGGCCCCGCCACGCCGGGTGTCGGCTGGGCGGCCGGGGTCGAGCGGCTGGCGATGATGCTGGGTGACCCCGCCCCCGCCTCGCGTCCCATCGCCCTGGTGGGGATGGGCGAGGACGGCGAGCGCGAGACCGTCCGGCTTGCACGTGAACTGCGTCGTGCAGGGTTTTCGATCGAGTTGCTCTACAAGGGCGGCATGAAACGCGGGCTGCGCCGCGCGGACCGGGTCAACGCCGCGGCGGCCGTCCTGATTGGCGACGACGAGTTGGCCAAGGGCGCCGTGACCGTGCGCAATCTTGACAGCGGTGAACAGGCCGACGTGGCCATCGCCGACCTGACCGACCACCTCGCCGCATACCGTTAGCGACGCATAGATATGGGCCACCGTCCTGAACATCGGGCGGCGCCGGCCGACTATGTTGTCGTTGGCGCCAGCCACAAGACCAGCAGTGCCGCCTTGCGGGATCGATTGTTTATCGAGGACGCGGATGTGCCCGCCATGCTCACCGCGCTGCGCCAGGGCGGCTTCGATCAGGCACTGGTGATCTCGACCTGCGACCGGGTCGAGTTTCACGGCGCCGCCATCGACCCCGATCGCGCCGTCGGCACGGCGCGGGAGGTTCTGCGCCGGCGTGCCGGGGGCGCGGCGGATGAGTTTTTTGATCTCACGGGAATGGAGGCCGCGCGGCACGTGTTTGCCGTTGCGGCGAGCCTCGAAAGCGTCGTCGTGGGCGAATCCGACGTCCTCGGGCAGCTCAAATCCGCCCACGCCCTGGCCCGCGATGCGGGCAGCATCGGTCGTGAGCTTGAAAGCCTGATGCAGCATGCCTATGGGGCGGCCAAGGATGTTCGCGCGAACACCGCCATCGCTGAAGGGCCGGTGTCGCTGGCGACGGCGGCCGTGCACGCGGCGCGCAACCTGTTTGGCAATCTGGAGAATGTCGCGGCGCTGCTGATCGGGCCGGCCGAGATGGGCGTGTTGATGCTTGACCAGTTTCGCAACGGCGGCCTGCGGCGGGTCACGGTTGCGGCCGGCAACGCGTCACGCGGCCAGGCGATGGCGCGTATCGTCGAAGGCCACAGCGTGACCTATGACGATATTCCAGAGGCACTCATCGGCGCGGATCTCGTGATCTGCGCGGCGGGTCTGGGGCGGCCGATGGTCACGGCCGCCATGCTGCGGGACGCCTTGCGAACGCGCCGGCGCAAACCAATCTTCGTGCTCGACGTGGCCATTCCCAATGATGCCGATCCCGACATCGCCGATCTTGAGGATGCGTTTCTGTACGACCTCGACAATCTGGAGTCGATCTCGCGTTCCAACCGCGAATCACGCGACGCCGCGATGGCCGATGCCTGGCAGACAATCGACCGACATATCACGGTGTTTCGCGATGCGCGGGCCGAGCGCGACGCGGTGCCGGTCGTGGCGGATCTGCGGGCACATTTTGAGGATACGCGCGCCGAAATTCTCGCGGACAATCCCCATGGCGATGCGAACGAAATCTCGCGGCGGCTGATCAATCGGCTGCTGCACAAGCCGTCCCAGATATTGCGTGCCGCGGCGCGCGACACCGGCGCAGACAATCCCCTGTCCGATGCGGCCCGGGATATGTTCGGGCTGACCCCAGAGAAAAATGTAAATCAAGCCAATCCGGAAACGGACGGCAAGGCGCCGACCGGGAGTGAAGACGAATGAGCATGGATGACAAACTCGATCGGGTGATCGAACGCCATACGCAACTCTCCGACCTGCTGGCGAAGACCGACGGCAGCGATCCCCAGGAGTATGTCCGGCTGTCGAAGGAATATTCGGAGCTCGGCCAGGTCGTGGAGAAGGTTCTGGCGCTGCGCGGTGCACGCGAGGAGATCGTCGGCCTCGAGGAAATTATCGCGGACGGCGAGGCGGACGCGGAGATGAAGGAGCTTGCGCAACTCGAAATCGAGGAGTTGCGCGACAGCGTGCCCGCGCTCGAGCAGTCGCTCAAACTCATGCTGTTGCCCAAGGACGAGGCGGACACGAAGAACGCGATCCTCGAGATTCGCGCCGGCACGGGTGGCGATGAGGCCGCCTTGTTCGCCGGGAGCCTGTTCCGGATGTATCAGCGCTATGCCGAGACCAAGGGCTGGAAGGTCGAGGTGATGGAGTCCAGTGGCACGGGCATCGGCGGTTATAAGGAAATCGTCTCGAGTATCAGCGGCCAGGACGTGTTTGCGCGCCTGAAATACGAATCCGGTGTACACCGTGTGCAGCGGGTGCCCGAGACCGAGAGCAGCGGTCGTATACACACGTCGGCGGCAACGGTCGCCGTGCTCCCCGAGGCCGAGGAAGTCGATATCGACATTGCGGAGACTGATTTGCGGGTGGACACCTACCGCGCGTCGGGCCCGGGCGGGCAGTCGGTCAACACGACCGACAGCGCGGTGCGGATCACCCATATTCCGACCGGGATCGTGGTGACCCAGCAGGATGAAAAGTCCCAGCACAAGAACCGCGCCAAGGCGATGCGGGTCTTGCGGGCACGTCTGTATGAACATGAGCGCCAGCAAATTGATGCGGAGCGCGCCGCGTCGCGGCGCAGCCAGGTGGGATCGGGAGACCGGTCCGAGCGCATTCGCACATATAATTTTCCCCAGGGCCGGGTGACCGATCACCGTATCAACCTGACCCTTCATAAGCTCGACCGTATCCTCGACGGGGAGGCGCTGGACGAACTGGTTGATGCGCTGACCACCGAGGACCAGGCCGCACAACTCGCCGAGGATGACAGTCCAAATGCCTGAGATGATATCGAACACGATCGCAGCGGCTCTGGCCGAGGCCGGCGGACGGTTACGTGCTGTCGGGGCCGACAGCCCCGAACTCGACGCACGGGTGTTGTTGCGGCAGGTGACGGGCCATGAAGACGCATGGCTGATCGCCAATCCCGATGCCGAGATCGATGCGGAGGCGTTGCACGGATACTCGGAACTCCTGGCGCGTCGCGAACACCGCGAACCGGTCTCGCAGATTGTTGGGGAGCGCGAATTCTGGTCGCGAAACTTTCGGGTGACGGCCGATGTCCTGACGCCGCGCGCTGACACTGAGACGCTGATCGAAACGGTTCTGACGCGCATCGAGGACCGGGATGCGTCGCTGCGCATTCTGGACCTGGGCACCGGCAGCGGATGTATTCTTCTGACCCTGCTCGCGGAATGCCCGAACGCGACCGGCCTGGGTGTTGATATGTCTTCAGCTGCGCTCGAGGTGGCCGCAACCAACGCCGTGGCGCTCGGTTTGTCCGGGCGCGTCAAATGGCAGGAAGCGGACTGGTGTGAGGGTGTCGAGGGGCCGTTCGATGTCATCGTTTCCAATCCGCCCTATATCGCGGGCTACGAGTTCCGGCATCTGGAGCCCGAGGTGCGCGATCACGAGCCGAACATGGCGCTGAATGGTGGTGCGGACGGGCTGGCGGCTTACCGCCGCATCATTCCGTCATTGAAACGCCTCGGGACCGGGCATTCGGTAATCGCGATGGAGGTGGGGCAAGGACAAGCGCGTGGTGTCGCCGCACTGGGGCGCGTGGCGGGTCTGCGGATTGCCGATACCGATCAGGATATCGCGCGCCGGGTGCGTGTCATCACCCTTGAGCCGGCGTCGGAGAGTTAACGGGTGCAGAAAGTTCTTGGAAAACAAAACCGAGCCGCCTAGGGTGCCCCGGTCAGATACGCCGTACACGCCTGTTGCGATCACAATCCCATAGGCTTTGGCGACAATCTGAACTCCCGTATCCGAACTTGAAATGACCTCTCGCGGTCGAGCGGTCATTTTCGGAAAGCGTGCGATCCATTTGGACCGCGCCAGATCGGGCGGGAGTTGGGCCGTAATCAGTAACTCTGATCGACGGAAGCAATGCGACCAAATACGAACAACAACAGGCGGGCACGGGGCCGCGGCGGACGTAAGTCCGGCAATTCCCGCAACCAGACATATGACAGCAACGGCCCGGGCGCGCGCGTGCGCGGGAACCCGTCGCAGATCTATGAGAAATATCAGCAACTGGCCCGCGATGCGGGGTCGGCCGGTGATCGCGTGGGGGCTGAAAATTACCTTCAGCACGCCGAGCACTACTATCGGCTGATGAGTGCCGCTGCGGCCAAGAACGAACAGCGGAGCGGTTCGGACGAGGGGTCTCGTGACGAGGGTTCTCGCGACGAAGGCTCTCGCGACGAAAGTTCTCGGAACGAAGGCTCTCGGAACGAGGGATCTCGGAACGAAGCGCCGCGTGATTCGGGAAATGGTCATGGCTCTTTCGTCGAAGACCTGCAGGCCGAGGATGCCGGCAATGCCGAGAGTGACGCGTCCGAAGACGAAGCGCGGGCCGATAAGGCAGACGATGCCGGTTCGCGCCCGCCTGCCCGGAAGCGGCGTTCGCGCCGTTCCAACGGTCGCTCTGCCGAAAGCGACAAGAGCGCCGGCGCAGACGATGCGGGAAATGATGCCGCGAACCCGGATGATGATCGCGACGATGATGATGGCGAGGCCGTAACGGCCTAGTTGTTCATTGCGACCGTTTGCCGGTCGATCATGGAATCGAAAGGATCTGATCCCCCGGGCGAATTTCGCCCGGGTCGATGACGCGTGCATATACGCCCATGTCCGTATGACCCCATCCCTTCCGCAGGGCGCGGGGCAGATTCAGGTCGCGTGCGGCCGTGTCGGGGTTGACGTTCGTCGCGGCGCATCGCCGCGTGCGCTTGATCGCTTCGACAACGGCGCCGCCGATCCGGAATCTGCGGTTCACCCAGTCGAGCTCGCTCCACGCCGGTGCGCCTTTGACGTAGACGTTTGCCCGGAATCGGCGCGCGTCGACGTCGGTGCCGATTGCCGCCCCCAGGGCCGCGACGCTGTCGAGATTGATGAGCGAGATCACCTTCGCGTCGAGATCGGAGAAACTGTGGTCGCCGGCCTCAAGCAGCGTCGGTGGCCCATCGATCTCGTCGGCGAGAAACGCCGCGAAGAAGGATTCCACACGAGATCGGCCGTCGTCGCTTGAAAGGCAGGCGGTAAGGACGACCCGCCGGCCCTGGCGCAAGGTGAGTTCACCGGTCGTGTCATTGTAATCGGCATCCAGTTCCGCCAGTTTTTCATCGCGCACGAGCGCCAGAAAGTTGGTTTTGGGCATCCAGACTGGTTTCTCGGTGTCGAACACAAACCCGGGGCGCCCGAGCGCAAACCGGCGGTCTCCCGCGATTGTCTGTCCCTTTTTGAGCGTCGCATGGGGCAAAACGCGGCCGGACAGGCCCTTAACCGGGTAGCTACGAATTTCTGAGATACTGGCGTTCATAATTTTGCTGTTTCCTGCCGAATATCGCGCCCCAGGATCGGGTCGTGGGTCTTGTGTTGGGGCGTCGCAACACCATATTTCAAGGACACAGACTGGCTCGTGCATCGAAATGGCGGGCCGCCAGCGTGTCCTTGTGGTGAATGCCGAAACCGGGTTCGCCGTCCATGCCTGCCTCATGTGAGGGGGTCGTTCGAGGAGAAGAACATGAACTTTGAGAAATTTACAGAGCGCGCGCGCGGATTCGTTCAGGTCGCCCAGGACCTGGCGCAACGCAGCGCGCATCAGCAACTGGTACCCGAACATCTGTTGAAGGCCCTGCTCGATGACGAGGAAGGGCTCTGTGCAAACCTGATCCGGGCCGCCGGTGGCGATCCCGCGGGTGCGGAACAGGCCGTCGAACTGGCGCTCGGCAAGCTTCCCAAGGTTGAAGGCGACGGTGCCGGGCAGCTTTACTTGTCGCAGGAGACCAGCCGAATTCTGAATGCCGCCGAGGAGGTCGCCGAGAAAGCTGGCGACAGTTTCGTCACGGTCGAACGGCTTTTGCTGGCGATTGCACTGGCGACCGGCACGGGTGCGGCAAAGATTCTCGCCGACGCGAACCTCACGCCCCAGTCGCTGAACGGGGCGATCAACGAATTGCGCAAGGGCCGGACGGCAGACAGCGCCACGGCGGAAAACGCCTATGAGGCGCTTGCGAAATATACCCGCGACCTGACCGAGGCGGCCCGCGACGGCAAGCTCGATCCGGTGATCGGGCGGGACGAGGAAATCCGCAGGACGATTCAGGTGCTGGCGCGGCGGACGAAGAACAACCCGGTCCTGATCGGTGAGCCTGGTGTGGGTAAAACCGCCATCGTGGAGGGCCTCGCGCTGCGCATCGTCAATGGCGATGTGCCGGAAAGCCTGCGTGAGAAACGCCTCCTGTCCCTCGACATGGGTGCGCTCATCGCCGGCGCGAAGTTTCGCGGCGAGTTCGAAGAACGCCTGAAATCGGTCCTCGAAGAGGTTGGTTCGGCGGCGGGTGAGGTGGTGCTGTTCATCGACGAAATGCACACCATCGTCGGCGCCGGCGCGGCCGAGGGGTCGATGGATGCCTCCAACATGCTCAAGCCGGCGTTGGCACGCGGCGAACTGCATTGTGTCGGGGCGACGACCCTCGATGAATATCGCAAGCATGTGGAAAAAGACGCCGCTCTGGCGCGCCGCTTCCAGCCGGTTTTCGTCTCCGAGCCGACGGTGGCGGATACGATTTCCATCCTGCGCGGCCTGAAGGAGAAATACGAACTCCATCACGGGGTGCGGATCACTGATTCTGCGCTCGTGTCGGCGGCGACGCTCTCCAACCGCTATATCACCAACAGGTTTTTGCCCGACAAGGCAATCGACCTCGTCGACGAGGCCGCATCGCGGCTGCGCATGGAGGTGGATTCCAAGCCCGAGGAGATCGACGAGCTCGACCGCCGGATCATCCAGCTCAAGATCGAGCGGGAGGCGCTGAAGAAGGAAAGCGACAGCGCATCGGCGGAGCGGCTCGAGGCTCTTGAGGAGGAGCTCGGCGGTCTGGAAGCCAAGTCGGCGGATCTGACATTCGTCTGGCAGGCGGAAAAGGAAAAGCTCGCCGGGACCCAGAAGATCAAGGAACAGCTCGACGCGGCCCGTCTCGAACTCGAACAGGCGCAGCGGGTCGGCAACCTGGAACGCGCCGGTGAGCTTGCCTACGGCCTGATCCCCAATCTCGAAAAGGCCATCGTCGAGGCCGATGAAGCCCCGGACGGCAACATGCTCGACGAGGAGGTCACGGACAGCCATATCGCAGGGGTCGTCTCGCGCTGGACCGGGGTTCCTGTCGACAAGATGCTCGAAGGTGAACGCGAGAAGCTGCTGGAAATGGAATCTGTTCTCGGCAGCCGCGTGATCGGGCAGGGCGAGGCCATCGGCGCGATTTCAAACGCCGTGCGTCGCGCGCGCGCCGGTCTGCAGGACCCGAACCGGCCGATCGGCTCCTTCCTGTTTCTCGGGCCGACCGGTGTCGGCAAGACCGAGCTGACCAAGGCGCTTGCCGAGTTCATGTTCGATGACGACCAGGCGATGGTCCGCGTGGACATGTCCGAGTATATGGAGAAGCATGCGGTTGCGCGCCTGATCGGCGCGCCGCCGGGCTATGTCGGTTATGAAGAGGGTGGTGCGCTGACCGAGGCGGTGCGTCGCCGGCCGTACCAGGTCATCCTGTTCGACGAAATTGAGAAAGCCCATCCGGACGTCTTCAACGTGCTTTTACAGGTCCTGGATGACGGTCGGTTGACGGACGGACAGGGTCGGACGGTGGATTTCACGAACACCCTGATCATCTTGACGTCGAACCTGGGCAGCGAGTATCTCGCAAATCAGCCCGACGGCGAGGACACGGATGTCGTTCGCGACGCTGTGATGGAGGTCGTTCGGGGCGCGTTCCGGCCCGAATTCCTCAACCGTCTCGACGAGGTGCTGCTGTTCCACCGCCTCACGCGCGAGCAGATGTCCGGGATTGTGGATATCCAGTTGGCGCATCTGCGGCGGCTGCTTGAGGACCGCAAGATTGTGCTCGAACTGGATGATGCTGCGACCAGTTGGCTGGCAAATGCCGGGTATGACCCTGTCTACGGCGCGCGCCCGCTCAAGCGGGTAATCCAGCGTCATCTGCAGAATCCCCTGGCGTCGATGTTGCTCGATGGACGCATTGTCGAGGGTGACACGATTGGCGTGAGTGCCGGGCCGGAGGGTCTGATTATCAACGGCGAGACGGTGCACGCCGCGGCCGCCTGACGGCACAGCATGGTCTCAGCGAGGAGACGTAGTGGTGACAGGACAACCCCCCCGAAGGCGTCGATGGCTGTCCCGTGGCGGATTGTTACTCCTTGTGCCGGTGCTCGCTGTCGCGATTGTTGTCGTCTACTTCTTCACCGTCGGCGCGCAGCAGCGGCATGAGGTGGTCATGCCGCCTCCCGGACTTCCCGATGTGTCGGGTGATCTGAGCGGGCATCTGGCTGCGTTTATGGTGGACGGCCAGCTGGATGCCGCGCGTGTCGCGCCGCGCTTCGAGGAAGCTCGCGCCCGGTTCGAGGGCATGCGCGTCATCTTCGTGCCGTCCTACCTGAGCGATTCGGTCATCCCGTCGGTCAATCTCGGGAACGAATTCGGCTATATGGCGGGAATCTACAACTGGCTGGCCGAGGAAGGCATCGACGCCGAGATCGCGGATGTCGAGACCGAGGACACCGTCGCGGCGAATGCCGAACGTCTCGTCGGCATTGTCGGCGCGGGAGAGTCTCCGATCTGCTTCGTGACCCACAGCAAGGGTGGATTGGATGTGATGGAGTATCTGCGTCGTGCCACGCCGGGCCAGCTTGACCGGGTGGCGTGCTGGATTGCGATGCAGACGCCGTTCGGTGGCTCGCCGGTCGCCGATCTGGCGCGTGACGTACCCGGGTTGCCCGACCTGATGGATGCGGTGCTGCCTGTTCTCGGCGGGCGCGGCGAATCCCTCATCGATCTGACGACCGAGGCGCGCGCGCGTTATCTCGATGTCCATGGGAAGGAAATCGCGGCGGTGTTCGAGGTCGTGCCGACGCTCTGTGTCGCGACCTATGTGGATGACCCGGGCAATTTTGCCCGTCCGACCTCCTGGAGCTATCCCACCCTTGTCTGGATGCACGAGAAACAGGTGCCGAGCGACGGCCTTGTGCCGGTCCGGTCCGCTGTCGACATTTGCCCGCGATCAATCACGATTGCGGGTCTTGATCATACCGGCATCGTCTCGCCGGGTTTGGTGGCGCCGATCGACCAGACCGCCTTGATGCGGATTCTGTTTCATCTGGTTTTTGGGTGAGCCGCCGAGATATCGCTTTTTCGGAGTTTCTCGGGGAATAAACCGGCAATTCACCTGTTGATGAGGTGCCTAGGCAAGTAGGCGGTCGGGTGACCGTGTGCAGGGCGGCGCCGGGAAACCGGCCATGCCCCGCGTGCGCGGTCATCCGGCGATTCTTGTGATCCAGTTCGCGGGCTGGACGGGGGTCTGATCCCCAAACCTCCTGTCTCACAGCTCCTGGGCGCGTCAGGCTTGCCGGTGAATACCCCCGAAAGGTGGCGGACGGTGATCTCCCTCAACTTCACCGGCCGCCACCGCTTTTGCATGCGAGTGTTGTATAAAGGGGGCGGAGACTTGGGATGCAGCGCCGTTCGTACGAGCTCATAGAGACGCATATACCCAGCTTGCGCCGTTATGCGCTGGTGCTGTTGCGGCATGACGAGCCACGTGCGGACGATCTGGTGCAGGATTGCCTCGAGCGGGCGTTGAGCCGCTGGCATCTGTGGCGCCGGCCCGGAAATCTGCGCGGCTGGTTGTTCACGATTCTGCACAATATCTACGTCAACGATGTGGCACGCGCCGTGGCGCGACCGGATGTCGTCGAGATACAGGATTACTTTCCCGCGATGGCTGTCCCGCCGAACCAGGCGGACCGCATTCGCCTCCGCGAAGTGACTGCGGCCATCCAGGAACTGCCCGACACGCAACGCCAGACCCTGTTGCTGGTGACGATGGAAGGCTTCAGTTACGACGAAACGGCGGATATCACGGGGGTTCCGATCGGAACGGTGATGTCCCGCCTGTCGCGCGCGCGAGAGAAAGTGCGGGCGGCGAGTTGGGGGGAAACGCGAGAGAATGGACGGAGAATAAAGTGAGCGATCTTCCCGAAATTCCCACCGAGGACGAGATCCAGGCGCTGGTCGACGGCCGCCTTGATCCCGGTCGTCGCGCTGACGTCGAGGCCTGGTTGTCGGAAAACCCGGACCCAGCGGCTCGGGTCGCCGAGTTGCGCGATATCTCGACGGTGGTCGAGCGGGCCTATGACCATCTGCTGGAACGGCCGATCCCGGCGCGGTTCCAGAACATGGGGTCACGCTCGATGACCCGAAGCCCGGTTTGGCGTGTGGCGGCCATGATTGTGCTTATCGCGATGGGTGCCGCCGGGGGTTGGTTTGCCAATGATGCGGTGGGCCCGGGTAACGACCCGGATGTCAGCCTGGCACGCGGTGCGGTGAAGGCGCATCAGATGTACGCGCGCGAAGTGCGCCATGCGGTGGAGGTGCCGGCGAGCGAGGAGACTCATCTGGTGGCCTGGCTCTCAAAGCGTCTGGATGCGCCTTTGCGGGCACCCAATCTGGATGACCAGGGTTACCGGCTGGTCGGCGGCCGCTTGTTGCCGGCGTCGGAGTCGGGGCCTGCGGCGCAGTTTATGTATGAAGCGGAATCCGGCGAACGGCTGACGCTTTATGTCGAGCAGAATCTGGTGGGTGGCGAGACGGCCTTTCGTTTCACGGAATATGACGACGTCTCGGCGTTCTGGTGGAAGGACGGGCCGCTGGCCTATGTGCTGATCGGGCAAGGCGAGCGCGATCGGTTGCTGGCCCTGGCCCGCGCGACCTATCAGGAACTCAATCCGTAAGCTGCTTGCCGGCTGCGTTGTCGGCCAATGTAGGTGCCGCGAGTGATGCGAAGCGGGTATCGACCGATTCGCGAAGAGCTTGAAACTCAGCGAGGCGATCGCCCTTGAGTTTTTCACCGCTCGGGAGCTTGAGCCCCAGCGGGTTGATCTGCTTCCCGTCGCGGTGAATTTCATAGTGGAGATGGGCACCCGTCGACCGGCCGGTCGAACCCACATATCCAATCACCTGACCCTGGCGCACGCGTTTGCCCGTGCGCACCCCGCGGGCATATCCGTTCAGATGCGCATAGGCCGTGGAGTAAGTGCCATTGTGGCGAATGCGGATGTACTTGCCGTAGCCGCCGTTGGTTTGCGCCATCTCGACCGTGCCGTCACCGGCGGCATAGATCGGAGTTCCCGTCGGTGCGGCGAAATCGACACCCGCATGCAGACGGGTATAGCCGAGGATCGGGTGCTTGCGGTTGCCGAAGCGTGACGACAGGCGCGCGCCGTCGAGCGGCGTCTTCATCAATGCCTTGCGGACGCTTTCGCCCTTTTCATTGAAATAGTCGATCGTGCCCTTCGATGTTTCGAACCGGTAGAAGGGCAAACCGGTGCCGCGCAGGGTGAGCTTGGCATAGTGGATGTCGCCATTGTTCACGACGACATCGTCCTGGTTGCGTTGCCGTTCGAACATGATCTCGAACGCATCGCCGTTCCAGATGTCACGCTGGAAATCGACATCGAAGCTGTAGATGCGGATCAGTTCGATCAGGACCGAGATCGGAATGCCCGCGTCGCGCCCGTTCACGAAAAGGCTCGAATCAATCGAACCGGAGACGCGGACCAGTTCGGTGGTGAGCGGCAACTCGATTTCCCGCGCGACAAAAGTATCGTCCGCGCGTTCGACCTCGACCTCCCGATCATAGGTTACGGGCAGGCGCAGGGCCGAAAGTTGATAATCCGGTTCTTCGGTGGGGCGTGGGGTTGTGGCGTCGGTCACCGGCCCGAGGGTTATCTGAAGTTCGTCGCCGACGCGCAGGTCACGACGGGGATCATAGACACCCTTGAGCGACTGGATGGCGGTGTGCGCCTCGGCGCGCTCCGCGCCGGCCTTGATAAGGACGTCCATGAGATTGTCGCCATTCTCGATCTCCACAGTCTGCACGAGCGGCAGGAGGGGTTCCGGCTCCTTGACGACCGTTGCAATGGGCGGCGCCGCGGCGGATGCAGGCGCGGAGATCTGGGGCGCTGG
>Ga0070727_10001206_pt1 | contig 27997 bp, 25 predicted proteins | sample tdAd472_FD_66722 | JGI IMG/M metagenome (GOLD analysis project Ga0070727, IMG submission 66722) | Marine sediment microbial communities from the Atlantic coast under amendment with organic carbon and nitrate - tdAd47.2 | ecosystem: Environmental > Aquatic > Marine > Coastal > Sediment | place...
GGGCTCTACCCCGCGGTGGATCCGCTGCGCAGCAGCTCGGGGCTGCTCGACCCGGCGATCGTCGGCGAGCGGCACGCGCGGTTGGCGGCCGAGGCCCGGCGCGTGCTCGCGAAGTACGAGGAGCTGCGCGACGTGATCGCGCTGATGGGCACCGACGAGCTCGCCCCCGCCGACCGCGAGGCCGTGTTCCGCGCGCGCCGCCTGCGGCGCTTCCTCACCCAGCCCCTGCGCGTGACCGAGTCGTTCACGGGGCGCGCCGGTGCCTACGTGACCGTCGCCGAGACCCTCGACGGAACCGAGGCGATCCTCGCCGGGACCTACGACCACCTGCCCGAGCAGGCGTTCTACATGGGCGGCTCGCTCCCGCAGCTGCTCGAGCGCCAGCAGGCGGCGACCCCATGAGCGCGTTCACCCTGATCCTGCAGTCCCCGGCCGGCGCCGACGAGCTCGAGGCCGTGAGTTCGCTGCGCTTCGAAGCCCCCGACGGCGGGCGCGGCGTCCAGCCCGGCCACGAGCCGGCCCTGGCGCTGTTGACCCCGGGCATGGCCAGCTACCGCTCCGCCGACCACACCGGCTACCTGGCGACCGAGGGCGGCCTGGTGTGGATCGATCGCGCGCGCGTGCGCCTGGTCTCGCGCTGGATCGCGCGCGCCCCGAGCATGGAGGCGCTGCTGCGGCTGGTGCAGCGCCGGCGGGAGCGGCGGGACCGCCTCGAGGACCAGGCGCGGCGCCAGGCCGAGCACCACGAGCTCGCCACCCGGCGGGCCCTGTCCAAGCTGCAGCGCGAGGTGAGCTGGTGAGCGACCCCGGCTCGCCACCCCTGCCCCCGTCGCACGACGAGCCGCTGCTCGAGCGCGTCCGGACTCAGAAGCAACGCAACGAGCGCGCCCGCCGCACCTCCAGCCGCACCCTCTGGCGAACCGTGGCCCATGTCGGCGTGCTCGGCTGGCTGATCGCGCTCCCCACGGTGGGCGGGATCTACCTCGGTCACCAGCTCGACCTGCGCTTCGAGACCGGGGTCACCTGGGCCCTCTCCTGCCTCTCACTCGGTCTGGCCGGCGGCGGCTATCTGTTGTGGCGCACCTTCAACCAAGTCTCCGAGGAGGATTCCCCGTGAGCTACGTCCTTGCCTTCGTGTGCGGCCTGCTCGCCGCCGCCCTGCACCTGCTGCTCCTGCGCTGGTCGCTCCAGCGCGCCTTGGCCCGCGGGTCCTCCGGCGCTGCCCAGCTGCTCTGGCTCTCGCCCTTGCGCTTGCTGCTCACCAGCGGGCTGATCGCGGCGCCCGCGCTGTGGTGTGGCGGCACGGGCGCGCTGCTGGCCCTCGTCGCGTTCGCCGTCGTCTCCCAACCGCTGCGCTGGCGCGCGCTGCACGTCCCCTCGCTGGAGGGCGCCGGCGCGTGAACCCCCGGACCCTCGACCTCTACGGCTTCGCCGTCCCCGAGACGGTCCCCTGGACGCTGGCGCTGACCGCGCTGCTCTCGATCGCGGCGCTGATCGCGTCGCGGCGGCTGCAGCTCGAGGGGCTCAGCCTCTGGCAGACCGCCGTCGAGTTGTTCTGCAGCTGGATCCGCGAGACCGTGCGCGAGGTCGTCGACGAGGACCCGGCGCCCTACGTGCCGCTGATCGGCACGCTGATGCTCTTCATTGCGCTGAGCAACGTGCTCTCGGTGGTCCCCTTCGCGCGCCCGCCGACCGCCGAGCTCTCGACCACCGTGGCCCTGGCGCTGGTCGTGTTCGTCGCGGTGCCGTTCTACGGGATCCGTCGCCACGGCTTCCGCGGCTACCTGGCCAGCTACGTCAAGCCCAACCCGATCCTCTTGCCCTTGAACCTGCTGGGCGAGGTCACGCGCACCGTGGCGCTCTCGGTGCGCCTGTTCGGCAACGTGATGAGCGGGCAACTGATCGGCGCGATCCTGCTCGTCGTCGCCGGCGCGCTGTTCCCCGTGCCGCTCCTGCTCCTGGGGCTGCTGACCGGGATCATTCAGGCCTACATTTTCGGGATCCTCGCCGCGGTCTATATCGCGGCCGCCCTCCAAACCGACGCCCCGAGCGAAACCCCGACCGAGGAGGTCGCACCCCAATGAACGAACAGGCACTCCTTTCCCTCGCCTCCATCGTGACCGCGGGACTGACCATGGCGGTGGGCTCCATCGCCCCCGCCCTCGGACAAGCCAAGGGGCTCGTCGCGGCCCTCGACGCGATCGCGCGCCAGCCCGAGTCGGCCCCGACCCTGACCCGCACGCTGTTCGTGGGCATGGCCATGGTCGAGTCGACCGCGATCTACTGCCTGGTGGTGGCGCTGATCCTGCTGTTCGCCAACCCGCTGAGGGGCTGAAGGCGTGGAGCTCGACCCGAAGCTGCTGGCCTTCGAGCTGCTCAACTTCGTCGTGTTGATGCTCATCTTGCGCCGCTTCCTGTTTCGCCCGGTGCGCGAGACGCTGGAGACGCGGCGCGAGGAGATCGAGCGGCGGAACACCGAGGTCGCCGCCCGCGAGGCCGCGGCGCGGGAGGCCGAGCAGCGCTATCGCGCGCAGCAGCGTGAGCTGGAGGCCGAGGGCGAGACCCTCCGCGCCGAGGCTCGCCGCCGGGGGCGCGAAGAGGCCGAGCAGATCGTGCAGGCCGCGCGCGAGGCCATGGACCAGGCGCGGAGCGACGCCGAGGCCGAGCAAGCCGCCGGCGCCGCGCGGGCCCTCGAGCGGCTGCGCCCGCAGCTGCTCGAGCTGGCCCTCGAGGCCGCGCTGCGGGTGGCCCGCGAGGTCTCGCGGGCCGAGCTGGTCAGCGGCTACGCCCTCGAGGCCGCGCGTCGGCTGCAGCTCGAGGCCCCGCACGCGACGACGCTCGAGGTCCGGCACAGCCCCGAGGCCGACCCGACGGAGGTCGAGGCCACCCTGCGGGAGGTCCTCGGTGGAGAGGCGACGCTGGAGCTGGTGCCCGACGAGGAGCTGATCGCCGGGGTCCGCTTGCACGCCGGCGACCTCGAGATCGAGGCCAGCATGGGCGCGGCGCTGGAGGACTGGGCGCGCGAGCTGGGGTCCGCGGCGTGAACGACGAGGTCCTGCAACGCGGCGCGGCGGCGCTGGAGTGGATCCGCGAGGGCCTGACCCAGGCGCGCCCGCGGGTGCGCGCGGCGCGGGTCGGGCGCGTGGTCCGCGCCGGCGACGGGGTGGCCGCGGTGCAGGGCCTGCAGCGCCCGCTGATGGGCGAGCTGCTCGACGTGGAGGGCACCCCCGCCCGCGTCGAGGCGCTGCTCGAACACGAGGTCCGCCTGGTGCTGCTGGGCGACGCGTCCCACGTCGAGTCGGGCTCGCGGGTGCGCCGCGGCGGGCGGGTGCTGGACGTGCCCGCCGGGCTGCGCGTGATCGGGCGCGTCGTCGACCCCATGGGTCGCCCGCTGGACGAGCGCGGAGCCCTCGCCCCGGGGGCGCGGATCCCGGTCGAGCGGCGCCCGGTGGCCCTCGCCCAGCGCGAGCCCGTCTCGCGCCCCCTGCGCACCGGGCGCTTCGTGCTCGACACCATGATCCCGATCGGGCGCGGCCAGCGGCAGCTCGTGATCGGCGACCGCTCCACCGGCAAGAGCGAGCTCTGCCTGGACATTCTCGCGGCCCAGGACCGCGACGTGGTGTGCGTCTACGTGGCGATCGGCCGCCGCGGCTCCGAGGTCGCGAGCACCGTCGACTGGCTGCGCGAGCGCGGGGTGCTCGAGCACGGCTTCGTGGTGGCCACCCACGCCGACGACCCCCTGGGGCTGATCCACCTCGCCCCCTACGCGGCGACGGCCATGGCCGAAGACCTGATGCTCTCCGGGCGCGACGTGCTGATCGTCTACGACGACCTCACCGGCCACTCCCACGTGCACCGCGCCCTGGCGCTGCTCCTCGGCCGGCCGGTAGGCCGCGAGGCCTTTCCCGTCGACGTGTTCTACGCCCACGCGAGCCTGCTCGAGCGCGCGACCCAGCTCGGGCGCGCCTCCGGCGGCGGCTCGCTGAGCGCGCTGGCGGTGGTCGAGACCCAGGCCGGCGACCTCTCCAGCTACATTCCCACCAACGTCGTCTCGATCACCGACGGCCAGGTCCGGCTCGACGCGCGGCTGGCGGCGGCGGGCATGACCCCGGCCGTCGACGTGGCGCTCTCGGTCTCGCGGGTCGGCGGCAAGGCTCAGCCCCGCGCGCTCTCGAAGCTCGCCGGGCGGCTGAAGAACGGCTACGCGCAGTTCCTCGAGCTGGAGGCCTTCGCCCGCCTGGGGTCGCGCCTCGAGCGCGCCGCGCGCGAGACCCTCGAGCACGGCTACCGGGTGCGCGAGGCCCTGCGGCAAGAGCGCGGCGAGTCGCTGAGCTGGGCCGAGACCCTGGCGCGGGTGCTGCTCCTCGAGCGCCCCGAGCTGCGCCGCCTCCCCGTGCCCCACGTACGGCAGGCCCTCGCCGAGGGGATCCTCGCCGCCCGCCTCTCCGAGCCCGACGCCTGGAGCGCCCTCGAGCGGGCCGAGCTCCCCGGGCCTCAGGAGCTCGAGCGCCTGCTGCATGCCGCCTGCGCCGCGTGGACCCACCTGGAGGCGACAACGGAGACCGAGGAGCACGACGCATGAGCAGCAGCCTGCGCGCGCTCCAGTCTCGCCACCAGGCCTGGTGCAGCTTCCGCGACATTGCCCACGCGACCCGCTCGCTGGCGGCCTCGCGGCGCAGTCGCTGGGCCGGGCACGCCCAGCGCAGCGGCGAACACCTGGCCTGGGTGTGGGCCCTCGCCAAGCTGCTCCCCGCCCCGCCGCGCCCGCAGCTCCGGCCCAAGATCCTGGTGGGGATCGGCACCGACCTCGGCCTCTGCGGGCGCTTGAACCCGCTCGTCGCCGACGCGTTCCTCCGGCGGCGCGCCGAGCTGAAGCCGGCGCTCTCGGTCGCGATCGGCGAGCGCCTGGGCCAGGTCCTCGACGAGCACGGGCTGCTGGCGGAGGGCCCCGCGCAGATCGCCTACGAGTCGGCCCCCGTCAGCCCCGCCGCGGTGCTCGAGCTCGCCGAACGCCTGGAGCTGTCCTTGGCGAAGCTCGGGCTGCAGGAGGCCCAGCTGGATCTCGTCGCCGCGGTCAGCGAAGACGCCGGCGTCCCCGACGTGCGCTGCGAACCGAGCCTCCCCGCCGCCCTCGAGGGCGACGTGCGCGCGGTCGAGGCGCAGCTCTACCGCGAGCGGCGCGTGCTCAGCGACCTCGCCGCCGGCCGTGAGTCCGTGCTCGCGCTCCTGCGCCACGCGCGCCTGGCCCACGCCTTCTGCCGGGCGCAGGTCGTGGAGTCCGCCGTGCGCTGGACGGTCATGCACCGCGCCCACGAAGGTGCCCAGCGCCGGATCGGCGAGCAGGAGCTCGAGCTGCGCCGCCTGCGCCAGGAGGAGATCACCCAGGAAATGCTCGACGTCGTCGCCGGGCGCGGAATCGGAGTGTGACGTGGACGGCCTGACCCCTCTGTTCGCGATACTCGGCTCCCTGGCGCTGGCGGCGACGGCTGCGGCGACCTGGATCAGCGTGACCACCTCGCGCCGGCTGCTGGGCGTCGAGCGGCTCTACCGCGCGCGGCTCTACGCACTGCAGCTCCTCGAGCGCTGGGAGACCGGCACCCACCAGGCCCGCGCCCGCCTGCGCAAGCGCTTCGGCGCGAGTATCAAGGCCAAGCAGCCGATCCCTTGGACCGCCTTCCAGGAGGCGCTGGACCAGGGCCTCGCCGTGGACGAGGACGCGGACAGCATTCTGACCTTCCTCGACCACGTGGGCCTGTGCGTGAAGACCGACGTCGTCGACGAGGACCTCGCCGAGAACTTCTTCCTCGTCGGCCCGATCGCCATGTGGTGGGACGCCCTCAGCGAGTTCCGCGCGCAGGAGGCCGAGGAGCGCGGCGTCGACCCCTGGCCCAACGCGGCGCAGCTGATCGCGAACCGCAAGGCCGAGGCCGCCGCGAGCGGCTAGGGTCGGAGCGCGGCGCCCGCGGCTCGCGCGGGCGCGACCTGCGCTACCGCCGGCGACGTCGTCTTCGGCGTCGCCGTCGGCGTCGACCGCCTTGGCCCCGCGCGCTGGGGATCCCCCGTTCGCCACCCTCCCGCCGGGGCCGGTCCTCGGACGCGCGACTCCGGCGGGACCGGCTCAGCTCCGCGAGCACCGAGGCGGCCTCGTAGGGCGCGACGATCGCGGTCAGCTTCGCCGCGAACCCGAGGATGGCGCCGAGGCCCGCCGTACCAGCGAGGAGGCTCAGGAACGCTTCGAGGGTCAGGCTAGACGACGAGCTGAACGCCTGGGGCAACGCGACGAAGAGCAGGATCACGATCGGCGTCACGACCGCGCCGATCAGGCCGGAGCGAAGGCTCTGCCCCAGCGCCCGCAGCCTGTGCCCGCGAGGAACCCAGTTCAGGCGAGTGAGCAAGGCCAGGGAATACGCCGCGGGAACGCTGAACAGCAGGCTCAGCGCGGCCGGCCCGAGGAACCCGAAGCTACTCGGCACGTAGGCCCGGTAGCTGGTGTAGAGCACGACCAACGCCGGCGGCAGCACCGTCAGCAGCAGCTGCAGCGGGCCGAGCAGGTGCACGTTGACGGCGACGGGCGGGTCGCTCGTCGCCGCGTCCTCCGTGGCCTGCTCCGCTCCGGGGGCGCGCACCTCGGTCGGCGGGCTCGCGCAGCCGAGGGTCGCGCAGCGGCCGAGCTCGGCGCGGCACGCCTGGTGGTAGACCACCTCGCAGCCCGGACAGGTCCACAGCGGCTCCTGCAGTCCGTCCCGGCAGTAGGGGCAGACCTCGTTGCTGCGGCTGGTGCCCTGGACCTCGATCCGCTCCATGCCCCGATTGTGCGCGCCCGCGGCCCAAACGCGACCCAGGGCGGAGGCAAGCTCCGCCCCTACCCCTGGAGACGTCTCCTTCTGCGTAGGGGCGGAGCTTGCCTCCGCCCTACCCTACTGGCCGAGGCGCTCCCGGACCTCGGCGCGTTCGCGCTGGGCATCTTCCGTGAGCGACGCCGCGAGCCCGAGCTCGAGGGCGCGGTCGTAGTCGGCCAGCGCAGCTTCGAGCCGGTCGAGCCGGGCCCGCGTCCGGGCGCGCATGAGGTGGGTCACCGCGAGGGTGTGCCCCTCCAGCGAGCGGTCGTAGTCGGCCAGCGCCTGCTCCAGTCGCTCGAGCTGGGCCAGGCACCAGCCGCGGTAGAGCAGCAGCCGCGGGTCGCGCGGGTCGAGCTCCAGCGCGCGGGTGTAGTCGCCGGCTGCCTCCTCGTAGCGCTCGAGGCGCCGCAGCTGCTCGGCGCGGCGGCTGAAGGCCGGCCCGTAGTCTGGGTCGGCCACCTGGGCGCGGGCGAAGCTCTGCAGCGCCTCCTCGTCGCGCCCGAGCCCGTCGAGGGCGACTCCGCATTTGACCAGGACCGGCGCGCGCTCGCGCACGAGCTCCAGCGCGACCTCGTAGGCCTCGAGCGCCTCCGGGTGGCGCCCGCTGCCCGCGTGCGCGTCGCCGGCGCGCAGCGCAGCCTGGGCGAAGACCGCGTAGGGGTCGACCCGCGGCGCGGGCTCGAGGGCGCCGGGCTCGAGCCAGCGGGCGTAGGGCGCCAGCTCGGGGTAGTCGCTGAGCGCCGCGTGGGCCGGGAGCTCGGCGAGGAAGCCCAGCGCCAGCGCCTGGCGGAGGGCGGCGAGCACGTCGGCCTCGTCGGCGCCGCGCCGCGCGTGCCACAGCGCGCGGTAGACCCAGGTGTGCGCCGCCTCGGGCGCCCAGGCCTCGAGCCGCCGCAGCTCGGCGTCGGCCGCCGCCAGCCGCCCGCTGCGCACGAGCAAGAACGCCCGCGCCAGGCGCAGCAGGATCGCCCCCGGGCGCTCCGCGAGCAGCGCCTCGCAGCCCTCGAGGGCCGCCGCCAGTCGCTGGCTGCGCCCCGCGTGCTCCACCGCCCACACCTCGAGCAAGGCGAGGGCCTCCCGGGAACGCCAGCCCGACCCCGCGCGCTCGCGGAAGGCGTCCAGCGCGTCCGGGTCCCTGGCCAGGAGCTGGCGCGCCCAGGGGTGCAGCGCCCCGTCGAGGAACGGATCCCAGCCCGCCGCCTCGAGCACCGCGGGCAACGCGTCCGCCTCGTCCCGCATGGCGAGTCGACCCTGCGCGTGCCAACACCAGGGGTCGGCCTCGATCACGTCGGCGAGGGCCAAGGCCGGGTCCTCGGCCTCGCCGAGCAGGACCCGGCGCACCTGCGCCTCGCTGGCCCAGGCCCTCCGCGCTTCGAGGGCAGAGCGGGTCGAGTCGTCGAGCTTCAGCTCGGCGAGCAGCCGCGCGAGCTCCCCCTGGGAGGCCGCGGCGGGCTCGTCGAGCTTCAGCTTGGCGAGCAGCCGCGCCAACTCCGGGGGGTCAGAGTCGAGCAACGCCTGCCCCTCGCGCGCCCAGGTCACCTGCCGCGGGTCGCCCCAGGACGCGAGCGCCTCGAGCTTCGCGCGGAGCTCGTCGAGCGCAGACCGCGGCCGCGGGAGGCGTGCGACGCTGCGCGGGTCACGGCGCCAGCGCCAGAGCGCGAGGTCGCGCCTGCACTCGCCCTCGAGCCAGGCGTTGACCGCCGCCGGCGCCGCCTCGCGCAGCGCGTCGACCCGCCCCGGGGCGAAGGGCGGGATCAGCAGCCCCTCCACGAGCTGCGTCAGCGCCCGCGCCCGCGGGTCGTCGGGCCAGCGAGCGCGCTCCGCCCCGAGGGCGTCGCGGGCGGCGAAGGCGTCGCCGCGCTCGAGCTCGGCCACCGCCAGCGCGCAGCCGAGCTCCGCCTCGGGCCAGCGCGCGAGGGCCGCCCGCAGCCCGGGCCGCGGGTCGCCCCCGGCGGCCGCGCCCTCGGCGGCCGCCCGCAGCGCGCCCTCGGGTGAGAGCTCCTCCGCCGGAGGCGGCGGCGGGGCGTCGGCGCCCACCCGCCCCCACACCAGCAGCCCCACCCCGCCGAGCCCGAGGAGCGCGAGCGCGAGGGCCACGGCCACGGCCAGCCCCAGCGTTGGCCCCGAGCTCGGGTTCGGGTCGCCCCCTGATCTCCTCGCGTCGCCACCCGGGCGTCCCGACGCACCCCCGGCTCGGGTCGCCCCGCCCCTCCCCGAACGTCCCGACGCGCCCCCGGCTCGGGTCGCCCCGCCACTGCCCGGGCTCCCACCCGACGCACTCCCGGCTCGGGTCGCCCCGCCATTGCCCGGGCTCCCACCCGACGCACTCCCGGCTCGGGTCGCCCCGCCCCTGCCCGGGCTCCCACCCGACGCACTCCCGGCTCGGGTCGCCCCGCCACTGCCCGGGCTCGCACCCGACGCGCCGTCGGCGCCGGTCGCACCGCCCAGGGCCGCGCGCAGCGCCGCGGCGAAGGCCCCCGCGTGCGGGTAGCGGTCGCCGGGCTCGCGGCTCAGGGCACGCACGCACACCGCCGAGAGCGCCTCCGCGAGCGTGGGGTCGAGCTCGTGCGGCGGCACGAGCGGGCTCGCGATCCGCTCCGCGAGCTGCTGCAGGGTCTCGCCGTCGAAGGGCAGGCGTTCGGTGAGCAGCCGGTAGAGGATCACCCCCAGCGACCACACGTCGGCCTCCGGGCCCAGCGCCTCGGAGCGAAACGCCTCCGGCGACATGTAGGCCGGGGTCCCGATCATGGCCCCGCTGACGGTCAGCTTCTCGGCGTCGTCCTCGGCCTTGGCGAGGCCGAAGTCGATCACGCGGCACCGCTGCTCGCCGTCGACGATCACGTTGCTCGGCTTGAGGTCGCGGTGGATCACGCCCTCGGCGTGGGCGTGGGCGACGCCGTCGGCGACCTCGAGCAGCGCCTGCAGCCGCCGCTCCCGGCTCCAGCCCTCGGCCGCCTGCTCCAGGTCGCGCGCGCCCTCGATCAGCTCGTAGACGAGGTAGGGGTGCGCCGCGTGCTCGCCGGTGGCGAAGACCTGCCCGATCGCGGGGTGGCTCAGCCCAGCCACGATCCGCCCCTCGCGCACGAAGCGCTGGCGCCGGGTCCCCGCGGCGTCGGTCAGCAGCTTGACCGCGACCTCGCGCTCGAGGGTCGGGTGCTGCGCGCGGTAGACGCGGCCGTAGGCCCCCTGCCCCACGAGCTCCACGATCCGGTAGCCGCCGTCGAGCACGTCCCCGGGCGCGAGCAGCGCGGCGTGCGCCTCGGGCTCGGGGCCCCCGAACCCGCCCAGCGCCTCGCCCAACGACCACACCAACCCCGCCACCGCTCGCCTCCGCCGCCACTATGCCACGCGGACGAAGTCGTCGATCGACTCGGCGCCTCTGCCCTGGGCCGAGCACGTCGACCCCGGCTCATGGTGCTCCTCCGCTGTAGGGGTGCTCCTCCGCTGTAGGGGTGCTCCTCCGCTGTAGGGGTGCCCCTCCGCTGCAGGGGTGCTCCTCCGCTGTAGGGGTGCTCCTCCGCTGTAGGGGTGCTCCTCTGCTGTAGGGGTGCTCCTCCGCTGTAGGGGCGGGGTTCACCCCCGCCCGAGCCCAACCACAAGCCGCGGCGGCGTGCTCTGCCTTAGGCCGAGCGCTCCTCGCGCGTCGACCCGGGCTCGTGGGGCGACGCCGGCTGGGGCAGCGTCTGCGCCTCGGCCTTGCGGCCGCGGCGGCGCTGCGCCCGCCGCTTGCGGTAGCGCCGGATCGCCGCGTCGTAGCGCCGGATCGTGCGAAAGGCGAAGCCCGCGGCCTCGGCCTCCGCGCCGTCGGCGGAGCCGTCGATCCAGCGCGTCAGCAGCCGCACCGCGAGCCGGCTGAGGTTCTCCTGCCCCGCCTTCCGCGCCGCGGCGACCTCGGCGAAGGGCTGGATCTTGATCGCGTGCAGACTGGCGTGCAGGCGCGCGTTGACCTCGGCCACCCGCGCGAGCAAGGGCTGGACCCCCAGCTCGCGGGCCGCCTCCTGCAGCGCGGGGTCCTCGGCGCGCGCGAGGAGGGTGTCGACCCTGCTCCACTGCTCCACGTAGCCCAGGCGGGTCACGTAGGCCACGCCGCGGGGGAAGAGCTCGCCGTGGAGCCGCTCCGCCTGCTGAGCTCGCGGGTCCTCGGCGCCGTAGGCCCGCGCCGTGACGCGCAAGGTGTGACCGAGGCCGGCCAGGGTCCGGCAGAGCTCGGCGTTGGCCAGCTTGGCCTCCGGCGCGTGCACCCCCCGTGGCCGGCTGCGCCAGCGGGCCTCCAGCTCGTAGGCCCGCTCCTCGTGGGCGATCGCCTCGGCGGCCAGCGCGCGCAGGTCCTCGATCCCCGCCTGCTCGAGTTGGCGGTGCACGACCCGTAGACAGGACGAGCGGCGCCCCGTGTTGAAGGTGCAGAGCTTCACGAACGCGCTGACGTCCGGGGTCATGGGAGCCTCCATACCGCCTCCACCCCGCCGGCCCCCATGGCCGGTGGTCGCGGACGACGTCTGGGGCCGCGCCTCACGCGCGACCGTTCTTCGCCCTTGGACGCAGCGCCGCCGCTGACGGTTCCCACCCCTTCGTGTTTTTCCTCCCGCGAGAGCGCGCGACCCCCGTAGCCCTCTGTCACGCCAGCAGTTGCCGACCCGCGACCCCCTGGGGGTCGCGGGTCGCGCCGCGGCGGCGCCACGCAGGGTAGAGGGACTTACGCACGACCCTCGAGCCCCGACCCGCAGCCCCCGAGACCCTGTGTACTGGAGCTCGAGCTCCAGTACACAGGGTCTCGGGGGCTGCGTCGCCGACGTAAACTCCAGCACGCAGGGGGTCGAGCCCTGCGGACCGAGCGCGAGCTCCAGTACGCAGGGTCTCGGGTCGTGCAGAGCCGGGCTGACCTCCCGTCAGGCAGGGCTGGAGGTCGGGCACGGCCACCCCCGACCCACGGCGCCCACGATTCCGTGTGGGGCAGCGACCCCTGCGACCCGTCCGCTTCACGATCTGACACGCGTGTTCGCACATGCGAACGCCGCTGAGACAGACGCTGCAACGTGCTCGGGCCCGAGCGACACGCATGGCACGCGACCGCGCCCCGGTGACATGTGTGTTCGCACATGCGAACGCCGCTGAAACGCATGCTGTTCTCGTCCGAGAACTCGGCAACACGCATGGTTTGAGCGGCGCTTGACCCGCCTCCCGGACCGCCTCACTCCGGGCGGTGGGTGACCTCGAGCCCCTCACGTTGGAGAGCGTGAGCGATCGCGTCTGGCTCGACGGCTAGCCGAGTCGCGGGGAAGCGCGCCTCGTGGGGCTTCCCACCGCGCGGCGGCTGCCCCCGGCTGAGCAAGAGCTTCCCCATGAGCTCGCAGCGCGCCCACTCGGGCTCCAGGATCTCCGCCTTGCGTCGCGCGATCCGCTCGAGGTCGTCGGAGTAGAACTCCGCGACGTAGGGCGTGAAGTCTCCGTAGCGCTTGAACGAGAGGGGCCCGTGGTACGCGTCCGGTGCCATGCCGTCCTCGAGGTACGCGTAGCGGTTGACCGTGAGCAGCCGACTCCCCACGCGCAGCTCGTAGGCGCCCGCGTAGTCGCTGGGAAACCGGAGCAGGATCACGCAATCGAGCTCATCGGTGTAGGCCGCCACCACCAGGGGAGCGACGGACACCACCACCGCCGCCCGGCTGTCGCCGCCCGCGAGGTGCTCGGAGAGGTTCGTGCGCCACCACTGCACGTCCTCCTCGGTCATGGGGTCCTCCCCACGCACGCGCTTCCAGAGCTGCTTGAGGCCGCGGTCGACGGTGCACAGCTCTGGGGCTAGTCGTTCCAGCTTGGCCAGAGAGAGCGAGACCTCGCCGGGATCCGAGGCGTAGGTGTTGTCGTCGGCGGTGAGAGTCTGCTTGCTGTAGCGGATCTTCAACCGCTGCTGGGACGGCACCGCGTACCCAAGGATCACCGAAGCCAGCTCGGCGCGACCGACGGCCTCCCAAGCCTCGGGGTTGCGCAAGGTTTGCCGCGCGCCGTCTCGGACCATGCCAACCAGCCCGGAGTCAAGGGTTCGCACCGCGTCGACGACCTGGGCCAACAGTTCGACACCGATCTGCTCCTCTGGATCGCCCGTAGGCTCGGGCAACCCTTCGAGAGACAGCGACTCGAGCGCCCCGAAGCGCAGCGTAGAGAGCAGGCGTTCGCGGAGGGCCCCCAGGCTCCGGTCGCGTGCGTGCTCGACCCAGGACAGCCCTACCTCGGCCGTGAGGCTCGCCCCGACCCTGCACAGGAGCTCCACCTGACGTTCGCCCCCCTCCCCCCGAACCAGAGGCTCCCACGCCGCAGCAACCTCGACGCTCGGTCGCAGTCGACACGCAGCCGCATGCCCGCAGCCGGCGAGCAGTTCGAGCTCTGAATCGGAGAGGTCCCCTGTTCGCACCCGCTCGCGCAGGTACGACGCCTCGTCCTCGACGCTCCCCGACGCCTGCCAAGCACGCTCGAGCTCCTGCAGGTCTGCGTCAGCCACGGAGGTCCTCCGTCCCCCGAATAGCTCGCGCCTAGATCACGTGCAAGTTTGGCCGGCGCGACTGTCCAACGCAGGTTCGAGCTGCCTCTGCCGTACGTGGCCGTGCCGACGACCCGCGCCACCCACAGCTCCTCGAAGCGCTCGGGCGCTAGCGGGCGAAAGCCTACAGCAAGAGCGGGCCGTCCAGGGCGCGGACCTCGATCGTCTGAGCATGCTGATCGTAGATCCCGTAGCGGATCTTCCGCAGCCCGTCGCGGGGGTAGCCGACCGCGCCCACCCCGATCACGTAGCGGTCGTCGGGGTCGAGGGCGTAGGGCCGGTTGAACTCGAACGGGTGCGTCGTCGTGGCCCCATATCGTTCGCTGCGCTCGCCGAACACGTAGGACAGGTGCGAGTGGCCGACGAATGTCAGGCGATACGGCACCTCCCGAAAGATCCTCCAGGCGTCGTCGGACGTGAGCACCTTGACCGCGAATTCCCGCGGCGAGACGTGGGTGTAGACCACGTCGCCTTCCACGATCTGCCTGGGGAGCGAGTCAATGTAGGCCTGCACGTCCTCGTTCAACGTCAGCCCGTTGAACTCGTCATGGTTCCCAAGAACGGTGGTCGCGCCTCTGGCCATGAGGGTCCGCACGACCTCGTCGTTCTCCCGACCCCCGTCGACCATGTCCCCCAGACACACGATCCGATCGCACCCCCGCGCCTCGAGGTCAGCCAATACGACCTCCAACGCGCCAAGATTCCCGTGGATATCGGCAACGACCGCGATTCGTTCCTTGCCTGGCTCGTAGGTCATGGGGACGGACGCTGACCCCGCTCCGCCACCCGCTCGGCGACGGGGTCGCTGTAGCCGAGCAACCACGGGACGAGCTCGTCCGCCTGGTCGGGTTTGAGCGTGAAGGTGTCGTCCCGTGGTGAAGGCGTCACGGAGAGGCGGCGAAAGAACGCCTCCGCCAACGCGTCCTCGGAGTTGGCCTCCAGCACCCGCGCGGCCGCGGCGGCGCTGCTGCGAAACAGGCGCTGGTCTCCGCAGCGACCGGCCAGCTCGAGCGCAGCGGCCAACCGCTTCTCGCTGGGGTCGAGCAACCAGCGCTCGAAGCTGCGCAACATGGCCTGCTCTTGCTCCCGAGATTGCCAGGGGGGAGCATTGGCCTCGAGCAGCCCCTCGTGCCGCTCGAGCAGCGCCTCGTCCTCCTCCCGTAACTCGACCCAGCGCGGGTTGGCCCAATCCCGCCACGCCATGGCCAGCAGCGCCCGCATGGCCAACGGCTTCCCACCCAGTCGAATCAAGCGGCTGCGAATCTCCCGCGCGGACCGGTCTGGAGCGCCGCCTTTCACGCTGAGGTAGAGGCGGCTCGCAGTGTGCCCGCAATACGCCGCCAGCTCCACCCGCTCCTCGGTCAGGTCCCCGGCACGCACCCGCTCGCGCAGATAGGCCGTCTCGTCCTCCACCGAGCCCGACGCCTCCCAGGCGCGTTTGAGCTGCTGCAGGCGTGAGTCGGTCATGGGGCCAGCGTAGCGCCCCAGCCCCGACTACGCGGCCGGCGGTTCGCCGCTGTGGTCTGGTGAGCCTGAACCGCCCCCGAACAGCCTCACTCCGGGGGCGGGTCAAAGCGCCAGGGCGCTAATCTGAGCCCTGCAGCAGCTGCACCAGCTCCGTGTAGCTCTTGGCAACTTCGAACCAGCACGAGACGTGCTGGATTCCGCCGAGGTAGACGACGCGGGGTGGGTTCGTGCGGTAGTCGAGCGCGATCGGCGACTCGTCCCCTCCGTCCCCAATGATCAGCACGCGGGCTGGGTCGACGCTCCCCGGAGAGGCAGCCTCGTGCTTCGCCCCCAGAAAGAACGGAGCGGACTCCGAAACCCACAGTCCGTGCTCGCGCTCGATCGTCTCCAGGGAGAAGAACTCTGGCTCCATGCAACCTGCGTGGACGAGCAACTGTCCCAGGCGGGCCGCATGGTCGGGAGAGAGCTCTCGCCCGCCGCGCCGCACGTCCGCGGCGAGGTCTGTCGGCACGACGAGATCCCCTACCTTCAGTTCGAGTGGACCCATTCCTCGATTCCCTCCTTCACCACCTCGAGCACGTCTCTGGGAGAGCGTCCCTCCAAGAGGTCACTGCCCTCGACGACGTTCATGCTCTGCGCAGCGAAGCTCGACTGGGCAGTAAACTCCTCGTACGCGGGGAGGAACCACGCTCCGAGCGACGGAGCCAGGCTCAGCAGCGGGTGCATGCCTCGACTTCCCAGCGGCGTCGTGGACATGAGCGCGCGGGCGTGCGCTTCGCAGGGGCAGTCTCGGCAGTTCCGTAGCGCCGACACGATCGACCGACCGAATTCCCGCTCGCTGCCAAGGAGCACCAGCGCTGCTTCGACGACCTTCGTGACCGCTGCTAGCACTGCAGCGTAGCCACCGAATCGCTCCGCGTCGCCCAGCAGGCTTCGGATCGCCAGGACCACTTCCGACTCGCTCAGGCCCGGCGCGAGTTCTTGCTTGCTGCGCAGCAACAGCCCGAACCGCTCCTCGCTCAGCCCCCCCACTCGCACACGCTCTCGCAGGTAGGCGACTTCGTCCTTCACCGAGCCCGACGCCTCCCAGGCGCGCTCGAGCTGTTGCAGACGTGAGTCGGTCACGGGTGGCCGACCTCTACGGCAGCCGAATCGGCCGGTAGGCGAGCGCCCGCTCGACCACCTCGTCCGCGGACAAGTCCGCATGGAAGATCAAACCGCTGGGCTCCGGGTGCGGGACGCTGTCCTCGAAGCGAGCCACCCAGGCCTGGGTCTCGGCCCCCGTCCCCTCCCCGGACATGATCGTCTTCACCAACTCGACCAACGCGTCCCGCTCCAGGGCTCCACCCTCTCCATGGTCAACCTAGCGGTGCTCTGGCTTCAACGCACCGCCCCGACCGCTTTCCAAGGAACCGGAGAGCCGACAGACCGAGGCCAGTCGCTCGTCTTCGACCCGAGGGTGCATGAGCTGGTACGAGGTCAAGGTCGGTGTCGGGCTGGGAGACCTCCGCTTCGGGGCCACGCGATCCGAGGTCCGCAGCTACCTGGGAGCCCCCCACGAGGTCGAGCACGTGACCCACCCACTCTACGAGTACGAGGAGTGGCGCTACGGGCCGCTCCTCTCTGCCACGTTCGACCGAGAGGACGACTTCGTCCTCGGTGGACTGCAGATCAGTCACCCCGCCGCCTCCCTGCGGGGCGTCCACCTCCTTGGACGCTCACTCGAGGAGCTGAAGGCAGCGGGAACGAAGCTCGGACTGGGAGATTCCGAGGAGGAGGACTACGCGATCACCCAGCTCCTCGCCTTCCCGGACTCCGAGCTCAACGCGTGGTTCGTCGACGGACTGTGCGAGTCGCTCCAGTGGAGCTACCGGTTCGCCGAGGACGGCGAGACCGTTCTGTGGCCGGGGCGCGCGGGTGGGGTCCCGTCCGCTTGGCCCCCGGGCCGTGAACGCCGCTGACTACCCGCTCGGCGGCTCGCCGCGCTGGAGGTTGAGCGCGCTGCAGAGGATCCCGACCACGAGGGCGAGGCCGCCCAGCGGGACGAGCAGCACGCCCAGCCCGGGGTCGCCGTCGTACAACACGAGGCCGCCGAGGAAGAACCCGGCCGGGAGCAACACGGCGGCCAGGCGCAGGCAGGCGGAGGCCACCTGGCGCTTGCGCCCGGGGGGCGAGAACCCCCAGCGCACGGTCGCGGCGAAGAGGAACTGCAGCACCGCCAGCAGGGTCCCGTGGGAGTGCGCGAGGGTCCACATCAGGCGCCGCGTCTCGTGGGCCGGGTGCAGGTAGAAGCTGGCCTTGAACCCGTGGAGCGCCTCGAGGGTCACGCCCATGCTCACGAAGACCAGCAGCGACCACCAGCCGAACTTCAGGTGGGCGCGGACCAGGGCCTGCTCACGCTCCGCGGTGCTCATGGGGCAACGCGTCCCTCCGGCGTCGCGGCGGGGGTCTCGTCCGGGGCGCGTCTCATTCCACCAGGTCCACCGGGCGCGTGTCGCGCAGCCCGAGCAGCCGCGTGTAGTCGGGGAGCAGCTCGCCCCGCTCGTCGTGGGGGAAGCCCGGCCCCGGCTGCAGCCCGGCGCGACGCCACTGCTCGCGCACGCGCTGCTGGGCGGCGCGCCGCTCGGCGGGGCTGCCGAGGGGGTCGAACTCGAGCTCGGCGTAGCCGGGCAAAGCGCGCAGGCTGCGCGCGCCAATGAAGCGCACCGAGTCGTAGGGGTCGTCGAAGGTCTCGGCCAGGTAACCGGGGATCCAGCCCTCGCCGGAGGCCTCGCGAGCGGGCGCCCACCCTAGACTCCAAGCGGTCAGCGCCCGCAGCGCGGCGTCGCCGGTCAGCAACCAGCGCACCCCGGCCGGGACCTGCGCCTGGTCGTCGGTCAGCGCCGGGCGCTCGTGGCCGTAGCGCTCGGCGAGCTGCTCGGCGGTCCAGCCCAGGCTGCGGTCGAGGTGGCAGAGGTTGCAGGCGTTGGGCCGCCCGGTGGCGAGCTCGGTGGCCACCCGGGGGCTGTCGACGGTGTGGCTGCGGACCGCCTTCTGCAGCGCATAGGCCGTATGCGGCATGTGGCAGTTCATGCACTCGCTGCCCGCGGACGACGGGGGGTGGAAGGTGTGCGCCTCGACGTCCGCGGCCAGCTCGGCGTGGCAGTCGGCGCAGGCGGCGTCGCCGCGGCGCCCGACCTGCAGCTGATCGTCGGCCCACTCCAGCGCCGGGCGCGTGTCGTCGGTGGGTTGGTGCAGCACGTGGCAGTCGAGGCAGGAGAGCTCGCCCCGCTGGTAGCACGGGCTCTCGAGCAGCGCGTTGTACTCGCGCCCGGCGACGCGGATCATGCCGTCGCTCCAGAACCGGCTCTGCATGTAGCCGGGGAACATGGCCCGCAGCTGGCGGTCGATCGGCGTCGCCTGGGTGGGGTCGGGCTCGCAGCGGACCACGTGCCGCGTCTCCTCGAGCTCGTCGCCGGGGCGAAAGCGGAAGCCCTCGCGCAGCGCGCGCGTGTAGTCCTCCTGGCTCTTGCTGTAGAACACCGAGTGGCACTGCCCGCACACCTGGGTCGAGCGGTCGTGGGGCAGCTTGGCGGGGTTCACGATCGTCGGGTCTCGCTCGTCGCGCAGGCGGCGCATGTAGCGCTGCAGGGGGTCGCGGTTGGCGCGCACGTGCTCCTCCCCCGGGCCGTGGCACGACTCGCAGGCGATCCCCAGCTCGGCCACCGCGGTGTCGGCGGTGGTGGGCCCGGTCATGCGGCTGCGCGGGTGGGTCGCGTGGCAGAGCACGCAGGTCCGGTTCCAGCGCGACGTCTCCGGGGGCGGGTCCTGCTGCAGCGCCGGCGGACGCAAGAAGGCCGAGTTCCGCGGAGCCCAGCGCCGCTCCTGGAGCAGGTAGACGAGGGGGAACTGATCCAGGGTCCGCTGCTCCCCGGTCGCGAACCAGTAGACCTGCATGGTGTGCGAGCCCGTCGTCTGCACGACCTGGTGCCAGGCCAGCCCGCCCGCGCTCGGGACCCCGACCCAGAACTGGTCGCCCTCGCGGCGCTCGACGCCGTAGGTCCGCCCGTAGAACTCGAGCTGCCCGGCGTCGAAGTCACCGAGCACCGACTCCGAGGTCGCGAGCTCCGCCATGCGCCGGTGGTACGAGCGCGACCAGCTGGCGTGGGGCCCGGGGTGGCACGAGCGACACTCCTGGGAGGTCACGTAGCCGTCCTGCGGCGACTCGAGGGGGCGCGTGTCCTCGGCGGGAACCGGCACTCCCTGCGAGCGGGGGAGGTAGGCGCTGCTCCACACCAGCGTCGTGCAGAGGGCGACGACGGCGCACAGCCCGAGCGCGCGCAGCCGCTGCGCCTCCACCCGGCGCAGGGGAGGGATCAGGACTCCCCCCAGCACGATCGCGATCAACAAGCCTTCGACGCGCGGGGTCACGCCCAGATAGTACGCAAGCCGAACGGTTTCGCCCAGCGGGCGTGCGCCCCTCAGCCGCCAAACCCACGCCCCCCCTCAGCGGCGGCCTTCCAGGCGGTCGATCCGGTCGGCGGTCGCGTCGCCGAGCAGCCGCCGGCGCTCGCGGTGATCGAAGACCCGCACGCCGGCCTGGCCGGTTGCGAGCTCGTCGGCCATCCACAGCGCGCCGTGGGCGCCGGCACCCAGCTCCTGGCCTTCGGCCCCCAGCCGCGCGTAGGCGGCGGCCAGCACCCGCCGCTCGACGTCGCGCCGCTCGACCTCGGTCCGCGGGGCGTGGATCACGAACGCGTCGGGCTCCTCTCCCCGGGCCTCGGCCTCCTCGCGGAGGCGCTGGTTCACCGCGTCGACGCCGCGCCGCCGGCGGCTGCGGTGGACCTCGCTCACGATCCGATCGTTCTCGGCGAAGAGGTCCATCAGCTCGCGGCGGTCGTCGTCACCGAGGGTCTCCAGCTCGCGGATCTCCTGCGCCAGCCGGCGCTGGATCAAGCGCGAGTACATCAGGCCCTCGAAGCTGGTGCCGCCGGTCTGGCTCATGCGCCCAGTGAGCTGGCCCTCGTAGCTCTCGTGAGCTCGCATGCTCTCGACCAGCGCCCGCACGTCGGCGTCGTTCTCGGCCAGGGTCCCCAGGTGCTCGCGCACCTGCTCGTAGTTGGCGAACAGGGGGTCGAGCATGCGGTCCTCCTCGGGGGTGAACGCGTCGCCCGCCGCCCAAGCCAGGCGCTCCTCGGCGAGGATCGTCTGGGCCAGGCGCTCGTTGGCCTCGCCCTGCCAGGCCACCAACGCGTCGACGTCGCGACCGTTGGGGCGCGCGGCGAGGTGCGACGCCAGGCGGTCCTGGGCCTCGCGCAAGGCCTGCGCCGCCTGGCCGGCGCGGCTCTGGGGCAGGTCGTAGCTCGGCAGCGGGAGCTGCCCCGCGACCTCGCTCGGGAGCTCGACCTCGTCGTCGAGGGGCTCGGCGTCGCCGCCGAGCTGCGCGATCTCTACGCCCAGCGCCTCGAGGGTCGCGCGCAGCTGGTCGATCCGGTCGCGGGCGGCCGTTTGCTCCATGCGCTCCGCGTCGGTCTCGGCGGGGAGCTCGAGCAAGCGCTGCAGGCGGCGCTGGAGCTCGGCGTGCAGCCGCGCGCGGTGCTCTCGGAGGTTGGCCAGCTCCTCCTCGGCGGTGGGCTCACCCTTGATCCCCACCGGCCAGTCCTTGCGCGACTCGGCCTTGGCCTGACCCGCCAGCCCCTTGGCCCGACGGAGCTCGCGGTCGGCCGCGGTCCATGCCCCGGCCACCCCCGCGCGCTTGGCGTCGAGCCAGCGCGCCTCCTGAGCCAACGCCTCGACGTAGCCCTGCATGAGCTCGCGCAAGCGCTCGTGTTTGAGCCGGTAGGCCTCGCGTTCGCGCTCCAGCCAGGCGGCCTGGGCCGGGCTCATGCCGCGCTGGCCTTGGACCACCCGCCGCGAGCTCTGGACCACGCGATCGACGTGCGCGTAGTAGCCGCGCACGGTGTCCCACGTCAGGTAGACGCCGCCGCCCCACGAGCCGGTGTAGCGCTTGGCCCAGCCGACGCCTGCCTTGGCGAATTCCTCGTCGAGGGTCGCCGAGGCGCTGCGGTAGCCGTAGCGCCCGCCGAGGCCGTCCTTGTCGGCCCGGGCCTCGCTGCGCCAGGCGTCGAGGTGACCCAGCGCCTCCTCGCTCCCCAGCCAGCCCTTGCGCTCTTGTCCCGACACCACGCCGACCGCGATCAACGCGACCAGCCCCATGATTCTCACGCTCCTCACAGCGATCCTCCTTCCCCCAGCCGTCGGGTCGCGCGACCCCGGGCCCCTCTTCAGGCACCTCTTCGTCGGCGGTTCGACTGCGTTGACGTGCGTCGCAGGCGGTCCGACGCAAGTCGCGTGGCCGCCGGGGTCGGTCGGCGAGGGAGCGGGCTCAGGCGTCGGCGAAGAGGTCGATCTGGTTCCCGTCCGGGTCCTGGACGCAGGCGTAGCGCTGGCCCCAGAACGCGTCCCAGGGGGCCTTGATCGAGGCGTGGCCGGCCTCGGTCAGCGCGGCGTAGAGCCGGTCGACCTCGGCGGGGGACGTCTGCTTGAAGCAGAGGGTCAGCCCGTTGCCGCGGACCTTGGCGAACCCGGGGTCGAAGCCCTGGATCAGCTCCACCGAGTCGAGCAGGATTCGCACGCCGCTCGGCGTCTTGCCCTCGTAGTGCTCGGCGTCGCCGTGGCGCTCGAGGGCGACCCCCAGCAGCGCGTAGAAGGCGATCGCCCGCTGGGGGTCCTCGCTGACGATCCCGATCGCGTCCAGGCTCATGGCGGCCTCCTCTGACCGCGCCACTCTACCGCCTGCAGTCGGCGACCGAGCGAGCTAGCGCTTCTCCACCCGCTGGGCGCGGGCGAGGTCGCGGGCGAGCATGGCCTCGACCGACGCGATCAGCGCGGGGTCGTGCATGACGTAGGTCGACTCGAGGTTCTCGTCCGACTTGGCGGAGCCGAGGTTGTAGGAGCCGACCGAGGCCATCACGCCGTCGACGACGAGGGCCTTGGAGTGGACGCCGACGTCCATTTCCCACACCTCGATCCCGGCCTCGACGAAGACCTCGAGCTTCTTGCTCATGGTTCGATACCAGGCCTTGCCGATCCACTTGCCGGCCATGCGCTGGGTCGCGAGCTCGGAGCGGGTAATGCACACGACCCGCACCCCGCGCCCGACGGCGGCCTGCAGCGCCTCGAAGGCGGGGCCGTGAGGGTTGATGTTGTTCACGTGCCACACGATCCGGTCCTGGGCCACGGCGAAGCAGCGCGCGTAGTAGTCGCGGATCTTGGTCTCGCCGAGGTCGCCCTGCTGCACGACGAAGCGAGCCAGGCCCTCGGGCGGCGCGTCCGCGGGCACCGGCGCGGGGGCCGCGACCTCCAGCGGGGCCTTGTCGGTGAGGTCGCGCCAGAGCTCGTCGAAGCGGATCGCGGCGGCGCGGGCGCCGTCGCCCTCGACCTGCACGTCGCTGTCCTTGAAGTGCTCGTTCTCGCCGTCGCCGAGGTTGAACTCGTCGGACATGTTCATGCCGCCGACGATCGCGGTGTCGTCGTCGATCACGAGGATCTTGGCGTGCCAGCGGTGCTTGCGGTCGCGCTTGAGCACCTTGTTGAAGACCGCGACCTCGACCCCGCCCTTGCGCAGCTTGGAGCGGAAGGTCGGCGTCGAGAGGCGCCCGTCGATGATGCAGCGCACCTCGACCCCGCGCCCGACCGCCGCGATCAGCGCGTCGGAGAACGCCGTGCCGGTCTCGTCCCGCTTGGCGCCCATGCTCGAGAAGCGGATCGTGCCCGTCGCCGCAGCCAGCAGCTCGAGCTTGCGGGGGAAGGCGACGCTCCCGTTCTCGAGCAGCTCGAGTCGGTTGCCGGCGGTGAGCCGGGTGTCGGTGTCGCGGTCGGTCTGGGCCTGGAACTCGGGGGTCAGGATCGGGTGCAGCTCACCCGTCGCCTGCTTCCCGCCGAGCAGTCCGGAGATCCCGGGCTGGGCCGTTTGCGCGTCGGCGGCGCCGAGGCAGGCCAGCGCGGTGAACACGGGGAGGAACAGGGCTCTCACAAGGCCCTCCTTGAAAGGGCATTGCCTGGATCGCGCCTCAGGGCGACGCAGGTCTTTCTCTTCTCTTTCAGGCTCTTTGCACGGGGCATACCGACGCCCAAGTCCTTTCGATTTGGCGATTTCGTCCCCGCCCGCAACAGCCGCGCTGCGGAAAGTGGGAAGCGTCGGACGAACCGGCACGAATTCCGACCGCATGCCGTCTCACCTGGACGGATCGCCAGACGGCCTCGCGCCTCGACCCACAGGCGGCGGATCGTCCTCCAGACGACAGCGAATTTCCGCCGCCCACGGCGGGCACCTCAGCTTTCGGGGGCCGGATTTCCACCCCGCGCAAGGGGTGACGGAATCCCGCGCCCCAACCTCAGCGCGTAGCACCCGGCCTGAGGCTTGCACGAACACGAGCCAACGGAGGCGGCATGAGCGCGCGTTGGGTGGGGATCGGTGTCGGGGTGGTTGCGGGCGGACTGTTCGTCGCCGGCTGCTCGAGCTCGAGCGGCCGCGGGGGCGGCGCGACGACGGCGGCGCCGGTCTCGAGCGGGACGACGAGCACGACCCCGAGCACGACGTCGTCGCCGATCCCGCAGGCGCCGCCGAGCCAGGGCACGGCCCTCGACGCGTTCAACGTCGGCCTGCAGCGGACCTGGGACGCGCTGCGTCCCGGCGCGCTGAGCCAGCTCGACCAGGTGATCGGGCAGCAGCTCAACCAGCAGCTGTTCTCGAACCCCACCCTGAGCGTGGAGGTGCTCAACGCCAACGTCTCCCAGCGCAGCGACCTCGTCGCCGCCCCCGGGGCGACGCACCTCAGCGACACCCGGCTCGCGTTCCGCGCGCCGCTCAACGGGACCTGGCAGCTGATCCTCGACGCCCAGCTGCGGGTGACCCTCAACGTAGGCGGCGTCAGCCCGGCGATCGACATTCCGGTCGAGATCGCCCTCGACGACCTCTCGCTGGAGGTCGAAGCCGAGCTCGACGACTCCGACCCCACCCGCCCGGTGGTCAAGCGGGTGGGCCAGCCGCAGCTCGACTTCGTGCTCCGGATCGACTCGCAGAACGCGATCGCCCAGCAGCTCTTGGGCGTGCTCAGCGCGCCCGCCAACTGGATCGCGCAGCAGGCGTTGGTCGTGGCGCTGCAGCTCTTGGCCCCCAACCTCCAGGGTCTGCAGGGCCTGCCCGGGGCGGTGCCCGCCGACGGCGCGCCGCCGCTGGTCGACTCCGGCACCAACGTGCCCTTCGAGGAGGTGACCGAGAACGTCGAGCTCAAGCTGCGCCAGGTCAACCAGCCCCACGGCATGCTCCTGTTCGCGATCATGGACACCCCGGCCACCGACAGCTGGCTCGACGCCTACCGCAACGGCGGCACCGGGCTGCAGGGCAGCGTCGTCGACTACGAGGACGGCGGCGACGCCGCGATCTGGACCGGGCAGTACCTGGGCGCCCAGGCCTTGCGCTACGCGGCCACCGGCAGCGCCCTGGCCCACGACAACGTCGGGCACACGCTCAAGGGAATCGGCGCCTTGCTCGACGTCAACGGCGGGAGCGGGTTGCTCGCGCGCAACGCGGCGCCGGAGACGTCACTCGCCGGTCAGCAGATCGTGAGCCGCGGGCCGTTCCGCTCGGCCCAGCTCTACGGCGAGACCTGGGTCGGCTGGCAGGGCACGAACGGGATCTCGCGCGACCAGTATTCCGGCGTGGTGTTCGGGCTGTCCCTGGCCTACGAGCACGTGCCCTCGGCCCGCGCCGAGTGCCAGCTGCGCCTGGAGCAGATCCTCGACTACCTGATCGCCAGGGACTGGGTCGTCGACGAGGACCGCCCGGCCTACGGCACGCCGGGGTCTCGCGGTCCCACGTTCTGGGCCGGCGGCTACCAGCAGCTGGCGTTCCTCCTCGCCGCGCACCGCACCAACCCCGCGAAGTATGCCCAGCAAGTCGCGCTGGCCGGCCCCCAGGCGGACACCGCCTGGCTGCGCATGTGGATCAACACCTTCGGGCTGGACCACTACTACAAGTTCAACCTCGCGCACATTGGCATGGACACCTACTTCCGCCTGGAGACCGACGCCAGCCGTTGGCAGTCCATGCGCCGGGCCTACACGATCATGGAGCGCGTCGTCGGCCACCACCGCAACGCGCACTTCGACCTGATCCAGACCCGGATCGACCCCTCGACCCAGACCCCGCTCTACGGCTCGATCCGCGAGGCCATGCGCGAGTTCGTGCGCGACACCAACCACCGCAAGGTCGCCCCCGCGGTGGTCGACCTCTCGGGGATCACCTGGGTCAACGTGCCCCAGGTCGGCTACGCGAACACCGGCGGGTTCAGCTTCACGTTGCAGACGACCCAGGCGCAGTTCCCGTCGGAGCCCTTGCCCATGAAGCTCCGCGCGCCGCAGAAGCACTTCGTGTGGCAGCGCACGCCCTTCTCTCCGGCCACGCCGAACCAGGGGGATCCGTTGGTGGAGAAAATGGGCCTCGACCTGGTGCTGCCCTACTGGATGGGCCGCTACGAGGGCGCGTTCTAGCGCAGCAAGCCCAGGCAGGGGTTTGGCTTACCGGCCTGCGTCGAGAATCCAGGGATTCCCGGGATGAACCCGGCGGCGGGCGTCGTAGGTAGGGTGGAGGCGAAAGCCATGACCCGCTCCTCGATCGTCCGGCGCCGTCGGGCGCCCCGCCGGAAGCCCCGCATGATCAGCGACGAACGCCTGGTGCAACGACTCGGAGAGGACCCCGAGGGGGGCCTGCGGGTGCTGTTGCAGCGGCACTGGGGCACGGCGTTTCGGGTCGGGCTGCAGGTCGCGCGGGACCCCATGGCCGCCGAGGACGCGGCGCAAGACGCGTTCTTGCGCGTGCTCGATCGCGCGTCGAGCTTCGACCCCGAGCGCGCGTTCCGTCCGTGGTTCGTGCGGATCGTGGCCAACTGCGCCCGCGACCGGGTCAAGGCCCGCCAGCGTCGCGCGCGCCACGAGCGGCGCGCGGCGAAGCCCGAGATCACCGGCAGCGCGGAGGGCCTCGACGCCGAGACCTGCGACCTGCTGTGGAGCGCGCTCGGCGAGCTGAAGGCCGAGCAGCGCATGGCGGTGAGCCTGCACTACCTCGAGGGGCTCAGCTTTCGCGAGGTGGCCGAGGCGCTGGAGTGCCCCGAGGGCACGGCGGCCTCGCGCTGCCGGCGGGGGCTGAAGGCCCTGCGCCGCGAGCTGACCCCGGCGCTCTCGGCGGCGCCGCTGCCCGCGCTGTTGGCGGGGCTGGAGATCGCGGCGCCCCGCCCGCCAGCGGCGAGCGCCCTGGCGCGCAAGGGCGCGGCCGGCGCGGCGGGTGCGTTCAGCGCCAAGGCGCTGGCGCTGGTGCTCGTCGGCGCGAGCCTGCTCGCCGGCGGCGGCTGGGCCAGCGGGCTGTTCGGGGGCGGGGACGCTCCCGCCGATCCCCCGGTGGCGGAGGCGCCCGCTCCCGAGGGGCCCGCGTCCAGCGCCGGGGTCGACTCCGGCGACGCGGCTGGCGAGCAGGTGCCCGCCGACGTCGGACCCGTCGCGGGCGGGCCACGGACGGACGCACCCGCGGCCTCCGGCGCCGACGCCGACGCCGACGCCGTCGCCGTCGCCGAGGGTGGCCTGCGGGTCACGGTCCGCCAGCAGGGCGCGCCCCTGGCCGGGGTCGCCCTCGAGTGCACCCGCGTCCGCTTCGGCACCGCCGACGAGCCGCTGGTTCGGGGCGAGGTCCTCCGCCGCGAGACCGACGACCAGGGGGTCGCCCTGCTCGAGCTGCCCGCCGGCATGTGGGCCCTGCGGGTGGGCGCGCCGCCGGCCCTCGGGCTCGGCCCCGGCAGCACCAGCCCGCTCGCGCTGGGGGGAGAGCCCTTCGCGGGGGTCCTCTTGGGGACGACCCACAACCCCTTCGGCGACGGCCTGCCCTGGCACGCCGTGCCGGGGCAGGTGCGTGAGCTGAGCGTCGACGTGCTCCCGTTCACCGTCGTGCACGGCGAGGTGGTGCGCGAGGTCGACGGCGCCCCGGTCCCCGACGCGGAGGTTGCGCTGGGCGGTCGCTGGCAGGCGCGCAGCGACGCGGCGGGCCGCTTCGCGTTGCTGGCTCCCCCTGACGCCGCGACCCCGGGTGGCGGCCGCGAGGTCACCGCCGAGGCGCCTGGCTACGCCTTCGGCTCAGCGCCGATGGGGCCGGACCGCCCCCTGAGGATCACGCTCCGGCCCGGGGTCGAACTCCGTCTGCGGGTCCTGCACCCCGACGGGCGCCCCGCTGCGAACTGCATGCTGAACTTGAGCGGCCCCAGCGGCATGCAACTCCAGCGGACCACCGACGCGGAGGGCCGCCTGCGCCTGGCCGACTTGACCCCCGACCGGGGCCCCGGGTTCGCGCTGGTCTACGCCGCCCTGCTCCCCTCCGATGCCGACGCCCACTACACGCAGCTCCTCGCCCACGACGGCTACGAGCACGTGATCCGCTTGCCCGACGCCGTTCGGCTGCAGGGGACCGTGCGCCTCGACGGCGTCCCCCTCGGCGACGTGGCGGTGGCCTTCGAGCGCCGGGGGGTGGTCCACGGCCCGGTGCGGACCCTGCTCCCGGACGGCGAAACCAAAGACGCGCTGGGCGAGTTCGTCTTGCCCGGGCTCGGGCGCGAGCCGGGCTGGCTGCTCGTGGGCTGCGACGACGCCAACGAGGGGGACGCCTGGCCCGCCCCCTCCCTGCTCGACGCCGAGGACTCCCCGACGCGCCGCCACGCGTTGCACGCGGAGTGGATCGAGCCCGGCGAGGCGCCGCTGGAGGTCGCCCTGCGCCCGGCCGCCGCGAGCGCAGTCCACGTGCGCCACGCCGTCGGCGGCGCCGCCGCCCGGGCCACGGTCCGCGTGCGCCCCCTCGACGGCCCCGCCGAGGGGCGCCCGGTCCTGGCCGAGGCGACCAGCGACGTCGACGGCGACTGCGAGCTGCCGACCCTCGCCGGCGGGGTGAGCTACGCCGTCGAAGCCCGGCTGGCCGACGGGCGCACGGCGGCGGGGCGGGTCACCGGCGGCCAGCCCTGCGAGCTGGTGCTCCCGGGCGCCCCGCTGGGTCCTCCGGGTCGGGTGCGGCTGCGGGTGCTCGACCCCGAGGGCGCGCCGGTGGAGTTCAACGCCAAGATCCGCCTGCTCTCGGTGGCGGACCCGA
>Ga0070727_10001208_pt1 | contig 27925 bp, 22 predicted proteins | sample tdAd472_FD_66722 | JGI IMG/M metagenome (GOLD analysis project Ga0070727, IMG submission 66722) | Marine sediment microbial communities from the Atlantic coast under amendment with organic carbon and nitrate - tdAd47.2 | ecosystem: Environmental > Aquatic > Marine > Coastal > Sediment | place...
ATTCAGCTGAAAATCTGCGGCGAGACTTCTTCATTTAGTAGCTTTTTTTGCACTAAAATATCAACTAAGCCGCTGGTTCGAAAATTGGGGGTAAGTATAAATCTTATTCCATTAACAAGTTGACACAAATCTTCTAAAGAAATAATGAGCCAGTTAAATATTAATAATCAATGCAAGTGTGAACTTCTCAAATTACAAACGTAAATGCAAAACGTTTCATATATTGTGGATAGAAAAACACCTGAAAGCCAATAGTTTTATGAGTTTAAAGTCAATAATCAGGGCTAAACTAGTTAAAGCAGAGTTTGAGGAGGTATTTAAAGAAATGGGACAAGCCTTTAATCAAGCTAATTTATTAGAAGAATATAGAACTCTTTCTGTAGTACAGACTAGTTATTATCAGCTGAAACAAGATCTATTAAGAAATATAATTCACCGTAATGACTATGAAGTAAATCTTGCCAAGATCACAAATTCCTTAGTAGAACTCCTTAGTCTTCTCCCTGAAGACACCAAAAATAAACGCGCGAAAATTAAAGCTTTAGTTAGACAGTTGGATATAGAAAGAAGTCGGATTGGGTTGCTATACATGGTCAACTGTGATCGCAGAAAGCTTGCGGATAAATTTTGGAATCGCTTTGATGAGAAGATAAACGCTCCATTTCAATTCTATTTCCTCCCAGCATCTCCTGTACAAATGCCTCCTAGTTTCGCTGAAAGAATGGTTTGGGAAATACTTACAGAAGAACTAGAGGAAGAGCTAGACACTATAAGTCTAGAAATGAAAACCAATGGACTGCGCTTGAAAACAGCTGATTTTTCAATAAAGAACAGTTTGCAGCGAACAAAGAAGGCTTTCATTAAATATTTTTGCAAGCGTTACCAGGCTTCTGATTTCGAAAAACTAATTACAGAAGAATTGCCACAAAAAGGCTATCAATATGTGGCAACAATTATGAGAATAGAATTGCGAGAGTGGAAACCATTTGTCCCATTATTTCTCGAGTGGGTCCTCGAAACCTTCAATAAAGCCAAAACAGGTAATACTGTCTTTTTATTTTTTAATATCATTTATATGCCTGACTTTGTAAGTGAGCCCTTAGTAGAAGAGCATCAGAAAGTTATAAATTCACTCAAAAGTGTAATAGAAAAGAATAAAGATACCTGTACTGTATTAAGGGGCTTTGCACCAGTAGCAAGTATTGACATAGAGGACTGGTTTCGAAGTATAGGAGAATACAACCCTAATAGAGTGTCCGAAGTTATTCGATCGATGTTAGATACTTTACCAAACAACAAAAAACAGAAGTTTTTAAATGATAATAAAATGGATATGGTTGATATCGAGGAACTTCAGGAAATTGTATATGAAGTAGCAAATGAATAGGAAGTGTTACTTTAGGGGTTATCAACTAAGTAAGTTATTCTTTAATTTAAGTAATACGGTTAATACAAAACCTAGCTTTAAATAATAACAATGAAGTTTCACCAATATCACAGAAGTAAAAAACAGGACTTACCTCCAGTACAACTTAACAATAAATTTAACGACCCTCAATTCTATATCCCATCTGACGGTCTAGTAAATGCTGTCAATGTCTCTTTAGCATTATCTCAACCTCTCCTATTAACAGGCGAACCTGGTACTGGCAAAACTCGTTTAGCCTACCATATAGCGCACATCTTTGATTTAGGGGAACCGTTAATTTTCAATGCGCATACAACTTCAACAATGAAAGACCTTTTTTATAGTTATGATGCACTAGGTCATTTCCAATATAGTCAAACAAGCGATCAACAGTTGTCTATTGACGATATCGAAAACCGGTTCGTTGATTATCAGGCTCTTGGAAAAGCTATAAAAGGCAATAAGCGTTATGTGGTTTTAATAGATGAAATTGACAAAGCACCAAGGGACCTTCCTAATGATTTATTGGCTGCTCTTGAAGACCTTTCTTTTTATGTTCCTGAGGTGAATAAAAGATATAATGCATCCCCGGAAAATCGCCCTATTATTATCATAACATCCAATTCTGAAAAAAACCTTCCTGATGCTTTCTTAAGAAGAGTGTCCTACTATCATATCCCTTTTCCAAATACCGTTCAACTATTAGAAATATTGAAATCAAAGGTAGAAGGGTTTTTGGACACAGATATTGAAGTTATTATCAAGCATTTTGAGAATCTTCGAAAAGGTAGAAAGGTTAAATTGTTGAAAAAACCTGCTACGGCTGAATTAATCTATTGGACACAATTGCTACAAAAGTTAAATTTTGATACTTCAAAACTAATGGATCTTCCAGCTTTGACTGATGAAGAAAGGGAAAAACTTGCAATTTCTTACTCTGTCCTAGCCAAAAATAAAGAAGACCTAGAAGCTTTAAAAAAAATGATCATTTAGAGACGTTTTCATTACCATCTAATACTCCAGTAATTGCCGTAAAGTCAAGACATGGATCACACTCTGCATATAAAATATGCGCTATTAACTGAACTTCTTCGATCACTGGAGGAAGAAGGGGTTGTTTTAGGGCTGGATAAACATCTAGATATCCTGGAACTAGTAAAAAAAATACCAGATGATACTACAATACACCAGTTAAAAGAGATTATAACGCCTGCGATTGCTACCAATCAGCAAGAACAAGAACTTGTCTACTATCTTTTTGATAGAAGCTTAGAAAGAGTCAATGCATACTTTGAATTTGCAAAAGAAAGCCAGATCGGTACAAAGAGCAATTGGCTAATACCTTCGATTTTCTTAGTCATTCTGACTATTATTCCTTTAGCATTCTATTTATGGTTCCCAAAATCAGTTGTAGGTCCGAATGAACGAAGAAAGCCATTCACAATTCAGCAGGATACTTCGATCCAAATCTGTCTAAAAAGAGAGGACTTGTCTGATTTAGAAGGCGAAATTCAGACAGCGAAATTCGCAGAAAACACGCGACTTTCATCTTTTTGCACTTATGAGTTCACTGAAGAATTTTGCCTTAATTTTACTTCTTTTGAGCAGCTTGGAACGGACTCAATAACAGCTTACCTATTTAATTCAGTTGGCGATTCGGCTATTGTTCATTTCATCCCAACGATCATTAAAAGAGCTACTCTCCCAGAAGCGCTGGATCAAGTGAATGATGATTCGTCAATTGAGAAATATCTTTTCAATTATAAAGATTATCCCTTCGCATCAGATCTAAGCTCTTTAGCAGTTCAACCACTTCCTAGTTGGCAGAAGTTCTATATTGCTAATTCTTGGTGGTTAAAACTGGTATTGATTACTTTGACAGGTCTACTTATATTCTTGGTCCTATTACTTAGAAGGAATAGGCGAAAAAAACTCATTGCCGAAATTGAAAACAATAATAATCCTCCTTTTGTCTTTCGCATACAATCTCAAGACAAGATAGAAATTGAAATTGAAGCTATACTAGGGACACTTGCGAAGAATATGCGTCGCCGAACCAACTCAGGGCAACAAAATATTAATATTGGTTCTACCATAAAGGCGACTATCAGAAAAGGAGGAATGATAGATTTCCGTTACTCCTCAAGTACGCGTCTTCCTGAATACTTAGTATTGATTGAACAACAAAATTCAGATGATCACCATGTAGAACTCTACAATCATTTATACCAATATTTCAGGGAAAATGAAGTGCTTATTGAAAGATTCTACTTTGGAAGTGATATCCGTTTATGTTGGAATGAAAAATATACAAATGGAGTACAGCTTAGAAGTTTATACCAGCTGTACCCAGAGACGAATTTGATCATTATTGGAGCTGGTTATCAATTACTAAGTCCATTGACTGGTAGAATAGCGGAATGGACAAAGGTATTTTCTCAATGGAGAAATAAAGCTGTTTTAACTTCAGTACCCCATTTAGAATGGGGAAGAAGAGAAGAAGAAATAAAACGAAAATTTGGACTAGTCCCTGCTACCTTACAAGGCTTAGCTTTCACGATTGACCAAATGGATAGTTCTGTTAACCCCGATTTTAATTCTTGGGGAAAAACGGTGCATGATTCCTCTGCAATTTCAATAAGTCTCGAGACAAATGCAGTGAACGAACTCTCACTTTATTATCCTCCTAAACTATTGCTTTGGATTGCATCTTGTGCTGTTTATCCCAATTTACATTGGGACTTAACACTTCAGTTAGGTGAATTACTATCCACTGAAAATGATTCTTTACTTTCTGTAAGTAATATCACGCAAATTAATCGTTTAAATTGGTTTCGGGAAGGGATGATTCCCGCAAAAGCTAGAACGAATCTAATCAACTGGTTAGAAAAACGCAATCAAAAATTGCTGCAGGAAGTACGAAGCACTATAGATAGCATTTTACGTAAAAATCCTCCTCCTATGGAAAGTACAGCATACGAGGATTATCTTATGCAGCGCAATTTAAATGAATGGCTTATCTGTACTGACTCAAAACAAAAAAAGAGACTTGAACAGGAAATTACAAATCAGCTGGAAGCAGGCATCGAACCCGATATAACTATAATAAAATACCTTAATCGATCACAAACACCGCTTGACTTTTTAGTACCGAAAAAATGGCGAAAATATGTCTACAATGGTGGGTATAAAGGTTTAGGTCTAAAGGATATCAGTAAAGATCTACTCTGGGCACTTCCTGCTTGGTTCTTCCTAATAGGCCTGACTTGGTGGATTCAACCGGAAATAAACCAATGTAGTAATATTGTAACAGTCTATAAATATGAAAAAATTCAGAATCTTCCCGATAGAAGCGAGTCAAAACCTTCTTTCAATATATACTCGTCTTTAGCTGATTTACCTGAAAACTGGAAAAGAAAAGACTCCTTGGTCGTATTCACTAATAACCCTGAGGATATAGAAACTATCAATAATGCTTATGTTAGTACTCACATTTCTCGCGATTCATTTACTGGCGAAACAAAGGTTTCCTTTACCGAACAAAGGATTAATTATAGTAGGGATACAATTGTAATTTGCAATGACTCTCCAGAGAAACAATTAATCATTAATCAACATTTAACCAGTGGAGCAATAGTAGCGGAGAATTTTGAGTTTGCTGACAGCATGATACAAGCAACTCAACAAATCTATCGAAGTGTAAGCTCTTCTATTATCATGGATAGCTTATTTGATATTTATCAGCAAAATGTCTCTATTGATTATTGGAATAAGGCTGTTAAGTTTTATCAAAATGCTGAAGATGATATAGATAATCAATATGGCACCTATATCACAAATCAAGAACAAGCCTGTCTCCTATTTAGAAAATCTTATGAAGTACTAGATAGTCTTACTCCCCTGCATAACCAGGCTTTAGCGTGGTGTAATAAGGAGGTGATAGCTAACTTTAGTCCCAATACAGATCAATGTTGTCTCCCTTGTACAATAACCTTCTCTAACTATTCTAGTGAGGCTGTCGGATATATTTGGGACTTTGGGGACGGTATGGTTTCTCAAGAGAAGGAACCAGATCATACTTTTTCTGAAGCTGGAGAGTATGAGGTTTCCTTGGTGGCTCTTGGAGCAAGTGGTAAACGAGACACTGTTACGAGAACGATTGCTATGCTAGGCGACTTCAGTCCGATTATTTCGATACCAGAGGGACCTCAACAAACTGGTGAGCCAATTAAATTTTCAGTAACTACAAATCATGAGAGTGTGTTTTGGGACTTTGGAGACGGATCTGTTAGTAATGATAAAGACCCAACTCATATATTTACCGAGGCAGGAAGTTATGCTATTCTGCTAATCTTGGGAGATCGATGTGGAGAAGACCGTAGTAGTTTTATGGTTCAGGTCAATGGAATACCGCCACCTGTGTTTGACCCGATCAATCCATTAGAAAGTGATGAATTACGAGAAGTTAATCCTCCTTCAAGGGATTCGATTTTCAAAGACCTTGTTCCTTTGGATTCCAAAGATGATGAAGATATACCTTCTGGTAAAGTAATAAGATTAAGGTGTATGTGGCGAGATGATCCAGCAACCACTATGGTGATTGGTTGGGATCAGATAACTGGCAGGGACCCTATTCTTTATTATGGAGAGAAGGATATGGCCAGAAATTTTTCAGGATACCCCTATTCCCAAAAGCCTGATCGTATACAAGATGCAAAAGGGATGAGAAACCATTTTGTTAGATTGCAAAACCTCAAGCCAAATACTCGGTACTATTTCGTAATCAAAAGCGGGAGTAATGTAAGTCTTAGTTTCTCCTTCCAAACAGCGCCCAACTCACCATCCGAAAAATTATCAATCATTGCAGGGGGCGATTCTCGCAACCATCGCGAAGCACGACGTAATGCAAATATACTAGTTGGAAAAATGAGACCTCATTGCGTGATGTTTGGAGGAGATATGACGGCTGATGACGGCGGTAACTCATGGAAACAATGGCTTGATGATTGGCAATATACTATGGGAACTAAAAGACAACTGATCCCCATTATTACAGCTCGTGGTAATCACGAAGCCTCTAACCAATCTATTGTTGATTTATTTGATGTTCCTTCTCCTGAGGTATACTACGGTCTAAATCTTGGAGGTAATCTACTAAGAATCTATACGCTAAATACACTGATTCCATCGGGAGGTAATCAAAAAAATTGGCTAGAGAGTGACTTGAAAAAACACCAGCAAACGACTTGGCGATTTGCTCAGTATCATCATACCATGCGCCCGCACACTTCCAGTAAACCAGAAAAAGATGAACTCATCCTCAATTGGGCCACTCTCTTTCACAAATATGAGGTTGACCTCGTCGTAGAATCTGATGCCCATGTTGCAAAGTGGACTTACCCCATTCGCCCTTCACGTGCCGCTGGCAGTGCAGAAGGGTTTATACGAGATGATGCCAGAGGAACTGTTTATGTAGGTGAAGGTGGCTGGGGAGCTCCTTTAAGAATAAACGATGACGACAAGCCCTGGACACGTGCAAGTGGTAAATTCAATCAATTTAATTGGATTCTTGTTACCCAAAACTCCGTAGAAATCAGGAAGGTAATCACTGAATGTGCTCCATATGTGCAGCAGTGGCAGGAAGGGAATCGATATAATACTCTAATGCAAGGACTTAGGTTGTGGAACCCTCCGACAGGCAGCATCGTCACACTAAAGTCGAAAAAAGTTTCTCCTTCCCCTCCTGGTATTGGCACCTTACGTCCTGGTACAAATGGTCTCGTAAATATAAGTTTTACATTAAAGCAGACTGCTAATGTAGAAGCGGTCTTAACCGATAAAGAACTTCGACAACTAGCTACAGTTAAATATGATGGCCTTCCAGCTGGCCCTAATACTAAGTCTTTAAATGTTGCTAATGTCCCACCTGGAGAGTATATCATATTAATAAAAGCCAATGGAAGTGTAATACAGCGTTATGCTTTAATCAAGTAGTTTCCAAAATTGAAAGAATTTAATGGATTATCCAATGCACAGTTAGTCATATATTTCAATAGAAATTAGGGAAATTTAAATAAGATCATTCCTCTGACCTGTCTCCTCTTCATACTCTCCGAGCAAAGGCAGCCGTTTCCGCTGCCAATTTTTGCATCACCGCTTCGGGTGTGATCCCTGAGCGTTTCAATGTTTTAAAGGAATGATCTCCCCCTTCCATTTTCACCAGATGCGCTTTATCCAATTTCGAACAAACGGATTCGATCAAATCGTACTTGGCAAGCGTATCACGCGTACCTTGCAGGAAAAGCTGGGGCTGTGGAATAGCAGATAAGTGTTCTGCTCTTTCCGTTCCCACTTTTCCGGGGGCGTGTAAGGGAAATCCGTAATATACAATCCCTTTGACGGCTTCTAATTCACCTAAAGCAGCCACCTGTGAGGTCATCCGGCCACCAAATGATTTGCCTCCTGCTAAAAGTACCAATCCATCGCTATAGGTTAGGGCTTTTGCTACTGCCGCTTTTATCGCTGGATGGGCTTTTTTCGGACGATCGGGTCCGCCACCTTTTTCCATATAGGCGAAATTAAAGCGGAGCGTGCCTACCTTGTGCACCGCTAATTCCTGGGCCAAGGCTTCCATAAAAGCATGTTCCATGCCGGCGCCAGCCCCATGACTTAAGACCAACAAAGCAAAAGCATCTTTGGGCAAGATCAAAAGTGCTGAAACAATGCCGATTTCTTCAGAAATATTGATTTTTAACTTTTGGGCTTCGATCATGTTGATTATTTTTGAATGGGTAGTCTTATGGTTGACTAATTTGGGAGGCAAATAAACTTACCTTACCTTACGCACGCTGAAGTTGTTTTAAAGTACTCACTCCAACCAAAGCCATCATTTAAGATATGAAGAAACAAAATTGGCGCAAATACACTTTCGAATTCCTCTCCATATTCATTGCCGTAATATCGGCTTTTGCACTCGATAATTGGAATGATAACCGAAGAGATAGACATGCAGAGGTCAAAATTTTGACTGAAATGAAAAATGGCCTCCAAAAAGATATGGAAGATATCCAGTTGAATATTTATGGGCACAATGAGGGATTAGCTGCTTGCAGATACTTCGCTAATATGGTAAACAATCAAGTGGCCACCCCAGATTCATTCACCCAATATTACTTTACGCTTACGCGTGATTTTATTTCCATCCAAAATCGATCTGGCTATGAATCGCTAAAATCTATGGGGCTAAACCTCATCAAAAATGACTCCCTACGCTTACAAATTATCTCTTTTTATGAATACGATCTCAACAATCTGGAAAAACTAGAAGAGCGCTACGCCGAATTACAATTCCACTCCAGCTACTTTCATACGATCAATGATCTTCTTACACCCAATTACACTTTTGATGAGGGAGGAAATGTAACTATCGAATTGCCCCTGCGATTATCTCCCAACGAACAAACTAAGCTCAAGTCTATCCTATGGAAAATCAGGATGAATAGAAATTTCATCTTAAGGTATTATGAAACTGTGGTACAAAAAACTGAATCTCTGATAGTTCATATCGAACAAGAGGTAAATTAAAAGATGATTGACTATAAGCCTGCCTGCCAAGGCATCGTCCAAATACCACTCATTTTTCCTTCTTTGTTTAAAGTAATTCGTACTTCCGCTACCTCTTCCGTGTCTACAAAAGCACCTTTGTAGCGATATATTCTAAATTCTCCCTCTCCAACTGAACGCAGCACTTCACCTAAAGATAAGTCTTTGAAGGCCCCATATTCATCTTTTAGATAGGAACAGGCCGCTTGTTGCTTTTCGGCAGTCAACCCATCTACCATGACTAAGGTGGCTTCTGCTGTTGATAAAATAGGATAATCGCCACTTTCGCAAGCATTCAATATTTTCAGGCCCAGTGCCTTGGCTTTGGCGGCCTCAGTTTGATCCACTTCTGCAGCGGGCACTTGCTCATACGTCGGCCCACAATAACTGAATAGACAAAGAATGAGTAAGGCCGCAAAAAAACGAATGGTCATATCTGATGCATTTGGTCATTTAAGTAGCTGGATGTATATAATCGTCAATTTTGGCGGAGGGTATTTTTGTGTTAGACTAGGCAGCTTTGATTATAATAGCCCTAGCTACTTGAAGAAAATCTAACGCAGTATAACGCAAAAAGAGCCCGCCATAAAGTGTCGAGTATATAGGTTCAGCTATTTATTCCAACTTCAGTAATCAATCCACCTTTTGGGTGGCCCAAAACCGGCATTCTCCAGACTTTTCTTTCACCTTTTTGGATTCATCAAATTGATCACTGCGATAGAAGGTCTCCAAGATAGAAAATCCGCCTCGCTCTAAAAAATTTCGCACCTCGGCTTGATTGGGAATATGGATAAAGATGGCTCGCTCTTCATTTTTAGAGGAGGTGATTAAATCGCCAAATTCATACAGATCCTCACGTTTCAATCCCCGATCCCATCGCTCCTTCTCGGCTTGCCAAAAAGCGAAGTAATTAGTATCTTTTTCTCGATCGTGTGTCGTAAACAAGAAAGTACCCCCCGCTTTTAGCACACGATTAATTTCTCGCAAAGCTTTGAAACGCTCTTTGCCATCAGGGATAGACATGAAACCATTAAAGGAAAATATAACTGCATCAAATTGGCCCGCCTCAAAAGGTAAGTCCTTTGCGTTACCCACCATGAATTCGATAGGACTTTGACGCTCCTCCTTGATTTCCTCGGCCGCAACGATCATCTCAGGCGTGAGATCAAGACCGATAATTTCCTTATATCCCAGGTCGTATAGGGAGAAGGTTGTGCGTCCTGTACCACAACCAACATCTAAGATCAGATCACTAGTCTGCAAGTATTTTGTAAACACATACTCCTCCGATGCCCACAAACCAACCTCGCGGGTGAAAGCAGCATAGCTTTTGATGCCACTCTGGTACTGCTTGATGACAAAATCTTCTTGTAACTTATCCATTGAGTCTATTTTTGAGGTACTCATGCATTTCCTTACCGGCCGAAAACATCATAATACCGGCCAGCATGTTCTTCATATCGCTTCAAAAGGTCAATATTCTTCCGCTCCAAATCTGTCAAGTCATCGCGTATATCGGTAGAAACTGGCATATACCAATCTACAGAACTATCGAATATAAATCGCATTTTCCTATTTTTAAAAGAGTATCCGTGCCTAGCATATATCGCATTGCGCATCACCTCCAAGTCTCCTTTATACATATTCTCTATGTCTTCTTTTTTAAGCTCCTCATTTGAGGCGTTAAAACTGAGTACATCTTCGGTCAGGCTTTCTTCTTTATCCTCAAACTTTGGATGTTTTTCATACAATTGGGACCAACTCACATCTTCGGGTAGGGCCAAGCTAGGATCATAACTGAAGATTCTTTTTTTCAAATCATACTCTCTTTTGGAGACCGCTAATTTTTTATTATTGGCTTGCCAGGTTCCTGATATATTATTCGTGGCAGGAGATAAAGTAAAAATAAAGACCCCATCATATCGATTATCTCCAGGTTCTTTGGCCTCGACTTTCAGCTTATCTCCTTCTCGTGTAATCGGTCCAGAAAAGGGCCTATTATTTCCTGCCACTACACTATGTCCAAATAATTCGTCTTCCCCAATCGAATCAATCGAGATGGTTATTTTATTTGAAACCGCGGGGTTCTTATCAAAATCGATATCTACCCCATAAAAATCACCTACGTAATAACCTAGCAAGGGATTAGGCTCAGGCTGAGTAGCCTCGGGTTCTACTTCTGCTGGCACCTCTTCTATTTGGGAGGCTTCCGAGCTGGTAGCTTCTTGTTCTGCAGTGGTAACCTCTTCCCTATTTTCGCTGGTAGCCTGCCCGCAAGCTTGAAAAGTAATCAGACTGATAATCAAAATCCATTTATTCATGATTGTTTCCTTTTGATGTATGAAATAATAATTTCAGCAAGAATTAAGTTCCCGACCCAGCCTAACCAAGCGACTATCCGGTAGGTATCCATCGGTCTGGGCTGCCAAAGCGCTACTATAACATATTTCCAAGCCCGCAGGCTAATCGCCGAAAGAGCTAACGCAAAACTTCGGTACATAAAATCTCGATGCGCCTGAATATCACGCTGCTTGACTTTTTGTAGGGCGATCCAACTAAAGTAAATCCATAATATCCCCAGCAAACAGAATCCAAGTTGAGAAGACCATCCGCCATTAGCATGAATGCCGATGATAATGCCCGAAGGGCCTGCTAACAACAGAACAACGATAAGATAAAGCCAGCCACTGATTCGGTGTATCCGGGGAAGTTGGTTTCGGATAAGCGGTGAAAACTGAGTAAAGCCCGCAGCTAAAGCTAAAATAGCGGTATAGGCGTGAAGTAAAAAAGCCCATCGATAATAATCCCGAGATATATAATCTTGCTTGATTCGAAGAAAGGCGACATCGGTATGCCAAGGAATATACTGTAAGGTAATGAGTAGCATTAAATAACAGAAGTAAGCGTAGATTGCCAATAGTCCATAAGATAGAATCGTCTTACCTTTCAATATCATAAAGACAAAGTTAATGGCCTAAGGAAGAGAAAACAATCCGTAAAACCACTATTTTCTCTTCATTTTTCACTACCCAGTACCGCGGCCATTAGGATTCGTTAATTTCTGGTGCAACAACTTCCTGCTGAATTCCTTCTTAAGTGATCTTGTCAGATCAAAAGAAGAATCTTTTTCAAATCGCACATAAAAAAAGCGGGCAACAAAAGGTAGAAACTTCTGTCTCTTTTTCTTGCTGCCCGCTGTAGTAGAGATGATTAGTAATGCTTTCTCTACCTAAAACCCTTAAACCCAATATTATCTAAAAATATAACCCTATTCTGTTTTGTTCTCAGCTCATTTGCTGATATGCTTTATATATTGAAAATTCTAGGCCAAAAACACAATTCACTACAAATCAAACAATTAAGACAAACCACCACTATAAAATCGTCTCGTAGCAGGAAAACAATCCCATTTTGAGACACTAACTCGATCCTACCTACCTTCAAATAATACATAAAAAAAGCGGGCAACAAAAAGTAGAGACTTATGCCTCTTTTATCTTGCTGCCCGCTGTAGTAGAGATGATTAGTAATGCTTTCTCTACCTAAAACCCTAAACCCAATATTATCTAAAAATATAACCCTATTCTGTTTTGTTCTCAGCTCATTTGCTGATATGCTTTATATATTGAAAATTCTAGGCCAAAAACACAACTCACTATAAATCAATACATTAAGACAAACTATCACTATAAAAACGTCTCGTAGCAGGAAAATAATCCCATTTTGAGACCAATAAATAGCTTACAGTAATTTATTATCCTTAGTCTTCCATTGACTTCTTGTCTTGTCAGTTGTACCTTTAGTACTTACGGAGAGATCAGCATTGAGTTCATACATCCTAAAAGGTGCTAAAACGCCAGAGACTCCTAATTATGAAGTACCAAACCTTTTTACCGCCACCATCATTGGCAAGGCTGATTCGCTTTTTTTGGGTGTTGGAAAGCGATCAAACTACCGAAATACCTTATATCTATCGCTCGATGGCCGATAGTTGTATTGAGCTCGTTTTCCACTATAAAGGCCAGTTCGAAGAAGTTACCCCTACAGGTACAAGCCCTCAGCGACTTGCCTTAATTCATGGGCCAACCCAACACTTTAGTCGGTTTGTTACGCATGAACACTTTGGCATTTTTGGTGCCTATCTCTATCCCTACGCCTTACAACAATTATTCAATATCCCTACCACTGGTCTTAGCAATCAGGTGGTTCATCTCGATGAAATTCTTAGCCTAGAAGGCCCTGCCATTGAAGAGCAAATTTTGCTAGCCAAGCATCATCAAGAGCGATACCAGATCTTAGCCCACTTTTTTAGCCGGCAAGCACATAAGTATGAGCCGTCGACTAACATTCCTGCCATCAAGGCCATATCCCATATTATTCAACAAGGAGGAGTATCGAGCGTTAAGGATTTGGCGGAGCAATCCTATTTATCAGTCCGACAATTTGAAAGAAGATTCAAGCAATTTGCAGGTTTCTCCCCTAAGCGGTATACTCGTATTGTTCGTTTCCAGCGAGCTATGAATGAATATGGTAATCCTCAAAAGACGCTAACGCAGATTGCACATGAATGCGGCTATTATGATCAGTCCCACTTCATCGCTGACTTCAAAGTTTTTTCCGGCTATTCTCCCAAAACTTTTTTTGCGGGGAAGGCTGAAGGGATTGAGTTTCGGGATGCGGTTGAGTAACTTAGCATGTCGCGTTTTTCCAATTTTAAGCCCTTCACGTCCGCTACTTTTGTGGTATTGATTTATTATAAAAACTAGACTTATGAATATTCCAAGTGGACACCAAGCCCTTATGCCTTATTTGCTGCTGAATGGGGTAGCCGATTTTATTCAATTTGCACAAACCGTCTTTGGCGCTACGGAAAGCATGCGACGAATGCGGGATGAGAACACCATTATGCACGCAGAAATAAGAATTGGTGATAGTACCCTGATGGTGGCAGATAGTACGGAAGAATGGTCTGTTCAAGCAGCAAGCTTATTCATTTATGTAAGTGATGCAGATGCTACTTATCAAAAAGCACTGGAAACCGGTGCGGAATCCATTATGGAAATGTCGACCCAAGACTATGGTCGTACGGGTGGAATCAAAGACCCATTTGGTAATACCTGGTGGATCACTAGTATTCAGGATTAGCCAGTATGCATACAACTGGGTTGAAGGTTGAAGCTACCTAACGGATGCGCCACTTCATCTAGAAATAGCGTGTCGAGTTTAGGCCCCCAACCAATGCCTAGTTTTGTTCCAAGAGCGGCGGCGAGGTGTTGATAGGCCTCACCGGAGTAGGAGAAGTCTGTGCCGGGTACGAACTTGATGGCTAAGTTACCTTTCGCCCAATTTGGAATACCGGTACCATGAGATAGTACGATTCGAGGTGTAATGGTTTTGTATAAACTTAATGCTGTACTATCTAGCAAGTGGGGTGGAAAAATCTCCTGCAAATAAAGATAGATAGGCTTATCTAAGTCCAGCTTTCTTTGCTCAGCCATTTTCATCGTGAAATAGGCAAACAATGGCTTGGAAAGGGAAGCCACTTCAAAAATGGTTTGCTTTGTTACCGGCTCTTGACTTTCTATACCCCAAAGGTGTTGTGGTACACAATTTCTGCCTCATTGATAATGGCCAGGGAAAGCCATTGAATCATCTGCTTGCGAATTGAAAGTGTTCGAAAAAAATTGTAGCGTTTCTAATCGCTTTTAAGGTGCGTACACTGATTCGACAAGATGACTTCTCAAAAGGTTACAAAATAACGGGTAATGTCAAGAATAAGTTACTGTTTGAGGAGCACTAGACCTATCTTAGCGGGGCAAAAGAATATTAAATATGAAGCATATACGCCTAGTCTTTCTCTGTTTACTAAGCAACGCTCTTTCGATAAGTGCCCAGGAAGTCATCCACCATTACGAAACCATTATCCGAGCCGAAAACAGCTGGCGGTATTTCGTTGGCCAAGTCGCCCCTCCCTCCAATTGGATGACGAATGACTTTAACGATGAGACATGGCCGATTGGCCCCGGCGGATTTGGCTATGGTGACGATGATGATGGGACAATCATTGCTGAAACCATGTCGGTTTTCCTTAGGCAGGATTTCCAAGTGACAAATCCTGCCGATTTTCCGGTAGTGATTCTTCATGCTGATTATGATGATGGCTTTGTCGCTTATCTTAATGGAGAGGAAATTGCTCGGGCTAATTTGGGGCTAACCGGCACCAGCGTAGCTTATAACCAAAGCGCAGATGATTTCCGCGAAGCCGTACTTTATCAGGGCGGTACGCCTGATGCCTTTATGATTGAACCCAGTAAACTTAAAGCGGGTGTCAATACTTTGGCCATTCAGGTGAACAATGAAAACATTAACTCTTCCGACTTGTCAGCAGCCTTTTTTCTTTCTGTTGGAACTTCCAAAACCACCTTCACCTATGGGGTTACCCCCGATTGGTTCATCACCCCTATTACTGATTCTCATCTCCCCATCCTGTCTTTTAGCACCCTCGGACAAACCATCGTCAATGAGTCTCGGATTAGAGCCAAACTCGGGATTATCGACAATGGGCCTAATAGGATCAATAAACTGGATGACCCTTTTAATGATTATGATGGCTGGGCTTCTATTGAAATACGAGGAGCTTCCTCTCTCATGTTCCCCAAAAAAAATTATGGCTTCGAAACCCAAGAAGAAAATGGTGACAATCGCAATGAATCATTACTGGGCATGCCGAAGGAAAACGACTGGATATTGCATGGCCCCTATTCCGACAAAAGCTTGATGCGAAATGTACTCACCTTCGACTTTGCCCGAGAGCTAGGTCGATATGTAACCCGAACCCGCTACTGTGCCTTATTTATCAATGAAGAGTACCGAGGCGTATATGTCTTGATGGAAAAAATAAAGCGGGATAAAAACCGAGTAGATATTGCCAATCTTAAGCCAGAAGATACAAGTGGAGATGAATTAACCGGTGGTTATATTTTCCAGATGGACCGAGATGACCCTTCGACCGGCATAGATGGCTGGGCTTCCTCCTATCCTCCCAACTCCTTCTTTGCTTATAAGGACCCAGGTAAAGATGAGCTAAATGCCTTGCAAAGAAACTACTTGCGGAACTATGTTACTGAATTTGAGAACCTGATGGCCGGTACCAATTATATCGATTCGTACGATCAGTATATTGATGTCGATTCGTATGTAGACTATTGGATCAGTACAGAAATCGGAAAACACATAGATGCCTATCGACTCAGTTTCTATATGCAGAAACACAAGGATAGCAATGGGGGAAAAATACATTTTGGCCCCTTGTGGGACTTCAATCTTTCGTATGGAAATTTTGACTTTGCTTGCGATCCTGGCCCGGAAGGTTGGGCCTATGAGTTTAATTCTAGTTGCGGTTCACCATTAGCCTTTTGGACGGAAAAACTAACAAGTATTCCAGCAGTAGCCGACGCTATCACTTGTCGCTGGACGAGTTTAAGACAAGGACCTTATCGCACTGAAAAATTCCTAGCCTATATTGATAGCGTACAAACTTACCTGGGTCATGAAGTAAATCGAAACTTTGAGCGTTGGAAAGTGTTAGGTAACTACGTTTGGCCCAATGCATTCGTAGGCGACTCTTATCAAACAGAGATTGACTTTTTAAAGAATTGGATAACACAAAGGCTTAGCTGGATGGATGAAAACATGATTGGCAATTGTCCAGTCTCAAGCACCACAGCAATCAGCAATATAAGTGTAAAGGTATTTCCTAATCCTTTCCGAGAAGCACTATTCTTTCAATTTGATCGCGCCTTAGTAGCAGATAGTCAGCTACGATTATTTAATGTAACCGGACAATTATTATTTGAAAAACCAATTCCTAAAGGCAGTAGCAGTTTCACACTAGCCAACCTAAATATGCCCGAAGGATTGTATATTTACCAATTGACAAGCGAAAGCCAAGCTATTTTATTTACAGGAAGAATCATTAAAAAAGAATAATGGCGAATACGACGACTTGGACCGGCTCCGATCATTACTTGTGTGACCCCGAATTGGCGCAAGCCTTTCACATGTCTCGTGTATTGGGGATGCCCCTATTAATTGAAGGTGAACCTGGAACGGGAAAAACAGAATTACCGATACAGTTTTCAAAAAGTTTAGATCTCGATCTTTTTGTTTATCCGGTAGGCTCAAAAAGCACGGTGGAACAATTCGTGGCTAAGTTTGACCATGTCAAATATTTGAGGGATTCTCAGATTGAGGTACTCAATGCACAACGGGAAGAGAAAAACCTGGATACCAAATTGAGTACAGGTGGCAGACATACCGACAACCTGGATGATTATGTCATGCTAGGGCCAGGTGCCAAGGCCTACACCAATCCCAATTCTGTTTTATTGATTGATGAAATTGATAAAGCACCACGAGAATTCCCCAACGATCTGTTATACGCCTTGAGTCATCGCCGCTTCGTCCTACCCGAATCGGGAAGAACCATCGAAGTGAGTGAAGATGATATGCCCGCTATTGTGATCACTAGTAATCGAGAACAAGAGCTTCCGACGGCATTTAAGGGCCGTTGTATTTACCATTATATCTCGTTTCCCGAGCCAGAGTTGATGCGCCAGATTGTTGCTAAACACTTTAGCAAAATCGATGAAGAATTATTACAGCGTTGTATCCAATTGTTTTATCAATTTCGCCAATTGGGCTTGGAACGAGCGCCTTCTACCCGAGAACTACTTAATTGGCTCAAGTATTTAAAGAACTTTGAAGTGGACGAAGCCATGGCTAAACTCGAAGCGCGAGAAGGACTTGGCGTCTTGATCAAGACCCAATCGGATATGATTCGGGTAAAACGGAATTCTTATTAATCTAATCTCGTTACTATGTTTGAAGGCCTTCCTCATCACTTTCGTGAACACAACTTGGCTGCTGATGTACGGACATTGCTGCAATTGAAACGGGCCATACAAAAAGGCTTGGTCAATACATTAGGAGATATTTATGTCGTATTAAAAGGTTTGGTGACGACAGATCCTGCCGATTTTGGCCCCTACACTTCTGCTTTTTATTCTTACTTCCTAGATGTAGAGATCAAGCGAGGTGAAAAACTGGACAATGCCATTTTACGATCCGAAGCCTTTAAACAGTGGAAGGACGAGTTACTCAAAGACCAAGATGAACTGGAAGTGCCAGATATACGAGAATTGGTAGATCGTTTTCTGGATGAAATCCACCTCACCACTTTTGACATCAAGAAAATCGTAGACGGTTCGGATATTCTAAAACAAGATAATCCAGACATGCCCGATACCGATGCCCAAAATCAATCTGGCGGAGCAAGATCAGTAGATAAAGCAGCAGATTATAGAGAAGTTGATTTAGAAGAATTGCTAGAACGGATGGAGCGTGTTGCCAGGCAGCAAAAAGGACTACATGAAGGTGGAGATCATTGGATAGGTACCGGTGGGCGTTCGCCCTATGGTCATGGTGGCGCAGCGATGGGCGGCATTCGTGTCGGCGGCGGTGGTGGCGGCAAAATGGCGCGCCGAGTAGTGGGAGATCCTACGTATTACCCAGTCGATACCAAGTCGATCCTACGTGATGATAATATCGATGCCGCTTTAGCTACCCTCAAAGGGATTGAAGACGAGACGGCTGAAGTGCTTTTGGACGTGCCGAAAACGATCAAAGAGGGACTCAAGCAGGGAGGTATCTTTTTACCCATCGAAAAAGAAAAAATTGAGCATAAGGTACAGGTGATTTTGATGATCGATAATGGCGGGTACTCCATGCATCCTTATATCAAATCGGTCACCAAGCTGTTTTCGAAAATGAAAACGCGTTTCGCCCACGATCTGAAAACCTACTATTTCCACAATACCATTTATGGAGGCGCTTATACCGATGTACAGCGAAGGGAATTTGTATCCATAGATAAGATCATAGCGGATGATAAGAACTACAGTGTTTTTGTCATCGGTGATGCCGATATGGCGCCTTATGAACTAGATTACTCTAGCTTAGGGAATTGGCAAAAAATCAAAGGACACTTTTCTCGGATTGCCTGGATGAACCCCATGCAGAAGCGCTATTGGGCGGGCTCTAATACCGTTCAGACGCTCCGGCAAATCTTCCCGATGTACGCCCTTTCGCCTGAAGGGATTGAGAAGGCTGTTATTAGAATGAACAGGAAGAGAAAGTACCACAAGCGATAGCACTTACCGGAGTTCTACAAATTAAACTATGCCCAATCACGACTACTTACCGCGAACCAAGACGCTATTGAGTCAGTTGGTTGCTTTCCCCGTATTGGGAGGCCAAAGTAACCTATCTATAGCCCAATTTATTATTTGCAGAAGCGGGTTTTGAGGCCGTACTATGTGGTCTGGGATCGGTGGAACAATGCCATATTGCAAATGAGTATGTCGAAGTAGCACAAATAGAAAAGTGTCTTGGCTTTATGGAAAACTTGATCGCTGACTTTAGCCATTAAGACCTTTTGTCCTCCTCTTTGGCATGATATTTTGAATGTCTTTCCTGTTTTGACAAAAAAGGAAAAGCTTGAAACACCTTTAAACCTTCCTCTTCCAATAAAGGTCCGATCACTTCCGTGTGTTTTCGTCCTATATTAATCATTTCTGCACAGGTAGGTTTAGGTTTTCCGCCGCTAATTCCCTGTAAACTAGCCTGAGTCACAGAAAAAACGAGCCTAGAAATACGAGACCAATGAATAGCTCCACTGCACATCACACAGGGCTCTGTATTACAATATAGGGTGAAACCCGCTAAAGATATTTTCGTTTGGGTCCGACAGTATTCACTAATCAAGGTCAATTCTGCATGAGCTGTTGGATCAGAATACTCAATGCACTTATCTATAGATTGGGCAACTATTTCCCCTTCTTTTACTAAAACAGCAGCAAAGGGATCAAAGCCCGCGCTAGCTGATGCCCAAGCCAACTCATGGACTTTCCGAATAAAAAAATAATCTTGCATCATGATCTATCCTATGACTGCCACGGCCTCTAGTTCAATCAAAAAACCGTAGTGTAAAGTACTGACGGGAACAATAGCCCGCGCTGGTTTGTGCGTGGGGAAATAGGTCGTATAGATATCATTCACTTTTCTCCAGAGTTCGATATCAGAAATATAGACGGTGGTTTTTAACACCTTATCCATCCCACTCCCAGCTGCTTCTAGTATGTGTTCTAAATTTTGTAAAACTTGATGGGCTTGCTCTTCGATTGCCCCTGTCAGCTTCTCTCCACTTGGCTTAATTGGCAGTTGTCCAGCTACAAAGACTAAACCATTCCAAGCGACTGCTTGAGAATAATGTCCGCCAGGTGTAGGTGCCTGGTCTGTCAAGATCGATTCTATCATATTTATTCTTTTTAAGCGCAGAAGATAAATAATGGAAAATAAATAAGACCAATTAGCCTTATCTTTTTCTAGGGAGTAGGATTATCGGGCATAGAAATATTCAACTATATTTGAAGTCCTGCGTTGCATACATTGTCCATCAAAAAGCAAAATCATGCGAATATTTATCCTGTTATTAAGTCTTGCCTTTTTAGGTATAAATACGATAGATGCCCCAACTTCTAAAGCGCTCCCTATCGATACGATCAAACTTCCGCCCGGCTTTAAGATCGAAGTCTATGCCTCGGGTGTACGGAATGCTCGCTCGATGGCCCTATCCCCATCAGGTACACTATATGTAGGAACCCGATCCAAAGGTGATGTATATGCCTTGAGAGACACAGATGGTGATTTCAAAGTAGATGAGCAGTATATCTTAGCCAAGGGATTGAAAATGCCAAATGGCGTAGCCTTTAAAGATGGTGATCTATATGTGGCAGAGGTGAGTCGAATTTCAAAGTTTGAAAATATCGAAGAGAACCTAGACGACCCGGGCAAACCGACTGTCATCTATGAAGATTACCCGACAGAAACGCATCACGGTTGGAAATATATCGCCTTTGGCCCAGATGGTAAATTATACGTGCCAGTAGGTGCCCCCTGCAATGTATGTGATAAAGACGAAGATATCTTTGCCTCCATTACCCGTATCAATCCAGATGGAAGTGGAATGGAAATTGTACAGCGAGGCATTCGCAATACCGTAGGTTTTACTTGGCACCCAGAAACCAAAGACTTATGGTTTACCGATAATGGTAGAGATTGGTTAGGCGATGATTCTCCCTCTTGTGAATTGAACCATGCCCCAAAAGATGGAATGCACTTTGGTTTTCCTTATTGTCATCAGGGGGACTTACTCGATCCTAAATTTGGTAAAAAATCTTCTTGTGAGGATTATACCCCGCCTGTACAAAAGATGGGACCTCACGTTGCTCCTTTAGGACTAGAATTTTATACAGGCGACCAATTTCCTAGCGCCTATAAAAACCAACTTATCATCGCCCAACATGGATCGTGGAATCGGGCTAAAAAGATCGGTTACCGATTGATGTTAGTTAAGTTGGAAGATAATAAGGCTGTTAGTTATGAGCCTTTTGCAGAAGGATGGCTACCGGAAGGGGAGGAAGAAGAATGGGGACGCCCAGTAGATGTAGAAATGATGCCCGATGGCTCTTTATTGGTATCAGATGATTCGGCCGATGCCATTTATCGGATTTCCTATACCGGTGAATAATAGGGATTTCAGCCTGTTCCTTGACAGAAAAATCCTGCTCGCTGTATCTATGCAGTGAGCAGGATTTTTCTCTTTCACAAAACAAAACCAGGGCTTACTTCACTACCACTAGCTGTTCTACTAGCGTGGTCTTCCCCGCGCGAGCTTCCAAGAAGTAATTACCAGCAGGAAGTGCTCCCACACTAATCTGGTTATCACTTAGGGACGCGTCCATTACTTTCTGACCCGCCAGGTTAAAGATGACCGCCTGCTCTAAAGCAAGGCCGCTTTCGGTGCTAAGGTTTACGACATTGATAGCTGGGTTCGGAAAGATTCGCAATTCATCAAAATCCGTTTCAACGATGGTTTCGCTCACACTAGGTTCGGCTTGAATATCGATAGTTACAAAGGCGATATTACAAAGGTTTTCGGCTGCCGTATTACACAATTCATATTCAAACTCTACCAGTCCTACGAAATCATCTGCGACTTCAAATTTTAGCCGTCCCGCTTCTAGTACTTCAGCCGTTCCTACTGCGGGTTGGCTCAACAAGCGCAGCGACCAATCTCCCGTGCCATTCATTTGGTCATTAGCCAACAAATTGATCTCATAAGTTTCTTTGAAATCCTTAAAAGTCCAGTTATCATCAAATGGTAAAGGTGCCAGGGCTATCGGCCCTTCTAATTTATCCGATTGTAGGATAAAGACGCCCGTTTTATAAACCAACCCTGGCAAGGCGTCATTGGTAATCTCACAATAGTAAGTCGCTTGCTGTTCCAAGAATGTAAGGCGAGCAGTTAGAGTATTCTCTCCTTCCAGAACCGTGAATTCAGTTCCATTCTTGAACCATTTATAAGTATTAGATTTAAGCTCAGGATGGATATCCGCGCTGATTCGAACTTCCTTTCCCTGCGTCAATTCTATGACAGAATCCTGTCGTTCATTCAGTTGTTTTTCATAGGAGTCCAGCCCCCGCAGCCATTTTTGGTTCGGTACTAAATCGGAAAAATCAAATGCGTTCTCTTGCAAGGCGCATTGATCGAGCTGTGGCATGTCACGAAGGACTGGACAGTCACTCAATTGGTTACCAGCCAGTAGGAGTGAACGGAGCTGATGTTTACCCGATAAATCGGGAATCGCACCAGTCAATATATTATCTGATAAATTCAATTCTATTAGATGGGTCATCGCTTCCAATTCAGGGATGGTCCCTTCTAGCCGATTATCAGCCAGTACTAACGACCGCAACTGGGTTAAGCTTTCTAAAGGCGGTATTTTCCCCCTTAGCTTGTTATTCGCTAGGTTAAAATGAGTCAATTGAGTAAGCATGTGCAAATCGGGAATCTCTCCCTCGAAATGGTTGCCAAACCCGATAAATCGTTGAAGATTTGGCATACCATTAAACAAAGGTAATGATCCAGTCAACTGATTGCCCTGCACATACAGACGCTTCAGCAAGTGTGAGTGTTTGAACAGCGGCAGTGTGCCACTCAATTTATTATTGGAAACATATAAACTTTGAAGGCTACTCAAATGCGTAAAAGCAGGAATACTACCTTCTAATTTATTGTAATCCAATTCGAGGGATACTAATCTTTTGAAGTTGGAAAAATCGGGGATCGTATCCGTAAAACGATTACACGATAATTGTAAAGTGAGCAAAAAAGGCATGTTGGAAAAATCAGGTATTGTGCCTGTCAATTGATTGCCTGATAAAAATAGATGCTCCAAGTAAGGTAAATTCAAATCTACCATTTCCCCTTTGATCTTATTACCTCGGCGTTTATTGGGGCTACAATCGGGCTCTCCATCCAGGTCCATACACATCACGCGCCCATATCGATTCAGGCTAATACCAAACCAGGTATCCATGGGTTGATCAAAGTCCCACTTGCTGATCCAATCTTTTCCATTTGTCTCCATATAGAAATTGATCAGCGCTAGGGAATCAGTTGCTCGCGTTCCCATTTGCCTTTTACCTCCAGTAAATTGTTCCTCGAAAGTAGAAGTACTACTTAGGTTGCCTAAGCCTACCAGAAGTCCTAGGAAAAGTGATAATCTGACATATCTGCAAGCCCAACAAAATTGGAGTGCCTGTGATACATTTTTCACTGCATGCAAGGACGTTTTTTTTAAATGACTAGGGATGACTTTTACACGACTCATAATTTGGGGGTTTATCCTGCTTCACTAGATTACGAAAATAGGCATATGTGAAGCTTTTGGCAGGTATTTTCGGGAAATGGTAGAAATCCTTCGGGAAATGGTAAAAAATCAACTCTTTTAGATCAGATTTAAGACAATCTTATCATTTAGTCCCGTATTGGGAAAGGAATCTAAAAATGATACTACTTCTTTAAACTATCACACACAATCTACTGATATCCAAGCAATTAAAACAAGACATTGTTTTCACCAGCGCCCACATCATTGAAGGCGGAAACCTGCCTAGCTGACGCCAGATCAGACAGGGCGGAACCTCGGTTGGGCTAGGCTCGTTTTCCAAGCTGTCTGTTCTGGCAAACGCCAGGCAGGTTTCCTCCTTCCGATTTCCGCTTTTTCAATATCGTCTTGTTCTTTTCTGTTACATTTTTAGACGTGAACACCTTACATGAGAAAGCAGAACAGGCATTTCCCATTTCCGATTTCCGATTTCCGATTAACTTATCCCTTACAGCCTGGAAGGTTGTAGACTATAAAATATCTTTTAAGGCAGCCAATAAAACATTCACGTGATTATGGGTACTACTTTCTCCCATCAACCCCACTCGCCATATCTTTCCAGCAAACTTTCCTAAACCGCCGCCAACTTCAATATTATATTCATTCAGTAATCGTTGTCGAATCGCCGCTTCATTCACACCATCAGGCACCTTCACGGCATTGAGCATAGGCAAACGCAAACCTGGCGTCACCAAGAATTCAAAACCTAATGCTTCCAAGCCCGTTTTTAATAATTCATGATTTTTGCGATGTCTGGCAAAGCGATTTTCCAAGCCCTCCTCTAATACTAAGCTATAGGCTTCTCTCAATGCATACATGGCCGAGACAGGAGCCGTATGATGATATGCCCTCTTGGCCCCGCTCCAATAATTCTTGACCAAAGTCAAATCAAGGAACCAACTTTGCACTTTGGTTTTTCTATTGTCCAAGACAGCCACTGCCCTGTCGCTAAAAGAGACAGGCGAAAGGCCAGGAGGCGCACTTAGGCATTTCTGGGTACCCGAGTAAATAGCGTCAATACCCCAATCATCTACTTTCAGTTCCGTACCACAATAGGAAGTAACGGCATCGACTACGAATAGGGCGCCTGCGTCATGTACCATTTTGCTGATCTCCTCTAATGGCTGTAGCACCCCCGTCGAAGTTTCTGCATGTACAATCGCCACCAATTTAGGTTGGCAAGTCTCCAAGGCAGCCTTCACTTGGGCAGGATCAATAGCCTCTCCCCAAGGCGCATTCACGGGTATCACCTTTGCCCCACAACGCTCTGCAATATCTGTCATGCGGCCACCAAATACACCATGTGTACAAATGACCGCTTCATCACCAGGCTCCAAAAGGTTGACTAAGCAAGTTTCCATTCCTGCACTACCAGGAGCAGACACCACAAAAGTTAAGTGGTTCTCCGTTTGGAAAGTGGTTTGTACCATCCCCTTGATTTCATCCATAATGGCTACAAATTCTGGATCTAAATGCCCTACTAGGGGCGTAGCCATGGCTTTTAAAACTCTTGGGTGTACATCGCTGGGACCTGGTCCCATTAAGATTCGATTGCTAGTATTTAGCGCAGGTACTACTGACATGAATGTGTGATTTATTCCTTGTAAAGTATGGTTTGAGAACAGTATAAGGAATATTGCCATAGATTCAAAAAAGATGATCGATATCTTTCTTGCGAATAGCAGACTGCGCCATGACGCCTAAGCCTTTTACCACTTGATTGAGGTGAGCAAAACGCTTATCTTGGGTGTGACCATGTTTGTATCTGTAATAAATCTGTTGTACAATAACGGCAATCTTAAACAAGCCATAAACAAAATAGAAAACCACATTACTCAAATCACGACCACTCCGATCAGCATACATTTTCACTACATCAGCCCTACTCGGGTTTCCCGGTAAAACAGTGGGACTCAGTGCCAACATTTTTAGCCAGTCTGGATCATCCGCTGTGACCCAATACCCAAGGCTTGTACCAAAGTCCATCAGTGGATCACCAATCGTCGACATCTCCCAGTCAAGCACGGCAATGATCTCGGTCCAATCTGAGGCATTTAGCACCACATTATCGTACTTGAAATCATTATGAATGAGTGCTGTCCCCGATTCTCCAGGTTGATGGTCTGCCAACCACTGTGCGATCTGTTCTATTTCTGGGATTTCGTCTGTTTTAGACTTGAAATAACGTTTGGTCCAACCGCTCACTTGTCGCTCCACATAGCCTTCCGGTCGTCCCATTTCACCCAAACCTACTGCCTTATAATCGACCGCATGCAAGTCGGAAAAGGTATCGATTAATGAAGTAGCAATCCCACTCATAATGGCAGGATCGGGAATCATTTCTGCGGGCATTTTAGGTCGTAATATTACGCCCTCTACCCGTTCCATCACGTAAAAGGGTGCACCAAGAATTTCTTCTTTCTCTGTATATAAGAGCGGTTTTGGCGCTTTATCATAGGATTTAGATAAGGCATCTAGAATACGGTATTCCCGTCCCATGTCGTGCGCCGACTTGATTTTGGCCCCAAAAGGAGGGCGTCTCAACACAAAGCCTTTCTCTCCCAATCGGATCAAATAGGTAAGGTTTGAAAAGCCGCCAGGAAATTGCTCAATACTAAGTGCAGCACCAGGCATGCCGAGTTGTTCTTGTAGAAAAGGTTCTAAAGTGGCGATATTCAACTCTTCACCCGGTCGGACTTTCTTCGCCTGATCATTCCAGTTATTTGACATAGTTCTTCGTTCAGCTTTCTGATTTAGTAGTGAAATATAAATAAATTGAGCCAAGATGCGCCGGTATTTCTTCTTTTAAGGAGGTTTTGAAAAGAAGTAAAGATCAAGTAGATTGGCCTAAGTTGTTTTTGTTTCACTACTTAAACGAATGTCACCAGTTTATCTTCAAGGTGTGGCAATTCGTTAAAGGATTTTAAAGTTAGCCGATCTTTGGAGAATAAAAAGGTAGACATGGCCGTATTTTGGACGATTCCATTTAATTCCATGACTTTTTCCTCCGTTTTCATTTGCAAGGCATAGGCAACTGCAGCAGACATCGTTCCTCCTGACGTAAAAGCAGCTACTTTGACGCCACTGCCATTTTCTGCTAGAATTTGTTCCATCCCTGCTTTTACTTGGGCCCGAAAATGTGCCCAGGGCTTCAGCCCCATATGTTGGGCATCAATTTCCCCCCTAGCCCACAATCGCATCGTATAGTTAAACATCAAGAGGTGATATTTCCGAGCTGACTCGGGTTGTGTTTCGGCTAGCGCGGCCCATTTTTTTAGCTGTGGTTGCTCTTTGGATAATGTCGGAAGCAAAGCAGCCATGACCTCCATTCCCTTATGTTCATCCAGTGTATCTAACTGTATGGGGGTTGGCCAAGGAAGGCCTCTTTGCTCAAAAACAGTTTTTACCCTTGCCGCCGTTTGCCAATGTCGCTTCAATGGACCAATGTATATCTTATCAAACACCTGAGCTTTATCCGCCAAATATTCTCCTAATATTACAGATTGCTGCTCTCCCAAGGGCGAAAGCTGATCGTAATCCGCCTTCATGAAAGAGGCCTGTGCATGGCGTATTAAAATGAGTTGACTCATATTCTTAGCTATTTGTATTAAAGAGAGGTCAGACGTGAGATACCAGAAAAGAGATCGGCGAGATATTAAAGGCGGAAGCCCCATCTTAGCCAGTGACTTCTCATGTAGACTGTTTCCGTATTTCGAAGCCTTGTTTTATGGCTTGAAGATCCAGAAAATCGGAAATGGGAAGTCGGAAATAGGAACGCAGGCCATGAAAATGCCTATTCCGCCCTGTCTGCCTGTCTAGCGACAGATAGATTCGGCGAAAAGCCAGGCAGACTTCCGAATTCGCAATTCCGCCTTCACATGAAACCGCTGCATCTTAGCCGTCTCTTTTCCCAGTCTTTGCCATCAGGCAAATCGTTCCTCTGCCTCGTAGTAAGCGAGCTGTATGCTTAATTTCTAATAGAAATTAGTAAACTTCAAACAAACCTGCTGCTCCCATACCGCCACCCACACACATGGTGCAGACTACATACTTGGCACCTCGG
>Ga0070727_10001210_pt1 | contig 27883 bp, 29 predicted proteins | sample tdAd472_FD_66722 | JGI IMG/M metagenome (GOLD analysis project Ga0070727, IMG submission 66722) | Marine sediment microbial communities from the Atlantic coast under amendment with organic carbon and nitrate - tdAd47.2 | ecosystem: Environmental > Aquatic > Marine > Coastal > Sediment | place...
AATTCAGATAATGCGCCTGTGTTTTGTCCTGCGCTTCGGCGAACACATAGATGCCAGGGCTGGGCTTAGCGCCTACGACATAGTCGACGATCCCGCCCAGTTCGCGCATTTGGTCCAGATCGTACATGTCGACCATCTCGTCGACATGGCCCTTGTATTCGATGCCGATCATGCCGCGCTGCGCCACTTTCATGCCGGTCGCATTGCCGACAATGGCCTGCTCCATGGAAATTTTGGTGCCGTCCGCAAAGGAGGTAACCATGTTCGGTGTCTGGCCCCATTGCTTGGCAAAGGCGGCCTGTGTGGTCGGGTTGCGATAGCGATCCTGCAGGCCCTTGATGTTGCCGCAGAGCAGGGGCTTCAGGCCCAGCGTCTTCACATAGCGCAGCAGGTTCATCTGCACGCCCGGCTGGTCGCCATCACAACCTGACAGGATGACGCCTGCCTTGTCGGCCTTGTCCTTCAGGATGGAGCCAACCGTCGCGTCCAGCTCTACGTTCATGGAGACCATATGCTTGCCGGCATTGATGGAGGCGATGGTGGCCTTGGCGCCATATTCGACATGGCCGGTCGACTCGATCACGACTTCGACGCCTGCGGCCTCGACCACAACCTGGATGTCGGACGTAATCGCGAACTTGCCCGCCCGGACCGCATCGTCCACCTGCGCAGCGGTCGTACATTCGGCAATCATGTCGTCCGGTACTCCGGCAACATGATAGGCGTCGCGCGCGGCGCTCAGCGTGCGGTTGCAGATCACGGCGATGCGCATACCCGGTGTGTAACGCGTTACCTGATTGACGATGCCCTTGGCCATGAAGCCCGCGCCGAACAGGCCGACCTGCAAAGGTTTCTGTTCCTCGGCGCGTTTTGCGAGAGCGGTATCGACAATGATCATGAGCATACTCCAGAGACATAAATCCCGAAGCAAGAAACATGCCCGGATCGTCAGGGTCTCGTTGACTAAAACGGCTATCTTCCGACACTTGTCAAACGGAAGCGTCGTGCATTCAGAACTTCTTGCAGAAATGAGATAAAGCTTGACCTTTCTGTCTCAAAAGGCCCCGCTTTCTAATGGCTTTGCGACATCAATTCAGCGCCACGGAGCCCACGGGGCCTTACCGCTTTCCCAGAGCTGTTCCAGCACGTTTCGGTCACGCAGCGTGTCCATGGCCTGCCAGAAGCCGCGATGGCGATAGGCTGCCAGCTGGCCGGCATCGACCAGCCTGCGCAGGGGCTCCTGTTCCCATACCGTGTCGTCTCCGTCGATCAGGTCGAAGACAGACGGCTCGCAGACAAAGAAGCCGCCATTGATCATGCCGACATCTTCCTTGTCCTTCTCGCGGAAGGCTTCGACCTTTTCGCCGGACTCGTCAAAGGCCAGCACGCCGAAGCGGCCAGGGGGCACAACGGCTGTCACGGTACAGGCCATGCCTTTCTCTTTATGGAACTCAACCAGCTTGGCGATGTCCACATCCGAGACACCATCGCCATAAGTCAGGCAAAAAGGCTCATCTCCGACAATCTCCCGCGCGCGGCGAATACGCCCGCCGGTCATGGAATCTGCGCCAGTATCCAGCACAGTCACCTTCCACGCCTCGGCGTTATGGCGCTGCCAGACCAGTTCCCCGGTTTGCAGATCCACAGTGAAATCGCTGGAGGTGCGGGTATAATTCAGGAAGTAATCCCGAATGAATTCAACCTTATACCCGCCCAAAACGACGAATTCGTTAAAGCCGTAATGAGAGTAGCTTTTCATGATGTGCCACAGAATGGGACGCGCGCCGACCTCCACCATAGGTTTCGGACGGATCGTCGTTTCTTCGCTGAGGCGCGTACCAAATCCACCTGCCAGGATCAGGACTTTCATGAAAATATCTCCCCTTTGTCTGCGCGGCTATGCAGACATTGTTCCAGTTTTAAGCTTGAACCCACCCACACAGGCAATCAATCTGTCAGCCATCTACACGAGGATAAGTTTACATGCTGTTTCAGAAGACAGAGCTATTGGGCGCATTCCTGATTAAGCTGGAGGCGCGCGGTGATGCGCGGGGTATGTTTGCGCGGACATTCTGCGTCAATGAGTTCGCCGCCCACGGCCTGGAAACCCGGTTTGTAAACCAGAACATGTCGGTTTCGGCAGAGCAGGGCACGTTGCGCGGCATGCACTGCCAGATTGAGCCAGCCGCCGAAGTAAAGGTGATCCGCTGCGTCCGCGGCGCGATCTTTGACGTGATCGTAGACATCCGCCCGGACAGCCCGACCTATCTGAAATGGCAAGGCTTTGAACTGACCGATCAAAACAAGGATCAGCTCTACATCCCGAAAGGCTTCCTTCACGGTTTCCAGACCCTGCAGGACGATACGGAGGTCAGCTATCTCGTGTCGGAATTCTACGCACCAGAGGCAGAACGCGGTGCGCGCCATGATGACCCGGCCTTCGGCATTGAATGGCCGGTGCCGGTTACGGTCCTGTCAGACAAGGATGCGTCCTGGGCGGACTATAAAGCGTCAGCTTTCAAGGCGTGAAGGCGCGCTAGTGGGTCTTGCTGTCGATAAAGGCTTTCAAGGCACCAATGTTCGGCAGCTCGGCCAGCTCATTTCCGGGGAACTGAAAGCCGAACTCCTGCTCGATCGCAAACATCAGATTGATGTGTGCCAGGCTGTCCCATCCGTCGACATCAGCGGCGGTCATGTCATCTGACAGTTCCAGATCATCATCCAGGAAAACAGTCTGGAAGACTTCATTCAGACGGGTTTCAGTAGACATGATCAGGCCTCAACGCATGTGTTAACAGCAATGTAGGGGCTTGAAATGTCCCCCTCTTTTTCCAGATTGTATTCCCAGATTGTCGTGCCGTCGTCCAGTTTGACGATGTTATCAAATCCGAAATCGGCATATTTCTTTTCAACCAGCGCATTCTTGGCAGTGGGAATATATGTCCCGCGTAGCTTTTTCAGGCCTTGCGCACGGGCCTGTAAGCACAGCTCTCCCAACAACGCATCTTCCACGGTCCGGCCAATCACCCGGCAGCTCATCAGCCACAGATGAATGTCCATCGCGTCTTCCACAGGGTGCGCCATGATCATGCTGACCAGCCCGTGGTCAGTAAATTTGTCTGCCAGTTTCAGGGTCAGGTTCACCGCGCCATCCTGTTGCATGAAGCCGCGAATGTCGGCCTCCGAATAGCGATAGGTCGTCAAATTGAACTGGTTGGACTTGCCGATCAGCTGCACGATGCGCGGCATGTTGAAGTCATTGAATGGCTCGATCTCGGCCTTCATGTGCAGCGATTTGTAGAAGTCGGGCAGTGAGGTCGCCGTCGCCTGCATCTCCGCGATGCGGGACTTGGCCCGATATTGCTCGGTCTTGTTGGCATCCTCGCGCGTGTAGCTGATCGTCTCGAAGCCGAGATAATCGCCCAGCACGCGCACATAGCCCGCCGGGTCTTCCGGCATCGGCAACACGTCCACTTCCGGCACCAATTCCCGAACTGTTGCGCGTTCCACTGGATTGTCATCGGCAAAGACCAGGCTATCGAGGCCGATATTCAGCGTCTTGGCGATATGCTTGATGTTCTCGGCCTTGTTCGTCCAGTTGGCGACGAACATGGCGAAATCGTCCAGCTTCAGCACCATGTCCGGATGTTTCTCGAACGGCTCGCGTGCATCGGCATCATTGTTCTTGGAGCAGACTGCCAGAATGACGCCGCGCTGTTGCAAACGCTTCGCCGCCATCTGGAATGCCAGGAAGGCCTCGCTCTTTGCATCGCCCTGGCCGATCTTGATCCCTGCCAGACCGTCTTCCCCGATCACACCGCCCCAGCACGTATTATCCAGATCCAGTACCAGGCATTTCTTAGTCAGTCCAAATTCGGCCGCGATCAGTGCTGCCAAGTGACGTGCCAGCAGGGGCAGAGCGGTAAAGCTGACGCCTTGCTTTGAGAGATGCCAGTAGCGGTCATCAAACCAGGCGCGCTTGCCGATCTGGGAGGACAATGCCTCCACATCCACCAGCGTGACGCCGCCCAGCTCATTTGCCTTTTGGGCCAACGCGTTATTCACCGAATGAATGATCGTGCGGCGGCTTTCCGGCACGCGGGAAGACAGATGCCCGAAGGCTTCATCCAGTGGTGCGGCAATATTGGTGCACAGGATACGCGCCTTGCAGTTCTGGCGGATGGATTGCCAGATCATCGAGACATCCTGCATTGTTTCCGCGACAGTTTCGTCAACAGAGAGATCACTGCCGGACCGCTCCAGGTCGCTATGGTGCAGGGCGATCACGATAACGTCCGGCTCAAAAGCGTACATCTGTGAATCGGGCGACAGCGCGTCCTGGCGATGCTGGCCATAATCGGCAACAGCCACTTCGATATTCACATTTACGGCCAGCGCGGCCAGCTGCAGTAGCGGTGCCAATTGGGCCAGCGTGTAGCTGCCGGTCAGCCACACGCGCCCCGTCCGCTTGGCATGCGGCGCGGAAAGGTCGGGATTGTCCTTCAGCAATTTGCGCAACAGGCCGCTGGCGGCTTGCCAGGCGGGGAAGTCATCTCCGCCACGGGTCAGCTGTGCCAGCCAGTCCAGGGCCTTGTCCGTGTGTCCCGTGCCAGCATGACATTGTGCGACCGCCAGGCAGGTTTTCTCATCGGGTATTTCGACATTGGCGAGTGCCGCGTCATAGGCGGCGATGGCGCCCTGGTAATTCTTTTCGCGTTTCAGGGCAGCGGCTTCTGCCAGCTTGTCTGATGCGGTCATTCTACGTGTCGTCCTGGGCAGGTGTTGGCGCCGGTTTGGGTTTCGGCATGGTAATCACACGGGAGGCTGGCGCAAAGACGGTTGAACCCGGCTTGATATGGGTTTGCACTACGGCATTCGGGCCGACCTTGGTATCATCGCCCAGCTGGACCGGGCCGATCACGACGCTGCCAGCGCCCAGCGTCACGCGGCTGCCCAGCACGGGGGCTTCTTTCATGTCATAGGTTACGCCAGCACCAATTGTTACACATTGGCGGATCATGCAGTCATCGCCGATTGTCGCATAGCGGTGGATCACAATGCCGCCCTGGTGCGCAATCACCAGTCGGCGCCCCACCTTCGCGGTGTCGTGCAGCTCAATCCCGTATACCGTCCGTACTCGGTGGTTCATCAGATAGTAGAGCAGGCCCATCACCTTGCGCAGCGGGGCAAATTTGATCACTTTGCGCCATGTGCCAAAGCGGTGCACGGCCACCGCGCGAAAGCCTGGCTCCGCCCAGCGGCGATTGTTAGCCGCATAATCCTCTTTCAGGATCGTCCAGAAACCATGCTTGCCAATCAGGTCAGGTCCATACAGGATCGGCTCGTCCGCGCACGTCTCCGAGTGATTTTTATCTTTGTTCATCGACACTTTGCCCACCCCTGGAAGAAGAGGTGTGCCGTGCCGGGCGAACACCCCTTTTAGTAGAACACTTTCTCTTTCACGCCTTTTAAAACGCTTGCTGCACTGGTATGCAACTTGCGTTCCGTCAGGGTCTTCGCACCGAACTACACCCTCTAATCGATCGACTGTCTTAATGAGTGACCCCGCCGCTTACCCGCTCGTAACCGTGATTACGCCAGCTTACAATGCCGAAGCCTATTTACGTGAGACAATGGAGTGTGTTCAGGCGCAAACTTGGCCAAATCTGGTACACTTGGTCATTGAGAATGCGTCAACTGACGCCACGGCAAGCATCATTGCCGAGTTTGAGAATGCCCGTGTTCCCGTCAAAGTCGTGCGGCACGAGCAATTACTGCCACAAGTTGAGAATTGGAACTCGGCTTTCGCCCATCTGCCTGAAGGCACAGAATGGTTTCGCCTGCTATGCGCCGATGACACCATGACGCCGGATGCCATCGAAAAGATGATGCAGGTGGCCCAACTGGATGACCAGATCGGCCTCGTGGCTTGCAAGGTCAATTATGGTGGGGATCTGGAAACCTACCAATGGCCTGACGGGCTTGCCGTAATGGAGGGCAAGGAAGCCATTCGCCGCTTCTTCCTAAATCAGGGCCATTTCCGCGCTCCGCATGTGCTGGTCAATGTGAAGGCCATTCCGGAAGATGGTGTCTATTTCGATTCCAGTGTGAATGCCTTCGATACGGACTCGGTTCTGCGTACACTGACGAAATGGCGCTTTGGCTTTGTCCATGAATACATCGCCAATACACGCGTTCACGAGGACACGGTGACCTCCCGCTTCGTTGCGCCGAAACGTCTGCACCTTCTGGACTGGTATCACTACCTTCTGCGCTATGCCGCCGTGGCCTTTCCGGAGGATGACGGCCGCACCATCCTGCAGCATTACAAACGCCACTATCTGCGCCGACTGATCGCGCTGCGGCGTGAGGATGAGAATGGCAAGATCTGGGAAGAGCATATGACCCGGTTGGGCAGGCTGGATGCGCGTCCCACCCCGCTGGACTTTATAGATGCCATGGCAGATCGCTTGCTGATCGCCGTGGGCATGCGTCCGAAATGGTATGCCTATCCCTGGTAAGGCGATGTATGGCAGGTTGACTGCGCCTGAATTTCTTTGCCCGAATCCGTCGCATAGGCTGCGCCTTCATTCTGTCTGGCATGAGCAATCCGGACTTCATCAATCAAGGCCTTGAACAGGCGCGCTATGCCCTGACCAATATCATTGGCATGACGAACGCCCAGCTGCAGCCGAAAACCTTGCCGCGCAGCCTGAAACAGCGCGCGTCAGGTCGATTGTCCCAACTTGAAACCATTGTTCGCCGTTTGCTGTACCTGATGGCGCTGATGCTAGGCCTGCCTGAGCTGAAGACGCCGCGCCAGGCAGACCCGCGCCAATTGCCGGAAGGCACGGAGATCGTCTCCTTTCCCACCCAGCGCCGCTTTGCCCTGTCCGCAAAGAAGGTGGCTGTTGCCGCGGATGCGCTGCCCCAGCAGATGCCATTCCGGGATGGCCAGCCGGTTCCGGCGGCGCCTTTTCTTGCGCGCATTGCGGCGCTCTATCGCGTTCTGAAAGACCCGGATGCTCATGCAAAGCGCCTGGCGCACGCCATCGCGCGACAAAGAGAGAAGGGAGAGCCTGCGCCGCACGTTTTGCCCCTTGCCAGCGCGTTCCGCCTTCGGCCGGAACTCGGTATTTTGTCGGCGGCTTTGCCAGGCATGATCCGCGCGCGCCTTCAGGATGCCTGGAATACCAGCTGAGCGAGCCTCGTAATCACGCCATCTGCCGTGCCTTCACCAGAGGGCGCGGATACAGGTGCAGGCCAATCAATCGCGCGAAACGTCTTGTCTGTCCCAGCGACAACCGCATTATGAGCAGGCAAAATCCGGAGGAAACCACATGCCCGCAACGAATGTTCTGTCTGACCTGCGCATCGCTGACATGACGACCGTCATCTTCGGCCCGTATTGCACGCAGACCCTGGCAGACATGGGGGCTGAGGTCGTTAAGGTTGAGCCGAAAAGTGGCGATGATTTCCGCAATGTCGGCAAACCTGCCAACACCAAGGGCATGGGGCCGTGCCACCTGACCATGAATCGCGGCAAGCGGTCTGTGGTCTGGGACATGAAATCCGATGAAGGGCAGGCCGCCATCCGCAAGCTGATCCAGAACAGCGATGTCTTCATCCACAATATCCGCGCCGACGCTGTGGCTCGCCTCGGTCTCACCTTTGAAGAGGTGAAGAAGATCAAGCCGGATATCGTCTATGTCCATTGCGTCGGCTTTGGCTCGGAAGGGCCTTATGCGGGGCGCCCGGCCTATGATGATCTGATCCAGGGCCTGTCCGGCGCGACGATGCTGTTGCCGAAGGTAGACGGCAATGAGCGTCCACGCTTCATCCCGACCGCTTTTGCCGACAAGGTCTCAGGCCTGCACGCCGTCTATGCGACGCTCGCCGCCCTGCGCCAGCGGGACCGGACAGGTGAGGCCGTTCATGTCGAAGTGCCGATGTTTGAATGCATCACGCACTTCCTGCTGGAAGAGCATTTCTATGAAGCGGTCTTCGATCCGGCTGTCGGTCCATTCTGCTACCAGCGCCAGGTGGACCCGTGTCGCCAGCCGCTGAAAACGTCCAATGGCTATATCGTCATCGCGCCTTATGTCGACGCGCGCTGGATCAAACTGTTCGATGTGATCGGCGCACCGCAGGAGCTAGAAGACGAGCGCATCAATGATTATCGCGGCCGTTATTTCAACATGGACTATATGATGGAGCGGGTGCAGCGCTACTTTAAGGATCAGACAACGGAGCATTGGCTGGAGGTGCTGGCCGGCGCTGACATTCCCGCCGCCAAGGCGAATGACTTCCCGGACCTGCAGGAAGACACGCACCTCAAGGCGGTCAATTTCTTCCAGCGGCGAGAGCATCCAACCGAGGGCGGCTATTGGGAAACCCAGCCGCCAGTACATTTCGTCGGGGCGCCTAAAAAGGAAATCCGCCCTGCGCCGAGGATTGGGGAGCATACGGAAGAAGTTCTCGCAGAGCTCGGCCTGTCTCTGGACTAGGCCGCGCCGATCCCCCGCGCGAGCGCATCCCAGGCATCGCGATTGTACTGCTTGGTAACGCGGGCTCCGGTGACCCACATGAAGCCATGCGGCGCACCGGGATAGACGTGCAGTTCAACCGGAACGCCTGCGGCCATCAGACGGCGGGCATATTCCAGGTTCTCCTCCGTGAAGAGGTCCATTGCGCCGGTTGCCATGAAGACTGGAGGAAGGCCGGAAAGGTCTTCCGCCCGCGCCGCGGCGGCATAAGGCGAAATGCCATCTGATCCGGGGGCTGCGCCGAGAAGACATGACCAGCCAAAATGGTTCATCTCATTGGTCCACACCAATTCCCCGAACATTGGGGAGAGGTCCGTCCGCGTGGCGGTCCGGTCGTCAATCATCGGGAAGATCAGCTGCTGGTGACAGAATGAAAATTCCTTCCGGTCACGCACCAACAGGGCCAGCGCTGCAGCCAACCCACCGCCTGCGCTTTCTCCAGCCACCGCAATCCGGGAGGTATCAATGCCCAGTTGATCCGCATTATCGTGCATCCACGCCAGCGCCGCATAGGCATCCTCAACATTTCCAGGATAGCTCGTTTCCGGCCCTAGTCGGTAGGCTGGCGCCACAACAATGGCGTCCATCCCCTTCGCCCAGGCCGCGCATTGCGGTGCCATCGTGTCAGGATTGCCGAGAATGTATCCTCCGCCATGAAGATGCAAAATGGCCGGGCGGTCTGTCCGGTCTGAGCCGGTGCGGTAAACTTTCATCCGCACATCCGGATCACCGTTTCGTCCCGGCGCCATTTCCTGAACAATGCTGACTTCGGGCGGCAGCGGCGGCATCTGCGCCAAGGCAAAGTCCGTGCGCTCTTTGCGAATTTCCGGCAAGGCCTCTCGGGTCAGTTCCGTTAGGGGCAGCACTTCGAAAAAGGCTTTCAGTTCAGGATCAAGCAGATACTTGGAAGACATGGATTTTCCTCCTCAGGGGCCGCCATCCACGCGCAGGATGACGCCTGTCGTGAAGCTTGAGGAATCTGTCGCCAGATACAAGGCGGCCGTCACAATCTCCTCCGGGCGTCCGGGGCGGTGAAGCGCATTGTCCGCTGTCTGACGGGCTTCTTCGGACCAAGCCTTGGAAATGTCTGTCAGGAAGGGGCCAGCAGCAATACAATTCACCCGGACTTCCGGACCATACTCTCGGGCCATCGATGTGGTCATCGCATTCAGCGCAGCCTTCGCGCCTGCATAAGGAACAACTGCCGGCATCGGCACCAGCGATGCAATGGAGGAGATATTGATGATGCAGCCGCTGCCAGCCTTTTTCATCCGATTGCCGATGATGGATGCAAGGCGGAAAGGGCCTTTGAAATTCAGATTCATGACGCTGTCGAACAAATTCTCCGGCACTTCATGGCTCGGCACCATCGGGCCCATGCCGGCATTGTTGACCAGAATGTCGACCCGGCCACACTCGGCATAGGCTGTCTCGATCAGTGCATCGATGTCCTGCCAGCGTCCGCAATGCGCGCCGACGGCCAGCGCCTTTCGGCCCATTGCGCGGATTTCCTTCGCCACGTCCTCGCAGGCGTCCTGATTGCGGCTGGCAATGATCACATCCGCGCCGCGCTCGGCGAATGCCTTGACCATCTGATAGCCAAGACCACGGCTGCCGCCTGTGACCAGAGCAACTTTTCCCTCAAGACTGAAAAGCGGGTCTGTCATGCGTTTCTCCTCTTTTGTCTATCACTGTACCCTCGCGCTCTGGACGCACCAGATATGTCGCGGCGGCAGGTGGCCAGCAATGCAGAGTCAGAAAATCAGAGAAACGCTTTCAGGTCCGTCAGGAACTCATCCAGCTTGTCATGGTGAAGCCAGTGCCCGGCATCCTTGTAGAGCTTCACGCGCGCATTGCTGAAATGCTGGTCGCGGCCATCTTCTGCGGGATTGGACGCCCAGCTCTTGTCACCATACATCAGCAGTGTCGGGCAGGTGATGTTCTGCCACAGCTGCTCCACATCTTCCTGGGGCATGTCATACGGCGTGAAGATCCGCATGTAATTGTCGAACTTCCAGGAATAGGTGCCGTCTTCATTCTGGCTGATGCCGTGAATTGTCAGGTGGCGCGCCTGGGCATCGGAGAGATAGGTATTCTCCTCCTTCATCCGCGTGTAGGCCTCATCCAGGCTGTCATATTTCCGGGGCAGACGACCCGCGCTGGCGCGCTTGGATTCGATCCACTCCTTCATGCGGTCTGCCGGTGTGACCTTGGCGCGCTCTTCCATCATCTTGGGCGAGGGGCCGAGGCCCTCAATCGCGACGATCTTCTTCACCATGTCCGGATAGATCCCGGCATAGCGAAGCGCGATATTACCGCCATAGGAATGGGCCACGATCGTCACCGGCCCGGCATTCAGCTGGTGGATCAGCTGCGCCAGATCATAGACGCAGGCGCGCGGCGAATATTCGCCATCGGCCGACCAGGCGCTGTCGCCATGACCGCGCAGATCCGGCGCAATGACGTGCCAGTCCTCGCGCAATTCTTGCGCAACCCAGTCCCAGCTGCGGCAATGATCGCGCCCGCCATGCAGCAGAATCAGAATGGGCGCGCCTTCATTTCCCCAGTCCACATAATGAAGCCGAAGGCGCTGCGAATAGTATGAGTGCGATGTTGGCCCTGTAATCATGAAGGCGAGTTTCGGCCGCTGAACACGGCTTGTCCAGATACTCCGCAGCGGCAAGCGCTGGCAGGCCTCAACAGGCCTGCTCTCGACACTTGGGGTCAGCGGGATAAATGAAAGGGAAGCGCGAAGCTCAGTCAGGACAATTCATGCACGACATCAGTTTCAAGGGATTTGCCGGAGTCGCTCTCAAGGGAGATGTTTCCGGTGATGAGAACGACCCTTCTGTGCTTCTGGTTCATGGTGTGGGCCAGAGCAGGGACGACTGGAATGATGTGGCTGATGCCCTGCGCCAGGCAGGTCGGCGTGTTCTGAGAGTGGATTTGCGCGGTCATGGCGACAGCGAGTGGCCGGAAGATGGCCGCTATGATTTTGATGCCTGCGTGGAAGATCTCCGCTGTGTTCTGGCGCAGATGGCTTCGCGGCCGGTTGTGGTGGCTTCATCCCTGGCAGGCTGGATCGCCACCGCAGCGATCGGCGAAGATGGCGCGCATCTGGCATCTGGCCTTGTACTGGTCGATGCGCCGCCCGATTCCGAAACCGGCTCTGCAGAAAGGTCGGACGCAGCCATCAAGGTCGTCACGGAAGCGGCCTTGTCTTCCGGCCGGTTTGATCTGCGCTTTCAGGAAACATTTTACTCGGGCGATCTGGTCCAGAGAGTTCAGGCAGCGGCCAGTACCATCCGCTTGCCGGTCTTGTTCGTGCGCGGCGCGCTCAGCCGCATTACGCCCGCCGAAGAGGCAGGCCAGTTTGCCGGGCGCTTTGCCGACGCGGAATATGCGGAAATCAGAGAAGCAGGCCACGCCGTTGCGACCGATTCCGCAGACCTTTTCAACGCGACGCTTCTGGATTTCCTGGAGAGACGCGTGCCACGTTCGGTGCCGGAATATCGTTCTGGTTCTGATGCCCGGACTCTACGCGATGCGATGGGCTGCTTTGCTACCGGCGTGACGGTCGTGACCGCAAAGGCCGCAGACGGAACGCCAATCGGCCTGACGGCGAACTCCTTTACCTCGGTTTCGCTGGACCCGCCTCTGCTGCTGGTCTGTATCGCGAATACGTCGAAGAGCCGGGAAGCGCTGGAGGCAGCGGAAACCTTTGCTGTGAATGTTCTGCATATCGGTCAGCAGCCGACATCGAACCTGTTTGCAAAGCCTGGAGAAGACCGGTTTGCCCAGACTCCCTGGGAGACCGGCCAGCATGATGTGCCACTACTTTCTGGAGCACTGGCGAACTTTGAATGCCGACGGCACGCCGTTCATGAAGGCGGGGATCATATCATTCTGATAGGCGAAGTGATGCGTGCCAAATTCGATCCAAGGCGCGATCCTCTCCTTTATTTTAACGGCAAATACCGCCGTCTTCATTTTGCATGAAATTTGTGGAACGTTTTGGCTGTGAGATGAATATATCTCCCAACCACAAAGATTATCCCCCCTAAGGGGGGCATGGTAATTGCCTATTAAAGGTTTAATATAAGTATCGGTGTTGGGTTATATTTGGTTGCGGGGCACGGCGATCAAATGCGAGGGGGCTCTGATGAAGAAAGATGGGCGTAACAAGGCTGAGCCAACGCCATTTTCCAGTGAGTCGATGCGCTTCAACGACAATCGCTATGAATCTCTCGGCAAGGCCTTGAAAGAGGTCTACGAAAAGGCGCTGGAGGAGCCCGTACCGGACAGGCTCGTCAAGCTGATGCAGCAATTAAAGAAAGCCGAAGACCTCAAGAAAAAGAGATGAGGGAAGGCGGGCCATTCAGCCTACAGGCTGAGGCGTATCTTCTTCCATCGGGTTTTCAGCCATGGCCAGTCTCTTGCGCGCAAGATCCCGGACCCGCTGATATCTTTTCTGGGCTGCTTCTGTTGCTGATGAATTCTGCGGTGCCTGCCGGGATGCTTGTCCGAGCGATTTCACCGTCCTGTTCAATAGTGGCATTTTCCAAGCCATCACCATCCTCCTGCCTTGCCTGGTTTGCATTATGGGGAAATACGCTCCCCGCGTTTTGCACACCTGTTCCGACTGGATGGGCCTGACTTCTGCGGACAGAGCCATATCCAGTGCGGCAGTAATGTCACACTAACGGCTTTATGCGCCTCAGGCGAGTTACTTTTTTATAATGACAAGCGAATCGCTTCCGTAAGGGGAAGTGATGTCCGGAAGTCAGGCAGGATCGCTGAAAAGACTAGCGGCGGCCAGTTGGGTTGTCCGGTGTGGCTTCGTCCGTGCGGGGCAGCTGGACTGCACCGATGGTGCCGAAGATCTGCTCCCAGAAGCCAAGCTCGCGGCCCCGGGTAGGCGTTTCACGCGATGCGTAGTTGATGATTTGGCCCGCTTCGGCATCATACTCAACCACGTCTTCAACCTTGTCGTCCGTGCCGAAGCGGATGGCGACAACGCTGCGCTTGGTGATCTTGGGTTTCAGGAAGGCAATGCGTTCCTGAATATCGGACATGTAGATCCACGTATTCTCATCGAAAACGCTGGTCGTGGACGGAGAGCCGAGTTTGGCCAGCACTGTGGAGCGTGTGTCTTCGCCGGGTGCCATGTCCCGCGGTTGGGCCTCGTCAGCAACATAGCCATGATAATCCCGTGAAGGAGTGAGACAGGCCGTCAGAGGCAGGGCCAGTACCGATAAGGCAAGAATCGCGCATCGCGACATCGGAATACTCCTGATAACTCGTTGGCAAAGACCTAGCGTTTGCGAGTATGGCTTGGCAAGCGCAGGTATGCAGGAGGCGAAGGGTTTTCCTATGTTATGGGCCAGGCGGAAACGCACGAACATCAAGCGCACAGCGGGGGCGCTTCACTCCGGCATGGTCATGGCCTCTCTTGAGCCCGTACTGTATGAGCGCGGCTTGGCCCTTGATACGTTTGAAGGCCGGGCGGCGATGGTGACCGCGCATGCAAGTCTTCTGATTCCCCGACTGAAGCTCATGGAAACCCGCGAAGGCGGCCGTTTGGCCGAAGCCGTAAACGCACTGATTCTGGATGGCTTTGACGCCTCATTCCGTGAGAAAGGCGTCGGGGATTCGTCTATCGCCCGCAAAATGCGCAAGCTGGCGGAGGTCCATTACGGTCTTGGGAAGTCTCTGGCGGAGGCGTATTCTGTAGAAGATGATGCACGGCACGCGGCGGTTGCGGCCTGCGTTCTGCGTAACGCAATCTGTATGCCGGACAAGCAGACTGAGCTGGCAGACTATATGCTGGCACAGCGCCAATGGTTGGCGGAACAGCCGGATGAGGCGTTTCTCTCCGGCGCGCTGATCTGGAAAAGTCTGGTCTGAGTTGCAATTCCTTCACATGCCTGCCGTTGCCAATGGGCAGGGCGCACCTTAAACACCGCTGGGTAATCCGGACAAACTCGGTGGAGCTGGAAGGCCCGTGGCTAAAGGCACAATCCTGGCAGTTGATGCAATGGGCGGCGATAATGCCCCTGACGTGACCGTAGAGGGCGCCGCAGCGCTCCTGTCGGCGCGCAAGGACGCATTTGTGCGCCTGCACGGCGATGAAGCGAAGCTGAAGCCTATTCTGGCAAAGTATTCTTCCGTAGCCGACAGAATGGAAATCGTTCACACGGAAGATGTCATTACCAGTGACATGAAGCCCAGCCAGGCTCTGCGTCGTGGGCGGAATTCCTCCATGTGGAACGCGCTGGAAGATGTGAAGGAAGGACGGGCGAATGCCGCCGTTTCCGCAGGGAATACGGGCGCGCTGATGGCCATTTCCATGCTGGTTCTGCGCAAGATGGACGGCGTTCACCGCCCCGCCATGACGGCTGCCTGGCCGACCCTGCGTGGGCGCAGCGTGGTGCTGGATGTCGGTGCGAATCTGGAGGCAGACGCCGCTCAGCTTGTTACCTTTGCGATCATGGGTGAAGCCTATGCGCGGGCGATTCTGGGAATTAAGCGGCCGACGATTGGCTTGCTGAATATCGGCTCTGAAGAGATGAAAGGCCATGACGAAATCCGCGAGGCCCATGAGTGGTTGCGCGGTAGCGATCTGGATCTGGACTATCAGGGCTTTGTCGAGGGTGACGATATTTCCAGCGGCAAGGTGGATGTCATCGTCACGGATGGCTTTACAGGCAATGTCGCCCTGAAGGCCGGTGAAGGCGTCGCGCGCATGCTTGGGGTGCGGGTACGCGAGGCCTTGACGGGAAGCCTGTTCTCAAAGCTGGGCGCTGTGCTTGCGATGGGCGGCCTGAAGAATCTGCGCGCTCAGATGGATCCGAGCAATGTGAATGGCGGCGTACTGCTGGGGCTGGGCGGTGTATCCGTCAAAAGCCATGGCGGGACGGATGGCCGAGGATTTGCCCGCGCTTGCCAGCTTGCAGCAGACCTCGCGACCAGCCATTATCGGGATGAGGTTGCCACGAACCTCGCAAAAATCCGGCAAAAAGGGATAGCAGCCGAATAAACGGCTCTGTGAAAGGCATTTAATGGCACGGCGTAGCTTTATCCGTGGGACGGGTAGTTATCTTCCCACCAAGGTGCTGACCAATGACGACCTCTCCAAAATGGTCGACACGTCTGATGAATGGATTATCGAGCGGACAGGCATTCATCAGCGGCACGTCGCCGCCGAAGGCGAAATGACATCCGACATTGCCACGGCAGCTGCGCGGGATGCGCTGGCGGCGGCCGGCCTGACGCCAGCGGATGTGGACCTGATCGTGCTGGGCACGACGACACCGGACCAGACTTTCCCGGCAACCGCCACAGCCGTTCAGGCGAAACTGGGCATGACCGGCGGCGCGGCCTTTGACGTTCAGGCTGTCTGTTCCGGATTCCTGTTCGCACTGTCGACAGCGGATTCCATGTTGAAGCAGGGCCTGTTCAATACGGCGATTGTGATCGGCGCGGAAACCTTTACCCGCCTGCTGGACTGGTCTGATCGTGGCACCTGCGTGCTGTTCGGCGATGGCGGTGGCGCAGTCGTGCTGCAGGCCGAGGAGTGGGATGGTGCGGAAGATGAGGGCGTCATCACACACCATATCCGCACCGATGGCACCAAATCCGATCTGCTCTATGTCGATGGCGGCGTCAGCTCTACGGGCACGATTGGCCATGTCCGCATGGAAGGCAATCGCGTGTTCCGTCATGCCGTGACAAATATTTCTGCGGCCATTCAGGCTGTGCTGGACGAGACCGGCCTGACCATCGAGGACATTGACTGGTTTGTGCCGCATCAGGCCAACAAGCGCATTCTGGATGCTGTGGCCAAGAAGATGAACATTAATGATGACAAGGTGATCATTACGGTGGACCAGCATGCAAACACTTCGGCCGCGTCCATTCCTCTGGCCCTGAACCATGCCGTGCGCACGGGACGGGCCAAGAAAGGCGACCTGATCCTGTCTGAAGCGATGGGCGGCGGCTTTTCATGGGGCGCGAGCCTTTTCCGCCTCTAGCCTCACAGGCGAAAATCAGCATTATCAAAGTTCAGAAGGAACGCGGGCGCTAGGATTCCGTTAACAATCCTTGGCTAACCATTAACCAAAGCGGGAGAATCCCATGAGTAACCAGACCGTCACACGCGCCGAAGTTACCGACGCAATCGTTCGTGAAGTAGGGGTTACGCGCCAGGAATCATCTGATCTGCTGGACAAGACGCTGGAGCTGATCGGCTCTGCGCTTGAGAAGGAAGATGAGGTGAAGCTCTCCCGTTTTGGAAACTTCGTGGTGCGGTCGAAATCCGCGCGCGAAGGCCGTAACCCAAAAACCGGGGAAGAAGCCGTGATCGCGGCGCGCCGCGTCGTCACCTTCCGCCCCTCACCAATGCTCAAAGCGTTGGTCGATAAAGATTAGCCAGGAAGGATCCGCTTATGTCTGCAAGCCGCGCTCGTGTTGAAAAGTCCGCCAAAGCATTCCGGTCAATCGGAGAAGCGGCAGCAGAGCTGGGGTTGGAGACACATGTCATCCGCTACTGGGAAAGCAAGTTCACGCGCGATGTGCGCCCGGTAAAGCGCGCCGATGGCCGCCGCATGTTCCGGCCGCAAGACCTGGAAGCGCTGCGGGCGATCCAGATTCTGGTGCACGAAAAGGGTTTGACCCTGAAAGGTGCCAAGGCGCTGCTGGCTGAGCAGGGCGTGCCGGCCGTGCTGGCAGGTGAGGCCACTCTGGGCGCAGCCGCCCCCAGCCCGGCGCGGGAACTGCAGAAGAGCGTCGCCAAGGCTTTCGAGGCCGAGATCGAGGACACGGCAGAGACCGGCAGCCGAGAGCGTCTTGAAGATGCTCTGGTCGGCCTGACAGATCTGAAAGCCCGCTTGGATGCCGTCCGTCAGAAACGCGCAGCCTAATCCCACATAACGCATTGCGGAAAAGCGGAGGCTTGGTTACAAGCCGCCGGTGTCGGAGCGTGGCGCAGCCCGGTAGCGCACTCGCCTGGGGGGCGAGGGGTCGTAGGTTCGAATCCTATCGCTCCGACCATTTACAAAAGCCCGGCTTTGCCGGGCTTTTTGATTCCGGGACAAGAAAAAAGCCCCCAGCAGGATGCTGAGGGCTTCGGGATTACTCTTCGTCGAACTCCAGATCGTCGACCTTGCCGACCGCGGCGAGCGCGAAGGCATATTCTGTGGCCGTTTCTTTCAGGCCTTCGAACCGGCCCGATGCCCCGCCATGGCCGGCCTCCATGTTGATCTTCAGGAAGTAGGGCCCGCCATTCGGCGCGTCATGGCGCAGCTTTGCAGCCCATTTGGTCGGCTCCCAATAGGTCACGCGTGGATCTGACAGGCCGCCGGTGATGAACATGGCGGGATAGTCCTGATCGGTGACATTATCGTACGGGCTGTAAGAGGCGATGTAGTCATAGTCTGCCTCGCTGGTCAGCGGGTTGCCCCATTCCGGCCATTCCGGCGGCGTCAGCGGCAGTGTGTCATCCGACATTGTATTGACCACATCCACGAATGGCACGGCGGCAATGATGCCGGCGAAGAGCTCCGGGTCCATATTGGCGACAGCGCCCATCAGCAGGCCGCCTGCTGAGCCGCCATGCGCGACGATCTTGCCTTCAGATGTATAGCCCTGATCGACAAGGTAATGTCCGGCAGCGACGAAATCCTTGAACGTGTTTGTCTTCTTTTCGAGCTTCCCGTCCAGATACCATTGATACCCCTTGGCCATGCTGCCGCGTGGGTGGACGATGGCGTAGACAAAGCCGCGATCCACCAGGCTGAGCCGGGAGGTGCGGAAGTCTGCCGGGATGGTGATGCCATAGGAACCATAGCCATAGAGCAGCATCGGCGCGGTGCCGTCCACGGGTGTCGATTTGTGGCGCAGGATGGTGACCGGCACCTCCGCGCCATCCCAGGACGGCGCCATGATGCGCTCTGCAATATAGTCATCGGGATTATGGCCCGATGGCACTTCGCGTGTCTTGCGCAGCGTGCGCTCGCGCGTGTTCAGATCATAATCGATGACCTGTTCCGGCGTCGTGGGCGAGGAGTAATCAAAGCGCAGGATCGGTGTATTGTAGTCATACCCGCTGTCGAGGCCGAGGGAGTAGGCCTGTTCCTTGAAGCTGATCGCATGGCTGGAGCCATCTTCGCGCGCCCGGACGACAATGCGCGGCAGGCCGTTCTCACGCTCCATGATGGAGAGGTAATCCTTCTGCGGCTGCATGCCCAGGATCAGCGTGCCGGGGCGATGCGGGATGACTTCTTCCCAGGCGTCGCGGGAGGTGGAGTCCATCGGCGCACGCATCAGTTTGAAGTCCACCGCGCCATCAAGATTGGTCGAGATGTAGAACTGGCCGTCCCAATGGACGACATTGTATTCATTGTCTTTCTCGCGCGGCGCAATGATGCGGGGTTTGGGATCTGCCTCATCGGCCGGGAACCAGTAAATCTCTGATGTCGTGTGGCCGGAGGCATTGATGAAGATCACATCCTCACTGGCGCTCTTGTCGATGCCGACAAAGAATTCCGGGTTTTCTTCCTGATAGAGCAGGGTGTCGTCGCCGGTTTCGAGATCGCGCATCCAGACCGAGTCCGGGCGGGCATTCTCATCGCGGTGAACCCAGTAGATGCGCTTGCCGTCAGCGCTCCATTCGAAGGGGCCATACGCGTTTTCGATTGTGATGTTCTGGTCTTCGCCAGTTTCGATGTTCTTGACACGGATTGTGTAGAACTCACTGCCTTGCGTGTCTGTTGCATAAGCGATCAGCGCGTGATCCGGAGAAGTATCAATGCCACCGAAGGAGAAATAATCCTCATCCTTGCCCATGGCGTCGCCGTCCAGAAGGATCGTCTCCTCGGCTTCGGGATCGAAGGCGGCGGAGGCGGGCTTGCGGGCAATGATCGGATACTCGCCGCCTTCACGGTAGCGGGTGTAGTAGGCATAGGGCCCGTCGATTTCAGGAACCGAGCTGTCATCTTCCTTGATGCGGCCGCGCATTTCCTTGAACAGCTCTTCGCGCAGATCTGTCGTAGGGTCTTCGACCTCTGCCTTGGTGTAGGCGTTCTCGGCTTCAAGATAGTCGCGAATGTCTTGGCGCAGGACGGACGGGTCGCGCATCACTTCCTGCCAGTTATCATCCTTGACCCAGTGATAGGGGTCGTTACGGGTTCGGCCGACCTGCGTGATTTCGTGGTCAATGCGCGGGGCAACTGGCGGCGCGAGCCGTTGTGGCACAGTCGGCGCGGCGGTTTGGTCCAGGGTTTGGGTCGTGGCGGTTTCAGTCTTTGTCATCGTGCATCCGGTGCTAAGCGCAGCACAGGCTGCGCTGGCGAGAAGGTAATTAAGTCGCATGGGATCGGCTCCGCTGTTCAGAAGCCTGGATTGGATTGTATTTCAGGGGGCAGGTCCAGCCCAAATCACTCTGTCGGCCGGAAATCCAGCACGACGCCATTGATGCACCAGCGCTCTCCGGTTGGCGGCGGACCATCCTTAAAGACATGGCCCTGATGCACACCGCACACAGCGCAGTGGCATTCCGTGCGGGGCAGGATCATTTTGAAGTCGGTCTTGGTGGCGACGACGTCATCATTGACTGGCTTCCAGAAGCTGGGCCAGCCTGTGCCGGAATCGAATTTGTGCTCCGAGGACCAAAGCGCGGTGCCGCAGCCCTTGCAGTGGTAAAGGCCCTCGCGCTTTTCATCATTGTGATTACCGGGAGTGAAGGCGCGTTCGGTGCCTTCCTTGATGCCGACGCGGTATTCTTCCTCGGTCAGCAATTCCTGCCACTCGCGGTCGGATCGTTTGATCTTGGCCTTGTTTGCAGACATTCGCGGGCTCCCTGGGTTTGAGGCTTCAGGCCTGAATATAGGGCCGGGCTATCCAGCGTGCCAGTTTCCGCGCTGATGTCGGCAGCGCAGACAAAAAATGGGAGGCCGTGACAGCCTCCCATTCCGGTAGATTTGTCAGTGATGGCGGGTGGCTTAGCCGTACAGAACTGTAATGGCTTCTGCGACGAGGGCCGGACGGTCTTGGCCTTCGATCTCCACCGTGGATTCCATTTTCATCTGCTTGCCGCCGGCTTTCGGCTCAACGGACAAGCACTTCTGGCGCAGGCGCACTTTAGAGCCGACCGGAACCATGTTCGTGAAGCGCACCTTGTCAGAGCCATAATTGATGCCGCGGGTCGTGCCGGACACGCGCAGGACTTCAGAGCCCAGCATCGGTAGCAGGGACAGCGTCAGGAAGCCGTGAGCGATCGGGGTGCCCAGTTCCTTGGTGGCACGCTCGACATCAACGTGGATCCATTGATGGTCGCCGGTGGCGTCTGCGAATTTGTTGACGCGGTCTTGATCGATCACGTGCCAGTCGGACACGCCGACTTCCTGGCCGGCAAGCGATTCAAGGTCTGCAAAGTCTACGTTACGTGGGTCTGCCATGTAATCCTCCTGTTTGACCTGAGTGTTTTGACGCGTTGGAGATAGCGGGGCAAGTCTGACGGTGGGGTAATTGTGCGGCGGCTTCACCGCACATTGCCCGGCTCAGGCTGCCAGATGATGTGCAAGCTCCGCGATGAAGCGCTCTATGTCTGAATCTGTTGTGAAGAGATGTGGCGTGATTCTCAGGCGATCGCCGCGCCGCGAGATGAAGATGCTCGCCTCCTTCAGCCGTGCGGTCAGGTCATCCGGGGCATTTTCCGGCAGCAACGGGCAGAGATAGTGCGCGCCGCGTTCGGCCTGTGGTAGGCAGTGAAGGCCCAAGCTGGCGAGCTGGTCGGCAAGGGCCGCGTTCCGCGCGCTCAGCGTCTCATGGATATTGCTGACGCCCCAGTCCAGGACTGTGCGAACTGCCGACTCAAAGGCTGGCAGCAGAGCGAAGTTTGACCGCTCTCCCATATCAAAACGCTGCGCGCCAGGGCCATAATGGTCTGTATAGTCAATCAGGCGTGCGAAGTTGGAAGAGCCCTGGCGGGTGATCCAGTTCTGTTCCAGGGGAACGCCATTGCGATGCTGCGGCGCGACGTACAGAAAGCCGGTGGCGTAGGGCGCGAGCAGCCATTTGTAGGCGGTGACGGCGACAAAATCAGGCTGCACATCTTTCACGTCAAAGGGCAGCACGCCACAGCTTTGCGTCAGGTCCAGTACCAAGGCGGCACCAACCTGGCGGCATCGTTTTCCGATGGCTGTCAGATCTATGAGGGCTCCGTCGGTCCAGCGCACATGCGCGCAGGCGACGAGGCCTGTCTCCGGGCCGATAGCCGCCAGCAGAGCATCCGACAGGGTCTCCCCATCTTGAGCGCCGATTGTGCGGATCGAGGCGCCAGTGTGTTTCGCAAGCTCCCTCCACGTATAAACGTTGGACGGGAACTGGTCTTCCAGGAGCAGGATTTCCTGTCCCTTCGAGAGCGGCAGGTTGCGCGCTGCTGTAGCCAACGCATAGCTGGCAGATGGCGAGAAGGCGATGCCGTCTGTATCCGCGCCGATCAGTTCAGCCAGCAAGGGGCGCAGCCGCTCTGTGTCCGCAAAGAACTCCGTATCCGGAATGGTCCAGGGATGTAGTTTGCGTGCGAGACCTTTCTGCCCTGCCTCAACTGAGGCTTTGGTCATCGGTCCCATCGTCGCGGTGTTGAAATAGGCGACATCCTCTGGGATGTCGAACAGGTGTCGCTGATTGGGAAGTGTCGTCATGTTGCGCCCATTTGGATGCGGAGTGAAAGGCTCGCTTGGTTCTTGCCCATAATGAATCGAGTTTCCACCCCGAAACCCAGACGCAATCCGCCTTTAGCAAAGCACCTGTCTCTGCGGCCAAGTCATGATCAGACAATCCGGCTGCCGGACTTGCCCCAATAGCGGTCGCGGATCAGGCGCTTGTAGAGTTTGCCGGTCGCGTGGCGGGGCAGTTCCGGGTCGAAGTCGATGCTTTTCGGGCATTTGATCTTGGACAATTCCGACCGGCAGAATTCGAGCAATTCCTCGGCCAGATCGTCAGAGGGGGGGATACCGGGCATGGGCTGGACAACGGCTTTCACGGCTTCGCCGAATTCATCATCCGGTATTCCGATCACGGCGACATCCGCGACTTTCGGGTGGGTGATCAGCACGTTTTCGGCTTCCTGTGGATAGATGTTCACGCCGCCCGAGATGATCATGAAGGCCTTGCGGTCTGTCAGGTAGAGGAAGCCGTCCTCGTCCACGCGGCCGACATCGCCAAGAGATGACCAGTCAGGGTGTTTCGGGTTAAGAGCAGAGGCGTTCTTGTCCGGCGCGTTATGATAGTTTGGTGGGGCGGTGCCTCCGAAGTAGATCTGGCCTTCGGTGCCGACCGGCACTTCGTCGCCATTCTCGTCACAGATGTGAAGCTCGCCATGCACAGGACGCCCGACAGTGCCCTTGTGGGTCAGCCAGTCCGGGCTTTTCACCCAGGTCATGCCATTGCCCTCGGAGCCGGCATAATATTCGTCAATGATGGGCCCCCACCATTCGATCATCTGCTCCTTGACAGGGATCGGGCAGGGCGCGGCTGCATGGATAACGAATTTCAGGCTGGAGACGTCATAGGATTTGCGGACCTCTTCGGGCAGCTTCAACAGCTTCACGAACATGGTCGGCACCATTTGGGTGTGGGTCACCTTGTACTTCTGGACATAGTCCAGGAAAGTTTCCGGATCGAACTTCTCCATGATGATCAGTGTGGCGCCGAGGCGCGTGAACGTCATGCACCAACGCAGCGGCGCGGCGTGATAGAGGGGCGCCGGCGAGAGATAGATATCCTCCGGGCCACAGCCTGCGAGGGCTTTGGTGATCTGGACCAGTACATTGTCCGCATCAATGGGCGTGTTTGGCTCAAGCGCCGGGCGGATGCCTTTCGGGCGCCCCGTTGTGCCCGAGGAGTAGAGCATGTCCGTGCCGGACATTTCGTCAGCAATGGGGGTGACCGGGAAGGTTTTCTGATGGCTTTCCAGTGGCTGGTAGCCGGGAATGTCGCCGCCAATGGACCAATAATGATCCAGTTGGGTGATCTCTTTCACCTTTGTGGCCACATCGGCCTTGCTCTTGCTGGCGATCAGCAGGGAGGAGCCGGAATCCTCGACAATGTATTGAACTTCAGGTGCCGTCAGACGTGACGAGATGCAGACGAAATAGAGACCTGAGCGCTGCGCCGCCCAGCAGATTTCGAAATAGCGCGGTGAGTTTTCTGCAAACAGCGCAATTGTGTCGCCGGGCTTGAGGCCCGCATCGCGGAAGGCATGGGCAATCTGGTTGGAGCGTTCATCCAGTTGGCGGAACGTGACTGTCTCTCCGGAGCCGGCCATGATGTAGGCGGGCTTGTCAGGTGAGGTCTTCGCGTGATGGCAAGGGTGCATGTCTATCCTCCGGTAAACCTCGCGCCCTCTGCCGGGGCGCGTTTGGGTGTTCGGAGGATATTTTTAGTCACCCCTAACCAAACGTCCACTGCCAACGTCGCGTCAGGCTCTCAGAGATCGTGAAACCAGTAATGCATGACGTGAGGCAGGCTGGGGCCGCCATGTTGTTCGGGCCAGTCGAAATTGGCGGAGATGTAAGGGCGCTTTGTGTAGCCGCGCTTGTTCCAGAATGTATCAAGCGGGGAATAGCCCGCAGGGCGTTTTGGATGATCGGCAGGGCGTTCCACGGCGCAGAAGCAGCTGCGGGCATAGCCGCGCTTGCGGGCGTGCTGCTCACGTGCATCGAAGAATTTGTGGCCAAGGCCATGGCCGCGCCACTCGGGCAGCAGAACGGATTCACCGAAGTAAAATGTGCTGGGCAGGTCAATGCCTGCCTGGGCAAGCGGCTCGGCGAATTCGGAATGATGGTCCGTGATCGCAGAGCCTGTTGCGCAGCCGACAATCTCCCCTGCCTCTGTTTCCGCCGTCACGATGAAGGCATCCTTGGCGGCGGAAAATTTGCGCAGATAGTCCTGCTCATAGTCGATGGTACCGGCGTAAAGATAAGGGAACGCCTCGAAGACCTGAATGCGCAGGCGTGCCAGCGCCGGGAGGGCGTCTTCCAGATCCTGGCCTGAAAGGGCACGCAGTTTCATGATGAGACCTGGCGCGTCCATTCGGCCAGATTGTAATAGGTTGTCACGCGGGCGATCTTGCCGTCTGAAATCTCAAAGAAGGCCCCCGCAGGCAATTTGTAGGTCTGGCCACGGGCAGGCGGCAGATTTCCATCTGTCTGCTTGTAGATGCCGTTCACGATGAACTCCGCAGCGCCGCGCTTACCGTCATCTGATGTCATGACGGTGATGTCAGTCAGAGTCTCATCATAGCAAGTGTCCATATGGGCCAGGAATTGCCGGAAGGCGTCATGGCCCATGCGTTCTGCGCCCTCATTCACATCGTGGCGCAGCGCAGGAGAGACGCAGGCGATCATGCTGTCCCAGTCCTTCGCGTTGAAGGCATCATAATAGGATTGGATAAGGTCTTTGGAGATCATTTGGGGAGACCTGGCTGTCCGGCCTGTTCCGGGTGCTCCTTGATATAGGCATGTTTCAGCTCGATTGAGCGTTTGTGTTGTCCGTCGGGGCTCCACCCTGGCGCATTGGCGCAGCGGCGAAGCCATCTGTCCGGCCGCAAGCCATCTGAGGCGCAGTCCCGGATGAGGCCGTAGAGCTCAAGAAAGGCAATCAGGAAAGGATTGTAGGTCTCAAGCTGTTTCACAATGCCGTAGACGGGTTTGTCGTCCTCCAGCTCTGGCACATAAGTGCCGAACATCTTGTCCCAGATGATGAAGACGCCCGCGTAATTTGTGTCCAGATAGCGCGGATTGATAGCGTGATGCACGCGGTGATGGCTGGGCGTGTTGAAGACGGCTTCAAACCAGCTCGGCATCTTGTCGATGGCTTCGGTATGAATCCAGAACTGGTAGAGCAGGTTCAGGCTCGCCACGAAGAAGATGACGTAAGGGTGATAGCCAATCAGAACCAGCGGTACACCAAGGAAGATCAATCCGGTGAAAGGCCCGAACCAGGGCTGACGCAGCGCTGTCGTCAGATTGTAGTGGCGGGAAGAATGATGTGTTGAGTGTTCCATCCACCACCAGCGCGCCCGATGCGCAAAGCGGTGCTTCCAGTAATAGATGAAGTCGTACAGCACAAAGGCGATGGCAAAGGACCACCAGGTCACCGGCTGGGTCAGTACGCGGTAAGGCCAGGCGAGCGACATCATCCACAGGGCCGCCGCGCCGGTCAGCGTGTTTACGATGACATTGCCTGCGCCCATAGCAAGAGAGGCGATCGCATCCTTTGTCTCATAATTGCCGTGCCACTTGCCTGTCTTGACGGCCCACCATTCCAGGATGACCGAGAAAACAAAGACAGGTGCCGCAAGTGTGGTGACCTCCGGCAGAGGCATAAACTCCATGACATCAAAACCTTCAGGCCTTGCCGCAAATGAATCTCCCTGAGGGAAGCTTCACGACTTCAAGCCATGTTGCGCTTTAATGCAAGAGCCTATGCTTGCTGCTCTCTTCACTACCCTTGGCTCATGGCAGGAGGCGCTGCGTCGGTACGCCATCACGTTTGTAGACCTCACCGCCCTTCATGACGAAGTCGACCGTTTCCAGAACGGAGGTGTCCTTGATCGGATCGCCTGAGACGGCGACGAAGTCGGCCTGACAGCCCGGATTGCCACAGCCCAGCTCTCCTTCCTTGCCAAGCGCTTCGGCGGCCAGGCTGGTGGCGCCCTGGATCGCCTGCATCGGCGTCATGCCGAATTTTACCATGCGGGAGAACTGACGGGGATTGTCGCCATGCGGATACACGCCGGAATCAGACCCGAAAACCACTTTGACACCCGCCTTCACCGCAGCAGTGAAGCTGTCGCGCTGGATCTTGGAGATGGCCCGTTCCTTGTCGAGCGATTCCGGCAGCACGCCATTCTTCTCGCCCTCAGCCAGAGTGTATTCGGTATTGTAGATATCCATGGACAGATATGTGCCATTGTCCTTGGCAAGCTGAATTGTGTCTTCGTCCAGGATGCTGGCATGCTCCACGGTATCGATGCCCGCAAGGATCGCGTTTCGGATACCGACCGTGCCATGGGCGTGGGAGGCGACTTTCAGGCCCCGGGCATGCGCCTCCTCGGCCACAGCGGTCAGCTCTTCCAGCATGCCCTGCGCTGCGCCGAGTGCGGTGCCCTTTGAGAAGACGCCGCCCGTGGAGCATGTCTTGATCAGGTCAACGCCGTATTTGATGTTCTCGCGCACCTTGGCGCGCATTTCCCATGGGCCTGTGGCCACGCCTTCACCTGTGAGGCCATACTCTGACGGCAGTAGATTGTTGTCAGAGCAGTGGCCGCCAATGATGCCGACCGGCGGACCTGAGACATACATGCGAGGGCCGGGAACCTCGCCCTCATTGATGGCATCGCGCAGCGCCACATCGCCATAGCTGGACGCGCCTACATTGCGCACAGTGGTGAAGCCGGCGAGCAGGGTCTTGCGGGCATTCTTGACGCCGGTTATGGCGGCGCGCTCATCCGACAGGCTGAGGGAATAATAGGCCGGGGTTTCCGGATCGCCTGTCAGGTGGGTGTGCATGTCGATGAAACCGGGCAGAAGGGTTTCAGAGTCCAGCGCAATGATTGTGGCCTTGGAGGGCTTGCGCACGGATTTTTGCGTGCCGCTGGCCGTGACCTCACCATCCTCAATCACAAAAGCCGGATCATTCACGACCGTGCCGCTGACAGGATCAACATATTTGGCGGCCGTCAGATAAACTGTCTCTGCGCTGGCTGCCGAGCCGAAAAGGCAGGCTGAAAGCGCCGCCAGAATGAGTGTTCGTTTCATGACATAGTCCCTAATTGCCTGACCTTTATCGGATTGAGGTTCCGCCTGCGTCAAGCTGGCAACGAAGTGCCGCCGGGGAAGACTTGACGAAGCTGCATGGAAAGGCAGCTTGTGACCAGTTTATTGATACTCAGGAGGAAAACATGGCCAGGCCGAAGGAATTCAAGGAAATCATTCTGGACATTGAGGATGGCATCGCGACCCTCACACTGCACCGACCGGAAAAGATGAATGCCTTCACGGGCACCATGATGCACGAAATGATCGAGGCGTTCGACATTACCGACGCTGATGACAGCGTGCGCGCCGTGATCGTGACAGGCAGTGGAGATCGAGCTTTCTGCGCGGGTGCTGACCTGTCTGCCGGCGCTGAGACCTTTGACTATGATGAGCGCGCCAAGAGCGGCGAAGAGGGCCGCACGGAAAGCACTGACATTCAGCGTGATGGCGGTGGCCGCGTGACGCTGCGCATCTTTGACAGCCTGAAGCCCGTGATCGGGGCCATCAATGGCG
>Ga0070727_10001211_pt1 | contig 27869 bp, 26 predicted proteins | sample tdAd472_FD_66722 | JGI IMG/M metagenome (GOLD analysis project Ga0070727, IMG submission 66722) | Marine sediment microbial communities from the Atlantic coast under amendment with organic carbon and nitrate - tdAd47.2 | ecosystem: Environmental > Aquatic > Marine > Coastal > Sediment | place...
GAGCTTGCGGGAGTTGATTGGTAAGGCCACCAAAGGAGGCGGTGATGAGTAGCGCTTCTCCACAAGTCAAACGGTTCACGGCCGTACACCGGCTCTGGCATTTGGGGCTCATCTGTATCTTTATGACCATGTCGGTGACCGGCTTGGCTTGGATGTACGTGGAGACCCCATGGGGATATTGGCTCGCCGGTTTGTTTGGCGGCTACAAAGCTACCTTGGAAATCCACCGCATAGCAGGTCTGGTTCTTCTGGCTGGATTTGCCGCTCATATCCTCTATCTGATCTTAAGAATAGACTGGAAGAACTTCCCAAAATCACTGTTGGGGCCCAAAACTTTGGTTTTCCAATTGGTCGACATAAAGGGATTTTTCCAGCATCTTCTCTGGATTTTTGGTCTCGGCAAAAAACCGAGATTTGACCGCTGGAGCTGGTGGGAAAAGTTCGACTACTGGGCCGTTTGGTGGGGCTTCATGATCGTCGGTGTTACTGGCCTTATTCTTTATAATCCAGTGCTATCAAGCGACTATATACCAGGTTGGCTACTCAATGTGGCTCTATGGGTTCACCGGATCGAGGCCGCCATGGCGATGGCCCATATCTTCTCTATCCATTTCTACTTGGAGCACTTTCGCCCCCATTCTTTCCCATACAATGCCTCTATGTTTGACGGCGTTGTCCCGCTCGATAAGGCACGGGAAGAACATGCAGAATGGATTGCACGCTTGGAGAGGGAAGGCCGACTGGAGGAGATGATGGGCAAAGAGCCTCCGGTTCCCATGCGTATTCTCTACTTTATCGGTGGTTACGCCGTGATCGGGCTCGGGCTTTTCCTGCTTGTTTTCGCCCTGATGAATGCTGCGGCACTTACTCTATTTTAAGAACAGCAACTCTCGCTGTTTAGCAAATCCTCCCGGAACGGATTTCGGGGGGATTTTTTTTATTCACACCCATATTCCTGACTCTGCTCCTTACAGGCCAGGGCTTGACTTATGTTAAGTCACTGATGCCGAAGGGTTTTGCGATAATTGTGCGTCGCAGCAATGTAAAATTAGCAAAACTGAATGTGTAATAATTAGAGTTTTCTTTCTAAATAACTGTGTTGACAGGGGGTTATAGGATTTGGTTACTCTTGAAATCAATTGCATAAGCCCCAATGTCATTGGGGTTATTAAAGGCTTTTTGCGTTGCTAAAAGGGGGACTCCTTTGGGCAGCGCTGGACTGTTTAAACAAAAGTAGCGCTTCGGGGAGAGATCTATGGAATCCGATACAGCGGCAGCCGCCGATCACGATCACGGTGGTCACGAGCATCATTGGGAAGTCAGTGCTGCTCCGTTGATTTTGGTGGCAGGTATTTTCTTTCTGGTGCCCTTGGCCTTCTCAGCTTGGTTTGTCTATGAAGACCCAATGCTGACAGCAATTTTCGCTGGCATCGGAACGCCATTGACGCTTTGGGGGATTGGCAAGTGGGTCTATGAAGGCCTGACCGAGGTGCCGCTGGTTGCCGGTCTGGCAGGTGTTGGGCTGCCGATCTTCATTGTTTCAGAAATTTTCATCTTCCTCGGCCTTTTTGCCACCTACTGGACCATGCGCTTGCAGGCCGATACTTGGCCGCCTGAAGGAACGCCGGAAATTGGCTGGGTTCTGCCGGTGATTATGACCGTGCTGCTGGTTTCTTCCTCGGTTACTGTTCATGTGGCCGAAGAGAAGTATGACCACGATGATCAAGCAGGCTTCCGGACCTGGTGGATCTATTCCATCGTGCTGGGAACCATCTTTCTGGGCTGCACCATTTGGGAATACAACCATCTGCTCCACCTGGACTTTGGACCGAGCACCAACTCGTTCTCCACGGCGTTCTTCTCGATCACCGGTTTCCATGCGTCCCACGTTTTCGTCGGCTTAGGAGCGTTTATCGCCGTTCTGATCCCGGCCTATAAGGGCTTGACCAACCGCACACTGATTACTTCGGTGTCGGTCTACTGGCATTTCGTCGACATTGTCTGGTTCTTCGTCGTTTCCCAGATTTATTTCTGGTAGGCGCAGGGAAGAAGACGTGATGATTGCTCGGGCTCTTAAAGTGCTGATTTTGGCTGTTGTCGCCGCGTCGTTTGGCGCGGGGGCGAGCCATGCTCAGTACTATAAGCCGACCCAGAGCGACATCGATCCCAAGACCTTTGAGGTCGATCAGAAGAAGATCATGGGGGTCAAGGTTCCTGCCGACATGGCTTTGACTGATTTAAACGGTCAGCCTTTCAAATTGGGCGACATGCTCGGCCAGCCACTGATCTTGGTGCTGTCTTATTATACTTGCGACGGAACCTGCTCGGCGATCAACCAAGACCTCCTCGATTTGTTGATGCTGTTGCGTGATTCTGAGCGAGTGAAAAGCGGTCAAGACTATAAAGTGCTCACGCTATCGTTCGACCGGAACGATACGGTGAAGAGCCTTGATGAATTTCGCACCAAACTAAGAATGCCGAAAGATCTCGCCAAAGATTGGACCTTTGGTTTGGCGGCAGATTTTGAAGATTTGAAATCCCTGGCTCATAGCCTTGATTATCGTTTTTTCTGGTCGCCACCGGATCGGACCTTTTTCCATCCTGGAGCCTTCTTCTTCTTAACGCCGGAGGGTCGGGTTTCGCGGGTTCTCTATGCGTTGGCTAACGAGCCGAAGGATGTTGAGCTGGCTGTGATTGATGCCAAGCAAAGCCAGATGAAGCCTACAGATATCATCAATTTTGCGGTCAGCCTTTGCTACAGCTACAACTACAAAGAAGGCCGCTACACCTACAATATTCCCCTTTTCGTCGCCGTTGGTTCCCTAACATTGGGAGTTTCGGCCCTGACCGGCTCGCTTGTCGTGTTTAAGCGCCGCCGCAAAAAAACTTTGAAGGAAAGCTCATGACACTTTTGAGAACTTTCATCGCCAGCCTTGTAGGGATCGTTTCCGCAGGCGCTGCTTGGGCCGAGGAAGGCGGTTATCCGAACCCCGCCCCGGGCTGGGATCACCTGTGGAACGAAATCCTCATCGACATTACTGTCATTGGCGTGATTTTCGGCGTTGCTGCCATCTACATGCTGTTTAAGTTTAAGGCCAAAAGTCCGGATGATGTTGGATCGGCTAAGAAGCTTTCGAAAGCACAGGCCATAGCCTGGGTGCTGATCCCGTCGGCGATTTTCATGGCTGATGATTTCTTCTTGGCAGCCAAAGGCTGGGATTTGTGGAACGTCTATCGCAACCCACCCAAAGATGCCATGGAGGTCAAGGTGACAGCCTATCAGTGGTATTGGGAGTTCACCTACGAGAACGGCGTGACGGCGGAAGAACTGGTGGTTCCTGCTGGCAAGCCAGTTGTTTTGCGGATGACCTCAGAAGATGTGATCCACTCTTTTTATATTCCCAAATATCGGGTCAAAGAAGATGTGATGCCGGGCCGGGTGACGTTTGTTTGGTTCCTGCCTGAAGAAGGTATGGCGATTGCGACTTGCACTGAATTTTGCGGTCAGGCTCATGCCAACATGCCAGTTGAAGTGACCGGTGTGAAGCAGGCGGAATACGATGCCTGGATGACTGAAATGAAAGCGTCGGCGGCTCTTGAAGCCTCGACAAACAAAAGCTGATCGGGGAGGCGAGAAATAATATGACTGCGCAAACCGCAACCGCCGAATCCACTGGTTTCAATTGGAAAGAGTGGGTTTTCACCACCGATCACAAACGCATTGGCGTGCTGTATCTGATCGGTTCCATGGCCGCCTTTGTTGTCGCTGGCATCATGGCTTTGCTGATCCGGATCGAGCAATCGACTCTCGGCCCGACGATTATTGATGATCCTGCCCAGTATAACGTCTGGCTCTATTTCCACGGTGCGGCGATGATCTTGGCCTTCCTTATTCCAGGGCTCACAGGCTTTGCTGCCAACTACTTCTTGCCCTTGATGATTGGGGCCAAGGATGTGGCATTCCCACGGATCAACGCCTTTTCTATCTGGTTGTTTTACGCGGCAATTATTCTCGCGTTGCTGACCTTCATCATCCCAGATGCGCCGGACATTATGTGGACGGGCTACCCGCCCTATTCTGTTACCTCACCGGGCAACACGGCTTTTTATGTGTTTACCGTTCACCTGTTGGGCTTCTCGTCCATTTTGGGCGCGGTTAACTTCCTGGTGACTGTGATTTACATGCGGGCTCCTGGCATGGGCTGGAACCAGCTCAATGTGTTTGTTTGGACGACGGTTGCCGCGTTCGGCATCCAGTTGGTGTTCATTCCAGTGCTGGCTTCTGCTGTGACCATGCTGCTGTTTGACAAGTATCTTGGCACCCACTTCTTCGATGCGGCTGCGGGCGGCGATGTGCTGCTTTATCAGAACCTCTTCTGGTTCTATTCGCATCCAGCGGTCTACGTGATCTTCTTGCCAGCCGTGGGCATCCTCTTTGAGGTCTTTGCCTCAATGGGTAAGAATCAGGTGTTTAACTACAAGGCCTGCATCTATGGCGGGATTATCGGTATCTGCGTGATTACCGGCGAGGTTTGGGTTCACCACCTTTATGTGGCGGGCATGCCGGACTGGTTGCGCATCGGTCAGATGGTGACGACCTTGCTAATTTCAGTGCCGGTTGGCCTGATCGTGCTCTCCATGTGGGGCACATTGTGGCGGGCCTCTATTACCTACAACGTGGCAATGCTCTATGCGGCATCTTGTCTGTTCTTGGTGCTGTTGGGGGGGCTGACGGGTATTCCGCTGGCCTTGACAGCGGTGACGATTCATCTCTCCGAGACGTCATTTGTCCATGCGCATTTCCACTTCATCATGGCGCTGTTCTCGGCCTTTGCTCTGTTCTCGGGCATTTACTACTGGTTCCCGAAAATGACCGGCCGCTCGGCCGACAGCCCCTTGGCAGTGTTTAGCTTCTGGGCCAACACCATTGGCGTCAATGTCACCTTCTGGCCGCTGTTTATTGTCGGCGTAGAAGGGATGCCTAGGCGCTATTGGGATTATGAGATGTTCCCGCAGTTTGAGCCTTATCACCAGGTTGCAACCGTTGGTGCTTTCATTATTGCGATTGGTATGGCGACGACGATTATTAACTGGATCAATGCAGCCATTCGTGGGCCCAAGGTGGGTGAGAACCCTTGGAAGTCCAAGTCACTCGAGTGGACCCACTGCCCAAGCCCGCCAGGTCCTGGCAACTTCCCCGAAGATGTGGTTGTTGCGGATGACTGGACCCCTTACGACTACAATAAGAAGTAGTCGTGTAGCGGGACATAGTTTAGGTGCGGGGACCATAAAAGGTTCCCGCATCTTTCTTTTTGCGATAAAAGGATTTCCATGTCAGACCAAACTCAGAAACCCAATCCTATGGGTTCCCCCGACAAGCTGCCGCCAGGAAAAGGCCCTTGGTTAATTGCAGGCGGTCTGCTGCTTTTTGCCATCGCCATGTATTTCGGGCTGATGTATAAGGTCTTTCACTTCGGACCTTAAGAACAGGCCAAGGCAGCTATGATCGACGTTACCCCGCTCCCCCATTTAAACGCACTGCTCAATTCGGTCGCTACCGTTTTGATTCTCTACGCATACTTCCAAATCAAATTGGGTGAGCGTGAGAAACATAAAAGGGCAATGATCGGGGCAACGGTTGTTTCAGCAATCTTCTTGGTCAGCTATATGACCTACCATGCTGCTGCTCCCATTTTTGTTTTTAGGGGCGAAGGCTTCATCAAGGTTTTCTATTACTTCATCTTGATTACCCATGTGGTTCTGGCTGCCATTGTGCCGTTCTTGGTGCTCTATGTGATTTGGCGAGCTTGGCGCGGCGAAATTGATAAGCATCGCCCCGTCGCCAAATGGGCAGCTCCCATCTGGATTTACGTGTCATTCACCGGTGTCATTGTCTACCTGCTGCTCTACCACTTCCATCCCAACATGCCAGCTTAAGCTGGCAAACAGTCGCTCCTTTATGATGGCTGCCAGTTAATCGGGATGCGCCAGGTCTCCAAGTTTAGGGACGATGGCATCTTTATAATTTTCCCAGTGCAATAGAGATTTTTTGTAGATCGGCTGGCGGACCTGCATGATTGAGGCTGTTTTAACGGCTCTAGAGTTTTCGTGGAAGTTCAAGAGGCCGTCTTCCCATTGAAGGCAACAGTGTTTTGCCAAAGCTTGAATTGAATCTTCAGGGCTTGAGACCAGTTGCTCATAGTCCAACTCCAAAATGCGACCCTCTGGCAAGACTGTTTTCCAATGCTCCATGATATCTAGGTAGAGGCGATAGTGATGAGCAAAGTCTTCTAGAGAATAGGTGTACTCCAGCCCTTCAGCGAAGTTTTCCCGATAGCAAGAAAAGCATGTGGCATAGGGGTTCCTGCGGCAGTGTATGATGCAGCTTTCGGGAAACAATTGGGCGATAAGCCCGGCATACATGAAATTGCTGATAGATTTGTTCGTCACATGGGTGGCGGTGGAATCATATTTTGAGAGCGCGTCTCCGTATATGCTTCTCGCCCGATCAGCGTCGTCCTTGGACAAATCTTTTAGAACTTCGGGGAAGGAACCCTTGGATCGCGTGGCACTTAAGTAGTTAATAACGACATCGAGATCAGTCGTTTCCCCAGCACCAAAAACCTTAGAATGGCTGGCGAGAATTTGCTCAACGAGTGTCGTGCCAGAGCGCGGCATTCCAATGATGAAAATGGGCCGAGGTGAGATTTCAGCGGAGACAGGAAGGACAAGATCTGAGGTAAATACTTTTTTCAGTCTGTCAAAGCGGGTTTTTGCTGCGTTGTGATCATATTCAATTTCTTGTCGCTTGCCCGAATTGGCCCGATCTAAATGGCTAATCGCCTTACTGTATTCATCTTTTTTGTCGAATATGGCGCCAAGCAGGAAGGACATGTTTACCTGCTGACTATGGGAGGCTCGAGTGTCATGGGCCCATTGATCAATCTTCCTGATGTCCGATTCAGTAAATTCCCAGGCTCCTAGCCTGAATGCCAATTCCATAAGGCCAGGAGTGCCCCCGGTTTTTCGCGCTTTCTTGCAGACTTCTAGAGATTGCAATTTATCGCCAGAAACAAGATGCAAGGTCGCCAGTTTGACCAGAGAATCAGTGCTTTCATTCTTTAGTGAAACAACGCGCTTTTGCCATTCAATGGCTCTCTCATAGTCCTCATTCTGATTGAGTAAGCTAACAATTTTTTCGGGTATTGCTGCATCTTCTGGAACGAGGAGAGTTGCTTTTTCATAGCTTGTGAGGGCTTCTTCCAAGTTCGTTGGTTTTTGCCCTACGAGTCCAAGCGCTCTATCTGACAGTTGTAAAGCTTGAGCAAGGCCGATTAACGGCTTTGGATCGTTAGGGAGCAATTGGGTGGCGATGCGATAGTATTTTGCAGCATCCTGATACTCCCCATTTTCCAAATGATGACTTGCGAGATTGAAAATGGCGTCCGGATGCTTGGGGTCTATTTTGATCGCCCGACGCAAAGCTGCCTTTGCTTGCTTTGCTCTGCCGTCTGCTCTTTCAATAAGGGCGAGCAAAAGGTGGCCATCAACAAGTGATGGGCTTGTTTTAAGGAGTTTCTGGGTGAGTTTCCTTGCTGCAGCGAGCTTGCCAGTATGAAAGAGATTCAGCGCTTCCTGAGCTAGGTTGCTATTTCGCATATGGTCTAAAGTCCTAATGCTCGTTGAGAAAATCCAGTCCCAGTAGGATTAGTAATTCATTTTGATCAGGAACTACATGCCACACACTGGCATGACCGTCCATCAAATGCCGACCTTATCTCCTCCAACACGCTAGCTTAATAGTGTTCATCCTCTTTCCTCTGAATAAAGGCTTCGTTGCCTTGGTCTAGCTGTTGTTTCCTTGTTGGGTTTGTTCTAAATTCCGGGCGAATTTTTGATCTATATCTAAAAGCTAATAAGGAAGAACTATGAAAGCTGAAGATCACAGAAAAGTTGCCAAGTGGCATCTCAAGCAGGCTGAACTGCATGAAGTTGAGGGCTACTCTTGTGGCTGCCCTGCCGACGAACAGAGCCGCAAAATCATCGAGATTGTCGATTCCGGCGTCATCGAAGAAGAGAAGTCCTGCTCTTTGGCCTAAGGCTGAAAGATCAACGGACTTCAGCTTCCCTGCTGAAAAACAAACCGGCCCCCTTATGGGGGCCGGTTTTGTTTTGCTGGAAAAGGAAGGGGCAGGTTCTTACCTGATATGAGTAGCAATATCTATCGGGGGCCCAAAAACCAATGCCTTATCCAACACCCGAAAATGAGGCGGAGCGCAATGAATCCGTCCGCTCTTATCAGATCATGGATTCAGCACCAGACGCGGGCTTCGATGAGATCAATAATATCGCCGCGCAAATCTGCGATTGCCCGGTCGCCTATATCAGTTTTATCGAAGACGACCGGTTTTGGTTTAAGTCAAAGTATGGTTTGCCCGATGATTTCGAAGGCTGCCCACGCGAAATTGCCTTTTGCTCGGTAACCGTTTGCGGGTTTGAGCTGGTTGAAACCTGCGATTTGGCGACCGACGAGGTTTTTAAAGACTTTCATTTCGTCGTTAACGACCCGCACTTTCGTTTCTATTGTTCGATGCCCTTGGTGACACCCGATGGCTACTCAATTGGCACAATCTGTGTCATGGACTTTACGCCCAGAGAGTTGACTTTTGAGCAGCAGGAAGGGCTTCGACGTCTGGCCCAGCAAACCATGGCCCAGTTGGAATACCGACGCCGTATTATTGAGCTCGATGAAACGGTGCGTAAACTCGATGAAGCCCATAGGGACTTGGCCAAAGAGAAGGCTCGGGCTGATCGCTTGCTGACCACAGTTTTACCCGAAGAAATAGCAACTGAAATGATTGAAAATGATCGAGTTGAGCCTCGGTTTTTTCCTGAAGCAACGGTCCTTTTTGCTGATGTGAAGGGGTTTACCTCGTTTACGGAAAAGGCGGAGCCCGCCACACTTATAGGCTTGCTCGATAGCTATTTTGCCCGTTTTGATGATGTTATGGCAGAGCACAATTTGGAGAAAATTAAAACAATAGGCGACGCTTATTTAGCTGCAGGGGGTATCCCTTCCAGAGATCGCCTGCACATGCGCAACGCCTGTTTGGCTGCGCTTGGAATGCGCAATGCTGTTGCTTGTCTGAACAAGGAGCGCAACAAATTGAGGTTGCCGGTTTTCCAGTTTCGGCTTGGATTGCATTCAGGCGCGGTCATTGCCGGAGTGGTCGGGCGCAAGCGATTTACTTACGATATTTGGGGGGACTCTGTGAATGTCGCATCTCGCCTTGAAGCCTGCAGTGCGCCAGACCGCATTAATGTTTCGTCTGCGGTGTATCACCAAATGGAGCCCTATTTTGAGTTCTCGCACCAGGGTAAGATTGAAGTGAAAAACAAAGCACCAATGGATATGTACTTTTTGGACCGTTTAAAACCGGAATATTCTGAAGACCAAGACGGCTTGTTGCCTAATGCAAAGTTCATTCAAATTGGTACGCCAACAATAGGCTAGCAAGTCTTGTGTTCTTGTCCATATGGGCGATCTGGAGAGTGTTGCCGCCTAGCCATTGGCCTCGCGAGAATCGCTTGGCACCTGCTCTCGTTCTGCCTCGGTGTAGTCGCGGACGACTTCGGCAACGCGAATTCGGTATGACTTGAACAGCGAATTTTTGCCTTTTTGCTGGGCGCTGCGGTGCTCAAACAGATTGCGCCATGTTTCGATGGCTTTTTCATCCCGCCAGAAGGAAAGGCTCAAAACCTTTCCTTCATCGGTGAGGCTTTGGAACCGCTCGATGGAAATAAAACCGTCTCGATCTTTAAGGAATGCGCGAAGCTCTCCGGCGATTTTGAGATATTCGTCTTTGCCTTCGACTGTTGGACAAACTTCGAAAATTACTGCCAGCATTTTGCGCTCCTTCAGCTATCCAATTTTGAGAGCCCCCACGTGGTCGGGCATTTCGACCCCCTCTATGTTGCGTGGGTCGGCTATGGGCTCTTTCATGTGCATTTGCAGAGGAATAATGCCCGCCCAAATAGGCAAAGCATAGTCTTCCTCATCATCGACCACGCCACTGTTGCGCACCTTGGCTGAGGCTTCCTCAATAGGTAGGGCATAAACCATGGTCACCTTGGCTTCTTTCTGGGTCATTGGTCGCAGCATGTCCCAACGTCCCGGGTAAAGGTTCTCAATTAACCCTTTGAGCCGGGCCTCTTTCTCTGCTGGATCATCGACAATGGTTGGGCGACCAAAGATCATGGCTGAGCGGTAATCGACCGAGTGGTGCATGGCTGAACGACCGAGGGCAAAACTATCAATCATCGAAACCGTAAGGCAGACTTCTTGCTCTACCATGCTCCGCCCACCCCGCCCGGCTGACGAGCTATGCCAGTAAACGTGGTCGCCTTCGCGCCACTGAATGGAGGGCATGGCGAAAGGAGAGCCGTCGATCACATAGCCAATGTGGCAAAGCGGCATGGCATCGAGAATGGCGTAGACGGTCTCGCGAGAGAAATCTCCCCGCTTGGGCGCGCGGCGTAAACGGGTCCGCTCTGTTACGGGAATGGCATTGCTCATTGGTCTGTTCCTGGTGGGGGCCTGTGTCTGTCTGGTTTGATATTTATCCAAAAAACGGTATGTTAAAAATATCCAATTATCAAAAATATGAGCAGTCCAATTTATGCCAGAAACGCCCCTTCTTGGTCTGACCGTTGATCCTCAGCTATCGACGTCTCTTTTTGAGCAGGTTTACGAAGGATTGCGTCAGCGTGTCGTGAGTGGACAGTTTTCTGCAGGAGAGCGATTGCCGTCCTCACGTAAGTTGGCTGAGGAGTTGGGTGTTTCCAGAACAACCATCGTTGTGGCCTATGACCAGCTTGTAGCCGAGGGTTTCGCCGTCAGCCGCCCAGGCTCGGGGCTCTATGTTGCAAAGATCGGAGAGGTTGAATGGGACTCAGATGATGAAACAGTGCATGCGAATGATGTTGCGATTTCATTTGTTCCGCCAAAACCGTTTGCTCCCGGGCGGCCAGACTTGCGTCTGTTTCCTTATCATCAATGGGGGCAGTGTGTTGCGCGGGTTGCCAGGACATCGCCTGAAGCACTTATCGTCAGCCCTGATCCGTTTGGAGACTTCGAACTAAGAAGTGAGATTTGTCGATACCTTTTGGAGTGGCGAGGGGTAAAGGCGCGACCCGGACAAATTCTGATTACAGCAGGATCGGGCGATGCACTTGAGCTCTGCATACGGACCTTAGTGTCAGAGGGGGATCTCCTGTCACTGGAAAACCCCGGTTATCAATCGTTGCAAGCCTTTGCCGGTAGCTTGGGTTTGAAAACCATATGGATGGAGATGGATGAACAAGGGGCTATGCCCCCCCGAAGTTCTAAGAGGCCGAAGCTGGCGATCTTGACCCCGTCGTCGCAATTTCCGTTGGGTGGGGCCATGCCCATGGCGCGACGCAAGGGTTTTATGAACTGGGCGACAGAGAACAAGAGTTGGATTATCGAAGATGATTACGACAGTGAATTTCGCTATGCCGGACGACCCATCCCAGCGCTCGCCAGCTTTGATGGTGAAGGGCGCACCATTTATCTGGGCAGCTTCACTAAGGTCTTCTCAACGGGCCTTCGTCTAGGGTTTGTTGTCGTGCCTGAAGGCTTGATTGGTGATTTTACTAGGACATTAAGGCGATTTGGCTCCAAGGCCTCCATCGCTCCTCAGCGCCCGCTCGCCGAATTCATGACTAGCGGAGCGTTCTATCGTCATATCCGCAAAGTCCGACGCATCTATGCAGAACGCCGTGCTGTTCTTGTTGATCTGATCAAGGCCCACTTGGGGGACCTAGTGAGTTTCGAAGATCATCGAGCAGGAATGCATTTGACTGTCATTCTCCCAGGCGGGAGCGACGATAGAGCGATAGCAGCCAAAGCCGCAACAAAAGGTGTCAATTGCTCGGCTCTCTCGACCTATTACGCTTCACCTGAATCAACGCCTGGATTACTGCTCGGGTTTTGTGCCTTCACAGAATCGGAAATGGTCGAGGCCATTGATGGTCTGCGAGATGTTATCGCCAACTGAGGGCAAAAAAAGTCCCCGGATGGCGTGGGGTCCGTCCGGGGGAGGGGTTAGGTTGGGTTTTTAGTAGTCGTTTTTATTATTAGGGAAGCTCCATTTCTCAGAGCCCCCTTTGGGTTATCCGGTTAATGCCGCGAACAGCAGGGGTAGGCGTTCCGGCAGGCGCTCCACTTTGTCGACGATGAAATAGCAGTTATCGCCAAAAATGCGGCGGACGTAGTCGTCTCCTTTGCGGTCCATATTGATGCAGTAGGTATAGATGCCCTTCTGATCGAGCTCCTGCACAGCCTTGTGGGCATCTTCGATTAGGTGGCTATCATCGGTAACATCGATATCCGCGGGTTCGCCGTCGGTTAGTACCAACATTAGCTTCTTCTCGGATTGGCGCGCGGATAACGTCTCTGCAGCATGGCGCATGGCGGCTCCCATACGGGTTGAGTATCCTGCCTCCATGGCCGCTAGGCGTCCCTTGACCGTATCATCCCAGCTTTCAGAAAAGCCTTTGATGTGCTGGTAACGCACCTCATGCCGGGTGTTTGACGAAAAGCCGGAAATGGCCAGTTCGTCGCCAAGCCGGTCGACAGCCCAACCGAGAAGCGAAACCGCTTCGCGACTGAGTTCCAGAACAGACTTGTTGCTCCCTTCGGGAATGTCGTTTACCGATTGCGATAGGTCGAGCAATAGGGTTACCGAAATGTCTCGCCCGTCGTGACGATGGCTCATATTTATGCGTGGGTCGGGTTGGGACCCGGCCTTAAAGTCGATGAGGGAGCGTAAAGCGACGTCCAGGTCGAGCTCGGATCCTTCTTCCTGAAACCGCACCCGGACGTAGCGCTGGGGTTTGAGGAGATCGAGGATGTGCTTCAGTCTTTCTGCCAGAGGTGCGTGCCTGGCAAGCACGTCATCAATGACGCCCGCATTGCCGATCGGATGGAGGCTTTCGTACAAGCTCACCCAGTCTGGTCGGTAGTTTTTGGTTTGATAATCCCATTCGGGATAATGGCGCGGAGGCAGGCCTTGCGCGTCGGACCCCTCTTCTTCAGCCGTGGTCTTGTCCTGCTCGTCGAACATCTCCTCTTCGTCGCCCAGCTCATGGTATTTCCACATGTGCCTATTATCGTCGCGGTAATTGACCTCGGTGTTGGCAAAATAGACGTTGGCTGACTGATCCTCTTGACGACGAGTTCGGGCAATGAATGACACCGCAAGATTGGCGATCGCCTGGGTGGATGATTCCTCGTCGTTGGCCATGAGGGCGTGGAATTGCTCGACATATTCCAGGAGGTCCGGATTTTCGTAAGGATGGTCTTCGTCGAGCACGGCATAGGAGAACAGGGCTAACCGGTGGCGGATGCAGGACTCCACGTTGGGATCGCAATCACCCTCAATGGGCTTGGAGTGCAGGGTGATGAAAAGGTGGCGCAAGCCCGGGTATTCGCGCATGGCGAGGTATTCAACTCGGGTGTCCTCAAAGACTTCGGCGGCAACTCGCTGGAATGGGCTGAAGTTGTCGGCAAAGATCGGTGACGTCCAACGCCGATGAGCTGCCATGTGGGCCAGTAGGCAGCGATATCGATCGGTTCCTTTGACGCGAAGGCCGAGGAATTCATTTTCATAGTCGTCGTAGCAATCAGGTACGCGCAAGCCCAGATGGTCGAAATAGGGCTGTGGCTTGCGCAACTCGTCGATACCTAACGAGTAGGGTACGAAGAAAGCCTCATCTTCCTTCCACACTCCGCGCATATACATGCCCATCTTCCGCTCCACCTCAGCAAAAAGGGTGCCGTGTCGTTCCTTCTGAAGCATCGCTTTGGCATCAGCTGACTGAAGCGAAAAATAGTCTTTTTGGCGCTCAGGGTGATCCAGGTAGTGGCGTGCCCCGTAGTCGATCCAGTTTCTGAAACCTTCAAGCGAAAGGTGGCTCAAAAGATAGGGTGAGTGGTCTAAAAGGTCTGGCAGGCCGGGGCTTGGAATGGTCTGTTGAAAGCCATGAATGGATCCTGTGGTTTTCTCCATGAAGTCGAAAATCAGACTGACGTACTGGTCGAACAGCTCCCGCGAACCAAGCCGTCGTGAAACTTCTCCAAGCACCTGTAGAAATGGCGGAATGGCCTTTCCGTTGGGCGTTCGGGACATTTTCCAGACGGCCTGGGAGGTTGCCTCAATGATGCCCTCACCCAACCGTTCGCCGATTTTTGGCATTTCTTCTAGAAACACCTGAACCGGCTCATAGCCCCGGCCGATCATGCAGATCAGAGACGCCCCGTCGAGCAGGGTCTTCACCCCTTTTGGAGAGAGCCGAGCGCTAGCATCCTCCATGCAGCCTTCAAACGCGGTGTCGAGTTGTTCAAATCCGCAGGAAAGCTGCTGGCGCAGTTCGTTGAGTTCTTCTTGGCTCAACGTCATCGCTGTTTATCCAAAAACTGCGTCGATGGTGTGCTTGAGCGTAGCTGCGATATCAGCGTCGTCGGTGATCGGGGCGACCATGGCCATGCGGCAGGCCTGATTTGGATTGATCCCTTGCTTGATCAGTTGGGCTGTGTAGACCAGCAGGCGGGTCGAAATACCTTCATCTAGGCCGTGACCTTTAAGGTTGCGTGCCGTCTCTCCAATCTTGACCAAATTGATTGCCACATTTGCTCCGATGCCAGTTTCTGTAGTGATGATTTTGGCTTCAACCTCGTTCTTGGCATAGCCAAAGTGAAGGCCAGTGAAGCGTTGCTTGGTCGACTGTTTCAAGTTCTTCATTAGGCTCTGGTAGCCGGGGTTATAAGAAATCACCAACTGGAAGTTATCGTGGGCGGAAACCAGCTCGCCCTTCTTGTCGAGCGGCATGGTTCGCCGGTGGTCGGTTAGGGGGTGGATAACAACCGTTGTGTCCTGGCGAGCCTCGACGATCTCATCGAGATAGCAGATGGCACCAATGCGGGCCGCCATAGTTAACGGTCCGTCGAGCCAGCGGGTGCCATTGGCGTCAAGCAGATAACGCCCGACCAAGTCCGAGGCGGTCATGTCTTCGTTGCAGGCTACCGTAATCAGAGGCCTTTTAAGTTTCCAGGCCATGTATTCGACGAATCGTGATTTGCCGCAGCCGGTCGGACCCTTGACCATCACGGGGAGGCGTTCAGCGTAGGCGGCTTCATAGAGCTCCACTTCGTTGGATGTCGGCTGATAGAAGGGTTCTTTGTTGATGATGTATTGCTCAACGTCGGGCATGGCCTGTTTCCTCAAGGTCTTTCTCTAAAATGGAAAACGGCCAGGTCGGTTTCGCCCGCACCTGGCCGCCTTCACGGAAGTCTTTCCCTTCTTGCCGGTGCTTACTTGTGGGCGCCTAGCTTATCGCGCCAACCTGGGAATATTTTGTCAGCATCCTGAGGGAAGCTTTCGAAGGCCCGGGCGAACTCTTTGTGCTCTTTTGCCCACTCGATTGGGTCGGCGCCTGCTTTCCAGCATTCATAGGCCTGGCGCAGCGAGATGGCACCTGCCGCGGGGCTGTCGATGTGGCCATAAGAGCCGCCGCCCGAGGTGTTAATGATGTTGGCGTGACCGAGGTTTTCGAAGAAGCCCGGCAAACGCAGCGCGTTCATACCGCCCGAAATGATTGGCGTGGTTGGCTTCATGCCTTCCCATTCCTGATGGAAGTAGGGGCCATCAGCACTGTCACGCTCGATCATGTAGGCGATATTTTTGTCATCTGCTTCGCCTTCCATCTTGCCGTAGCCCATGGTGCCGACGTGGATACCCGATGCACCCTGTAGCCGCGCCATTTTGGCAAGGACAAAGGCAGTGTAACCGCGTTGGGATTGAGGGCTGGTCACAGCGCCGTGGCCGGCGCGGTGGTAGTGCAGATACTGGCTGGCAAAGTGACGACGTGCGGTGGTTACCATGCCAGGGCCACCGACGTAACCATCTACCAGGAAGGCCACTTTGTCGGCATCAGGGCCGAACTGCTCAAGAATGTATTCGCCGCGGGCGATCATTTCATAGTGATCATCGGCGGTGATGTTGGCCGAAAACAGCTTGGCCTCGCCAGTTTCGTCCATCGCACGCTTCATGGCATCAACCACCAGCGGGATCACATCTTTCATTGGGCAGAATACCTGGTTGCCCTGCGGCTCGTCGTTTTTGATGAAATCGCCGCCAAGCCAGAACTGGTAGGCTGCTTCTGCAAACGGCTTGGGACGCAAGCCGAGTTTAGGTTTGATGATGGTTCCAGCGATGTAGCCGCCGTCCTTGACCGGTCTGCCGAGGATGCGCCACATGTCTGAGATGTCTTTAGATGGCCCGTCAAACAGACGCATGTATTTGGGTGGCACATAGAAGTCGAGCATCTTGGCGTATTCAATATCACCCATGCCCTGGTTGTTGCCGATGCAGAGGGTTAAGAAGGAAACGATCATCGCCCGACCATCGATCAGATTGCGATCGAAGAGATCGACCGGATAGGCGATTTTCATCAGTTCCAGGGATTCGTCGATCTCATAGACAATGGCATCGACGCCTTTGGTAAAGTCATCGGTGGTCGAGACTTCAACGTTGGTGCCTGTGGAGCTCTCCGCGGCAAAGTGCGCTGCGGCTTCAATGTAGCCATAGCCGGTCTTTGGTTTCATGAGGTAGGCGACCAGAACGTGATCGCCACCAGCGAGCAAGTCGTCTTCCTTCAATGTTAAATCTGCGTAGCGTGCCGACTGGTCCATAAACTGTCTCCGTAAAACTAAATGTGTCTCAAAATTTCGGCCACCGCTTTTAAGGCGGGCGTTGAAATGGGAGGCTAGCAATGGAAATGAATAATTAGAAATTTATAATATAGGCTCGTGGCATAAGTAAAAGCTTATCTATTGTTTTCGCCGTCTTCGGACTTTCGGCCCCCGAATGGCAGTTTCGATAAGGCCTTCCCCATTCTCAACGAGGAATTTAATGAAGGCTTCGGCTACGGGCAACAGGCGCTTCCCTTCGCGGGTGACAGCGAACCATTCCCGCTCAATTGGAGTGTCGGCAACCTCCATTACCTCGATCCGCCCAACAGAGACTTCAAGGCCCACCGTATGGGCTGAAATGAAGCTCAATCCCATGCCAGCCATAACGCCCTGTTTAATGGTTTCGTTGCTGGTCATCTCGACAATTTTGCTTGGCGTAACGCCGTTTTCGTGGAGGAGTTCCTCCATTAACGTCCTGGTTCCAGAGCCTTTTTCGCGCATTAGGAAGGCTTCTCCATTTAAATCGGCAAGCCTGATCTTTTTGCGCGCTAAGGGGTGTGAGGGGTTTGCAATGAAGACCATGGGATGAGGCGCAAAGGATACGGCGGCGACGCTAATGCTGGTGGGCGGGCGCCCCATAATAGCAAGATCAACCGCATTATCTCCGAGCAAGGTGAGGATCTGCTGGCGGTTGCCCACAGTGAGGCTCAAGTCGATGCCAGGGAAGCCTGATTCAAAGGCCGAGAGGATTGTCGGAGCGACGTATTTGGCTGTGCTGATCACTCCAATGCGTAGCTTGCCAGCCGCTTCTCCCCGCAGGGCCGCCATCGCCTCGTCCGCGTTTTCTACGGCATTGAGGACAGCTCGAACATGATCAAGCAGGGTTTCCCCTGCCTCCGTCAGATAAACCTTTCGCCCCACTTGCTCGAACAAAGGTAGTCGGGTGAGTCCTTCTAACTGCTTGATTTGCAAAGAAACAGCCGGTTGGGTGAGGCCCAGTTCTTGAGCGGCACGCGAGAAGCTTAAGTGCTGGGAAACAGCTTCAAATACCTGCATTTGGCGAAGGGTAGTGCGGCGCATGGCGGGCTCCAAAAATGTCAATACATAATGAATAGCAAATATCAGCGAAAAGGTAAATTAATTGTCTTTATATTAGTAAAATACGTAATATGGCCTTTCCCTTATATATTGAGCTGGACGAATAGCCATGTTGCATACTAACCGCACCACACTTGCCCAATACCTAATTGAGGAAGTTCAGGATCACGAAGGCGGCCCCGATCTTGTCGCGCTGCTGCTCGGCGTTGCTCAGGCCTGCAAGATCATCTCGCGCACGGTCGCCATGGGAGCGCTTGGTGGAGCGACCGGCAAGCTCGATAGCACCAACGTCCAGGGAGAAACTCAAGCCAAGCTCGACGTGATGAGTGATGAGATTTTCCGCGAACGCACGGAATTCGGTGGCTACGTTGCCGGTCTGGCATCCGAAGAGATGGACGATCCTTACCCAATTCCGGAGAACTTCAAGAAGGGCAAGTATCTTCTGCTCTATGATCCCCTCGATGGTTCGTCCAACATTGACGTCAATGTATCGGTGGGTAGCATTTTTTCTGTCCTCAAGGCTCCGCGCCCCGGCGAAGATGTCGAAACAGAAGACTTCCTTCAGCCAGGCCGCAAGCAAGTTGCAGCGGGCTACGCCATCTATGGCCCAGCAACCAAAATGGTCATTTCTGTGGGCAACGGCGTTAAAGGTTTTACGCTTGACCCCGTGCTCGGAAACTTCGTTTTAACTCACGAAGACATGACCATTGAGGACAATACTCAGGAATTTGCCATTAACGCATCAAACAGCCGTTTCTGGGAACCTCCGGTAGCCCGATATGTAAATGAGTGCATGGCCGGTAAAACAGGCCCACGCGAGAAAGATTTCAATATGCGCTGGGTTGCATCTTTGGTGGCTGAAGCCCACCGCATCTTTATGCGTGGCGGGGTGTTCCTTTATCCCCGCGATACCAAGGTGCCTGTAAAGCCTGGACGTTTGCGCCTGCTTTATGAGGCAAGCCCCGTAGCGTTCCTGGTCGAGCAAGCGGGCGGCAAAGCATCAACCGGTCATGGCCCGATCCTCGACGTGGTGCCAACCGAGTTGCACCAGCGGGTGCCATTGATTTTTGGTTCCAAAGAAGAAGTGAAACGGATTGAAGAGTACCACCAGAACACGCCTGACGAAGGCTTTGAAAATCCGCTGTTCAATACTCGCGGTCTGTTCCGCGATGCCAGCTAATAAAAAGAAAATCTCTCAGGAAGGATAGTTAAATGTCGGCAAAGCATCCCATCATCGCCATTACGGGCTCTTCAGGCGCGGGTACCAGCTCGGTGACAAGCACCTTTGAAGAGATTTTTCGCCGCGAGAAGGTTAAAGCGGCCGTGATTGAGGGTGATAGCTTTCACCGCTTTGATCGCAAGGAAATGAAAGAGCAGATGGCTGACGCGACGCCGCACTTCAGCCACTTCGGCCCGGAGGCCAATATTCTGGGCGAGTTGGAAGGGCTGTTTAAGGACTATTCAGAAACCGGCTCAGGCAAGAGCCGGAAGTATCTTCATAATGAAGAAGAAGCCAAGCCTTACAAACAAGAGCCAGGCACTTTCACCCCTTGGGAAGACCTGCCAGAAAGCGACATGCTATTTTATGAAGGGCTGCATGGGGCCGTTGTAGCTGATGACATTAACGTCGCTCAGTATCCGGATTTGAAAATTGGTGTGGTGCCGGTGATCAACCTTGAATGGATTCAAAAACTAACGCGGGACAAATCAGCTCGTGGTTATTCGACCGAGGCCGTGACCGATACTATTTTACGGCGGATGCACGACTATGTTCACTACATTACCCCCCAGTTCACCCAGACCCATGTGAACTTTCAGCGGGTCCCGACGGTCGATACGTCCAATCCCTTTATTGCCCGCTATATTCCTACGGCAGATGAAAGCATGTTGGTTATCCGGTTCGCCGATCCCAAGGGCATCGACTTCCCCTACCTCTTAAGCATGCTGCATGATTCCTTCATGTCGCGGCCCAACACGATTGTTGTTCCCGGCGGCAAGATGGAACTGGCCATGCAGCTGATCTTTACGCCATTCATCTGGAAGCTGATGGATCGCCGCAAGAAATCCCTGGGGCGCTAAAGATGCTGGAGGCGATTCTTTTTGATGTGGATGGGACGCTTTCGGAAACTGAAGAAGTCCATCGTCGCGCCTTCAATGAAACCTTTGAAGAGCAGGGTCTTGATTGGCGATGGAGTTCCCATCTCTATGGCAAGCTGCTGAAGGTGACCGGCGGCAAAGAACGCATTAAGCATTTCATGGGGGAATACCAACCAAAGGTGATTTTGACCTATGAGGCTGTGGCTGAACTGCACAAAAAGAAGACGGCGCGCTATGTGGAATTGATTGGGTCTGGGCAGGCGACGCTGCGCCCAGGCGTGGCTGACCTAATTCATGAAGCCCAAAGGGAAGGCCTGAAGCTCGCTATTGCGACAACGACCAGCACACCCAACGTTGAGGCCCTGCTAAAGGGAACCTTGGGACCAAACGCCATGGATATGTTTGATGCCGTGGCCGCTGGTGACATGGTGCCAACTAAAAAGCCAGCGCCGGATGTCTATATCAAGGCGCTCAAGGATTTAAAGGTTGCTCCACACCGTTGCATTGCTATTGAGGACTCCGAAAATGGCCTCAAATCTGCGTTGGCAGCGAAGGTTCCAACCCTGGTAACATTAAGCGATTATACACGGGAACAAGACTTCACCGGCGCGCTTGATGTGGTTGATGATCTGGCCGGAGAGACGGTGGAAACACTTAAACAACGGTTTGCTGCTTGACCACATTATGTTGACCGATGGGCGGAAGAGGTCTAAGCACTTCGCCCATGTTATATGCCGACTTCAAATCGGTCCTGATCAAGGACAGCGCTACGGTCGAACTACGCGGTTGGGCCGGGCTCGCCATCGGATCTCTCGCAGTTGCCGGAATCTTCGCCGTGCTCATTGCCGTGTCGCGTATTCCCGGCATCGAAAAACTGGGTATCTGGCCGCTCGATTTTTTCCAGAAGGGCTTGATCATCCATGTGATCTTTTCCTTCGTGGTTTGGTTTGCCGCCGTGATGGGCGCGCTATGGCATTTGGTGACCTTACGAATGTCAAACGGCGCGCCGCGAGGCGAACCTCTTGGGCGTGGCGGTGTCGCCATGGGTTGGCTTTCCATGGTTTTCCTGTTTGTCCCAGCCTTGATGGATCGCTCTGAGCCAAGCCTCAATAACTATCTGCCAATCATCATTGACCCGCTCTACTACGGTGGGCTGATTACCTTGGGTGCGGGAATGCTGCTTTCAGCGGTGCGCCTGTTTCTCAATGTTGATCGCTACCCAGGTCGTCTTGACGGCATCGCTTGGGCGGGCATTGCTTCAGCGGTTATCTACATTCTCGCACTGACTTGCTTCCTCAATGCCTACGTAATTCTTGCTGGCGATGAGGTGAACGAAGCCTATAACGAGTACTTCTTTTGGGGTGGTGGGCATCTTTTGCAATTTGCCAACACCACATTGCTAATTGCCGCCTGGGGTATCCTGGGTGCGATAGCATTTGGCGAACCCTTGGTCAGTAAGCGGGTTTTAAGAACAGCGGTATTCCTGCTTTTACTCTTTCCGTTGATCGGTGCTTCTTTCTATACAGCCTTTGAGCCCGAATCATTTGAGCAGCGTCAGGCCTTTACGGACTTGCAATATGGTCTCGGCCCGTCGGCTTTGCTGATGGTTCTAGCAACAATTTTTGGCATGATGAAGGTGAAGGCTGGTAAGCCACTGCCTTGGAAAGACCCCGCGTTTCTTTGCTTGGTCCTCTCGGCCATGGTTTTTGGCTTGGGTGGCGTTTTTGGCTTCTTCGTTGATGGGGCCGACACGCGCACGCCGTCTCATTACCACGCCATGATTGGCGGAGTGGGGCTGGCCTATATGGGGTTGTTCTATGCGCTCTTCTTGCCGCTGTTAAAACGCGACCTCAATCGTGGCAAGGCGCTCTATTGGCAGATTTATCTCTATGCTTTCGGCCAGGTTTTGCAGTGTATTGGCCTTTATGTAGCGGGCAGCGATGGAACGGCGCGAAAAGCAGCAGGGGCTGAACAAGGGCTGACTATGATAGGCAAGGTTGGTATGGGCTTGAACGGTTTGGGTGGCCTTACGGCAGTGATTGGTGGGGCTATGTTTATCTGGGTCTGTGCGGCCGCATTGCTCAGAAAACAAGAACAGCCAGCGACCCGATAAAAGCGAAATAGTTGTTTGGAGCTAAACTATTTCGGCAAAAAGCGTATTTTTCTTGATATAAGTAAATACTCCCGTCGACAGGCTGAGGTAGGTTGCGCCTTCGAAATCGGCGAAAGTGGGGACTTTTATCCGACATGGCGAACGGACTTAGCAAAACAGTGGAAGACATCAAGACTGGGGAAAAACCCGTCGAAGGCGCAGAGGCGCTGGCGCGTCGCGCGCCGATAAAAGACTACGCGCTTCTGTTAAAGCCGCGGGTAATGTCGCTTGTTGTCTTCACCGGTTGGGTCGGCCTCTATATGGCGCCAGGCTCTATTGATTTTTGGACGGGCTTTATTGCAGTGCTCTGCATCGCTATCGGTGCTGGCGCATCCGGTGCCATTAATATGTGGTACGATCGCGACATCGATGAGCGCATGGAACGGACCCTTGATCGTCCTATTCCGTCGGGTCGCATGGCTCCTTCGCACGCCCTTTGGGTCGGCATTCCCTTAGCCATAGGTTCGGTGGTGGTGATGGCCCTCATGGTCAATGCCATGTCAGGTTTCTTGCTGGCGCTGACCATCGCCTACTACGTTTTCCTCTATACCATGTGGCTTAAGCGCAAAACCCCGCAGAACATCGTCATTGGCGGTGGGTCTGGGGCTTTCCCGCCGATCATCGGCTGGGCAGCCGTTACGGGCGATATCGCGCTAGAATCAGTCGTTCTGTTCCTGATCATCTTCATGTGGACCCCGCCGCACTTCTGGGCCTTGGCCTTGTTCCGCTGCAAAGATTACGCGGATGCTGGCGTGCCCATGCTGCCGGTCGTTGCGGGCGAAAAGGAAACTAAAAAGCAGATTCTCATCTATACGGTTTTGCTGGCCCCTGTCGTCATGGCTCCGACCTTTATTGGCATGGCAAGCTGGTACTACTTCGGCGCTGCCGTCGTGCTCTCCGGTCTGTTCATTATGCATGCTATTCGGGTTCAACAAGACGACCCCAAAGCACCACGCAAGATGTTCTTCTTCTCGCTGATCCACCTCTTCTTAGTCTTTCTGACATTGATCTTGGATCGGACCGCGTCTCTGCTGTTTAGCTAGGGCCAGAGTCCAAAACGATTTTTCAAAAGCCCGGAACGTTGTTTCCGGGCTTTGTTTTTGGCTCTCCCCCTGCTAGTCCTTTTTCATGACACAAAAAGCACGCGTTCCATTCGGTTTCACCATTCTTGTTATCTTTGGTCTTGTGGCCCTGTGCGGGCTCGGGGCTTGGCAGCTTTCGGCTCATTTCTGGCAGCAGAAGTTGGGCGAAATCAGGGATGAGCGATTGATTTTGCCGCCCGTACCTCTTGCCAGTGATATGGGGTTTCGGCTCGGCTATGTATTCACTGTGGTCGAGGCTCGTGGAACCTACCTTCATGATAAAGAGCTAACCGTCCGCTTGCAGCATTTTGATACGGAGCCAGGGGTTCATGTGGTAACGCCCTTGAAGCTAGAAGATGGCACCATTGTGATGGTCGATCGCGGCTGGGTGCCATATGACCGGAAGCTACCGGAAGTGAAGCCTGAAGGGGAAATTACGGTGGTTGGGGCTTTGAAGCCTCCGGGGTTGAGGGGTGTGTTTAAGCCTCGCAACGATGCGAGCGCTGGCAAATGGTATGCTGTTGACCCGAAAGCCATGGGCCGGGCCTTGAACTTGGATAAGGTGCGTCCCTATTTCATAGAGCTAGCCCCAGACCAAGCTGCCAAAGGGTTGCTACCGAAGTCCGGCTATGCACCCTATGTGCCTAACAATTCGAACCTCTATTTTGCCATCGGTTGGTTTGTTGCGTCGTTGGGCATGGTGCTGATTTGGTTTGAACGCAGACGAAAAGCCCGCATTGAAGCGGAGGAGCCCAAACAATGAGTATGGCCGCCTATCACGAATTGGAACGGACCTTTAAGCGCCTCCAGGCAGTGCGCGAGGCCCATGGCATGCTCCATTGGGATATGTCGACCATGATGCCGCCGGGCGGTGCTGAAAGTAGGGGTGAGCAGTTGGCCGCCTTAGCTGCGGTTGCCCATGGACAACTAACCTCGGCGCGGGTCGGCGATCTGATTGGCGAGGCCGAAGCTGATGGCGGGCTCGATGGTTGGCAGGAAGCCAACCTAAAACAGATAAAGCGCCAGTGGCACTCTGAAACGGCAATTAGCGAAGAACTGGTCGAAAAGCTCACTTTGGCTTGCACCTCTTGTGAAGGCGCTTGGCGTTTAGCCCGGGCGGATTCTGACTTTGAAAGCCTGTTGCCGAAGTTTCGTGAAGTCTTGGCCCTGACCCGCGAGGTCGCACAGGCCAAGGCCGAAGCTCTGGATTGCTCGCCATACGACGCCCTGCTGCGCCAATATGAGCCGGACGGCAGTTCTATGGCGATTGACGTGCTGTTCGATGATTTGGCGACATTCCTGCCGAGTTTTACCGAGGAAGTCTTGGCCTTTCAGGCGACCTTGCCGCCGATTAAGAAACCCACAGGACCGTTTGAAGTGCATCTTCAAGAAGGGCTGGGGCGCAGGTTTATGGAAGCCCTGGGCTTTGATTTTTCCCGCGGTCGCCTTGATGTCAGCCTTCATCCGTTTTGTGGCGGCACCTCAGATGATGTGCGCATCACTACCCGCTATGAAGAAGATGATTTTACCTCGGCCCTCATGGGCGTGCTCCATGAAACCGGCCATGCGCTTTATGAACTTGGTTTGCCTAAAGACTGGCGCTATCAGCCTGTCGGCGCGGCCATGGGCATGAGCTTCCATGAAAGCCAGTCGCTACTGATCGAAATGCAGGCCTGCCGATCCTTTGAGTTCCTCGAATACGCCGAGCCCTTGATCAAAGACACCTTCCAAGGTGTTGGCCCTGAATGGGAGATTGATAACCTTTATCGGCTCTATACCCATGTGGAGAAAGATTTCATCCGCGTGGATGCTGATGAAGTGACCTATCCGGCTCATGTGATTTTGCGCTACCGCTTGGAAAAAGCCTTAGTCATTGGCGACCTCGACCCGGCTGAATTGCCCGGTGCCTGGAACGAAGGTATTGAGCAGCTTTTGGGGATTACGCCTGAAAATGACCGCCTGGGCTGCTTGCAAGATATCCATTGGTATGACGGTGCCATTGGCTACTTCCCGACCTACACGCTGGGGGCCATGACGGCAGCGCAACTCTACGACGCTGCACTGCGCGCCAACTCAGATATTCCCTCACAGATCGCGCAGGGAAATTTCAACCCTCTGCTCACCTGGCTAAGAGATAACATCCACAGCCAAGGCAGCCGCTGGTCAGGTGATGAATTGTTGACACACGCAACCGGCGAACCGCTGAATGCCGATATCTTCAAGCGGCATTTGCGGAAGCGGTATTTAGGCGAATCCTAAAAAAGAAACGTCACCAAAACAGGAATAAGAATGGCGGTTGCGATGCCGTTTAATCCCATTGCCAAGCCCGCAAAAGCTCCGGCGACCTCGCTTGTTTGCAATGCGGCTGCTGTGCCGATGCCGTGGGAGGCGACTCCGATGGCCAGGCCTCTGGCCCGCTTATCTTTGACCCGAACTAGGTTGAGCACGACCCGCCCAAAGACGGCACCAATGATGCCCGTTAGGATAACCAGCACCGCCGTCAACGAAGGAAGCCCACCGATCTTTTCAGTGATGCCCATGGCGATGGGAGTGGTGACCGATTTGGGCGCCAGTGAAAGTAAGGTTTGTTTAGAGCCGTCGAACAGCCAAGCGATGCCGATGGCGCTTACAGCAGCTGTAATAGAGCCGCAAATGAGAGCGGCAATCAATGCACCAAAAGTCTTTTTGACCTGATGAAACTGGTTATAGAGCGGAATGGCTAAAGCGACCGTTGCGGGGCCTAAGAGGAAATGGACGAACTGCGCACCATCGAAATAGATTTCGTAAGGCGTGCCGGTGGCCCAAAGCAGGGAGACGATGGCAGCAACCGCAATCAATACAGGGTTGACCAGCGGGTTGTTGCCCGACTTTTTGAACAGCCAGGAGCCCGCCAAGTAAGCTGCTAAGGTGATGGTCAGGCCGAGCAGTGGGGTGGTCGAGAGATAGACCCATATTTCGGTGAAATCTTTGTTCATTGCTCATCCCCTTTTTCTTTGGGCATGAGCAGCTTCATAACCAGGGCGGTCACAGCGATGGTCAGCAAGGTGCTGCCGATAAGGGCGGCTGAAATGGCGGGCCATTCTTCGGCAACCAGATGGACATGGAGTAAAACCCCGACGCCTGCGGGCACGAAAAGCAAGGAGAGGTGAGAGAGCAACCCTTGGGCTGTGGCCTGTAAATCATCTGGTACGGAGCCTTTGATCACTAAGGCAAAAAACAGCAAAACCATGCCGATCACCGGCCCGGGAACAGGAAGGTTCAAGGCCATGGAAATGACCTCGCCAAGAAGCTGAAAAACGAGAAGGGCGGTCAGGGTTGCAAGCATGGTGCCTAGACTTGCGGTGAAAAGGTGGAATATGCAAGGAAAATTGCGGCTTTCAGCGCTTGCGTCGCCCCTTCCTCGCGTATAGTCTCTGCCACCTTGATTTATGCGGTTTTACGAGGGCTATCTTGAAGTACGCTAGCACACGCGGCAAAGCGCCGATTTTGAGCTTTGATGATGTTTTGTTGACGGGCCTTGCCCGTGATGGCGGTTTGTACCTGCCAGAAACTTGGCCGCAATTTTCTAAGGATCAAATCCGCGCCATGCAGGGCAAGAGCTACCAAGAAGTGGCGCTCGAAGTCATGATGCCCTTTGTTGTCGATGTGATCCCCGAAGCCGATTTTGCCGAGATTGTCGAGAAGGCTTACGCCCGCTTTGAGCACCCTGCCATTGCGCCGATGAAGCAGATGGACCAATCGCTTTGGCTGATGGAACTGTTCCACGGGCCAACACTGGCGTTTAAAGATTATGCTCTTCAACTGGTCGGACATTTGTTTGACTATGTGCTGACCAAGCGGGGCGAGCGTGTCACCATTGCGGGTGCCACATCAGGTGATACGGGTTCTGCTGCCATTGAAGCTTGCCGCGACCGAGATGCCATTGAGGTGTTTATCCTCCACCCTGAAGGCCGGGTGTCTAATGTGCAGCGTCGCCAAATGACAACTGTGCTCTCTCCCAACATTCACAACATCGCGCTTAAAGGCACCTTTGATGATTGCCAGGATGCGGTGAAGGCGATGTTCAATGACCTGGAGTTCCGTGATACCTATAAATTGGGTGCGGTCAACTCGATCAACTGGGCGCGGATCATGGCCCAGATCGTCTATTATTTTTATGCGGCAACTCGCGTCGGCGGGCCAGATCGCACTGTGCGATTCTCGGTTCCAACAGGCAACTTTGGCAATGTGTTTGCTGGTTATGCTGCGCGTAAGATGGGCTTGCCCATTGAGAAGTTTATCGTCGGCTCAAACCGCAATGACATTTTAACGCGCTATTTTGAGACCGGCTCCATGACTATGGAATCAGTCGAGCCGTCGCTATCACCTAGCATGGATATTCAAATTTCATCCAACTTCGAGCGCCTCTTGGCGGATGTTTACAAAGGTGAAGGATCCGCCTTGACCCAAGCCATGGCCGATTTCCGCGATACAGGTTCGGTGAGTTTTGGTGATGGACGGTGGAAACAGATGATTGAGCTGTTTGAAGGATACCGCCTAAGCGATGAGAAAACGCTGGAGAAAATCCAACGTGCCTATGAGCGGACGGGCGAACTTTTGGATCCGCATAGCATCATTGGCGTTGTGGCTGCCCGTATGGCAAGTCCGTCTGATGCGGCGACAATTG
>Ga0070727_10001213_pt1 | contig 27852 bp, 22 predicted proteins | sample tdAd472_FD_66722 | JGI IMG/M metagenome (GOLD analysis project Ga0070727, IMG submission 66722) | Marine sediment microbial communities from the Atlantic coast under amendment with organic carbon and nitrate - tdAd47.2 | ecosystem: Environmental > Aquatic > Marine > Coastal > Sediment | place...
GACGCCATTTGCAGGATTCGCCCTGCCGCTATCTGCTGATCAATACCGGCAATGCCAATGCCGGCACCGGAGAAGTCGGAGTAAATGACGCCCTGGCCTGCTGTGAGGCGGTGGCCAGGCAAATTCCTGAATCCGGCCGCATCCCGGTTCAAACCGAACAGATTCTACCTTTTTCCACTGGCGTTATCGGTGAGCGATTGCCGGTACAGAGAATTGTCAAGGCTGTTCCGGCTGCAATCGCCGACCTCGGGGAAAATCACTGGGAAGCTGCCGCGAACGGAATCCTGACTACTGATACGCGGCCAAAAATCGCCTCGACGATGGTATCTTTCCGGTCCAAGGGCGCAGCGACCGTTACTGGTATTGCCAAGGGTGCCGGTATGATCAGGCCTGACATGGCCACGATGCTGGCCTTCGTGTTTACCGACGCGAAAGTGGAAAAACCGTTGTTGCATGAGTTGCTCAATAGGGTTGTTAATCGTTCATTCAACAGGATCACCGTTGACGGCGACACGTCAACCAACGATAGTTGTGTTCTTGTTGCTACCGGGGAGTCGGGCTGTGTTGTTGCAGAGGATGACAGACAGGCCCTTGACGCCTTGACCGACGGGCTGCAATCCGTATTCCGGCAGCTGGCCACAGAACTCATCCGCGACGCCGAAGGCGCAAGTAAATTTATCAGCATTAACGTAATTAATGGTTCCACTACTGACGAGTGTCTCGCCGTAGCCTACGCTATCGCTGAGTCACCGCTGGTAAAGACCGCGTTTTTTGCATCGGACCCTAACTGGGGAAGAATACTGGCAGCTGTCGGTCGCGCCGGGTTGCGTGACCTGAATATCGATCGCGTATCCATCACGCTGGGAGATACACCACTGGTGGAGAATGGCAGCGTCGCCGAAAGCTATACGGAGACTGATGGGCAGGCGGAAATGGACAAGGACGAGATAACCGTGGTTGTCGACCTGGCGCGGGGTGACTGCCGCGAAACGGTATGGACGTCCGACCTGTCCCACGACTATATCCGTATAAACGCGGAATATCGTACCTGAGCCTGAGCTGTCCACGGTAGCGGTAATGATCAACTATGTTCATGTTGCTGTAGGCGTGATAGGTGATGCAGATGGCCGGGTCCTGATCGCACGGAGACCACCTGGTGTTCACCAGGGCGGTATGTGGGAGTTCCCGGGAGGCAAGCTTGAGGCCGGTGAATCCGTGTTGACGGCCTTGCAGCGGGAACTGCGTGAAGAACTGGGAATCCGTATCCAGAAATCCGCCTGTGTGCCCCTTAAGAAAATCCGGCATCACTACGGCGACAAGGCAGTGCTGCTGGACACCTGGCGTGTGGACAGCTTTCAGGGAGACCCCAGGGGGCTGGAAGACCAGCCGGTTGTGTGGGCTCCTGTGCAGCAGCTGTCGGCGGATTCCTTTCCGGCAGCCAACCGGGAAATAGTCAAGTTACTCAAGCTGCCACCAAGGATGGTAATTACCGGGGAATGTGCTGGCAGGGAAGAGTTTTGCAGGCGTCTGGAATCTGCATTGGCGTCCGGCTGCAAGCTGGTGCAGTTCCATCAACCGGGTCTGGCAGCTGACGACACCAGGTACTGTCTGGACGATGCCATGGCACTCTGTCGGCAGCGGGGAGCCCTGCTGCTTGTCAATGGCACGCCGGACATGATCAGCCGGGTTTCCGCCGACGGACTGCACGTGGACGCCCTTGGGCTGATGCAGTTGGACCACCGTCCTGTTACTTCATCGCAACTGTTCAGTGCGACATGCCACAACGAGGCGGAACTCGCCAGGGCAGAATCCCTGGGAGCGGATTTTGTCGTACTTGCGCCGGTAAAAGTGACTACCGGCCATCCTGAAACACCGGTCCTGGGCTGGGGGAGATTTCGTCAGCTGTCGCTGCAGTTCAGTATTCCTGTGTACGCTCAGGGGGGACTGACGGAGTCAGACCTGGCCGATGCCTATAGGGCTGGTGCCCATGGGATAGCCGCTCACGGCGCGTTCTGGTAAAGACAGTTCACATCACGCTGGCCGCCGGCAGCGGATCCTGTCACAGCCGTTGCGCCACCCGGGCCAATGACCGATGCAGGGTCGCCAGCAGGGTTTCACACCGGTCCTGTACCTTCCGCGATTGCCGCCTTCACGTCTTCTCCGATAAAGATTTCCACTGCTTAGCGGATACAGCAATGTAGAGGGATGGTTTGGCCAGGCTCTCCGTGCCGCGTGGGCAGGACGAATTGGCGGAAATTTACGCGAGTTATGTGATGCAGGTCACTGTTAATCGCCATGTAACTCTTTGAAATTAGTGGAATAAATAGCATAATCTTGAGTCATGTCTGGCTGTCTGCCGGGAACTTCCCGGTTTCAGTCAATAAATGAAGAAGCGACTATCGATAACGGTCCCGCCGTTCTCGGACGTCACTTGCAAGGCCCGGCTGACGGTAAGGGAACTCTTTATGCATAAGCACAGCACAGGACTTTTTGGACCGATAACGATTGGCATCATTGCGCTGCTTCACACGGTCCCGGTGTTCGCAGAAAATGCAACGCTGGTAGACGATGCCGTCATGGTCAACAGGGAAATTGATGAAGAACCGGGAATTTTTTCCAGAGCGACTTATCTCAGCAGCGGGGGGTATGCTGTAACCAGCAAGGAATACATCGATGCCGTCGGGCTGTCCTTCGACCTGGGTGCCACTGCCAGTGTCGCCCAGGCGACTCTCCATCTGCCCATCGCGGACTATTACCCGCTGCAGGGAAGCATCCCCCTTGAGATCTATGCCTTCGCTGACAATGGCAGTATCGACTTGTTTGATTATACCGCCGGCTTTTCCGTCCCGGTAGAGACGCTGGAAGCTACAGGGATCACTGAAATAGTTGTCGATGTGACCGGTGCCACCAATGCCATCCTGCAAAGCAGTCAATATGCCGGCTTCCGCATCATTACTTCGTGGGCTCCCGAGGATATTCCGGACCAGACGTTTCCAGCCTTCAAGGGTGCCAGGTTGAATACGGAAAACGCCAGGCTTGAATTTACCGCGGGAAACGCGCCAACCAGCGGTATGGACGCGTCAGTGTTTGATGGATTCCGCTTGACAGTCCCAGGTATCAGCGTACCGGAACTGGGAATTGTCGATGCCGAATTCGTGCTGACCGATCTGGACAGTAGTGCGTTTACCCTGGTAGCCGCAGATATAGACCAGATTGAGAGTGGTTCGTCTGGTCCCCTGTCCGGCACTGAGTTGCTGGACTGTAATGCATTTTCACCACCGTCGATTCCGGAAACCAGTGGCGATCCTGCCACGTTTTCCTACTCTACCGGACTGCTCAACGTTCCTGGATTGAGCTTTCAGGGAGACCAGGTGGATATGCTGCTGGAACTGGTTCAAGAGGCGCCACAGGTGGTTTTTCGTCTGGTTTCCATTTCACCTACGCCTCCGACTCCGCCACTGAATACGGTTTCCAGCCTGGGAGGTGCAGCTGTCATCGAACCAAGCCAGGATTTCATTCCGTTGTGCCACGGCTGGGTACTGGTGGGTGATTCCTCAACCAACAGACTGGTGGAACGCAATGTAATTACCGGTGAGTTGGGCGGTAGCTATTTTTTCAATACCCAACCCGATCAGATGACCCTGGATGATGTCAACGGACTGGTTTATTTTTCCACCCATCCTGAAACTGAAAGACTGTACAAGCTTGATCTCAATACGGGTATTGTCAGCTACAACCGAATAACCGAGGCAGAGCGTCAATATTCACCGATTGACATCGTCCTGGGTGAAAATGGCAACCTGTTTACACTGCTCCATGACCGCTCCCAGGGAGAATCTCCGGCTCCGAACGGACTGTGGCTGGGTATACTCAACAGCAGCGCCGATCCAGTGGTACCCAGCCTGGCACTGGATGCACCGGTCAGGGTGGCCTACGACCGGGTATACCAGCGGGTGTTTTTAACAACCGAGTCAAACCTGGCGACATTCAATTTCTTTCCGGAAACCAATGAGTTCAGTTTCGTCGACGGGACTGACATCCCGGTAGGCAGTGGCTGCACCGACTTCGCGGTGTCTCCCGATGGAAACCGCCTCGCCTATGCCTGCCCAAATGGCAATAATGAAACCCTGACACCATTTGCCATTCACGATCTGGATCCATTGGATTATCACAATCCGGACGGCGAGTGGTACCTGGGTGCTTCACCGCTGAGCGCGACTTTCAGCGCCGAGGGAGACCTGTTGATCGCGACAGATGGCAGCGAGCTGTTCTTCTTTGACGTGGTGACCCATCTGTTACTGGATACTTACGACCTGGGTCTCGCTGCCGGTGAAGAGGTCAGAAAACTGCGCCTTTCAAGGGACGGTGATCTTATTCTTGTGTTTATCCGGAATGAGCTGGATTCGCCCAATGGCAAGATGTACTGGATGCCGATGCCGGATATCGACGCCACGCCAATTTTCTGAAGTCGTGAGTTGGATCAGCTGAAGGTCGTGGGAGGCATTCCCATCTGCTAGGAATGTTATTCCCAGTGTGCGTCGCGGCTGGCCAGGGTCAGCCCCGACGCGGCGGAACCGGGGATCCCGGACGGTTATTTCAATCCAGGTAGTGTTCCTGACCCGAAACCTCACCCTGTTCATCGTGGGGCGACACGGGTTCGCCGGGAATGGCAAATCTTTCTGCGGCCCAGTCGCCCAGGTCCAGCAGTTTGCAACGCTCTGAGCAGAATGGTCGATGCGCGTTGTCAGCGGTCCATGGGACCTGCTTGAGGCACGTCGGACAATTTACTGATAGGGATGTACTCATGATCACTGCCTCCCGGTGTCACTATCGCTGCTGGCTGCTGCCATCCGAAGGTAGCTATCATGCAGTCTGTCAACCTGATGCGCAAGGTCCAAGACTTCTCCGTCGTTATCGATAACGTCATCGGCGAGCTCGATGCGATCATGTCGAGAGAGTTGGACATCGATGATTGCCTCGATAGTCTCCCGGGAACTGGTGTCACGCTGCAGGGTTCGTTGCAGTTGCGTTTCGCGGCCGACGTCCACCACGAGAATCCGATCAACCAGTGCCCGCTGATCTGTTTCCAGCAGGAGTGGCGACATCAGGATGCAGTAATCTGACTGACAGGCGGCAAGCTGCTGCCTGATGCGTTGTTCGATAAGTGGGTGCAGCAGTTGTTCAAGCCAGACTCGAGCTGATGAATCCGCGAACACCCTCTTACGTAGTTCATCACGACGCAACGCGCCTTGCTGATCGAGTACAGAGTCGCCGAAATAGGCAGCGATCTGATCCAGGGCAGGCTCACCGGGGTCAACGACTTCCCTGGCAACCAGGTCTGCATCGATGATCTCTATACCCTTGCTGCGAAACAGCCCGGCGACCGTGGATTTGCCGCTGCCAATACCTCCTGTCAGGCCGATGATCAACATGGTTTCCATTGCAAGGTCTGTCGGCAGTTTCCCGCGAAAAGTGACTATCCTAACAGGGTCAAATTGCGAAAGTCTGCCGGTAGAAGGTGATAATCTGTGGTCCGAAAATCAGCATGATAAAACCGGCACTGGCAAGAAACGGACCGAATGGCATAGGTGCCGACTTATCCCTCTTGAGAAGCAGGATATTGGCAAAACCGAACAGTGCACCCACCACGGAGGACAGGATGATGACGGGCAACAGGCTCTGCCAGCCGAGCCACGCACCCAGTGCAGCAAGGAGTTTGAAATCCCCGTAACCCATGCCCTCCTTTCCAGTGGCCAGTTTGAATGTCCAGTAGAAGCACCACAGTGAGACATACCCGGCCATGGCGCCAATAACCGCATCCCGCAGTGATACGCCCAGGCCCAGATCCAGTGTATTGACCAGCAGACCGGCCCAAAGCAGGGGGAGGGTGATGTTGTCGGGTAACAATTGCTCGTCGTAGTCGATAAGCGTCAGGGCGATTAATGTCCAGGTAAACAGAAACAGGGCAAGCGTCAGTGTCGTGGCGCCAAAGCTCCACCCCACCAGTGCAGTCATCAGCCCGGTGGTCAGCTCCACGCCGGGATAGCGCATTGAAATAGGGGATTTACACGCGGAACACTTTCCTCCCAGAACCAGGTAGCTGAGTATGGGGATATTTTCCAGGGCGGTAATCTTGTGGTTACAGGCAGGACAATGGGAATCCGGCTTGAGCAGGTTGAATGTTGTATGCACGGCGGCGGGATCCTCGACAACGGGTTTTGTCCCGTCATCCTGTTCCAGCATCTCCCGGCACTGTGCAGTCCATTCCCGCAGCAGCATAATGGGAACACGGTAAACCACTACGTTGAGAAAGCTGCCCACCAGCAGACCGAGTATCAGGCAGGATGCCACCAGCAGTGGCGTGCTGCTGGCAAGTAGCTCGTATAGGGTCATGGCTTGAGCAACCTCTGCTGAAAGGCCTTTCGGATGGAACAGTTGCGTACCGTGGCATGGCTGTCGCGTGTGCCGGGCCGCGGCACCGGGCCACAGCTCGCGACAGACGCGCACAGAATACGCACAATATTGATCAGAGGTTCCTCAGGTGTCGATTTAAACCACCTGGCCAAGCTGGAAGATGGGCAGGTACATGGCAATCATCAGGCCACCGATCAAGACACCCAGCACCGACATGATGATCGGCTCCATCAACGCGGTTAAGCCGCTGACGGCATTGTCGACTTCAGCCTCGTAATAAGTGGCACACTTATCGAGCATATCGTCCAATGAGCCAGACTCTTCACCGATACCGACCATTTGCGTAACCATAATGGGGAACAACCCGGTATTTCTGATGGAGAACGCCAATTGTTGACCTGTTGACACATCGTCCCTGATTCGCCTGGTTGCCTTGTAGTAGACGACGTTACCGGCTGCACCTGCCACCGATTCCAGGGCGTCCACCAGCGGTACGCCGGCGGCAAAGGTCGTGGAAAGTGTCCGGGTGAATCGTGCATAACAGGAATTGTTCAGAATCGGTCCGATAATCGGCAGCTTCAGTGAAGTTTTTTCAACCGTCTCCCGAAATTTCTTCGACCGGATCATTGCCTCCTTGTAAAGGAAGCCGAGAAAGATAAATCCGAACAGCAACTTCCACCAGTGGGCGATAGCCAGGTCAGACAGGCCTAGCACAAAGAGCGTAAAAGCCGGTAAATCAGCGCCGAAACTGGAAAAGGTCTCGGCAAACTGGGGCACCACCTTGACCAACAGAATTCCGGTCACGATGATCGCCACCAGGACGACGGCGATAGGGTAATTCATCGCCTTCTTGATCTTGGCTTTCAGGGCTTCGGATTTTTCCTTGTAGGTTGCCAGTCGTTCCAGCATGGTTTCCAGCGCACCGGATTGTTCACCGGATTCGATCAGGTTGCAGAACAGGTCATCGAAATAGCGTGGGTGTTTGCGGATACTGTCGGCGAAATTACTGCCCCCGGCAACGTCGTCCCGAATCTTGTACACCAGTTCCCGCATTGAAGCGTTTTCCAGGCTGTCTCCGACGATCTCGAAAGCCTGTACCAGTGGTATGCCGGCTTTCATCATGGTAGCCAGCTGCCGCGTGAACACGGCAACATCCATGGGCTTGATCTTCTGTTTTCTCTTGCCGAACAGGGCCCTGGGCTTGCGTTTAACCCGAGTGGCAATAATTCCCTGTTTGCGTAACTGGGCTTTCACCAGTGCCTGGCTGGAACCGGGAATTTCACCAGTGGTCTTGTTGCCATGCTTGTCGGTGCCATTCCAAACATAAATCGGTTGTACGGCTTCAGTTGCCATGGGATACCTCGAAACTGTAATTTTGGCGGACATTCAGGCTTATCCATTGCCCCAGGTCCGGCTGTTTCAATATCGTCCTATAGACGAATTGACGTGTTGATCTATTCCTATGTAACCCTGGTGACTTCCTCGAGGCTGGTCAGCCCTTCGGTCATCCTGGTTAGCGCTGATTGCCTGAGGCTCGCATGCCCGGCCTTGCGAGCTGCGTCAGCAATGTCCATGGAGTTTCCACCGGCAATGATAGTACGGGATAGGGGTTCGGAAATGGGAACTACTTCATATATCCCGATTCTGCCTGCATACCCTCCGTGGCAACGATCGCATCCTGTTGCCTGATAAATCTGTGATCCTGCTGGCAGACTGATTTCGAGTCCGGCGGAAAATCCTGACCCCGCGGGAAGCGGGGCCTTTTTTTTACAATATTTGCACAGTTTTCGTGCCAGTCGCTGGGCAATTACAAGTGACAACGACGCAGCAAGATTGTAGGGTTCGATACCCATGTTCAGCAGCCGCGCGATGGTCTGCGCGGCGTCATTGGTGTGCAGTGTCGATAACACCAGATGTCCGGTTTGTGCTGCCTTGACGGCAATCCCGGCGGTTTCCGCGTCACGGATTTCACCAACCATCACCACGTCAGGATCCTGGCGAAGAAAGGCCCGCAGGGCCGTGGCGAAATCCAGTCCGATAGCGGGCCTGATCTGTACCTGGTTGATACCGGGGACAGTCAGTTCTACGGGGTCTTCAGCCGTGGAAATATTCCGACTGTCATTGTTGAGCCCGGCGAGCGCGCTGTACAGGGTCACGGTTTTGCCACTGCCGGTAGGACCGGTAACAAGGATCAGTCCCTGGGGGCGGGCCAGGGCTTCCTTCACGCCGGTGGACTGCAGCTTGTCCAGGCCCAGCTGTTCAAATGGAACGCAGGTGCGGGTGGGGTCCATTACCCGCAGTACCAGCTTCTCGCCCCACAACGTGGGCAGAGTACTGACTCGAAAGTCCATGGTGTTGACGGCACTGCTTTCAGGACTGGTTAATTTGATTCTCCCGTCCTGAGGTAAACGTCGTTCCGAGATATCCAGACTGGCCAGGATCTTGAGACGTGAGATCAGGCGCCGGGCGGTACGAATCGGTGGCGAAGTCAGTTCACGCAACACCCCGTCAACCCGGATTCGGATCCTGAAAAGCTTCTCATAAGGTTCGACGTGAATGTCCGAGGCATTGAGTCTCACCGCCTCCTGCAATATCCGGTTTACTGCACGAATCACCGGGGCGTCATTGATGCCCTCCAGCTCGGCGCTGATTTTCGGCTTGGCAGACTGATACAGTGGCTCCAGGCCCGGTTTAGAGGCAGTTTCTGTTAGCCGGTTGTCCGGATCCTGCTTCCGGGCCTTCGACTCCAGCACGTTGTTCAGCTGATCATGGGGCGATATAACCAGGTCGGCATGCCTGCCCGAATGAAATTCAATCTCTCGGATAGTGTGCATCTGGCTGGGATCGGATACCGCCAGTACCAGCCGATTGCCGCGGATGCTCAATGGGATAACGTTCCCGGACCGCTGTATTTGTGGTGCAACGAGATAGTCCAGGTCCGTCATTGGACGGTATCGTTCAAGGTCCAGTACCGGCAGGCCGAAAATCCGGCCAATGACACCTGCAAGGACTCCGTGATCGATCAGGCGACTGCAGATACAGGCGTTGATGAAAGTTGTCCGGGTTTCCCGGGCTGTTGTGGCCAGTTCCGCCGCGGCAGACTCTGACAGAATCTTCTTCTGCACCAGGCAACTTGCCAGGCCTGTGACTGCCGACACGGTCACTGACTAAAACCTCAAATTTTGAACCCGATAACCTTTCTGTATTTCCAGTATAGGCTAGTATTTCCCATCTCTCAGATTTCAACGCATTCATCATTTTGCAGGAGGACATTTGCATGAATCGGTGGAAGGCATTTGCAATTCATTTGAGCCTGAGTCTCGTGGTATTTACCTGTTTGCTGGGCATAATAGTCTGGGCATGGTACCCGGGTGTTCTGTTCCGGATAGATGGGGGCTGGGCCGGATTGAAGCTGGTTATGGGAGTAGACGTTGTGCTTGGCCCCCTGCTGACATTGCTTGTCTACAGGGCAGGTAAGCGCGGACTCAAATTCGACCTCGGGTGTATAGTTGCAGCGCAGGTGGCTTGCATGGCCGCAGGCATCTGGATCGTTTATCAGGCCAGGCCTATCGCGCTGGTTTTTGCCTACGATACGTTTTACAGTCTTGCGGCCGATGAGTTTCAATCCTTTGGCAAGGATCCGGCGATCGTCAAAGATTTTCCCGGTAGCTGGCCGAAGCTTGTCTACACAGAACTACCGGAAAGTGAATTCGGTGTCGAAGTCGCCTACTTGCGCAGCCAGTTTATCGAAGAGCCTTTGTTCATGCAGACAGAAAAATACCAGCCGTTTCCCGACCAGGGTGATAATCTGTTTCGTCGAGCAGCGACTGTGCGTGACGACGCGGCAGAACTTGTTGGTGAGTCCCTGATAGAGAGTGCTGAAGATTGCCTGCTCAGCCGGTTTGTTTCAGCGCACCAAAGTGGATTTGTCTGTTTCGACCCGGAATCCCGCAGGCTGACCAGCTTCTTTCCAGGTCAATCCTGAGGGCGCCTATCTGCCTTCGGGTGAAGCCCTGTGCCTGGAAAGACGTACAGCTGTTGAATCGATGATTGCGTAACCTGCGATAATTGGCAGGCTGTTGAAGAACTGTGGGTTCCTAACAGTAACCCAGCGTGATACAGCTACCGCCCTCGCTCCAGTTTACCGGCGGAGTAATGCCATCGGCCTGCAGGCTGTAGGTAACTCCGTCGAGAGGCGTGCTATCGTTTTTCCAGGTTACCGTTATCAGGCCATCCACCAGCGTCAGGCCATGGCGGGTAGTGGTGCGAGGCACAGTGGCGGCAAGTCCGAAAGTGCCAGCGTCGACATCGGTGAGTGCACTGAAACGATCCAGTTGTGCGTTAACAACTATCATGTTGCGAAAGTCGTCAATCTGCAGCATGGCTTCGGCAAATCGGGCACGATTGGAATAAAACTGGTAGACGGGCAGGGCTACGGCAGCAAGTATGCCTATGATAGCCACAACGATCAGCAACTCGATCAGAGTAAATCCAGCCTGGTCCTGTCGTGTTCTCATTTCTTTACCTCAATCTGGCGTCGCGAAAAGCGATCAGGTTCGTCCTCACTGGCTGCTCAAGTAACTCGACTGGTTCTGGTTCGTCCCTGGTTCTGGCAGTCGGTTTAGTTGAGAAGTCTGACGGGCTATGAGTGGTAGTAGACTATGGCGGCCAGTTGATTGCGGGGTAGCTTATCGGCCCGTGTCGGACCCGGGTTTCAGGCAGCCGCGGAATTCCGTGGCTGCCTGAAAGGGCCTGGTTTCTAGCAGAAACCGTTGGTCAGGCAGCTACCACCTTCCGTCCATGATACGGGCGGAGTAATACCACCGGCAGTCAGGGTATAAGTAATACCATCCAGATCTGAGCCGTCATCGCGCCAGGTTACGGTGATCGCACCATCAGCAACGGCAATACCATGCAGCGTGGTAGTCACAGCCTGGTCGGCGGGGATACCCAGCGTGGCCGCATCCAGATCGGTCAGGGCTGTAGGTGCCCGGGTCTGGATGGCCAGTTCTATCGCCGTCTTACGCGGAGTGACCGACAGCACGGCTTCAGAAAAACGTGCACGGTTTGAATAGTTCTGATAAGCAGGCAGGGCAACGGCGGCCAGAATGCCGATAATTGCAACCACGATCATCAGTTCGATAAGGGTAAAACCTTGTTGAGTTTTCTTCATGTCAAGACTCCAATCTATCAAGTTAACGTTCAGTTTTCAGCGTTATTCCGTAAGCGCTCTTGCAGGATGCTTTTAGAACAATCAATTCCGTCGAGTTTCCTAAACGGGTGGTCTGCTATAAACAGAATCCGTGCCAGCTTTCTGAAAAAATTTTTAATTAATTGAAATTTATAAAGAAAATGTGCAAATCGTGGCCGAAGGCAGGGGTGCCGATGGTCTGGCAAAAGTGCTGACAATTGCCAGAGGCTGACAAATTTTGTCAGTTTCCGTCAGGTTGAGAAACCCGTCATGGCAGCTTGCGGATGGGCGTGGAAAATAACCGGGCCTGGTCGAAGTCCAGGGACATTCCAGGATCGACGGGCAGGCGGACGGATACTGGCGGTTGGCGCTGCCAGAGGATACCGACAGCGCTAATACAGCGTGGTGGAAAAACGACAAGTCTTGACCGAGTCTGCCGAAAAACCCTTGGTAGCGTCCAGTTTACTGACTGGGAATCGCGGACAGTTCCGCAGGAAGAAAAGGTCAGTGTGCTCGACATGAAGGTGCCGACCGGGACAAGTAGGCCGGTTGCTCCGTACAGGATTGTCCCTGGTCTGGATGCACTGCCGTAGAGAAGTCAGTAAGCCACAGAAACGAGAGTTAATCACGACAATGCCCGGTTCCGGTCACAATCCACTTAATCAGCTCTGGCAGAATGTTCAGGGAATTTCCAGTCGCAGACTCTACATAACCCTGTTTGCCCTGGTGCTGATTGTTGCCAGCATTGCCTATTTTCCGGGGCTCAGTGGTCCGTTCCTGCTCGACGATACGGCAAACCTGCAGCAACTGGGTGATCAAGGTGGCATCTCCGGTTTCCGGGACGCTATGCAATTTATGCTTGGCAACAGCAGTGGTCCAACGGGTCGACCAGTGGCCATGGCCTCCTTCCTGCTCAATGGCCAGGACTGGCCAGCATCCTCGGCGGGGTTCAAGGTTACCAATCTTGTCCTGCATCTTTCCTGCGGTGTCCTCGCTGGCTGGTTAAGCCTGTTGTTGTTCCGGAGATTGAGCATCGGCGAGGCGACATCGAGAATCCTTGCCGTGACGGTGGCGGCCTTCTGGCTTCTTCATCCATTGAACGTGTCAACCACTTTGTATGTCGTGCAGCGTATGACGCAATTGATGGCGCTTTTTTCCCTTGGCGCGCTGATCTGTTATCTGAAAGGCCGGGAGGTGTCGGGCTCACGGCCTGCCAGGGGTCTGACATTGATGTGCCTGGCACTTTTCCCGTTTGCGGCTCTTGCCGTACTCAGCAAAGAAAACGGCGCGCTGGTGCTGCTGGCGATCCTGTCCCTGGAAGCGACACTTTTTGCCGGTACAGAGCGTTCCAGGGCGCATGGTATCTGGTTGACTGTCTGTGTGGTCGCACCGATGATCCTGGTGGCACTCTATATGATCACGGGATTCGAAAACCTCACTGCCGCCTACCGGTTTCGGGAATTCAGCCTGACGGAAAGGCTCATGACGGAAAGCAGGGTTGTTATTGACTACCTGGTTAATATATTTCTTCCCTATACGCCTGGATTCACCCTGCACCATGATGCTTACTCCATTTCCAGAAGCCCCCTGGAACCACTGACAACGCTGTTCAGTCTGGTATTTCTCAGTGTCATGGTGGTGCTGGCGATACGATTGAGGAGACGTCAGAAAGTCTTCAGCTTTGCGGTATTCTGGTTTCTTGGCTGGCACCTGCTTGAGTCGACATTTCTGCCTCTGGAGCTTTATTTTGAACACCGCAACTACCTGGCCATGCTGGGTCCGCTGATTGCCGTGGTGTATTACGGCTACAGCCTGGCGACCCACTACCTGGGGATGTCGGCAGAACGCCTGCTCCGGTATCTGTTTCCCGGTGTAACCACTTTGCTTACGCTGCTGACCTTTCAGCTGGCATCCCTGTGGGGAAACAGTTTTGCCCTCGCTGCACATTGGGCGGAACAGCATCCCGGGTCATACCGGGCTCAGGTGGAATGGGGCTATCTGCTGGCCGCAGCGGGTGAACCGGTCGCGGGTTATGAAGTGATTTCGGCAATTCAGCAACGCTACCCCGATGAAGCGGCCATGCAGATGCAGCGTTGGAATTATGCGTGTACTTACGGGTTGCCAGAGCCTTTCCCCGTCGGGGAGATTGCCGGCTCGGAACAGTCAGTCTACTTCCGGGCCGACCTGACCACGGAAGTTAAGACATTCCTGGAAAACCTGTTGGCCAGTCAGTGCTCGTTTCCACCCCGAAGTGAGTTGGAAGACCTCATGAACCGGCTGGCGGAGGTGCCCATGCGGAATTTCGAACGCAGCGGTTTTCACCTGTTATTCTCGGATTTCTATGTTCATTTCCGGGAATTGAATCCTGCCCTGATCCAGTTGCGCAATGCCTTCGAAATCAGACCGGACCCGTTTTACCTGATCAGGCAGGCCAATCTGGCTGCATCGGCCGGAGCCTACCAGGAAAGCCTGGTTTTCTTGCAACGGGCCCGGGAAGCAGACGAAAATAGGGGCCTGATGAATCCAGGCTACACAAGTGAAATTGATCAAATGGAACTGGAAATCCAGACTTTACTTGAAGCACCACAAGGGCAGCAATGATGGCGCAATCTGAAACTGTAGAACAGCAGACCGTGTCAATAATCATACCGGCGAAGAACGAGGCCCGTAATCTTGAAATATTGTTACCCAAGCTGGCCGCTGCTGGAGATTTTCTGGAATGTATTATAGTCAATGACGGGTCTACTGATGACACCGTAGAGGTGTGTGAACAGGAAGGTGCAAGAGTAATTTCTCACCCCTATAGCAAAGGCAATGGAGCAGCCATAAAAACCGGCAGCAAGGCGGCCAGGGGAGATATCATTGTCTTTCTGGACGGCGATGGACAGCATCGACCGGAGGACATAGGCCGACTCCTGTCCAAGCTGGCCGAAGGCTACGACATGGTTGTCGGCGCCCGGGGCAGACAATCCCAGGCCGACCACTACCGCGCCATGGGTAACAGTGTCTACAACAGGCTTGCCCGCTGGATGACCGGGCAGAATGTGGACGACCTGACCTCCGGATTCAGGGCCGTCAGGACGCATCGATTCCGCGAGTTTCTCTATCTTCTGCCTAACGGGTTTTCCTACCCGACAACCAGTACCATGGCGTTCTTCCGTTCCGGATACTCCGTAGGGTATGTGCCCATCGAAACGGAACAGCGCCTTGGTGACAGTCATATCAGTCTGCTCAAGGACGGCATCAGGTTCCTGGTAATCATCTTCAAGGTTGGCACGCTGTATTCTCCACTGAAAATCTTTCTTCCCGTGTCCGCGGGATTTTTTACCACCGGGCTTTGCTATTACCTCTTTACCTATCTGACCCAGGGGCGCTTCACCAATATGGGGGCAGTGCTGTTTGTAACTGCCATGCTGGTGTTTCTCATCGGCCTGGTTTCGGAACAGGTAACGACGTTGATGTACAAAGACGGTGAGTAGTGGTTCTGCGTAAATCCAATGCAGGATGAAATGTCGTTTTTTCGGGACCATCAACCGGCTGCGCAATGCCCGGTTTCCGCTATTCAGCAGCCATTCATCAAGGAACCACTAACCTGTACGCGAAAGTTAAGGAACCTCTGATTGATCATGGAAACACCCTGACTTTCACGCCGGCATGCGTCGGCCTGTCGAGGCGAGACAATGAAGACAGTGGGCTCACCTGGACGCTCCAGCCGACAGACTTCCGCAGAGCACTGCCATGATCAATCAGAGGTTTCTTAAGCTAACATACTGAAGGAAAAGGGAAAATGCTTGTAGGGATAGGGCCGGTAGAGGCCCCGATCCGACTTGATAAGCGTGGTGATGTGGTTTAAGGTTATGCACCTTTAAAACCGGCCCCGGTGTGAAAGGAAACAGGACCGCTCTCCGGCGCGGCAAGCACGCCAGGGAATATTATCTGCCTGCACCGGATTATCATCGATCATTCGCAATATTTTCTGCCTGCACGGGTCATTTTTAAATAGTCAGTAGCGACGGGAATACCGGAAATGACAGGAATCAGGCAATCAGGCAATCAGGCAATCAGGCAATAAGGAACAGCCAGGAATCAGCGAAACTGTCGTCGGTTCTAAAATCCGCAATTTTGATATCAACGTAGTGAGAGTCCTCTAGTAAAGGAGTAAGCAATGAACAAATCAGTCACACGGTTTCTGGGTACAGTCGCAATAGCTACTGGCTTGCTGGCAGGGCCAGGCGTGTTTGCCCAGGAAAAGACGCTCAGTGATGGTGTGTTTACTGAAGCGCAGGCTAATGCCGGCCAGTCGGTTTACGATGCCAATTGCCGGACCTGTCATGACATGAAGTTTTATGAAAACACGCTGAAGTCGTGGAATTCTCAGCCCCTTATTTACCTGTGGGAAACCATCATGGGAACAATGCCCGCGGACAACCCCGGTTCCATGATGTTCGAGGAATACACCGATGTTCTGGCCTATATCCTCTCGGAAAATGGCTTTCCGGCGGGGGAGAAGCCCCTGGACCACAATGAGGGGATGGAATCCATCAGCATAGTGGCTCCGTAAGCGCGGGACCGCAGTAACACGACGGGCGCATCAGCGCCCGTTTTTTTTTGCAGGCTGTTAAAAAACCATAGCGCTTGCCATACTTCGTTGAAAACTGTCTCAAAATGCTCATTTACACGGGGTAAACTGCGCTTTTTCTACAGTTTCTGCCTGGTCCTGGCTGCACCCATGACGTTTTTCAACAGCCTGATTACTGGACAGTCGTTGGATTATTGCGCCATTTCCGGACAGTCCCGCAGGACACGAGTGATCTTGTTCCGATCACGAGACTCCAGCTGCAGATCATACTTCTCAGCGATGGCCTCCCAGGCCCTTGCATACTGACAATGGTATTCCTCGCGGGGCGGCATATACCGATCGGGCCCGCGGTCACCTTTCCTGCGGATTTCTCTTTTTTCAACCAGCATCAGGTTCATCGGATCGTTGGAAAACTGCAGTTTCTTTCCTGGCGGCCAGCGATCCCCACCATGGGTGTGTGCGTACATGCGCGGGATAACGTGGTCAAGATCAATCTGCGTTGCCACGGTGAAGGTCTTGCCGGTGTATTCGTCAAACCATTCACCGGTGCGTACCACGCAGTTGCGCGGGTTGGTATAACGGGGAGTGGCACGACTGGTGAGTATCAGCATTTCCTGTCTTGTTGACTGACAATCCTGGTCGTAGTCCTCTTCATAGGACCAGTCGTCTTCGTTAAAAAATCGCTCTCGCTGGCGTCTGTCGGTGAAAATACGGTCCCTGCCGAGTCGGTCAAAGGTGTCCGGCATTTCGCAGGCCGGCATGTGACAGTGATAGGAATTACCAAAATAGTGCCCGCCGTTCAAATCCAGGCTGCCCGGATGCGCCAATACTGTCAGGGCGACGGACCCCAGCAGCACTGAAATCAGCAGTGAACTGATTGGTCGAAATTTCATGGGTGGACCTCCTCGGTTGCAAATGCTTTCTGTAACAGTACCCTTTCCGCCCGTGGTGGCGACAGGTTTCAATCGAAACGGAGTGACAGATCGATGGCTCGACAGTTTTTCGTCAACGCGCCGACAGAGATGAAATCGACACCGGTTTCGGCAATGCTGACCAGGCTATCCTCGTCGATTCCTCCAGACGCTTCGAGTTTAACGCGCCTAGCGCAAACTTGCACAGCCTGCTTCAGTTCGCCGATATCGAAATTGTCCAGCATCACCGTGTCCGCCCCGGCCTCGATTGCCTGTAGCAATTGCGCCAGGGTCTCCACCTCTATTTCCACCTGCTTGGTCCCGTCCAGACGGCGTGCCGCGGCGATGGCGTCCGCGATGGAGCCACAGGCGCTGATATGATTTTCCTTGATCAGGAAAGCATCATAAAGTCCCATTCTGTGGTTTTCACAGCCGCCGGCCCGGACTGCATATTTTTGTGCACTGCGCAGTCCTGGTAACGTTTTCCTGGTATCCAGCAGCGTTACCTGCGTGTGGGCGACCAGTTCCCGCAACCTGCCGGCTGCCGTTGCCGTGCCGGACAATGTCTGCAGGAAATTGAGCATGGTACGTTCCGCGGTCAGCAGGCTTCGGGCGTTGCCGGAAAATTTCGCCAGGGGCTGATTCCGGGTGACGCGATCACCATCGGCAGCTGACCACAGGCAGTTGATGCCGGAATCAAGCTGTTCAAGTACTTCCTGTGCCCAGGGAATCCCGCACAGTATCGCGGCTTCCCGGGTTATCAGCGTGGCGGTCATGTTTCTGTCTGTTGGAATAAGTGCCGCGGTGATGTCGCCGCCGCCAATGTCTTCCTCCAGTGCCCGTTTAACGGTGGATGCAATATCGGTAGGGGGATAGAGTTCTGCCATTGGCTCGGGCTCTAGAAAGCCGGGTGCTGTCTCAGCGTCAGGGACTGTCCCTGCTGACTGAATTCCACGTGGCGCAGTGCGCTCATGCCCAGCAGGATAGTGTCGCCGCCCATTCCGGGAACAATGCTGGCGTCCACGTCGCGCAGCTGAATTGTCCCCAGTTGCAGTTCATCAATGTGGGTGTCGTAGATCACTGCCGCGCCATTGGCGGTGCGGGCACGGCTTTCGAAGCCTGGTGAGAGCCCTGACGCTCTGGCCAGTTCAGCCGGTATGGCGACATCGGTGGCGCCGGTATCCAGCAGGAACTGCACTGGAAATCCATTGATCTGACCACTGGTCACGTAATGTCCCTGGCGGTTCTGCCTGAGCACAACTTCACGCACGCCACCTCCATCAACTCGACTGACGGGATCGCTGTTCGGATTGATCTGGCGATCAAGGACGCCATCATAAAACAGGGTGAGCAGTCCCAGCCCAATAACGCAGGCAGCGGCAATCATGCCTCGACCAATTCCCCTGGTGGAGTGCTGAGGTTCCATCCCGTTTTTCAATGCAGAGGTTCCTTGGATTGAGGATCAATGACTGCGATTATCCCCCATACACCTGCCAGGAATAAAGAATACTGCGTTGGATTGAGACTTCGGCGGGCTGTTGACAGCCCTGGCGCCAAGCCGGTCCGCCGGGGAGTGTGAACTGCTTCAAGGTCGCCTGACCAGGGTCATGCTATAAATCATCTGACGCTTCCAAGGCCTTGAAATTATGACAAAAGACACAGCAGAACAGGACAATGATCCCAGGTCCGGTGAGCTCCCGGAAGCAACCACTGGCCCTGCCGAAGCTGGCTCCGATCACAGTCTGAGGTCGGCTGCTGACCCTGATACGGACAATGTGTCAGGGTCAGCAGCCTCGGCCGATCCGCAATCCGGCACGGCAGGCCGCTCCCGCTCTGCAGATAAGCAGGCGGATACCGTGGCCAAGATTCGCTGGTCACTTCGTCAGCGTCTTGAAGAGCATATGCGGCGGCTGCTGGCAGATGTGTTTGATGAACTGGACGATTTCCTGTTTGGCAGCGTACAGCCGGAAGAACTGACCGAGACCAACACGCAACTCAGGCTGGTCAGGGAGTTTCGCAATAAGAAGCCGCTGTTTGAAGATCGCTTTCTTGGTGCGATTGACGCTGCACTGCAGGCCACGCTGGTGGACAGCGGCAGGGAACAGGCGACCAGTCAGCAGAATCCCGACCCGGCGTCCGGCAGTTCCGCTTTTGAAGCCATGGAGATTGACCTGGCCCTGGAGCAAATGCAGCGACGGGCCTTTAAAACCTATGCCGGACAGATTCAGAAACTTGGCGGTCCAGCCACGACGAAACCTGCTGTGGCTGACCCGGTGATTCCGGAAAACCGCGACATCCTGATCAGGAATTCCCTGCGTGCCCTGGCCATTTCGCATCCGGTCTTCCGGGTATCACTGGAAAGCCGGCTGGTATTCCTCAAGTTTTTCGAAGCGCATTTCCTGATGAAGCTGGAAAGACTCTACCAGGAAGTCATCAGCATCATCACTCACCAGGACAACCGCCGGTTCGTGGAGAAGCTCTATTCATCCTCGACGTCAATTCATCGGCGACGGAAAAAGGCCGGACTGCAATCTTCCGGCGAGGAAAGAGAGGCAGAAGAGGGTATTGGATTGTCCGGCGCAGAGCGCGTTTCTGTTCGCGTCGAAGCGATGCTATCTGGCTGGTGTGCTGGCCAGAAACTGCCGGAATTTGCCGAGAGTATGTTACGTGACGACTGGCAGGCGGTAATGACGCTGGCAGGGCGCAACCGCGGCCTGGATTCCCGGGAGTGGCACGAGGCCAGCACCACCATCGAGATCCTGTTGCAACAGCTTGCCAGTATCGACAGGGGCGAATCCGTTGCTGCTGCCGAAACGGTTGAGCTGAAGGACCGCCTGCAGCAGGGATTCAAGCTTGCCCAGGTTGAGCAGGGCAAACAGGATCTGTTCCTGGGCAGGCTCAAGGATTACCACGAAACAGCCGCAGCAGCGAAGGTTCATGAGGTCACTCCGGTGAACACCGGGAAAGGACCTGAAGCGAGGCACGCCTCGCCGCGCAATTATGCCGCGGTTAGCGAAGCCGGCAAAAAAATCCTGGACAACGGCGACCTCGACGACTTTATTGCGCTGCTGAGCGATGAACAGGAACAGGCCATTGCGGAAGTCGAAGAAGAAGCTATTTCCATGGATTACTATCTGCACATGGTAGATGAAATGGCCGATGGAGCAGGGGCCGATGTAAACCATGGAAACCGGGTAGTTCGCTGCAGAATTCAACAATCGGCTAACGCGGACAACAGCTACCAGGTACTTGATCAGGAAGGCCGCGTTCTGCTTACCCGGGGCCGCATCGGCCTGGCAGTCTCGTTGCGCGAGGGAGAAATCCGGCTCGAGGGGCAGAAAGACTTCAAGGTTGCCGAGTTTGACAGCCAGATCCTGTCCCCGGAGCAGGTCGCCGACCCTGGCCGTGCTACCTTGCACTGACTGCTGTTGCCCGCCAGTTTCCGGCGATGCCTGGTATGCTACCATTCCGGGTTTACGGGAACACACAGCAGGACCGCGATTTGCCATCGTTTTCTATTGCCGACCACCTGTTAGTCCCAGCGCGACAGGTGACATCCCCGAACCAGAGTGAGCGCCCGGCCGATGCGGAAATCAGCCTGCTGGTGATTCACAACATCAGTCTGCCACCAGGCGAATTTGGCGGGTGTCATGTCGATGAACTTTTCTGTAATTGCCTGGACCCGCAGGCCCATTCCTATTTTGCCGATATCTGCCATCTCCGTGTTTCGGCCCATCTGCTCATCGACCGGGTCGGTAATGTGACTCAATACGTGCCCTTTGACCGCAAGGCCTGGCATGCCGGTCAATCCTGTTTCGAAGGCAGGGAAAATTGCAATGAGTTTTCAATCGGAATTGAACTGGAGGGGACTGACGACACCTGCTTTACCGACTGCCAATACGAGAAACTGACCAAAATCACCCGGCTCCTGATGCGAAAGTACCGGGGTATCAACCCGGACCGTATTGTAGGGCACAGCGATGTTGCTCCAGGGCGCAAAACCGATCCCGGTGCGGGCTTTGACTGGCAACGTTTGAGGACAGGTCTGATGTCCCCTGGCTGATTTTTTGCCGATTTCCCGGCCGGCTGAGGTCAGCACAGAGGATTCGGGACCCTGCGCATTGCCCCGTTCGTGATTTATCGGGCTCAGGCACGGGTTCACAACCAGTACCGGGAATGGCGGCGTGGACATTCTTGTAGTTTATCCGGTCAATTTTGCCTGGTTTTTCTCCAAAGACCTGTCGTCGGTCAAATCCGGATCCATCTGCAGCCCTGTAACACCTTGATGGGAATATGAAAAAAGAAAATTCAGTGGAATTGCCGAGCTGCTATAAAATGTAAAAAATTTACATAACCTATTAATATACAATGGAAAAACAGCGAGGGTTGGGATACTATTTGGTGAAAATGTAATTTATTTACACGCTGTACCGGCAATTTCGAGCATCCTGAGTCCCGAACCTGGCGAATTTTCCGGCGTCGAGCAGTAAATAACAAAGCAATTACTTTAATAAGTTGAGAGCGCATTCAATGAGCCAACAGGAACAGGATCAGAATCCCCAGGAAACCCAGGAATGGCTGGACGCCCTTGAGGCTGTAATCGAACATGAAGGCCAGGACCGGGCTTATTACCTGCTGGGCCAGCTTGCCGAACGAGCAACCAGAACCGGCGAACAGTCCCCCTACATCTCGGTGACCACGCCGTATCGCAATACCATATCGCACCTGAACGAAGAGCGCATGCCCGGCGACATGTTCATGGAGCGGCAGATTCGCGGGATCATTCGCTGGAACGCGCTGGCCATGGTAATGCGCGCCAACAAGAAAAACCCCAACCTCGGTGGGCACATATCATCGTTTTCCTCGGCGGCAACGCTGTACGACGTGGGTTTCAACTATTTCTTTCGCGGGCCGTCCGAAGAACAGGAAGGCGACCTTATCTATTTCCAGGGACATTCCTCTCCCGGAATCTACGCCCGCTCCTACCTCGAAGGGCGGATTACCGAAGCGCAGCTGGATAATTTCCGGCAGGAATCGGAAGGTGAAGGGCTTTCGTCGTATCCCCATCCGTGGCTGATGCCGGATTACTGGCAATTCCCCACGGTCTCCATGGGGCTGGGGCCGCTCCAGGCCATATACCAGGCTCACTTGATGAAGTACCTCAGTAACCGCGGATTGCTGGATAAGGGGGATCGCAAGGTCTGGTGCTTTATCGGGGACGGCGAAACCGATGAGCCTGAAACCCTGGGTGCCATTGGCAAGGCCGGTCGGGAGCACCTGGACAACCTGATTTTCGTAATTAACTGTAACCTGCAGCGCCTGGACGGTCCGGTTAGGGGCAACGGGAAAATTATCCAGGAACTGGAGGGCATATTCCGGGGTGCGGGCTGGAATGTCGTCAAGGTAATCTGGGGGCGCCATTGGGATCCGCTGCTGCAGGCTGATGAGGACGGTATGCTGCAGAAACGGATGGATGAAGTGGTGGACGGTGAATACCAGAATTACGTGGCTCGCGGCGGAGCCTATACCCGGGAGAATTTTTTCGGCAAGGACCCCAAGTTGCTGGAAATGGTCGAGCACCTGTCGGACGATGACATCATGGCACTGAACCGTGGTGGTCACGATCCTTACAAGGTTTATGCCGCCTATGCCCGCGCGGTAAAATCGAACGGCCGTCCCACGGTGATCCTGGCCAAGACAGTAAAAGGCTACGCTTTCGGCTCCAGCGCCGAGGCCCAGAATACCAGTCACCAGGTCAAGAAACTGGATATCGAAAGCCTGAAACGATTTCGGGATCGCTTCGGTATCCCTATCAAGGATGAAAATCTCGAGGAAGTTCCCTACTACCGACCGCCGGAGAACAGCCTGGAACTGCGCTATATGCGTAAACAGCGTGAGCGGCTGGGCGCTCCGGTGCCACAAAGGCGTGCCACTACCTACGCGTTGAAAGTGCCGGAGCTGTCTCTGTTTGAAACGCAGTTGAAGAGCAGTGGCAAGCGTGATTTTTCAACCACCATGGCTTTTGTGCGAATGCTGTCGAGCCTGTGCAAGGATAAGGACATAGGTGAGCGTGTTGTACCCATCGTTCCGGATGAGGCTCGGACCTTCGGCATGGAGGGTATGTTTCGACAGCTTGGCATCTACTCGTCAGCGGGTCAGCTCTATGATCCGTCGGACTCCCACCAGGTGGCCTATTACCGCGAAGATAAAAAAGGACAGATGCTGGAAGAAGGGATATCAGAGCCCGGCGCCCTGTCCACCTGGCTGGCGGCAGCGACTTCCTACAGCGTCAATAACTACCCGCTGATTCCTTTTTATATCTATTACTCCATGTTCGGCTACCAGCGCGTCGGCGATCTTTGCTGGGCAGCAGGAGACAGCCAGGCCCGTGGTTTCCTGATCGGAGCTACAGCCGGAAGAACAACTCTCAACGGTGAAGGTCTGCAACACCAGGACGGTCACAGTCACCTGCTTTTCTCCACCATTCCCAATTGTGTGTCTTACGACCCGACATATTCTTATGAACTGGCAGTCATTGTGCAGGACGGATTACGGCGGATGTACAAGGAGCAGGAATCTGTTTTCTACTACATTACGACGATGAATGAAAACTATCCTCATCCGGAATTGCCGAAAGGGACAGAAGAAGCAATTATCAAGGGAATGTATCTGCTGGAGGACGGGGGCAGCAAGGAATACAAGGTTTCCGGTAAAGCTGCCACGAATTCCCGGGTTCGTCTGCTGGGTTCCGGAACCATCCTGAGGGAAGTCCGGGAAGCAGCCACGATTTTACGCAAACAGTTCAAGGTGCCCGTGGATGTCTGGAGTGTCACGAGTTTTAACGAGCTGCGCAAGGAAGGGTTGGCTGTAAAGCGTGAAAACATGATGAATCCCGCCAGGAAAAAGCAGCAGGTACCTTTTGTTACACAGTGCCTGTCAGGTCAGAAGGGGCCCGTGGTGGCCTCCACTGATTACATGAAGCTTTATGCCGATCAGATTCGGGAATTTGTTCCTGGTCGCTACCAGGTGCTGGGTACCGATGGATTTGGCCGCAGCGACAGCCGCGAGAAACTCCGTCATTTTTTCGAGGTCGACCGCAATTTCGTCGTCGTCGCCGCCCTGAACGAACTGAAGGAGGAGGGCGTGGTCCAGGCCAGCGTGATCAGCAAGTTTATGAAGGACAGTGGCATAGATCCGGGAAAGATCGATCCGGTTACCAAATAACAGAACTGCACAGAATATCCCTGCCATCGTTACCTGCAGGCACAGCTAGGAGATACAGTCAGTGGCAACTGAAACAATAAAAGTCCCCGATCTTGGGGATTCGAGCGAAGTCGAGGTGATCGAGTTGCTGGTTTCCGTTGGCCAGTCCGTTGCGGAGAATGATTCGCTGCTGGTACTGGAAAGCGACAAGGCCGCCATGGAGATTCCGGCACCGATCAGCGGCGTCGTCAAGAGTATTGCCGTAAACCTGGGGGATCAGGTCAACACCGGCACGGAAATTCTGACCCTGGAGACGGAAAACGGAGAAAGCGAGGCTGACGGGGGTAAGGAAGACAAGGACGAATCGAAAGAGTCAGCAGGGTCAGGCGATGAGTCTGTCGACGCCAACGATGAACAACCGGGTGAGGACAGCGATCAGCAGGATACCGGAAAAACCGATAAATCAAAGGATGCCGACAACAGCGGGAGTAAAGGAAAAGCCGGAACCGAAACCAGGATCCTGGAGGTGCCGGATCTTGGCGGTGAGGACGACGTTGAAGTCATAGAAATCCACGTGACCAAGGGGGACAGTGTCAAGGTAGACGATGCCCTGATTACCCTGGAATCAGATAAGGCAGCTATGGATGTGCCCGCCACCGATGCCGGTGTCGTCAAATCAGTGAAACTGAAAGTAGGAGACAAGGTTGCCAAAGGCGCTGAAATCCTGGAACTGGAAGTTGAGGCCGGATCGCAGTCAGAGTCCACTGCCGATGCTGCGGAATCCCCCGCAGACAGCACTCAGGAAAAGGAGCAGCCTCAGGACCGGGATGGGGACTCCCGGCCGACGGAGTCCCCGGTTGCCGCAGGATCAACCGGCAAGCCGGCTGCGGAGGCTGCAGCAGGCGAATCCAGGACAGCCGGTGCCGATGTTTACGCCGGTCCGGCAGTGAGAAAGCTTGCCAGGGAACTCGGTGTTGATCTTGCCCAGGTCGAGGGCACTGGTGCAAAAGGCCGGATTCTCAAGGAAGATATCCACGAGTTTGTCAAATCCCGCCTTTCATCGGGAGCTGGAGCTGGAGCCGGTACAATGGTGGCGGCATTGCCGGAAATCGATTTCTCGAAATTCGGTGAAGTAGAAAAGGTCGCCATGTCAAAACTGCACAAGGTGACCGCGGTGAACATGCAGCGGAACTGGTCGACGGTGCCTCACGTCGCCCAGTTTAACGAAGCGGACGTGACGGACCTGGAAGTCTTCCGTAAAGACCAGAGGGCGGAGGCAGAGAAGAAGGGCGTCAAACTGACGTTTCTGCCGTTCCTGCTCAAAGCCTGCGCGAAAACCCTGCAGGAATATCCACAGTTCAATGTTTCCCTGCACTCCAGTGGTGAATACTATTTCCAGAAAAAGTATGTCCATATTGGCGTCGCCGTGGCCACTGAAGCCGGATTGCTGGTTCCGGTGATCCGCGACGTCGATCAGAAGTCGCTCTGGCAACTGGCAGCGGAACTGGGCGAGATAACCGATAAGGCCAAACAACGCCGGTTGGGCAAGGACGATATGCAGGGAGCCTGCTTTACTATATCCAGTCTGGGCGCTATCGGTGGAACCGGATTTATACCGATAATCAACGCCCCGGAAGTAGCGATCCTGGGAGTAGGTAAAACAGAAACCAGGCCGGTCTATCGGGACGGGGAGCTGGCACCCAGGAGCATGTTGCCATTGACTCTTTCCTACGACCACCGCGCCGTGAATGGTGTGGATGGCGGACTGTTCTCCTCCTACCTGGTGAAAGTGCTGGGCGATATTCGACTGTTGTTACTGTAAACGAATCGATTTTAACCGCGTAGTTGAGGTTCGTGGCGCAATTCAGGCCGGCAGGAAGTATCGCCGGCCTGCAGTCGCAATGATTGAAATCCGGCAATTGAACGCAAGTTCCAGGTTCGCCGCGGTCAATACTTCCGGGGTCGGGCCGTAAATGTAGTGACCATTCCCCAGCAACAGCAGCACATCGTCACAGAACCGTGATACCAGATTGATGTCGTGGCTCGCCATGAGTGATGCGGCCTGGCGTTGTTGGATCCGTTGAGCCAGCAGTGACAGAATTCTGATCTGGTAATCGATATCCAGATGGTTGCTGGGCTCATCAAGCAGGTAAAGTCGCGGATCCTGGGCCAGCAGCATCGCCGTTGCCAGTCGTTGTTTTTCCCCTCCGGACAGCGTGGCAACCTGGCGATCAGCCAGGGCCTCCAGGTCCAGAAGGGCCAGGGTTTCCCTGGCCAGTCGGAAGTCCCTGGCGGTATCCCAAAGCAGGTTTTCTGCATACGGATGGCGGCCCAACATCACGGTTTCCTGTACCGTGGCGGGCATGCTGGAATCGGCTTCCTGGAACAGCAGGCCAACCTGGCGGGCAAACTGACGACGTGAGTATGTCCCTGATTCTTCACCACTGATCCGCACGGAACCGGAATTCAATGGACGAAAACCCATTATGCAGTGCAACAGCGTGGTTTTACCGACACCGTTGCGTCCGAGGACGCCAAGCATCTGACCTTTCCCGAGTTGCAGGCTCAGGTTGCGGCACACGGGCAGTGTCCCTGCGAAAACGTCAACAGCATGTAATTCGACAACGGCCATCAGTGGTGTTTGATCGTGCTGCGCAGGATGATCAGAAAAACGGGTACGCCGATAATCGCGGTGACGACGCCGGTTGGCAATTGCTGGGGCGAAACCAGGGTCCGGGCCAGGCTGTCGGCAACGACCAGAAAACTGCCACCAAGGAGGGCTGCCAGAGGAACCAGCAAACGATGATCGCGGGCGCCCAGCAGTCTCAGCATATGGGGTATTATCAGGCCGACAAAACCGATGGATCCGGCTATGGTTACGGCAGTGGCGGTGAGCACGGAGGCCGTTAGATACAGCACTGTACGCAGGCGGGCCACGTCGACTCCCAGGGACAGCGCTGCCAGTTCACCGCGAATCAACACGTTCAGGGAACGGGCAAGCAGCACGCCAAGGGCAAGGCCAACGGCAAGCACGACTACCTGCCAGCCGGCTATCCGGCTTTGGCTGAGATCACCCATCAGCCAGAACAGCATGCTCTGTACCGTATTAGTGGATGTCGAGGTCAGCAACAGGTTTATCAGCGCTCCCCAGCCGGCAGACACGACAACACCGGTGAGCAGCAGACGCGTTACGGACCAGCGGCCACCGGCAGTCGCCAGTCCGAATACCAGCAGGATTGAAAACGTGGCCCCCAGGAATGCAGCCTGGGGTATCCATATGGCACTGGCACCGGACAGGATCAAGGCCAGCGCCGCGGCTGAGGCTCCGCCGGATACTCCCAGGATATAGGGATCGGCAAGCGGGTTACGCAACAGAACCTGCATCACGACACCGGACAATCCGAGCAGTGCGCCGGTGGTCAATGCAGCCGCTGTGCGTGGAATTCGCAACTCCCATAACACCTGGCTCTGCAGATCGGCTCCAGGGCTGATCAGGGCGTTCCACAACTGCGCGGGAGAGTAAGCCACGCTGCCAGTTGACAGTGAAACGGCTA
>Ga0070727_10001214_pt1 | contig 27836 bp, 20 predicted proteins | sample tdAd472_FD_66722 | JGI IMG/M metagenome (GOLD analysis project Ga0070727, IMG submission 66722) | Marine sediment microbial communities from the Atlantic coast under amendment with organic carbon and nitrate - tdAd47.2 | ecosystem: Environmental > Aquatic > Marine > Coastal > Sediment | place...
GGGGGGGCGGAGGGTCACCGGCTCGATCAGCCCGCGCGAGACCAGCCGGCGCAGGGCGTCGGCCTTGACCCCCTCGGCGCCGAGGGCAGCGCGGGTCCGGGGCCCGTCGGCGAGCAGCTCCAGGGCGCGCTTTTGCGCGGAGCCCAGGCGCCCGCCGGGGTCGGCGTCGGCCACCCGCTGGAACCCCTGCTGGTCGCGGCGGGCCTTGCCCACCGCGCGGGGCACCGCGGCGGAGAGCACCTCCCCCAGGGGCGCGCGGTAGTAGCTGGCGACCCAGCGCGCGAGGGCCAACACGTCGGGGGCGACCACCGGCTCGGGGTCGAGGACCGCGGTCAATGGGCGCACGCGCCCCGGGGGCGCGGGCACCTCGGGCCCGGTCTCGAGCACGTAGCCCAGCACCGTGCGCCCGCCGAAGGGCACGCGCACCCGCACCCCGGGCCGAGCGCTGTCGAGGGCGTGCTCGGGGATCGCGTAGGTGAACTCGCCGAGCACCGGGAGATCGGGGGCCACCGTCGCCAGGGGCCCCACGGAAGGCGCGGGAGGGGGCTCGTCGGTGGCGAAGAGCTGCCCTTGGTCAGGACCCCCCTGCGCCTTGCTCAAGCCGCTGGCTCAGTTGGCCTTGGGCTGGAGCTCGGGGGTCTTGCCCTTGAGCAGGGTCTGGATCGCCTCGACGACCTTCCCGCGGCGCTCGTCGCGCTCCGCCTCGGCCTTGACCCAGCGCGAACGCTCCAGCGGCCACCAGCTCTTCCAGCGCTTGATCGCGTCGGCTTCCTCGGCGCTGGGGAGCAGGGTCGGCTTCTCCGCTTGGGGCGGGTAGTTGACCTTGTGCTCGGTGATCGCGGCCAGCGCGCCGTTCGCCTCCTGGCGAATGAAGGGCGAGTCGAGGGTGTTTTCCTTGTGGTCCAGGAGGCCCAGCAGGCTGGCCGGGGCGTTGAAGTGGTAGGCGTACCACCGCGCCTCCTCGGCCTCCCACTCGACGGAGAACGTCCCGCCGTCGCTGGCCGACCCGCTCTTCATGAGCTTGCCCAACCCGTCGGCCGAGAGCCGCTGCCGCCACCAGTCCTCGTGGCCGAGGTTGTCGACCAGGGCCGGGATCGCCGCGACGCCGTAGTTGGTGAGGATCGCCTTCTGCGCGTTGCGGCGGCGCATGTTGGCGCTGCCCTGACGGCGCTTCCAGGCGAGCATGGCCGACTGCTTCTCGATCTCGGCCTCGGCGCCCTCGGGGAGCTCGAGCTTCTTCAGCCGCTGCTCGGTGGTCGGCAGCAGATCCTCGGTGAGCTCGGTGTAGAACGCGTCGCGCAGCTCCTCGAGCACCTGGATCTCGGCGTCGGTGAGCTCGTCCGGCCAAGTCCAGTCGGCCAGGGCCGGGATCCCGTCGACGGGTCCGCCCTTGGCGTCGCCAGTCTTGGCGTCGCCGGTCTTGGCGTCGCCGGTCTTGGCGTCGCCGCCCTCGGTGCCCTCGCCTTCGCCTTCGCCCTCGCCGTCCGCGGGCTTGGCCTTGCTGCCCTCGGTGCGCAAGTCGTAGCTGCGGCCCCAGTTGGCGTTCTCGGTGAAGGTCGCGATCTTGGACTTGAGGATCTCGGTCTCGCCCGTGCTGTTCGTGCGCAGCCAGATCCGGTCTGCGCTCTCGCGGACGAGGCGGCCGTGCATTTCGCGGCCGTCCTTGAGGGTCACCGTGTCCGCCAGGCCATAGCTGGCGCCAACCATCAGGGCCAGCGCCGTCAACGTCTTGAATCCGCTCATGAGTCCTCCGACTCGTGCAGTTTACTGCACCATCGCCACTTCGCGACCGGATCCCGCATGGAAGTCCGATCCCGGCTGGGGCACGTTCTGGACAAATGCACACCGCGGCGGGAGACTCTTCGCCGAGGGGTGGGTGCATGCTCGTCGCACGGAATCTGTGGCGCTACTACGGGTCGAAGGTCGCGCTGCGCGGCATGGACCTGGAGGTCGACGGCGGCTCGGCCTACGGGTTCATTGGGCCCAACGGCGCGGGCAAGTCGACCACGCTCAGGATCCTGGCGACGGTCGACTCCCCCGAGGCGGGCGAGGTGTTCATCGACGGGGTCAACGCCCAGGAGGAGCCGGATAAGGTCCGCCCCTGGCTGGGGTTCATGCCCGACCCGTTCCACCTCTACGACGAGCTGACCGTCAAGCTCATGCTGCACATGTTTGCCCAGCTCTACGGGATCCCCTACCGTCAGCGCCGCCACCGGGTCGACAAGGTGATCGAGCTGGCCCGGATCAAGCAGCGAGTCGGCGAGAAGTGCGGCGGGCTGAGCAAGGGCTGGCGGCAGCGCGTGCTGCTCGCGCGGACCCTGATCCACGACCCCAAGGTGCTCCTGCTCGACGAGCCCGCCGCGGGCCTCGACCCAGCGGCGCGGATCGAGTTCCGCGAGATCGTGCGCAACCTGCGCGACATGGGCAAGACGATCGTCGTCTCCTCGCACATCCTCACCGAGCTCGCCGACTTCTGCGACGCGGTGGGGATCGTCGAGGGCGGGCGAATGGTCGTCAGCGGGCGGATCGAGGACGTGCTCGACCGGCTGAACCCCCACGACCGGCTCGAGATCGAGGTCGTGGGTGATCCGACCGACGCCTCGGAGTTCCTCGCGGGGCTGCCCGAGGTCGACGCGGTCGAGGTGCTGACCAAGCCGACCGCGAGGGTGCTCTCCGCGACCCTCCAGGGCCGCGCGACCCCCGAGCTGCGCGGGAAGGTGCTCGCCGACATGGTGCGGGCCGGGATCCAGGTGTGCGGCATGCAGCCCAAGCGCGAGGACCTCGAGGACCTGTTCCTCAAGGTCGCCAACCAGGGCAGCACCGAAGGCGGTGTGCGCGTCGAGACCCTCCGCGGGCTGCTGCAGGGCGGTGCGGCGTGAACCCTCTGGGACCCCTCACCGCCTGGCACGCCCTGCGCTCGGTCAAGAGCCGCTCGCTGATCGTGACGATCATTTACGTGGTCCTGCTCTACGGAATCGCCGGGATCATTTTCACGATCTGGATGGCCGAGAGCAGCCGTCGCGTGCGGCCGAACTACGAAGAGCTGTTCACGGTCCTGCACTACTTCACCTGGGGCGCCGTCGGCGTCGCGGTCTTGATCGTGACCCCCGCGCGGATCGCGACCCTCGTCGGGCGCGAGAAGGAACGCGGGACCCTCGACCAGCTGCGCCTGACCGGGCTGACCGGGATCCAGCTCGCCAACGGCTTCCTCGCCGCGGTGCTCCCGCTCCCGCTGATCACCTTCGTCGCCGCGCTGCCGCTGATCATCCTCGGCCTCGGCGGTGAGAACGGCGTGCTCGGCTCGCTGCGCGCCTACTACGGCATGCTGCTCCTGGCCCCGTTCTACATTCTCTTCGCCGCCCACCTGGGGCTGAGCACCAAGAAGGCCGCCGCCGCGACCTCCGGCGCGATCATGGTCTCGATTGGCCTCGTGATCCTCTCCGCCGTGTGCCTCGAAGAGCACCGCGACGGGGTCAAGGTGTTCTCCATGTTCGGCCCCTGGTCGAGCGGGTTCTCCACGCTCAACCCCAACCGGACCTACGGGGCGAACGACTTCTCGCTCTGGAACGTGCACGTCCCCGGCGAGCTGGTGGCCACCGGCGTGCTGGGGATCATCGCCGCGCTGTTCTACCTCGGCTTCGTGCGGCGGCTGGCCGGCGCGCCGGGCTTGCTCCTCGGGCGCACCGCCGCCTTCGGCTTCGCCGCGGCCATGGCCCTCGCGCTGGGCACCGACGCCGGCTCGATCAACAACAGCGGCTGGGGCGGCTGGGGCAGCGACTGGTCGGCCGCCACCGACATGGACCCCGAGGCGGTCGGGATCCTGATCCTGATCTTCTCCATGTTCCTCGCGATCGAGGTCCCGGTGGCCTGGCGCGACGCGCTGCGCTCGCAGGGCGCTGGGCAGTCGGCCAAGGCGTTCCCCATGCACCGCCGGCTCAACGTGCGCCGCTTCCTCACCGGGCCGCTGGTGATCGTGCTCGGCATGGGCTTGCTCGTGACCGAGCAGGTCATGGTCGAGTCGGCCCCCGAGATCGCGCTCAGCGGCGTGGTGCTCGCGCCGCTGGTGGGGGTCGCGGCCTGGACCTTCGCCGCGCTCGTCTTCCAGACCCTGTCCTTGATCTCCAGCAGCAAGCCCGTGGTCTACGGCGTGGGCGGCGCAGCGCTGGGCGTGGTGTGGTTCGTGCCCCTGATCGGCGCGGCGATCCTCGACGAAATGGGCGCCGACGGGCTGGAGTATTTCCCCATGACCCTCAACCCCTTCGCTGGGGTCGCCTTCGCCCTCGACGAGGGCAACAACGGCGGGGTCCCCAACGTCATGCTCGCGCTGCTCAGCTTCGCCCTCTTCTCCGGTGGTTCGGTGGCGCTGGGCATGGTGATCCGCACCCGCCTGGAGAAGCTGCGCGACATGGCCCAGGGCATGGTCGCCCTGCCCGCTGACGCCTACGCGCCCCCCGGCTCGCTGACCCAACGCTGCGACCAGGGCCACCAGTACAGCGGGGTGTGGGATCGCTGCCCCCACTGCGCCAAGCTGACCGCGACCGAGCTCGGCGCGAGCGCGACGTGACCCGCGCCCACGGCTCGCTGGGGCTGGCGCTCCTCCTCTGCGCCGGCTGCCAGAGCGTGCACCCCCTGGGGGACGACTTCGCCGCCCTCGACCGCGAAGGCCAGCTGGCTCGCGCGGGCGAGACCTTGCGCGAGGTGTTCGCCACCGAGCTCGGCCCCGTCGGCGAGCCGCGCCCCGACCGCGAGGTGCTCGAGCTCGACCCCCTGCGGATCGTCTACCGCGCCGACGAGCTGCGGGTGCGCCTGGACTGGGACCAGATCGAGGACGTCGACGTCGAGGCCTTCCCCCGCGAGCCCGGCGGCCCCGAGACCGTGCGCCTGCTGCTCGACCCGGAGTCGCCCCCGGTGGGCGACGCCGTGCGCCCGCTGCTGGCGCGGGCCGGGCTCAAGCGCGCCTACGTCGAGCTCGCCCGCCGGCCCCCCCGCAGCGGCGAGCGCGTGCGCGCTGCGCTGGCTTGCTTCCGCCGCGAGCGCGAGCCGGACCCGGCGGCCGCGGCCGATCCAGCGGGCGGCGACCCGCAGGCGAGCGACCCCGACCCGACGACGCCCGGCGATACCGGCGAGCCCAACCCGCCGTCGCCCAGCGAGCCAAGCGCCGGCGAACCCGAGCCGGAGGCCGAGCCCCCGGCGAATCTCGACGACGCCGAAGCCCAGCTCCGCCGCCTCAAGCAGTGGCACGCCGAGGGTCTGATCACCGACGAGGACTACGCGCGCGAGCGCCGCGCCTTGCTCGAGGCGCTGCGCTAGCGCCGCCCCCCAGGCGGGTAAGGCCTTTCCCGCCGACACCGCGCAAAGCGTCACCCCGCTGCTCCCCGCCAGACCTTAGGCCCGGCACGCCACTCGCGCTGGCCCACGCGGGAGGCGTCATGGTGTTCCAGCGGTCCGAAGAGCAGAAGAAGGCGTTCAAGCAGAAGCTCTACACGGTGACGTTCTTCGCCCTCCTCCTGGGGACGGTGGTCTACTTCGGCCCCGGGCTGCACCGCTTGCAGGCCGAGCCGGCCCTCCGCGACCGCGACGCCGACGGGCTCTTGTTCGCGGCCGAGATCCTCTGGTGGACCGGGCGCCGCGAGCAGGCGCGGGCCGTCTACGAGGACGTCTACCTCCTGTTCCGCGGGGACGAGCTCGCCGACGACGCGCTCTACGAGATGGCGGCGTCCCGCTACGGCGAAGACAGCGGCTGGGATCGCTACGTCCCCCAGGTGTGGTACTCCCGCTACTGGGACGCCGAGAACGAGGCGCTCCTCGAGCCCGAGCTCCAACCCGTCGACCCGCAGGGCAAGCCCCACCCCCGCCTGCCGGAGGCCCTCCTCCGCCTCGGCCAATACTGGGAGGACGAGAAGGAGCGGATCCACTACGTGCACATTTACATGGTGATCGACCGCTGCTTCCCCGACGCCGACCCCGAGCTGCGCGAGCGCGCCAAGAAGGGCCTGCTGCGCGCCCAGACCCGCTCGCTGTAGCGGTGAGTCGGGGAGAGGAAGAGGCCGGCTCGGGCTCAGCCCCGGTTCTGACGATCTTCCCAGGCGTCGTAGACGCGGCTGAACACGCGCTTGCGCTCCTCCTCGGTGTCTTCGCCGCGGCGGGTGAAGACCAGGTCGGCGACGGTGTCGAGCAGCTCGGCCTGGTGGCTCCCGTGGTCGTCGAAGGACTCGAGCAGGTAGGCGCGGAGGATCACCTCCCAGGCCTCCTCGTCGAGCTCGTCGGGGCTGGTGAGGATCACGGTCTCGAGGCGGTAGGTCTTCTGCACCTGGTCGCGCAGCCAGAACTCGATCGTCTCCTTGTCGTGCCACTCGTCGGCGTCGGGGACGAAGGTCTGGGTGAGGAACTTGCCCTCGAACTTGATCCGCTTCCAGTGCGTCTTGCCGCCGTGCTCGCGGAGGAAGCCCTGGAACGCCTCGTTGGCGCGGGTGTAGCGCGAGGCCATTTTGTTCAGCAGGCGCAGGGAGCAGATCAGGTAGAGCCGCTCGCGGAAGCGGCTCGCGAGGTCGGCGAACTCCTTGGGCAGGGCCGCGCCGGCCTGGCTCGCGGCCTGCAGTCGGGTGAATCCGAACGCCGCGGCGACCACGCCCACGATCGCGATCCCGATCCCGATCCCGAGGGGCGAGGGGAGCTCGATCGGGATCTTGCCCAGGAGCGTCGCCGCGCCGCCGCCGAGCAGCGCCAGGCCGAAGAGCAGCGCGACCAGCCCCGGACCCTTGGCGGGCATGCGGTCGGCCGGGAGCGAGAGCGGCTTGGGGTTGGGGTTCAAGAGCGCGGGGTAGTTGGCGGTGCCCCAGCGCTCGACCTCCTTGTCCAGCTCCGAGGTCTTGCGGATCTGCATCGAGACGTCTTCGCACAGCCGCTGGAGGTCGTCGGCGTCGTCGCGCTGGTAGCGGATCTCGTGGTGGTTCAGCCGCCCGAGGGGGGTCAGCACCAGGCGCAGGACCTCACCGCGGACCTTGAAGCGGGTGAAGACCAGCGGGAGCACCTGCTTGAGGTAGTCGAGGGTCTCCCACACCGGGAGCTTGGCCTCGTCGTAGTCGGCCTCGTGGCGCTTGCGCAGCTCCTTGATCTTGGCCGTCGCGCTCGACCAGCCCTTGCGCTCGGCGTAGTTGCGGATCCAGCGCAGGGGGAAGGCCTCCATGTATTCGTTGAGCACCCACACCTGGCGCAGGGTGGCCTCGGCCTCGTCGTCGCCGGCTTCGGCCAGCTGGGCGAGCTCCTCCTCGACCGCGGCGACGACCTCGAGGGTCATGTCGTTCCGCGCGTCGTCGTCGCCCTCGGCGGGCGGTTGGTCGTCCAGCTCGAGCTGACCCGACGCGAGCGAGATCTGGATCCGCTTCGCCACCTGGTTGTCCCCCTGTCCCCGCAAGTATGACCGAGGGATCGGTTGCATACCACCGCGCCCTCTCTCGAGCCGGTGGTAGACTTTTCCACGTGAGCGACGCCGAGCTCCTGCGGGGCCTGAACGAGAAGCGAGACCGCCTGGCGAACGCCCTCCGCGACCTGCGTGAGGCCTTCGCCGAGACCCTGCCCGACCACGAGTATCGGGGGATCCTCACCCGGGCCACCGGGCTGCTCGACGCCCAGGAGGACCGGATCCGCGCTTTCGCCGAGCTCGACCTCGAGCGCCACCCCAGCAGCGAAGCCGAGCTCGAAGACGTGCTCGACGTGCTGCTGCGGATCGCGCACTTCCCGCGCATGGTCCACGCCCTGGGGCAGGTCCTGCTCCAGGAGCAGAAGGACTCGGCGCTGCTGGATGTGCAGCGCGCCGCCGGGGAGGCCGCGTTGCAGCTCGAGCACATATGCCGCTGTTGGGGCGCGGCGCACCTCGAGGAACGGTGAGCGAGCACGAGATCTACAAGGAGTTCGGGATCGAGGCAGCCCACCGCCTGCCCCACGTCCCCGCCGACCACAAGTGCGCGCGGCTCCACGGGCACTCGTTCAAGGTCGCGGTCCACGTCAAGGGCGCCCTCGAGCCGACCCTCGGCTGGGTGGTCGACTTCGCCGAGATCAAGCGCGCCTGGAAGCCGCTCGAGGACCAGCTCGACCACCAGTACCTCAACGAGATCCCCGGGCTGGAGAACCCCACCAGCGAGGTCCTCGCGCGCTGGATCTACGAGCGCCTGGCCCCCACGCTCCCGGGCCTCGACCACGTGATCGTGCGCGAGACCTGCACCAGCGGTGCGATCTACCGCGGCCCCTGAGGCCTGCGCGGAGGGCACGGATTCGCCCCCTCCGCTAAGTTGAAGGCGTGCTGAGGATCGGTCCCTATCAGGCAGTGCGCGAGCTCGCGCGGGGCGGCATGGGCGCGGTCTACCTCGCCCAGGGCCCCCAGGGCCAGCAGGTCGCGATCAAGGTGATCCTCGCCAGCGGGATCGCTGACCCTGAGCAGGCGCGACGCTTCAGCCGCGAGGCCCAGGCGCTGGAGGCCCTCGACCACCCGGGGATCCTCAAGGTCCGCAGCCACGGGGTCGACCGCGGGCGGGGCTACATGGTCATGGACCTGCTCGCCGGCCAGGACCTGGAGGCGGTGGTCCAGGAGCGGGGAGCGCTGCCCTCGGCGCAGGTGGTCGAGTGGGGCCAGCGCATGGCCGAGGCGTTGGCGCATTCGCACTCCCGCGGAATCCTGCACCGGGACCTCAAGCCGGCCAACGCGATCCTGGGGCCAGACGGTCCGGTGCTGGTGGACTTCGGCCTCGCGCGCTTGACCGGGTACGACGTGAGCGTGCTCACCCGCACGGGGCAGATCCTCGGCACGCCGGCCTACATGTCGCCCGAGCAGGCCGACGGCTCGACGGAGATCGGGCCCGCGACCGACGTCTACGGGTTGGGGGCGACGCTCTACTGCCTGGCGACGGGGCGCGCACCGTTCTCGGGCTCGAGCACCATGGGGATCCTCAAGCAGGTGCTGATGCACGACCCGCCGCCGCCGCGGGAGGTCGCCCCCGACGTGGACCCGGGGCTGGAAGCGGTGATCCTCCGCTGCCTGGCCAAGGAGCCCGAAGACCGCTTCGCCTCGGCGGACGAGCTGGCCCGGGCGCTGGCCAAGCTCGCGCCTTCGGGTCGCGCGCCGCGGCGCAGCCAGCGGCGGGCCGGACAGGCACCAGCGACGACGTCGTCGTCGCGGAAGCACCTCGTGCCGTTGCTGGCGGCGATCCCCGCGCTGGCGCTTGGGGCGTGGTTCGGGCTGCGTGAAAGAGGAGGGGCGTCGCCGCCCGGTCCCAACCCGGCGCAGGCGCAAGCCGACTCCAAGGCGCTCGCGCTGATCGCGGAGGCCCAGCGTCAGGGTCGGGAGCTGGGGAACCTCCCCGAGGCGGTCTCGCTTCTCGACCAGGCCCTCGAACTCGACCCGACGATCGTCGAGGCCTACGTCCGGCGAGGCGCGGCGAAGCTGATCCTCGGGCGCCCTCGCGAGGCGCTCGCGGACTTCGACTCGGCGCTCGCGCTGGGCGAGACCGGGGAGGCCTACGCCAAGCGCGGTCAGGCCCAGTCGGCCCTGGGTCATGACGACGAGGCGGTCGCGGACTTCACCCGCGCGCTTGAGCTGCTAGAGGACGACTCCGAAGACTGGCGACAGACGCTGCTCGATCGTGGGGAGGCCCAGCGGGTTCTGGGGCGACCCAACGCGGCGATCGAAGACTTCGAGCGGGTCCTGCAGGTCGACCCCGGGTTCGCGGCCGCCCGCGGAGCTCGAGGGGCGGCGCTGATGGACCTGCGCCGGTTCGAGGCCGCGATCGAGGACTTCACGCGCTCCCTCGAGCTCGACGCCGAGGACCCGCTGTTCTGGGAATGGCGGGGGGTCGCGCGCTACAACCTCGGGAGGCACGAGCAGGCGATCGAAGACTTCAAGCGCGCGATCGCCTTGCAGCCCAAGACCGGTCGGCTCTACGGGCGGCGGGCCCTCGCGCGCGGAGCGCGTGGCGACGTCGACGACGCGCTCTCCGACTACGACCGCTGCCTCGAACTCGACCCCCAGGACGCCTTCCACCGCATGCAGCGCGGGCGCATGTTCGCGCGCATGGGGCGCCTGGACGAGGCGACCCGTGATCTGCGTCGTGCGCTCCAGTCCGACGCGCTCCCGGGAGACGAGCGTGAGCTCGTCCTGCAGCAGCTCGACGAGCTGGGGCAAATGGGGGCGGGGGCGAGTGCAGCCCGGCGCGAGCTCGACGCGGGGATCCGGCTGGCCCAGGGGGGGCGCCTGGACGACGCAGTGCGCGCCTACGATCGCGCCCTCGAGCTGGAGCCGAACCTGGCGGCGGCCCACGCCGAGCGAGGAGTCGCGCTTTTGGGTCTCGGCCGCATGAGCGAGGCGGTCGCCAGCTACGACCGGGTGGAAGCCCTCGGCGGGGCGAGCCCCGACCTCTACGTGAACCGGGGCGTCGCCAAGTTCAAGCTCGGGCAGAGCGAGGCAGCGCTCGAGGACTACACGCGGGCGTTGAGCTACGATCCGCAGCGCTCGAGCCAGCAGAGCATCTACGCCTTGCTCAACCGCGGCATGGCCCTGGGAGACCTCGGCCGGCACCGCGAGGCGATCGCCGACTACGACGCGTTACTGCGCCTGGGGGTCGCGCCGGAGCTCCAGCAGAAGGTGCAGCGCTTCCGGCGGGAGGCCGAGGCGGCTCTGGGAGGGGGGGGCGCGCCTGGCTCCGCCGACGCACTCGTGCGGCGCGGTCTGACGAGCAAGGAGCAGGGACGACTCCGCGAAGCGCTCGCCGACTTTCAGGCGGCCCTGACCGCCGAGCCGAATCACCCTCGAGCGCTGTTCGAGTGCGGCAGCGTGCTGGGTCGGCTGGGGCGGCACGAGCAGGCGCTCGCCGTCTTCGATCGGCTGGTGGCGGTCGAGCCCAACCGGGTGGTGAACTACACGGCGCGCGCGTTCGCCAAGTCCAACCTGGGGCGGTTCGCCGAAGCGCTGGAGGACTACGATCAGGTGCTGCGGCTGGAGCCGGGGAACACCGCGGCGCTGCGCGCGAAGGCCGTGAGCCTGAACGCGCTGGGTCGTCCTGACGAGGCGCTGCGGGAGCTGGACCGCGCGCTGGAGCTCGACCCGGCGAGCCCGAGCGTCTACGCCTCACGCGCGAAGCTGCACGCCCGCCAGCGACGGTTCACCGACGCCGAGCGCGACTACCGCGAGGCCGTCCGCCTCGACCCCAGGCCGCTCGAGCCGCGCCTGGGGCTGGGCACGGCCCTCTTCGCTACCGGGCGGCCCGACGAGGCGCTGGCCGTGCTCGACGAGGCCGTGCGCCAGCATCCCCGGGATCCGCATGCCTACCTCCGGCGCGGGACGGTGCTGGCGGAGGTCCGGCGCCCGGACGACGCGCTGCGGGACTTCGCGACCGCGCTCTCGTTGAACCCAGAGCCGTCGCTGCGCCAGGAACTCGAAGAGGTGCAGGAGCTGGTCGAGAGGGCAAAGCGTAAGCTCCGCTAGGCCAGGTTGCGGATCACCAGCGCCGTCGGCAGGTCCCACTCGCTGACCGCGTGCTCGGCGAGGTCGTCGACGATCTGCGCGGCGAGCTCGTTGGCGGGCGGGTCGCCGGTGGCCAGCGCGTCGAGCATGGCGGGCAGGACCTCGGGGTCGAGGCTCGGGGGGAGGTGGCTGACCGCGAGCAGCACGTCGCCCGGGCTCCAGTGGATCCGGTGCTCGGCGCAGGGCGGGCAGCTCGCGCCCAGGGGCTCGGCGACGGTGGGCAGGGTCTCGACCTCGCCCCCGCCGCGGAGCAGGAGCGGCGGGTGCCCGGCGCCGGCGGAGCGGAGCACGTGGTCCTGAGGGTCGTAGCGGAACAGCGCCAACGCCGCCTCCGGGGCGAGGTTCGTCCCGCAGGCGCTCCCGGCCAGGCGCTGGAGCACCTCGCTCAGGGACGCGGTCGCCCGGGCGGTGGCCCGCAGCGCGCCCTTGAGCTCGGCCTGGGCCACGGTCGCCAACAGCCCGCGCTCGCCGCGGCGGCGCAGCCCGCGGCGCGGCTCGCCCCGAGGCACGGCGCCCACGGCGAGCAAGAGCTCCTCGCGCCCGGCGCGGGGCGGCAGCCGCAGCGCGTCCCAGAACCCGGGCCCCGCGCCGCGCGAGGCGACCCCCAGCTCGAGGCCCTCGGCCGCGGGGAGTCGCTCGGGGCGCAAGAGCTCCTGCAGGTCCTGCGCGATCCGGCTCGCCTCGCGGTCGCGCTCCGAGCGGCGGACCTCCTCGACCTGGAGGCTGCCCGAGAGCGTGCGCGCGGTGAGCTCGGCGAGGTTGGTCAGCGCCTGCATGGCCTCGGAGCTCTTGCCGATCGCCCGCGGGAGGTCGTAGGCCGCCAGCGCGCCGTGGGGTGGCTTGCCGTCGCCGAGGGGCAGCGCGATCCCCCGGTGGCCGTCGAACACGGGCTCGCCGTTGGCGACCGCGCGTACGGCGAGCTCCTCCACGTAGCGCAGGCCGACGTCGTCGAGGCCCTGGCGGCCGACGCAGGCGAGCTGCGAGTCGCCGTCGCGCTCGGCGAGGTAGGCGCCCCGGGCCTGGAGCATGGCGCGCACGGCGGTCAGGGTCTCCTCGATCACCTCGGCCCGCCGCTCGGCGCGCAGCACCCGCTGCGCGACCTTGGCCAGCTGGCCCCAGGTGCCCCCCTCGTGCGGGGTGAGCGCGGTCAGCCGCGCGGTCTGCCGCGGGTCGAAGCCCCGGGTCGGGCCGCGGGGGTTGACCTGGGTCTCGACGTGGATCGTCGTCTCCTCCTCCGAGCGGATCGGCTGGAAGGCGACCGCCTCGTTGCGGGTCACCTGCGGCGGACGCGCGCGGAGGAAGACCAGTACGGAGTGCCCGAGCTTGATCCGGTCGCCGGCCTCCAGCCGCCGCGGAATGTGCACGGGCTCGTCGTTGATCCGGGTCCCGTTGCGGCTGTTGCAGTCGCGGAGGAAGAAGTCGTTGCCGCGGCGCTCGATCTCGCAGTGAAAGCGCGAGAGCTTGGGGTCGAGCAGCTCGACCACGTTCTGCTCGCTGCGCCCGATCGTGGTCAGCGCCAGGTTCAGCCGCAGGTAGTCGCGCTCCCCGCTGGGGAAGGTGACCTCCAGCCAGGGGTGCTCGTTCTCCACGACGCGGCCGCCCCGACTCCTAGGCGAGGACCTGCTCGAAGCTGCGCGAGAGGTCCTTGGTGATGTTCTTCTCGTGCGCCTCGAGGGTCCCGCCCCCGATCTCGAGCAGCTTCGCGTCGCGCCACAGGCGCTCGACGGTGTATTCGCCCACGTAGCCGTAGCCGCCGAGGACCTGGATCGCCGCGTCCGCGACCTCCTTGCCCATGGTCGTGGCCACGAGCTTGACCCCGTCGGAGTCGATCCGCGAGTTGGCGCTCTTGCCCGAGAGGTCCATGCGCCGCGCGGTGTCGTAGACGTAGGCTCGCGACGACTTCCACGAGGCGTAGGAGCGGGCAATGTAGCGCTGGATCTGGCCGAAGCTGCGCAGCGGCTTGCCGAACGCGTGGCGCTCGTTGGCGTAGCGGCACATGACCCGCAGGCAGCGCAGGCCGATCCCGAGCGACATGGCCGCGAGGGTCACGCGCTCGATCTCGAGGTTGCGCATCATGTGCACCATGCTGTCGCCCTCCTCGCCGATCAGGTTCTCGACGGGGACCTCGCAGTCCTCGAACACCAGCTCGGCGGTCGTCGAGGCGCGCATCCCGAGCTTGTCCTTGATCTTCTGCCCCTTCTCGAAGCCCTTGAAGCCCTTCTCGACGACGAACGAGCTCACCCGGTCGCCGGTCTTGGCGTAGACGAGGAACACGTCGCCGAGCTCGGTCTCGCTGACCATGCCGTTGGTGATCCACATCTTGCGCCCGTTGAGCACGTAGTGATCGCCCTTGCGCACCGCGGTGCTCTGCATGCCGAGCACGTCGGTGCCCACCGCGGGCTCCGACATGCACATGCCGCCGACCCACTCGCCCGAACACACCTTGGGCAGGATCCGCGCGCGCTGCTCGTCGTTGGCGTTGTGGTAGACGTTGTTCACGAAGAGCATCGAGTGCGCGAGGTAGGCGAGGCAAAACCCGGGGTCGGCCGTGCACAGCTCCTCGTGAGCGATCACGGCCGCCACCGCGTCCATGCCCGCGCCGCCGAACTCGTCGGAGACCGTGATCCCCAACAGCCCCAGCTCACCCAACTTGCGGAACAGCTCGATATTGAAGCGCTCGTCGCGGTCGGACTCGAGCGCCTGGGGCTCGACCTCGCGCTCGACGAAGTCGCGGACCATGCGCCGCAACATCTCGTGCTCCTCGGTGGGGTTGTAGAGGTCGAAGGCCGCGAGGGCCGCTTGATCCACGCTCATGAGGGGACTCCCAGGTTGGGCGTCAGGATACAGGTCGGCCCGGGTGGGGTGAATGGGGAGCCCCCGGGTTTGTTGCCCGTAGGGTTTGGCGGCGCCCTGCGGCCCGATACGGGATAAACTCGCCCCCGCGACATGAGCGACCCCGAGCGAGACGACGACGGGACGGGGGAGACCCCGGCCGGTGACGACGCAGGGGCGGGGGTGGCCCCCGCCCGCGCCGAGGCTTCCCCTGTAGGGGCGGGGTTTATCCCCGCCCGCGCAGAGGCAGAGGCAGAGGCAAAGGCAGAGGCAGAGGCAGACAAAGAGGCAGAGGCAGAGGCAGAGGCAGACAAAGAGGCAGAGGCAAAGGCAGAGGCAGAGGCAGACAAAGAGGCAGAGGCAGAGGCAGACAAAGAGGCAGAGGCAGAGGGCGAGGGGGCTCGGGACGAGCCCCCCAGGGATATGGAGGCAGAGAGCGCCGCGGCCCCTTGGGGTGAGCCCGAGCAGCTTAGCTGCGAGGGCGAGGGGGCTCGGGACGAGCCCCCCAGAGATAAAGAGCCGTTCAATCCGTTCGCTCGGCCGACGCCTATGCCGACGCCGCCTGGAGACGACGACGACGCGGCTCCCGAGCAGGCCGCGCCCGCGTCCGCCACGCCTGTCACCCCCGAGGTGCCGATCGCGAGCCTCGCAGAGGTGGAGTTGGGGCCGCTCGCAGGAGTGAACCTGACCCTGATCGATCACGCGGTGACCGCGCTCCTGGGGCCGGCCAACGCGGGCAAGTCCTCCCTGCTGCGGGCGCTGCTCGGGCTGGAGCGCGGGCGAGGCACGATCACCGTCGGCGGGCTGAGTGTGCCCAAGCAGGCGCGGAAGGTGCGCGAGACGGTGGCCTACGTGGGGCCCGACCCGACCTTCTACCCCAGCCAAGACGCGACCTCCCTTGGGCGCTTCCTCGCCGGGTTGTACCGCCGCTGGGCGGCGCCCGCCTACCTCGCGCACCTGGAGGCGCTGGGGATCCCGCGCGACCGCAAGCTCAACGACCTGCCCCTCGCCCAGCGGCAGCTGGTCTCGTTGGCGGGGGCCTTCGCCGCGCAGCCGGCGCTGGTACTGGTGGACGTCCCGCCTGCCCTGGGCGATTGGGGGCGCGACCTGCTCCTCGACGGGATCGCCCAGCTGCGACGGCTCGAGGCGGTGGTGATCGCGGACAGCCGGGTGCACGGCCTCGAAGCCCTCGCGACCCGGGTCGCGGTCCTCGCCCACGGGCACGTGCGCTACACCGGGCCGATCGAGTCGCTCCTCGGTCAGCTGCGCGCCTACTCCCTCGCCGACCCCAAGGCCGAGGTCGCGCTGCCCCCCGGGCTCGTCGCGCTGCACCGCTCGCGTGAAGTGCTCTACGCCCGCGGCGCCCCGCCGGACCCGCTGCCACCGGGGCTGCTCAGCGTGCGCCCCGTCGAGCTCAGCGAGGCCTACTGCGCGCTGGTGGGCGAGGTCGTGCCCGGCCCGCGCCCACGCGGGCGAGCGAGGTCGTCGTGAGCCCGATCCTGCTCAAGGACCTGCGCGAGAGCAGCTTCCCGATCATGCTCGTGATCGTGGGGGGGCTGCTCTACCTGGGCTACCGGCTCGGGCGCGCGCTGACCTTCGGGCTCTCGCTGAGCGCGGCCTGGACCGACTACGTGCTCTACGGGCTGACCCCCTGCGTGCTCGTCGTGGTCCAGCGCCTGCTCCAGCGCGAGGTCCAGCACGGCTGGCCGCTGCTCCGCCAGCACCCGGTGCGGCTGGGGCGGCTGTTCGTCGCCAAGCTCGTGCTCGGCGCGGCGCTGATCGCGTTGCCGCTGGGGATCGGCTCGCTGCTCAACCGCGGGGCGCAGGCGCTGCAGACCCTGGGCGCGCCCAGCAACTACGACCCGCTCCCCGGCGGGACCGGGGTCTACCTCGCGCTGGTCGCGGCCCTCGGCGTGCTGGCGAGCGTGCTCGGCCGGCACGCCTGGACCGCGGCCCTGGGGATCTGGGTCCTCCTGCCCCACGTCGCCGCCGACTCGCCGGCGCACCCCCTGCAGTTGGCGAGGTCCGACTTCGACCTCGACGCCACGCCGGCGGGCGCGTGGGTCGTGGTCGCCGGGCTGATCGCGCTCGCGGGGATCGCCTTCGCCGTCCGGGGGGGGAGTGGCCCGGAGGCCTGGCGCGGGAGCTGGACCTGGACCGACCGCGGCGCCTTCGCCGCGGTCGCCTTGATCGCGCTCAGCGCCTTGCCGAGCCCCGAGCGCCAGGCGCCGCTGCGCGGCGACGTGCTCGAGGACGGGCCGCTCTGCGTGCGCCAGTTGCGGCGCGCGCCCGAGGCCAGCGCCCAGGTCGCGGCCCTCGCCTCCCGGGCCCTGGCGCAGCTCCCGCCGGAGGTCGCCGTGCCCCAGATCGCGATCGAGCACGGCGGCGGGGCCCAACTCGAGATCAGCGCGCGCGCCGACGTGCTCGTGGCTCGCGTCGACTTCCTCGCGCCCCCGGACCCCGAGCGGCTGCAGCGTGACCTGCTGCACGGGGTGCTCGACCGGCTGCGCCCCGCCGGCTCGCGCTGGACCTTCGTGCGCGACGGCTTCCCCGGCTGGGCCCTGGCCGGCGGCCGGCTCGAGGGGCTCCCGCCCGGGGCCGGCGACCGCGCGCGCGCCGCGCTGGCCGTGCTCGCCGCAGAGGGGCTGCTCGAGGGCGCCTGGACCCAGCGCTGGCAGGGCCCGATTCGTCGTCGGCTCGGCGACGGCGCAGCGCGCGAGCTGGCGGCCTGGCTGTTCGCGCGCGCCGCCCCGGGCGACGTGCGCCAGCTCCTCCTGCGCCGGGATCGCCCGCTGGAGTCGGCCTGGACCGACGCCGGCTTCGCGACCGGGCTCGCCGGATTCGAGGCCGCGGCGCGCGAGGGGGTCGGCGCCGAGGCCGAGCCGACCTTCGGCGCGCCGCCCTTTCGCCTCGACGCGGAGCGCTACCTCACCCTGACCCCCCCGCCCCTGGAGGGGACCCTCGTGGTCTACACCGCGCGCTGCTACGACGAGGGCGCAGTGCCTCGGGTCTTCGACCGCGTCGAGGGCCCCGCCCAGCTCGACCCCTGGCGCACGGGCCCGCTGCCCTCGGGCCGCCACTGGCTGGGGTTCGCCCACCGGGTGGGGGCGCGGGAGCGCTTCGCCGGCTGGCAGCTGGTGGAGGTCCCGTGAGCTTGGCCGCGTTGACGCGCCTCGAACTCGGGCGGGTGGGCTGGGTCGGCTACGCCGTGGCCGTCGCCTGGGGGCTGGGAGGCCCCCGTGCGCTGGGCTGGGTCCCGGCCGCGCACCAGGCGCTGGTCTATCGACTGCTCTGCGTCGCGGTCTTGCTCGTGCTCGCCTCGCGCCTGCGCGCGTCGGAGGCGACCCGCTCCCTCGACGCCTGGCTGGCGGGCCTGCCCCTCGGCGCGCGCGGCGTGTTCCTCGCGCGCGCAGCGGCCCTCGCCCTCGCGGCCGCGGGCTTGGCCCTGGGAGCCCTCGTCGCCGGCCAGCCCCCCCTCGCGACCCTGGTCCTGGCTTGGCTGGGCTGGGGTGCCGGGCTGTGGCTCGCCCCCTGGCGCGCCCTCGCGGCGCCGCTGCTGCTGGGCGGCGCGCTGCTCGCCGCGGAGGTCACGCCGCGGGTTCCGGCGACCACCGGCTGGGGGATCGCCGCCGGGGTGGGCGGGGCGCTCGCGCTCTGGGCGTGGGCGCGCGCCAGCCTGCGCGACCCCTCGCAGGGGGTGCTGCAGGGCCTCGTGCACCCGGCCACCCGCCGCGCGTTCTCGCGCCACGCCTGGAGCCTCTGCGCGCTGCTGGCGGTGGCCCTCGTCGTGCGCCAGGCCGAGCCGGCCGCGGCGGGGACGCCCTTCGTGGGTGCGCGGGTGACCGTGCTCGACGAAGCCGTGAACCTCAGCGCGCCCGCCGCCCAGCTCGGGGAGGCGCGCGACCTGCTCGCCGGGCTGCAGGGGATCCCCGCCGCGGTGGCCAAGCTGCTCGGGCTGGAGGCGCCTCCCGCACGCGCCTATGCCCTGGTCCCCGCCGCGACGCCCCCGGGCCCCGGGCGGCTGCGCCTGGGCGTCGGCGTCTCGCCGGCGCGGCAGCTCGCCGAGCACACCGCCCGCGAGCTGCTCGGCGCGCGCCTGGGTGAGCTGGACCGGCTCGACTCGCGGCAGGCCTTGCGCGAGGGGTTGGTGCGCTACGTCACCTGGCGCGTGACCGACGGCGACCCCCTCCCCGCGCGGACCCACGTCGCGGTGGCCCACGCGCGCCGGCCGTTCGGCCTCGACGAGCTGTTCGACCTGGGGACCCTCGACGCCACCCGCGGGGTGCAGGTGGCGGGGACCCTGGGCGAGGTGTGGATCGCGACGCTCGTGGACGAGTACGGCGACGAGGTGATCCCCAAGCTGCTCAGCGCCGCGCGGCCCGGCGTGCACTGGCCCCAGGCCCTGGACGCCATGGGGGTCGACCTCGAGGAGCTCGAGCTGAACGTGCTGCGGACCATCGAGTCGGTGGCCGACGACCCGCGGGCCCACGTCGACCTCCCGCGGCTGTTCGCCCTGGACGACCAGGCCGACCACCCGGAGCTGCAGCTGGTCGCGGTCCCCGATCGCGCGATCCCGCGGGGCTGGCAGGTCGTGTGCCGCGCGCGCTTCAGCGGTGAGCCCGCGGTCGACGCCCTGCCCCTGGGCCCCAGCGGCTCGGGCACCCACCGCTTCCACGTGCCCGGCGCGCCCATGTGGGGCCCCCGCCCGGCCGTCCAGCTCGGGCTGCGCGCCTTGCGCTCGGGGGACTACCCCGAGACGATCTGGGAGGAGTGGGCGTCTCCCCCCAGCGGCGGCTTCTGAGCCCGACTCCAGAGAGGCCCTCCATGGCATACCTCCAGTTCTTCTCCGGCTCCCGCGACGGGATCATCGTCCAGCTCAGCGACGAGTCGACCCTCTGCCTCGGCAGCGACGAGGCGTCGCAGATCCAGGTCCCCGACTCGGGGATCGAGCCCCGGCACTGCGACTTCTACCCGGGCGAGGGCCGCTACTGGATCAAGTCGCACTCGGAGAAGACCGTGCTCGACATGTCCACGCTCCCCCCCGACGCGACGGTCGAGCTGAAGGACAAGGCGATCCTGATCCTGGGGCAGGGGACCTACGTCAAGATCTTCGAGCGGCTGCCCCCCGACCTGATCTACGTCGAGCTGAAGAAGATCCGCGAAGAGCTGGCCGACCTCCACGAGTCGGTGGAAGACGTGGAGAAGCTGCTCGAGCAGCGCCTGCCCAAGGGCGGCACCTAGTCTAGCGGCCAGCGCCCAGCTTGGCGCGCTCGCGCTCGAGCACCTCGCGCACCCGCCGCAGGTCGTCGGGGCTGCCACCGAGCTCGAGGGATCGCTCGAAGGCGGCGATCGCCTCCCGGCTGCGCCCCAGTTGGCTGAGCGCTTGACCCTTGACGGCGTGGGTCGGCCCGTCGTCGGGGTTCAGCTGCAGGGCGCGCTCGAAGTCGGCCAGGGCAGCCTGGAGGTCCCCCAGGTGCAGGTGCGCGCTGCCGCGGTTCGAGAGCGCGATCGGGTTGGCGGGGTCGAGGGTCAGGCTCATGCTGAAGTCGTCCACCGCCTCGGCGTAGCGCTCGCGTCCGCAGAGCAAGACCCCGCGATTGAGCAGGGCCGCGGCGTTGTGGGGGGCGAGCTCGAGCGCGCGGTCGAGGTCGTCCAGCGCCCCCGGCAGCTTCAGCTCGAGGCGCATCACGCCGCGCCCCGAGTAGGCGCGCTCGTTCCCGGGGTCGAGGCGCACCGCGCGCTCGAGGGCCTCCAGCGCCTCGCGCAGCCGATTCTCCGCGGCCAGTCCGAGGGCCTCCTCGACCAGGCGCTGGGACTCGCGCCGCCCGGGGCGAGGCGCGTCCTCCAGCTGGCGCTGCGCCGCCGCGAGGTAGTCCGAAGCCTGTTTGCGCAGGCTGGGGCTGCGCGCGTGCTGCAGGGCGAGCTCGAAGTCGGATCGCGCCGCCCTCCACTCCTGCTTCAGGGCTCGGAGCGCACCCCGGTTGTAGTAGGCCTGGGGGTTGGCGGGGTCGAGCTCGAGCGCCCGGTCGTAGTCGACCAGGGCCGCGCCGAGCCGACCCTCCCGCAGCAGGCACTGCCCGCGGTTGAGCAGGTGCCGCGCGTCGTTGGGCTTCAGCGCGACGGCCCGCTCGAAGTCCTCGAGCCCCTCCCCGGCTCGCCCCTGCTCCGCGAGCAGCCGCCCACGCTCGGCGAAGAGCACGGCCACGTTGGGGTGCCAGCGGAGGGCGTTGGTGCAGGCCTCGATCGCCCCCAGGCGGTCGCCGAGGCCGGTGCGAGCGTGGACGAGCCCGCGCCAGGCGGTGAGCTGCCTGGGGTCGAGCTCCAGCGCGCGTGCAAAGGCCGCGTTGGCCTCCTCGTTTCGATCGAGCCCGGCGTACGCCTTCGCCATGTTGAGGTGGGCCTCGGCGAAGTCCGGTTCGAGCTCGAGGGCGCGCTCGCAGTCGGCGAGGGCTTCGGGGTAGCGCTCGAGCCTGAGCTGGGCTGCGGCGCGGTTGCAGTAGGCGGCGGCGTAGTCCGGGTCGAGCGCGAGGGCGCGCTCGAACTCCACCAGCGCATCCGTGAACTCCTGCTGCGCGACCTTGACCAGCCCCATGCGCAGGAGGAGCTCGGCGTTCTCGGGGTCGCCCGCGAAGGCTCGCTCGAGGTCACGGAGGGAGGCCGCGTGGTCCCCGAGGAGCAGGTGGAGCTGGGCGCGATTGCCGTAGAGACCGGGGTCGCTCCCGTCGATCTCCAGCGCGCGGTCGAGGTCGGCGAGCCCTTCGGCGGCGCGGCCGAAGTGGGCGAGGGCGACCCCGCGGTTGGCGAGGAGCTTGGGGTTGTCGGGGGCGAGGTCCAGCCCGCGTTGGAAATCCTCGAGCACCGCCGCCTCGCCTTCCCCCATGCGGAGCCGCAGGGTCCCGCGGCCGGCGTAGGCCAGCGGGTTCTGCGGATCGAGGCGCAGGGCGCGTTCGAGGAGGGCCCGGGCCTGGGACAGCTCGCCGGCTCGAAACAGCGCGCGCGCCTCGTCGACCAGGGCCGCGGCGCGCTCCGCGTCGCCCGGCTCGAGGTCATCGGGGGAGCCGTCGCCGTCGCCGTCGCGGTCGTCTCGGGTGTCGCCGCTGGAGGCCCCCGGCTTCGGCGGCGGCGAGGAGCGGGTCAGCGCCCAGCCGCCGACGCCGAGGGTCAGCGCCGCCGCAGCCAGCACCGCGTAGCGCCCGCGACGCCCCCCGCCGCTGGGCGCGGCGTGCAGCCAGCTCAGGGCGTCCTCGACGTCGACCGCGGCGGCGTAGCGCTCGCCGGGGTCCTTCGCCAGGCAGCGGAGCACGACGGCCTCGAGGGCCGGGCTGAGGTCCCGCCGCAGCTCCCGCGGGGGGCGGATCGCGCCCTTGGCCGCGCGCTGCATGACCTCCACCGCGTGGGCTCCCTCGACCGGGGGGCGGCCGGTGAGCAGGAAGTAGAGCGTGGCCCCGAGGGCGTAAACGTCGCAGAGGGGACCGGCCTCGCGGTCTCCGGACGCTTGCTCGGGCGCCATGAAGTTCGGCGTGCCGAGGACCATGCCGGTCGCGGTCAGGCGGCTGGTGTCGAGGTTCAGCGCTCGCGCGAGCCCGAAGTCGACGATCACCGGGCGGTCGCCTTCGAGGATCACGTTCTCGGGCTTGAGGTCGCGGTGAACGATCCCGCGCCCGTGGGCGTGGCTCAAGGCCGCCGCCAGCCGCTGCCCCAGCTCGATCACCCGCGGCTCGGGCAGGGGGCCGCTCGTGTCCACACACCGGTGCAGGGTCGGCCCCTCGAGCAGGTCGAGCACGAGGTAAGGGCGCGACTGCTCGACCCCGTAGCCGCGCACGCGGAGGATCCCGGGGTGGTCGAGGGCCTGGAGGGCCTCGGCCTCCTGGTGAAAGCGGGCGCACAGCTCCGGGTCCGTCTGGTCGACCGGGAGCATGAGCTTGATCGCGACCCGCTCCGCGGTGGGTCCCTGGGCGAGGTAGACCACACCCATGCCCCCCCGGGCGAGCTCGCGCAGGACCTGATAGGGACCGATCTGCACAGGGCCAGGCTAGCGCGCAGTTGCGGCTGACGCCCGGCTCGCGGCTCCGCCCTACTCGCCCTCCTCGAGCTTGGCGCGCGCTCGCTCGAGGAGCGCCCGGAGCTCGACCGCGCGGTCGGGCGGGGGGGCCAGCTCGAGGGCCCGCTCGAAGTCGACGATCGCCTCGGCGGGGCGACCGAGGAGGCCGAGCACCTCTCCTCGGCAGCCTAGCGCAAGGCCGTCGTCGGGCTCCAACTCGAGGGCCGCGTCGTAGTCGGCGAGGGCGCCCTGCAGGTCGCCCAGCTCCATGCGCGCCGCGCCGCGGTTGGTCAAGGCGAGCCTGTCCTCGGGGCGTAGCCTCAGCGCGGCGTCGAAGTCGGCGCTCGCCTCGCGGTAGTAGCCTCGCTCGAAGAGGTAGCCGCCGCGGTTGGTGTAGGTCACCGGGTGCTCGAGGCCGAGGGCCAGGCTGCGATCGTAGTCGGCGAGGGCGCCTCCGCGGCCCAGCTCGGTGCGCACCAGCGCGCGCCCGCTGTAGGCCCTGGCATTGGTCGGGTCCAGCTCGACCGCCCGCTCGAGGAGCGGCAAGGCCTCGTCCATGCGACGCGCCTGGACCCGCTTCAGCGCCTGCTCGACCAGCCGCCGCGCTTCGGCGGCGTCGGCCGGGCGGATCGGCGCGGGCGTCACCGCCGCGCGCGCCCGCGCGCGCTCGAGCGCGCGCTCGGCGGTCTCGCGGCGCTGCCCTCGCAGCCGGTCGGAGCCCAGGGCCTGCTCCAGGTCCGCGACCGCCTCGGGGTAGCGCCCGAGGAGGAGGTAGGTCGTCCCGCGCACGACGCGGTTCTCCGCGTCGGCGCGGTCCAGGGCCAGCAGGCGGTCCAGGTCGCGCAAGGCTTCGGCTGGGCGGTCGAGCCTGAGCTTCGCGGCCGCGCGGTTGGCGAGGGCCGGGACGTGCTCGGGCTCGAGCGCGAGCGCGCGCTCGACGTCACGCAGCGCCTCGCTGGCGCGGCCGAGCTTGAGCAGCGCTCCCGAGCGGTTGACCCATGCGGGCACGCCGTCGGGGTCGAGCTCGAGGGCGCGATCGAAGTCCGCCAACGCCCGCTGACTCTGGCCCAGGCGCGAGTGGATCACGCCTCGCCGCGAGTGGGCTTCGGCGTCGCTGGGGTCGAGGCGCAGGGCCCGGTCGACCAGCCGGAGCGCCTCGATCAGCTTCCCCTCCTGGTAGAGCTGTTTGGCGCGCGCGGAGAGCGAGGCCGCGTCCTCGTCGCTCGAGGCGGAGGTGGCCAGCAGCGCCCTCTCGGCGGCCGCGCGGTAGACGAGGATCGTGTCACGAGTCGCGCCGGGCGGGTCGAGTTGGAGCGCCCGGTCGTAGGCGGCCAGCGCCTGCTCCCACTCCCCGAGCAAGGCCAGCGCGGCGCCGCGATTGGCGTGGCCAACCGGGCTGTTGGGCATGAACTCCAGCCCGCGGTCGTGGTCCGCCAGCGCGAGCTCGGGCTTGCCCTGCCCGGCGTGGGCCAGGCCCCGGTTGAAGTAGACCCTCGCGTCGCGGGGGTCGAGGGCCAGGGCGCGCTCGAAGTCGACGAGGGCTTCCTCGTAACGACCCAGCCGCTGCTTGGCCTGGGCGCGTTGGCCGTAGACCTTGGCGTTCGGCTCGAGCGCGAGGGCGCGATCGAAGGCCGCGACGGCCTCCTCGTGGGCGGCGCGGCGGGTGAGCACCGCGCCCAATCCGGCCCAGGCATGGGTCAGGTTGGGGTCGAGCTCGAGGGCCCTGCGGAAGTCGGCCTCGGCGCGGACGAAGTCCTGGCGCAGGCCGTGAATGTCACCCCGGGTGACGTAGGCCCCCGCGAGCCGCGGGTCCAGCTCGAGGGCGCGCTCGACGTCCCGCTGGGCGTCGTCCGGGCGCCCGAGCCTGAGCTTGGCGGTCGCGCGGTTGGCGTAGACCTTCGCATCGCCATCGGTCGACTCGAGGGCGCGGTCGAAGTCACGCAGCGCGTCCGCGGGCCGACGCAGGTCGAGCAGCACGACGGCGCGTTGGCAGGTGAGTTGCCCGTCGTCGGGGTCCAGGCGGAGGGCCTGGTCGAGGTCGGCGAGCGCGCCCTCGAGCTGACCGACGTGGATCCGTAGCTTGGCGCGCCTGCCGTAGCGTGGGGCGCTGCGGGGGTCGAGCTCGAGGGCGCGGCTGAGGTCGGCCAGCGCCTCCTCGATGCGTCCCAAGGTGGCCAGGGCGATCGCGCGGTTGCTGAGGACGTCGGGGTCGTCGGGGTTCAGGCGCTGGGCGTACTCCAGGTCCACGAGCGCGGCGGCGGCCTGGCCGAGGGACGAGCGCAGCGCCCCCCGGCCGGCGAGGGCGCGCGGGTGGTCGGGGTCGATTCGCAAGGCCTCGTCCAGCAGCGCCACGGCCTCGAGGGTCCGCCCCGCTTGGGACGACTCGCGCGCCTCCTCCACGAGGGTCTCCACCCGTGACGGAGAAGGGGCAGGCGAGGTCGACCCAGCGCGCAACGCCCAACCGGCCAGCAGCAAGGCGAGGGCCGCGATCGCGACGAGCGCGCCGAGCTTCGCCCGCGAGCCCGGGGCGCTGGAGCGGGAGACCCAACCCAGGGCGTCCTCCAGGTCCACCGCCGCGGCGTAGCGCTCGCCCGGGTCGCGTTGCATGCAGCGCAGGATCACGCGCTCGAGGTCTGGGCTCAGCTCACGGCGCAGCTCGCGCGGGGGGGCGGACCTCGCCTGCGGCCGCGCGTTGCATGATCTCCAGGGTCCCCCACCCCTCCACCGGTGGGCGACCGGTGAGCAGGAAGTAGAGGGTTCCGCCGAGGGCGTAGAGGTCCGCTCGAGGACCGAGCTCCTCTCCGCTGGCCTGCTCGGGGGCCATGTAGTTCGGCGTGCCGAGGACCATGCCCGTCTCGGTCAGCCGGCTCGCGTCGAGGTTCAGCGCTCGCGAGAGGCCAAAGTCGACGATCACCGGGCGGCCGCCCTCGAGGATCACGTTCTCGGGCTTGAGGTCGCGGTGCAGCACCCCGCGGGAGTGAGCGTGGGTCAGGGCCGCGGCCAGGCGCTGGCCCAGCTCGACGACCTGGGCCTCGGGGAGCGGGCCGTCGGCGTTGACCAACGCCTGGAGGGTCGGGCCCTCGAGCAGGTCGAGAACCATGTACGGCCGACCTTGGTCGATCCCGTGGCCGCGGACGCGGAGGATCCCCGGGTGGTCGAGGGCCTCGAGGGCCTCGGCTTCGCGGTGGAAGCGCGCCACCAGCTCGGGGCTACTGGCGCCCTCCGGGAGCAGGAGCTTGATCGCGACGCGCTCGTCCTGCGGCCCCTGGGCGAGGTAGACCACCCCCATGCCTCCACGAGCCAGCTCGCGAACGACTCGATACGGACCCACGTGCAACACACGGCCAGCCTAGCCGGGGTGCGCCTGGGACGCAGCGCTGGGGAGCGGGTTAGGGTTGCGCGCGCAGGGCTTTAACCCCAGACTGGGTAAGCGATCCGCGGCACGGATTCAGCCCGTGCCTGACCCCCTGGCGAACCCGCAGGAGCCCCCCGTGAGCCCCACCACCGCCCAAGATTCCCGAACCCCCGGACGACGCGCAGGAGCGCCCTCCGTCCTGGCTGGACACCACCTCGCTGGCCGCCTCGCCGAGCTGCCGCTGCCGACGCCGGCGATCCCGCGGTTGACGCGCCTGGTGCAAGAGGAGGTCGAGGCCGCCCTGGCCGTCGACCGCGCCGAGCGCTTCAGCCGCGCGGAACTCGAGGCCGCCGGGGCCAGCGCCGAGGTGCTCGAGAAGCTCACCCAGCTGCGCAAGGACCAGGAGCGAGCCGCCGCGTTGCGCGCCGCCGGCGTTCACGAGCTCAGCCCCGAGCAGCGCGCCGCGCTGCTCGCTCAGGTCAAGGAAGGACGCTAGCCATGGCGTGCATTCAATTCCTCTCCGGTTCCCGCGACCAGGAGTTCGTCGACCTCGACCCCGCCGCGACCCTGACCCTGGGGAGCGCCGACAGCGGCGTCGAGATCAAGGTCTCCGACCCCGGGATCGAGGCGATTCACTGCCGGATCTACCCCGGCAACGGGCAGTTCTGGGTGCAGAGCAACAGCGACTCGATCTGGATCAACATGGATCGCGCGCAGAAGGGCGCGACCAAGGGCTTGCCCGACAAGTCGATCCTGATCCTGGGCAAGACGTACCTGAAGTTCTGGAGCCAGCGGCCAGCGGCGTCCTCGGGCAGCGGGAGCGGCGCGGTCGGCGGGGGCGCCGACCCAGCGGCGCTGTCTCAAGCCCAGAGCGAGCTGGCCGCGGCGCGCAGCGAGATCGAGCAGCTCAAGGCGGGCTCCGGCCAGACCGAGGAGCTGCAGCGCAACCTGGAGGCGGCTCAAGCCGAGGCCCAGGCCGCGCAGGCCAAGGTCGGCGAGCTCGAGACCCAGCTCAAGGAGGCGCAGGCCAAGGCCTCGTCGCTCGAGCAGGAGATCACGGGGGCGAAGGCCGAGGCCGAGACCAAGGTCGCCGAGGCCGAGGCCAAGGTCGCCGAGGCGAAGAGGGAGGCCGACGAGCGCTGCGCCAAGCTGCAGAGCGAGGCCGACGCCGCGAAGCAAGAGGCAGAGGAGAAGGCCCAGGCCGCGGTGCGCGAGGCCGAAGAGACGCGGGACCGCGAGGTCGCCGCGGCCAAGGAGCAGGCCGAGCGCGAGCAGGAGGAGACGCGTTCGGCGCTCGAGGCCAGCCGCGCGAACCTGGCCGCGTTGCGTGAGCGCGAGGACGCGCTGACCCGCGATCGGCTGGCCGACGTGCAGTCGGGCAGCGACCTCGCTCGAGCCCTCGACGCGCTCGACCTGCCGGAGGCGCTGCGCTTGCGGTTGGAGGCCGCCGTCGAGGCCGAGGTCACTCGCAAGGTGCTGGTGCGCTTCGAGGGCGCCGTGGTGCCCCTCCGCGGGTTGAAGGTCCCAGGAGTCGAGCTCGACCTCGAGGGGCACCTGCGCAGCCTGCGCCAGCGCGCGCAGCAGGAGGCCGCGCTCGAGGCGCTCGGGGACGTGACCCCCGAAGAGCTGGAGCGCCTGTGTGAAATGGCGCCGCGCTAATGGCCCGAAAGAAGAACAAGAAGGGCAAGAGCGGGAAGTCCAAGAAGAAGGGCCTGTTCGGCTGGCTGTCCGGTGGCAAGGAAGACGAGGACGCCCAGCAGCCAGAGCCGGCGAAGCAAGACGTCGACATGGGGATCCCCGACGACTTCAACCCCGAGCGCACCTTCGTGCCGGATTACGCCGAGGACTCCAAGCCCTCCGGCGGTGGATTCGGCGACCTGCCGCCCGGCGCCGAGAGGACCATGGCGCCCGGCTACGTAGCCGGCGACTTGCCGCCCGGCGCGGAAATGACCATGGCGCCCGGCTACGTAGCCGGCGACCTGCCGCCCGGCGCGGAAATGACCATGGCGCCCGGCTACGTCGGCGGTGACCTGCCGCCCGGCGCGGAAATGACCATGGCGCCCGGCTACGTCGGCGGTGACCTGCCGCCCGGCGCG